>Ga0079224_100001018_pt1 | contig 30739 bp, 32 predicted proteins | sample Stecom2015_FD_80414 | JGI IMG/M metagenome (GOLD analysis project Ga0079224, IMG submission 80414) | Agricultural soil microbial communities from Utah to study Nitrogen management - Steer compost 2015 | ecosystem: Environmental > Terrestrial > Soil > Agricultural land | place: USA: Utah... | reverse complement strand
GTGCTCAACGGCGCGTCGGCGCAGCTGCGCAACATGGCGACCGTCGGCGGGAATCTGTTGCAGCGCACGCGATGTCCGTACTTCTACGACACCGCGTCGCCGTGCGCGAAGCGCGAGCCGGGCAGCGGCTGCGGCGCGCTCGGCGGCATCACGCGCGACGCGGCGATCCTGGGGGTGAGCGAGCACTGCGTCGCGACACACCCCTCGGACATGGCGGTTGCGCTCGCGGCGCTCGACGCCGTCGTCGAGGTGGAGAGCATCCGGGGCACGCGCCGCGTTCCCGTGCTGGAGCTGTACCGGCCGCCCGGCGACACTCCGCATGTCGAGACCGTGCTCGAGCGCGACGAGCTGATCACCGCCGTCGAGCTGCCCGCTACCGACGTGGCCTCGCGGTCCCGTTATCGCAAGGTGCGCGACCGGGCTTCGTACGCGTTCGCGCTCGTCTCCGTCGCCGCCGCGCTGCGCCTCGACGGTGACACGATCGGCGACGCACGCGTCGCGCTGGGCGGCGTGGCGCCACTCCCGTGGCGTGCCGCCGAGGCCGAACGGCTGCTCGTCGGCGCACCCGCCACCGAGGAGACCTTCGCCCGCGCCGCCGAGGCCGAACTCGCCGCGGCCACGCCACAACACGACAACGCGTTCAAGGTCGAGCTCGCGCGCCGCACGATCGTGGCGACCCTGCGCGAGCTCCGGGAACACGCAGACGGGAGCGCCGCATGACCAGCACACACAACACCACCCGTGAGCCCGTGGTCGGCGCACCGGTCGATCGCGTCGACGGGCCGGCGAAGACCACCGGCGCGGCGCGCTTCGCGGCCGAGCACGATCTTGCCGGCCTCACCCATGCGGCACTGGTGACCGCGACCGTCAGCCGTGGCCGGATCATCGGCATCGATACCTCCGCCGCCGAGGCGCTTCCCGGAGTGGTGGCGGTGCTGACGCACCACAATGCGCCGAAACTCAACCCGCCGAAGCGCGTCTCCCTTGTCAACATGAGCACGATGATCTCCGGCACGCAGGTCAACTACCTCAACACCGACGAGGTGCACTGGGACGGCCAGCCGGTCGCCGTCGTCGTGGCCGAGCACTCCCACGCCGTGCGCGAGGCGGCCGCGCTCGTCGAGGTGACCTACGAGCGTCTTCCCGCCACTGTGGACTTCGCCGCGGAGCTGCCGAACGCCGTGCTGGACAAGGGAAACATGCTCATGCCCGCGGGTGCGAAGAAGGGCGACGCCGACGCGGCACTCGCGGCGGCACCGGTCGTCGTCGACTCGGAGTACTCGACGCCGCAGCACCACCACAACGCGATCGAGCCGCATGCGACGACCGCCGTGTGGCACGGCGACGAGCTCACCGTGCACGACGCGACACAGAACATGGCGTGGCTGCGCACGCATCTCGCGCTCCGGTTCGGGGTGCCGGAGGCCAAGGTGCGGGTGCTGGCGCCGTTCGTCGGCGGCGGGTTCGGCGGCAAGGGCTTCGCGTGGCCTGGTGTGATCCTCGCGGTGCTCGCCGCGCGGGCGACGGGCCGCCCGGTCCGGCTGTCACTCACCCGCGAGGACGTCTACCGCACGGTCGGCGCGCGGACACCGTCGACTCAGCGCGTGGCGCTCGGCGCCGGCCGGGACGGGAACCTGAGCGCGCTCGTGCACACGGCCGTCACGCGGAGCAGCCCGGTGGGAGGCCATCCGGAACCCGCAGTGACACCCGCGAACCACCTCTACGACGTCGCCAACATCCGCACCGCACTGAGCTCGGTGACACTCGACTGGATCCCGAACACGGCCGTGCGCGCACCCGGCGACGCGATCGGGTCGTTCGCGCTCAAGTCGGCGATCGACGAGCTCGCGTACGAGCTGGGCGCCGACCCGATCGAGCTGCGCATGCGCAACGAGCCCGAGCGAAACCCCATCGACGGCAAGAAGTTCTCGCACCGGATGCTGCGTGAGGCCTACGAACTGGGCGCACGTCGCTTCGGCTGGGCCGACCGCTCGCCGGAGCCCGGCACGACACGCGACGGTCGCTGGCTCGTCGGCACGGGCGTGGCGACGGCCTACCACCCGCAACTGCGTCTCACGGCGAACGTGACCGTACGGCTCGCCGCCGACGGCAGCGTGACCGTCCGCAGTGGACTGCACGAGATCGGCGTCGGCGCGGCAACCGTGCAGGCGCAGATCGCGGCCGACGCGCTCGGCGTGCCGTTCGACGCGGTGCACGTCGAGTACGGCGACTCGGCGCTGCCCGAGGGCGCGATGGCGGGCGGCTCGATGCAGACCTCGAGTGTCGCGGCCAGCGTGCTCGCGGCGTGCGGGAAGCTCACGCGGCGGCTCGACACGCTGGCGCGGCGTTCGGGCGCAACGGGCCGAACTCCGGCCGAGGTCCTCGCCGCCGCGAAGGTGCCCTACCTCGAGTCGGCGGTCGGTTCGGACACCAGGATCGGCAAGGCGGCGGGCCAGGCGCGGTTCATGGCGAGGACGGCGCGCGACATGCGCAGGTGGCAGAAGGCCGCATGTGGCGCGCACTTCTGCGAGGTCCGGGTCGATGCCGACACCGGCGAGGCGCGCGTCTCCCGGTGGACGGGCGCGTTCGACGTCGGCCGTGTGATGAACCGCAAGACCGCGGTCAGCCAGCTCCGTGGCGGGATCGTCATGGGCATCGGGATGGCGCTCACCGAAGAGGCGCACGTGGACCCGCGCAGCGGCCGGATCATGAACCCGAGCCTGTCGGGCTACCACGTGCCCGTCCACGCCGACATCCCGCCGATCGACATCGCCTACCTCGACGAGCCGGACCCGACCATGCCGCTGGCCCTGCTCGGCATCGGCGAGGTGGGCATCACCGGTGTCGCGGCGGCGATCGCGAACGCCATCCACCACGCGACGGGCAAACGCCTCCGCGACCTGCCCATCACCCCGGCCAAGCTCCTGTGAGGCGGCGCTCGTCTCAGGTGGGTGACTGTCGACGGGTCGCGGCCATGGTTCCGAGTAGCGCCATTGCTGTCGCGCTCGGTGTTCCGGGTTCGGCGTGGTAGACGACGAGTTCCTGGCCGGGGGACGAGCGGACGTCGAAGGTCTGCATGGACAGCGTGATCGTTCCGACGTCCGGATGCTCGAAGGTCTTGGTTTCGGCTGCCTTGCCCCTCGCGTCGTGCCGCGCCCACAGGTCGCGGAACTCCGCGCTCTGCTCGAGCAGCGTGGTGAGCACCGACCGGATCCTCGGATCGTCGGGCGCTGCTGCGTGGTTCAGCCGGAAACCCGCGACCGAGTTGGCCGCCACCCGGGGCCAGTCCACATAGAACTGCCGCGCACGGGGCGAGAGGAAGACGAGCAGCATCAGGTTGTGCTCGGGACCGAAATCCTGGAAGAGCGCGTCGGCGATCTCGTTGCTGGCGAGCACGTCGTAGGCCCGGTTGTAGATCAGCGCCGCGTTGTCGGGCCAGTTGTCCATCAGCCGTAACAGCGAGGGCTCGACCCGGTCGATCACGGCACGCGGAACCGCCGTGGGAGCAAGCCCGGCCAACCGGAAGAGGTGCGCCCTGCCGTCGTCGCCGAGGCGGAGCGCGACGCTGAGTGCCTCGAGGACCTGCGCGGAAGGGGTTCGTTCGCGTCCCTGCTCGAGCCGTACGTAGTAGTCGGCGCTGATCCCGGCCAGCGCGGCGACCTCCTCCCTGCGAAGACCGGGCACGCGGCGGGGGCCGGTCACCGGCAGGTTCGCCTCGGCAGGCGTGACCCTGGCGCGACGGCTGCTGAGGTAGTCCCCGAGAGCGGAGCTGGCCATGAGGCCACGGTAGCCGCGGCGGCGCCGTCGGTCCTGGGTGTGTTGGTCCCATGATGATCGCGGCCTCCCACCCGGCCCGCTGCCGGCCGACGCTGGACCAGGTCAGCCGGTCACACGCGAACCGGCACACACGAACAAGGGAGCACCGTTGTCGACACCGGAACGGGACAGCAAGGTCGTAGTCGTCACCGGGGCGAGCAGTGGCATCGGCTCAGCGGTCGCCGAACGCCTCGCCACCGAGGGGCACCACGTCGTCGCCGTCGCTCGTCGCGCCGAGCGGTTGGACGAGCTGTCGGTCCGCATCGGGGACACCGCGGGCGGCCTCACCACCATGCGCGCCGACGTGACCGATCGCGTGGCCATGGAAAACGTGGTCGAGAAGACGCTCGCCGCGCACGGTCGTCTCGACGTCGTCGTCAACAACGCGGGGGTCATGCCGCTGTCGCCGTTGCGGGCCGGGCACGTGCACGAATGGGACCGGATGATCGACGTCAACGTGCGCGGCCTGCTGCACGGTATCGCTGCGGCCCTGCCCGTGTTCGAGAACCAGGGCGCGGGACATTTCGTCACCGTCGCGAGCGTGGGCGCGCACGAGGTCTCACCGACGGCCGCCGTGTACTGCGGAACCAAGTACGCCGCATGGGCGATCACCGAGGGGCTGCGTCTCGAAACGGACCCCGGAATCCGGGTCACCACGATCTCGCCGGGCGTCGTCGAGTCCGAACTCGCCGACACGATCACTGACTCGGAAGCGGCAGCGGCGATGCGGACCTACCGCGCACACACAATTCCGGCTGACGCCATCGCGCGTGCGGTGTCCTACGCGCTCGACCAGCCGTCCGACGTCGACGTGAACGAGATCGTGGTCCGGCCCGCTCAGCAACGTTGAGCGAAGGGGGTGGTGTCAGAACAGGGTCGCCGGCTCGACCGGCTCCGGTTCGGGCAGTGGGTCGAGGTCGGGCACCAAGGTGCGGACGTCGTCGTGGAAGCGGCGGGCCAACATGGGTGCGTCGCGGTTGTCCGGGGTGTGCAGGAAGACCGTCGGCGAGCGGCCCTCCCGCAGCCAGTCGGCGACCACGGTGGTCCACGGCTGCCAGCCCGCGGCCGTCTCGTCGACCGAGTCCCTGCCGAGGTAGCGCACGATGGGCCGGTCGGTCAGCGCGCGCGTTCGCCGGGGCAGGCGAGGTTTCTGTTGCCAGGCCTCGTGTTCCGCTTCGCTGGTGGGTGGGGCGGCGAACAGTAGCGTCGTGTCGAACGGCACCCATTCGGCGTTCGCGCCCGCGAGCGTGGTCTCGAGCCGGGACGCTGCACTGGCGTCGGTGAAGAACACCGGGTCGCGCACCTCCACCGCACGTGGAATGTCGGGCGGGAGCCTGCGCAGGAACCGGCCGAGCGCGTCAAGTGCGGGCGGGCCGAACGAGCGCGGCAGCTGCGTCCACAGCACTGCGCGTTCGGCGATCGGTTCGATCGCGTCGAGGAATGCGCGCATCTCGGTCTCAACGCCGACGAACCGGCGCTCGTGCGTGGCGCTCCTCGGCAGTTTCAGGACGAACCGGAAGTCGGGATCGGTCTGTGCCGCCCAGCCCGCGACGGTCGCACGCGTGGGTGTGGCGTAGAAGGTCGTGTTGCCCTCGACGGCGTTGCACAAGCGGGCGTAGGCACCCAGGCGCCTGCCGGCAGGCAGTGCGGACGGCAGGAAGCGTCCCTGCCACGCCTGATGTGTCCACATTGCACACCCGACATGAAGCCGTGGCACCCTCAGCTCCTTTCGGCCGCCCTTCGCGTGTCCCCGGTTCTCAACGCCAGCCGAGTTCCGGCGCCACGTGGGTGAGGACGCTCTCGAGGATATGCGCGTTGTAGTCGACGCCGAGCTGGTTGGGCACGGTCAGCAGTAGCGTGTCGGCGGCGGCGATGGCCTCGTCCTCGGCCAGCCGCTTGACGAGGACGTCGGGCTCGCCTGCGTACGAGCGCCCGAAGACGGCGCGGGTGTTCGCGTCGAGGTACCCGACCTTGTCCTCGGCGTCGCCCGCGTCGCCGAAGTACATGTCGTCGAGGTCGCTGACGATGGGGAAGATGCTGCGGCTGACCGAGACGCGCGGTGAGCGCTGGTGTCCTGCGGCTCGCCACGCCTCGCGGTAGGCCTCGATCTGTTTGCGCTGCTGGACGTGCAGCGGCTCGCCGCTCTCGTCATCCTTGAGCGTCGAGCTCTGCAGGTTCATGCCGAGCCGCGCCGCCCACTGCGCCGTGGCGTCGGAGCCCGAGCCCCACCAGATGCGCTCGCGCAGGCCCTCCGAATGCGGCTCGACGCGCAGCAGGCCGGGCGGGTTGGGGAACATGGGGCGCGGGTGTGGCCGCGCGAAGCCCTCGCCCTCGAGAGTCGCGAGCAGCGTTTCGGTGTGTTCGCGGGCCATGTCCGCGTCGGTCGTGCCCTCCCGCGGCTCGAACCCGAAGTAGCGCCAGCCGTCGACGACCTGTTCGGGCGAGCCGCGGCTGATCCCGAGCTGCAGCCGCCGGCCCGCGATGAGGTCGGCGGCCCCGGCGTCCTCGGCCGTGTAGAGCGGGTTCTCGTAGCGCATGTCGATCACGCCGGTGCCGATCTCGATACGGCTCGTGCGCGCGCCGATCGCGGCCAGCAGCGGAAACGGCGACGAGTGCTGCTGCGCGAAGTGGTGAACGCGGAAGTAGGCGCCGTCGGCCCCGAGCTCCTCCGCCGCGACGGCGAGCTCGATCGCCTGCAGCAATGCGTCCGAGGCCGAGCGTGTCTGCGAGTACGGCGCGTCGGACCAGTGGCCGAAGGACAAGAACCCGATCTTCTTCACTCCCCGTGCAACGCCCTACGACGAGATGTTTGTTCCGCCGCACTCGTCACGGCGACGGCGTCTCCGCCGGTCGGTCGCCGATCACGTACTCGCCACCGCACGCCTCGACCAGCGACGGCCCGAAGAGGGCAGCCGGAGTGTGGGCTCCCGGCCGGCCTTTGCCTGTCAGCAGGCGATGCGCGACCTCGGCGGCGACAGCTCCGGTGAAGATCTGGGCATCGCCCAGGCGCAGCCAGCCCTCACGGGTGGTGCCGTCCGGCCAGCGGACGTGAGCGTGTCCCCAGGAGTGCTCACGAGGTCGTTCACGAGCCCGCAGCCGTACCTGCGCCAACCGCCGCGTGGCGAAGGCCCGCAGGGCCGGGATCCTCAACAGCGCCGTGCCCAGTGGCAGCAACGCGCGGACGGGCAACGACGTCGGGGCCTCGCTCGACGCGGAGATCACCGAAGGGGCTCCGCTGGCGCGGCGGGCTGCGACGAACTCGCCGAGCGGCATGCTCGCGGTCCGCACCCGGGCGCCGTCGGGGAGCGTGAGCGACCGGACCGCACTGCCGAGCCGGGCCGGTCGCGCATCCTCACGGCGGCCACGGCGAACGCCTGCCACTCCGTCGATGAGCGTTGCGGCGAGAGCCTCGCTGACCGTGCCCTGCTCGATGCCGATGGAGGGCACCATGTCCACGCGCACGGAGGCGGCGGGAGGGCGCTGCCGGCACAGCCGGACGACGATGCTCTCCGTGGCGGCAACGCCGAAGCCCGCGCCGCTCACCAGCGTCCGACCGGTGGCCGCGGCTTCGCCGTCGACCTCGAGCAATGCCGAGATGGCCGAGATGTCATTGGCGAGGTCGACGTAATGCGTCGTGGGCAGGCACGCACGAACGAGCGACATTGCGGTCGCAGCGAACGGCCCGACCGTGTTGATCACGACCGCGGGCTGCCTGCGACGGATCTGCTCGGCGGCCTCGTCAAGGGACGCGGAGACCAGCGTCGTGGCGTCGCCGACCTGCGCTGCGACGTCGGCGAGACGTGCGGAGTCGCGGCCGATCAGCACCGGCGATATTCCCCGCCGAACCTACTGTGCGGCGACCTCCCGCCCGCTGCGTCCGGTGCTGCCCAGCACCCATACCTCGTTACCCACAGCATGTGTTGCCACAGCGCGCTCCGATCGGTCGGTGATGACACGTCGTGTCATCAGTACGCTGTGCGCGTGAGCAGATGGGAGCCCGGTGCGCGGGAGCGCCTGGAGGGCGCTGCGCTGGAACTGTTCGAGGGGCAGGGCTTCGCGGCGACGACGGTCCCGCAGATCACCGCGCGCGCGGGCCTCACGACGCGGACGTTCTTCCGCTATTTCGCCGACAAGCGCGAGGTGCTGTTCGGTGACGCCGACGTCGCGGAGCTCGCCGCCGCGTACGTGGCGGAGGCGCCGGCTTCCCTGGCTGCCGCAGAGCTGGTCGTGCACTGTCTGGAGCGGCTGACGCAGGAGCGTTTCGAGGGGCGCAAGGAAGACCTTCGCCGGCGGCGCGACATCGTTCGTTCCGACGAGGGTCTGCGGGAGCGCAACCTGCACAAGCGTGCCGCGGCAAGCGATGCCCTTGCGCGGGAGTTGGCCGGGCGCGGTTTCGGCACCGCCGAGGCGACGTTGTGTGCCGAGGTCGGTGCGCTCGCCCTGTTCACGGCGATCGACCAGTGGCTCGAATCCGGCGACGACCGCACGCTCTTCACGCTCGTCCTCGGGGTCCTGGAATCGCTGGGTGTCGTCGTGGCCGGTTTCGAGGCCGTGCGCACGCGCCGGAGCTAGACCCCGACGGTCGGTGCGATCCAGTCGCCGGACAGGTCGATGTGGTCGGCGCGGCTGGTGTCGAAGTACCGCATGATCCGCTCGCGGAACAGGATGACGTGACGCGTCGACACGTCTTCGGCCGTCGCGGTGTCGCGGTCGCGGTATGCCCGCACGATCTCCGAGCGGGATGCTCCACCGGGCGACCTGAGGCGGCGACGACATCGGCTGGTCAGCGGTGGCCCCCGGCGAAGCGGTCGGTGGCGGCGATGATCGCCTCGGTCATGCTTCCGCCGCGGTGGCCGGTGTCGTCGAGGACGACGAGTTCGCTGCCCGGCCACGCGCGATGGAAGGCCCACGCCGTGTCGAGTGGACCGCTCACGTCGTAGCGTCCGTGAATCAGCACGGCGGGTATGTCGTGCACGCGTTCGATGTTGCGCAGCAGCTGTCCGTCCTCGAGGAAACTGCCGTGCGACCAGTAGTGCGTCACGAGCCGGGCGAAGGCCAGTTGGAACGCCGGGTCGGCGACCGACAGGTACGGCTCGGCGTCCGGCGCCAGCGACATGTGCGTGTCCTCCCACTCGCACCACCGCTGCGCGGCCGCTGCCCGCACGTCGGGGTCGGCGTCGTGGAGCAATCGGTTGTAGGCCGCCGACAGATCGCCGTCGCGGTGGCCCTCGGGCACGCCGTCGCGGAAACGTTCCCATTCGCGCGGGAAGATCCGTCCCATGTCGCGCGTGATCCAGTCGTGCCGATCCCCGTCGGTCACGGCCGACAGGACCATGGCCGACACGCGCTCGGCGTGGCTCTGGGCGTAGGCCATGGGGAGCGTGACTCCCCAGGACGCGCCCCACACCAGCCAGCGCGAGATGCCCAGGTGCGTCCGCAGGGTCTCCATGTCGGAGACGAGGTGCTGGGTGGTGTTGGCCGACAGGTCGACGACCGGATCGGCCGCCGAGGGCGTGCTGCGGCCGGAGTTGCGCTGGTCGAACAGCACGATGCGATACCGATCCGGATCGAACAGGCCCCGCATGCCCGGCGCGCTGCCCGTACCCGGACCGCCGTGCAGGCCGACGGCCGGCGTGCCGTCGGGGTTTCCCGAGACCTCCTAGTACAGCGAATGTCCGTCGTCGACCTCCAGCATTCCCGTCTCGTGCGGCTCGATCGGTGGGTAACGCCCGTCGCCGGATCTCGCAGCCATGCCGGCATCGTCGCGCACCGATACGTTCGAAGGGAAGGCAGGACGATGCGTCGGCGGAGCCAGGGTGGACCGTCGGTGGGCCGACTCGAAGACCCGCCGACGATCACACTCGGCGTTCCCAGCGGAAGAGCCGGGTGGCCGCACCGGTTCCCAGCGCCGTCCAGCCTGCGAGCACAGCGAGAGCCGGCAGCGACTCCGACAGTGCTTCCCAACCGATCGCCGGGTCGTAGGAGAGCCGGACGAGATCCATGAGCGCACCTCCCGGTGTCAGCAGCTGGACGACGCCGGGGCCGTCGGGACCGCCCATGCCGCCCCACATCACCGTGCCGAGGAGGAACAGGAAGAACGGCATCGCTGCCATGTCGGCCTGCTGGATCGTCGACACCAGCCCGGTCGTCGCGATGGCCGCCGCTGTCGACATGGCGACCAGCAGCAGGATGCCTACCACGAGGATCGGCAGGTTGTGGGGAACCGCAGGCCCGAACACCCACACGATCCCTACGATGAGCAGGCACTGCAGGATCCCGAGCAGCACGACGGGGGACGCCAACCCGAGGATGATGGTGCTGTCGGCGCACTCGCTGGTGCGCAGCCGTTTGAGGTAGAGATCCTCCCTGCGCGCGGTCAGGGTCAGGGTCGTCGTGATGTAGACGGTCATGCCTGCCATCAACGCGATCTGCAGGGCGATCGGTAACGCCCAGCCGAGCGCGCCCAGCGTGTCCCTGCCGAAGACCACCAACAACACGGCCATGCCGATGGGAAACACCGTCGCCGTCCCCGCGACGGTCGCGTTTCTGCCGATCAGCTTCGCCTCGGCGAGCAGTAGTGCGGTCAAGCGAGTGCGGGCCGTAGCCATCGTTGCGCTCCCGTGGGTTCGAGGTGGTCAGGTCAGCGCGGCGTCGCCGTCGCGATCGACCACCCGGTGGAAGATCTCGTCGAGTGAGGCGTGGTGGGCGCGGAACCGGCGCAACGGCACCTCGTGCGCGCTGCGCCACTGCACGACCGCGGTGAGATCGCGTTCGAGATCCGGTGTGCGCAGCCGGAACCTCCCCGCGTGCAGTTGGTCGACGTCCACCTCGCCCGCGAACGAGGGCAGTGAACCGGCCGCGGTGCCGGGCGGAAGATCGAACGAGATGTGCGCGCGTTCCGACGAGAGCACGTCCACCAGGCTCCCGGACACGGCGAGTTCGCCCTCGTGCATGATCGCGAGCCGATGCGCAAGACTTTCCGCCTCGTGCAGGTAATGCGTCGTGAGCAGCATGGTGACGCCGTCGGCCAGCAGATCGCGGACGACCTGCCAGGCGGCCTCCCGTGACTCCGGGTCGAGACCCGTCGTCGGCTCGTCGAGGAACAGCAGCTCGGGTTTGGTCAACACCGCGAGCAGTAGATCCAATCGCCTGCGTTCCCCACCCGAGAGCTGTTTGACCCGGACGTCGCGGCGATGGGCGAGCCCGAGCCGTTCCATGGCCTCGTCGGCATCCGAGCGCCTGCTGCTCAGCTGCTGCCAGAGCCGCACCGTCTCGGCGACCGTCAGATCGCCGGCGAAACCGCTCTCCTGCAGCATGATCCCGGCTCGCCGGTGCAACTGTTTGCGGTCCTCGTAGGGGTCCATCCCCAGCACGCGAACCGTGCCTGCAGACGGCTTCCGCAGCCCTTCGAGCGTCTCGAGGGTGGTTGTCTTGCCCGCACCGTTCGTGCCGAGAAGGGCGAACAGTTCGCCGGTACGCACGTGGAAGTCGACGCCGCGGACGGCTTCGAACGTGCCGTACGAGCAACGCAGGTCGCGTACATCGATTGCCGTGTTCACGTCGTCGACGTTCGCAGCGGCGGACCGGTCCGCACCAGGGTCGTCGATCACCGATCCGCGTGCGTTTCGACGGACGCGGTGATGACAGATGTCATGTCGGCGGGTCGTTTCCGCCAGGGACGGAAGCGCTGTCCCGTGTCGATGTGCCACTGTGAGCCATGCGAGATTCGCCGTCGCCGGAGGTGCCGAGCCCCGGCTGGATGCGCTGGATGCGTCGCTACACGTGGGGGACCTTGGGCGCGGCAGGCGCCGTGGTGGCGGTGATCCTGGCGCGCGACCTGGCCACCGCCCCGTTCGGTACGGCCAACCGGATCGCGCTGGGCGCGTTGATCGTGGGTCTGGTCGTGCAGCGTGCGCGGTTCGTCGGCTACGCGGCCCGAGGGGTCGACTTCGCAGCTCGCAAGCCGGTGGAGCAGATCCTCACGTGCAGCGTCGCCGTGGTCGCCTGGGCGCATGCCGCGCGGTACACGGACATGCCCGCGGTGTGGGCACTGCTGCCCGCCGCCGTCGGCGGGGCGAGCATTGTCAGCGCTCCGCACGAGTACCGCCGCAATCTCGGCGTGGGCCTGCTCGCGGCGACCGTTGTCACCGGTTCGCTCGCCCTGTCGTGGCGTCACCATCCGGAGGTCGAGTCGGCGTCGTTCTCGATCGTGCTGGCCGCGGTCGTGGTCGGAGCGTTCTTCGTCATCGACGTGGTGTCGGTGCGGTTCTGGGAGCTCGTGCTGGAACTGGACAAGGCTCGGGCCCTCGCGGCCGACCTCGCCACCGCGCGGGAGCGGCTACGGTTCGCCGCCGACCTGCACGACATCCAGGGCCATTCGCTCCAGGCAATCGTTCTGAAGGGCCAGCTGGCCGAACGGCTCGTGGGAACCGACGACGAGGCGGCGCGCAGGCATGCCGCCGAGCTGACCGAACTGGCGCGATCGGCCATCGAGGACACGCGCACGCTCGCCCAGGGGTACCGCGACATCGGCCTCGAGACCGAACTGCACAACGCCGTCGAGCTGATGACCGCCGCAGGTATCGACGTCGACGTCCGTGGCGATCCGGCGTCGATCCCGCCGCCCCTGCAGCGGGCCTTCGCGGCGCTCGTCCGGGAAGGGACGACGAACATACTGCGGCACAGTCGTGCGGCCCGGTGCACGCTGGAGATCGGGCACGCGGACCGGATGGTCCGCATGGCGCTCGGCAACGACGGAGTGCGGCACCACGGCGATGCGGACACGGGAGACACGGGCGACGGCGGAGGAAGTGGCGTGAGCGGACTGCGGGAACGGTTCGCGACGGTCGGCGGCGACGCCACGGCCGGGCGGACGGAGCACGATTGGTTCGAACTGAGCGGTTGGGCACCGGAACCGGAGGGCAGGCGATGATCAGAGTGGTGCTCGTCGACGACGAGGACCTCGTCCGGGGCGCGCTGGCAAACCTGCTCGAACTCGAGGCGGACATCGAGGTCGTGGCACAGGCCGGAGACGGAGCCTCGGGCGTGCGACTGGTCGAGGAGTGCACGCCCGACCTCGTACTCCTCGATCTCGAGATGCCCGGCATGGACGGCCTGACCGCCGCCGAGGCGATCACCACCCGGTTCGGCGTCCCGGTCGTGATGGTGACCAGACACGCCAAGCACGGGGTCCTGAAGCGTGCACTCAACGCCGGCGTCCGGGCGTTCGTGCCGAAGGTGACTCCGGCGGGGAAACTCTCGGAGATCCTCCGCGATGTGCACGCGGGTGGACGCTACGTCGACCCTGGCCTCGCGGCGTCGGCGCTGGCGGCCGACGTGTGCCCGCTCAGCGTCCGTGAGCTGGAGTTGTTGCGGCTCAGTCTCGACGGGTTGACCGTGGGCGCCATGGCCGAGGCGACCCACCTGGCCTCCGGAACGGTGCGCAACTACCTCTCGTCGGCGATGTCGAAGTTGGACGCCGACACGCGCTATGCGGCTGCGCGGAAAGCCTGGGAGGAAGGCTGGATCTGAACGCGGACGCATCCGCGGTGTGACGGATGCGCGCGCCGTAGATGCGCACGTTGATGGAGGCGATCGGCGACGGGGCCGGGCTACCGTCGGGCGATGACCGTGGAGCTGTCGCCGCCGGGTCCCGGCCGGATCAGCGCGTGCCGCATGGTTCAGCTCGCCGAACACGCCGATCCGCGAGGAAGCCTGTCCGTGGTCGAGGTCGGAGCGGACATCGACTTCGAGGTTCGGCGTGTCTATTACCTGTACCACCTGCCCGTCGCCACGGTACGCGGCGCACACGGACACCGTGATCTGCGCCAGCTGGTGGTCGCGGTGCACGGCGAGTTCGAGATCACCGTCGACGACGGCTTCGACCGGTGCCGGTATCGGCTCGACCATCCGAGCCGCGGTCTGTACATCGGGCCGATGGTGTGGCGGAATCTGATCAACTTCTCGCCGGGCGCCGTCGGTCTCGTACTGGCCTCGGCACATTACGACGAATCGGACTACTTCCGCGACTACGACGAGTTCGTCCGTGCGGCGAGGCGGCTGCGGTGACCGTCCCGTTCCTCGACCTCACCGGTGGCTACAACGAGCTGCGTACCGAGGTCGACGCCGCGGTCGCCGGGGTGTTGCAGTCCGGCCGGTACCTGTCTGGACCACAGGTCGAGGGCTTCGAAAACGAGTTCGCCGCGTTCTGCGGCGCGGAGCACTGCGTGACCGTCGGCAGCGGCCACGCCGCGCTGGAACTCGCGCTGCGCGCGATGGGCGTCGGACCAGGGGACGAGGTCGTCGTTCCCTCGCACACGTTCATCGCGACGTGGATGGCCGTGTCGGCGACCGGAGCACTGCCGGTGCCGGTCGAACCGGACGCGTCGACGGCCACGATGGACCCGGCGCGGATCGACGCGGCCCTCACGGCGCGCACGGCGGCGATCGTGCCCGTGCATTTGTACGGGCACCCGGCCGACCTCGATGCCATCGACGCCATCGCACAGCGCCGAGGCGTGGCGGTGTTGGAGGACGCGGCTCAGGCGCATGGTGCTCGCTACCGGGGACGACGGATCGGCTCCGGCGGGAACGCTGCGGCCTTCTCGTTCTATCCCGGCAAGAACCTCGGTGCCTTCGGCGACGGCGGGGCCGTCGTCACCGATGACCCGCAGCTCGCGCGGCGCGTGCGCCTGCTGAGCAACTACGGCTCCGCGGTGAAGTACCGCCACGACGTACGCGGCACGAACTCCCGCCTTGACGAAGTGCGTGCCGCCGTCCTGCGCGTGAAGCTGCCGCACCTGGAGTCCTGGAACGCGCGCCGTGGCCGGATCGCCGCCCGCTATCTGCGGGAACTGGACGGCGCTCTCGCGCTGCCGGCCGTGGCCGGGTGGGCGGATCCGGTGTGGCATCTGTTCGTGGTCCGCACGCAGTTGCGCGAACGGCTGCGGCAGGTCCTGTCGGACCGCGGTGTGGACACCCAGATCCACTACCCGGTGCCCCCGCACCGCAGCGCTGCCTACGCGGATCATCCAGCGGCGTCAGCGCACCTTCCGGTCGCGGACGGCTTTGCGTGCGAGGCGCTGAGCCTGCCGATCGGGCCGCACCTGACCGATGACAACGTCACCGTCGTCGTCGAGGCGGTGACCGACGCGGTCACGGCCTCGTGCCGATGAACAGACCACGCCCGGACGGCCCTGAGGCGAGGTAGTCGACCGCACACCCAGCTGTTCGGAACGCGGTTTCGTACTCCTCACGCGTGAACAACGTGATGTGGTGTACGTCGACGAACGACGCGATCCCGTCCGGGCCGGCCACCACGTAGTGCACCTCGACGCGGCTGATGCGACCCTCCACAGTGGAGTGGGAGACGCGTGCGATGGTGCGCCCGTCCGACTCGACGACGTCACCGGCGACGTAGCCGGGAAGGAACGTGTCGGGAAACCACCACGGCTCGATCACCAGCGTTCCGCCGCTGGACAGATGTTCGGCCATGGCGCCGATCCCTGCGTTGAGCTCGGCGGTGTCGGCCAGATGCCCGATCGAGCTGAACATGCAGGTGACGACGTCGAATCGGGAGCCGAGAGAGAAATCGCGCATGTCCCCGTGGTGCAGCGGTACGTTCGGCAACGTTCTGCGGGCCACGGCGAGCATGTCCGCCGACAGCTCGAGGCCCTCGACGTGCGGGCAGAACTGCGCGAAGCGCCGTAGGTGTGCACCCGTTCCGCACGCGACGTCGAGCAGCGAACCGGCGCTGCCTCCGCGCCGGCGAACGAGCTCGATCACCGACGCCGCCTCCGCCGAGTGATCCTTGCCCCTGCTCGCGTAGAACCCGTCGTAAATCTCCGCCAACTCGACCGGGTAACCGCTCGTCATGCCGACCTCCCTGACCGAAGGACGAGTCGTTGCAGCTCGGCCGCGAGCTCGGCAGGGCCCGGCTGGTCCTCCATCTCGGCGCGGAGCCGGCGTGCGGCTTCGCTGAACTCCGGTTCGGTCAGCACTCTGCGCACGGCCTCACGGAGTGACTCGGTGGTGAGACCGCCGACCGGTTCGGTGAGTCCCGCACCGGTGTCGGCGAGCATGCGTGCCTTCAATGGCGCATCCCAGATCTCCGGGACGATGACCTGCGGGACGGCGTAGTGGAGCGCGGTTCCCCAGGTTCCCGCCCCACCGTGATGCACGATCGCGTCACAGTGGGGAAGCAGTGCGTGGAGTGGTACACGGTCGACCACGCGGACGCTGTCTGGAAGCCGGCCGAGCGTCTCCGCCTGCTCGGCGGTGAGTGTCGCCACGACCTCCACGCCCAGATCCGCCACCGCGTGGAGGAGCTCACCGGGTGGGACGGAGTGGACGCCCGCCTTGCCGTCGCGCGCCGAGACGCCGAGGGTGACGCACACCCGCGGAACGTCGGGAGGGTTCCGCAACCAGTCAGGTACCCGGGAAGGCCCGTTGTAGGGCACATAGCGGGTCGACAGCACGTGCTCGTCGGTCGGCAGCCGCAGGCTCGGCGGCTCCACCTCGATGGTCCAGTGTCCGAACGCGACGTCCTCGTCGAACGTGCACCCGTATCGGTGCAGCGTCCAGCCGAGCCACTCGCCGAGCGGGTCGTCGTGGTGTTCGGGCGGCATTCGATCGAGTGCCCCGAGCAGTGCGCGGCGCGAACGGCCGAGGACGTCGGCGCCCCACAGCAGGCGCGCGTGCCGCGCCCCGCACACCGTCGCGGCCACGCCACCCGCGTAGGTGAATGGTTCCCACAGCACCAGGTCCGGTTTCCAGTGTTGGGCGTACTCGGTGAGTTCGTCCACGAAGAGGTCGTTGAGCGGCGCGAACACCGTGGGGGTCAGGATCGTCCACAGCCCCAGGAGGTCCGCGAAATCCGGGGCGCCGTCGAGCAGATCGGTGAAGTCGATCCGCGGTGCGTTCCCCGGTTGTCCCGCCAACGCCGCTTGGTGCTCCCACACGGTGTGGTCCGAACCCAGCGGAACGGCTGTCAGCCCGGCGCCGGTGATCGTCTCGGCCAGACCGGGCTGGGCGGCCACACGCACCTCGTGGCCGGCAAGGCGCATCGCCCAGGCGAGCGGCACCATGCTGTGGAAATGGGTCGTGTGGTCGATGCAGGTGAACAGCACCCGCATCCGCCGCCCCGCGTTGGCCGTCACGCGACCTCCCAGCGTGCAATGCGGCAGGTGACGGGGCAGCGCCGATGCCACATCGGCCGCGCGGGCGCGAGATCCGTTCGGCGGCGATGGAGGGCGGTCGATCCGACCACCGCCGTGAGTGTTACGAGCGGCAGAACGGCCGCGTACGCCGGGTCGGCCGCGGCGAGGTCGGACCCGTCCTGCACCGCCGTCGTGTCGACGACAACCTGCTCGCCGGCCGAGATGCGCCGACCCGCCAGTTCCACGTCGTCGTGCGCCACTCGGCTGAGCAGTCGCAACGGTGGATGCTCCCGCCGTGCTTCTTCCACGGCCGCGGTCGCAGCGACGTCCGTGCGCCGGGCCGTGTGGGCGATCAGCGTCGGTGCCGTCGCCAGGTAGAGGACGAGCGCGCTGACCCGCCCCGCTACCTCGTCCCAGGTGAGCGCGCGCGACCACCTGGCGCCGAGATCGCGCAACGTCTGCGTCGCGGTCAGGACGGACTGCAGCGTCGCCGGTGTCGACAGTGCGTCCGGGATCGTCGCCACGGCTCCTCCGTGCACGTCCACCGGCCCGGTGTCGAAGACCTCGGCGGCAACGCGTGCTGCCAGTGGTTCGGCAAAATCGGCCATCAGTTCTCGTGGTACGGCTCCGGCGGTGTCGAGCAGTGAGTCGGCGTGCCTGCGAATCACCTCACCGTTCGCGGCTGCGGCAGCATCAGCGATCAACGGCTGCACGGCGTCCGTGGCCCGCGCGCGTGCGTCCCCCTCGAGATGCAGGAACGCCTCATCGAACGGCATCACCTGCAGGTGTGCCTTGGAACCGTCGGCGCGCCGAAGGCCGAAGCCCGGCTGCGCGAGGACCCGCTCGGCGAGCAGGCGATCGGTGCAGAGCCAGGCGCCGATGCGGCTGCGCGACAGTCCCTCCGCGGCGATGCTGCGCGGTCCGGCGTGGAACCCCAGGAGGATGCTCGCGTACTCGTCTCCGGTCAACGACTCCTGCCACAGCAGGCTCCGCACGAGCTGTAGGCGGTGGCCGAGCTGGGCCGCGGTCAGTGTGCCCATGTCCCCTGCCCGGCACCCTCGCGTACCCGCGACTCCAGAAGGGCGCACGCGTCGTCCAAGCTGCGGTCGGCCTCGATCCGGGGCGCGATCCCGCGGGCGCGTTCGCGCAAGCGGTGGTCGCCGAGCGCCCTGGCCAGGGCGTCGTACACGCGGGCCGTGGACAGTCGGGCAGCGGGGACGGGGGCAGGAGCCACGCCCAGTGCGGCCATCCGCGCCGCCCAGTACGGGTGATCGACGAAGATCGGCACCACCACCTGCGGGACACCGGCGCGGAGCACGGCCGACCCGGTGCCGAATCCCCCGTGGTGGATGACCGTCGCCGCACGAGGGAACAGCCACGAGTAGTCGGCGTCGTGTACGCGGAGCACGTCGTCTGGCAGCTCCTCCTGATTGGGGCCGTCGACGACGATCAGCCGATGTCCGGTGCGCCGGACGGCGTCGGCCACCATGCGGAGACTGCCCGGAGGATACGCCGGCCAGAGACTGCCGAACGACAGCACGATCGGTGCGGGTTGCCGTTCTACGGCCTCGACGAGATCGGGGCTCGGGATCCACTCAGGACGGTCCCAGTACCAGTAGCCTGCGAGCCGATGCCCGCGCGGCCAGTCGCCCGGCTCGGGCACCACCTCGCGACTTTGCAGGTACAGGAAGGGGCCACGGGACTCCAGCTCGGCGAACGGTGTCCGGTTGCCCAACGGCTGAAGGCCGAGCTGCTCCCGGAAGGCGTTGACGATGGGACGGGACATGCGCCACTCCAACGCGCGGGAGACGCGGTGGGTGAGGCGGTTGTACCAGCCTCCGAGCGGCAGGGACGGGGCTCCCATGGCGGGGAAGGCCGATGTGGGCGTACTGGGATACCAGGACACCATCGCCCACGGCGGGCCGGGTTCGGTGGCGAGGAGGATGTTGCGGATGAAGCTCGAGCCCACGACAAGGTCTGCTCCCTCGTAAGCGGCCACGAGATGCTCCTGCAGCTGGGCCAGACCCGCTGCGGCGCCCTTCGCCTCCGCAGCGGGAAGTCTGCGGAGCGAACGTAGCAGGCGCAGCGCGGGCGAGCGGTGCCGGAGCGACTCGATGACCTCGGGTGACTCGAAGTAGTGCCGAGGACTGCCGGGAACCGGGTGGAACTCCAGATCCGCTTCGGCCGCGAGCTCACGGAAGTCGGCGTGGGTCGCCAGGCGCACCTCGTGTCCCCGTGCGCGCATCGCAGAACCCAGCGCGAGGAAGGGCTGTACGTCGCCGCGGGAACCGACCACGACCATCGTGATGCGCACTGTCAGGCGGCCTTCCGGTACACGGTGATGTAGCGCTCGGCGCCCGGACGGAGCGGGGACCGATCCCAGTCGGCAAACCTGTCCACTTTGGTCAATCCGGCCAGCCGGGCCATGAGGTCCAGCTCGTTCGGCCACGCGTAGCGACTGGCTTCGGTGAACGTCGAGACCGAACCGGATCCGATCACCGCGTGCACCTCGTACAGCATCTGGTTGACGCTGTCGACCATGATCGTGTCCAGCATCAGCTTGTCCGCGGCCAGGTGTCTGGTCTGCAGCGTCGGCTTCGTCAGTTGGTGGAAATAGGACGGTTCGGCGGCCTCGACGACCACGTGGCCGCCGGGCACGAGGTGCGCCGCGGCATTGCGGAGCGTTGCGATCTGCTGCTCGGCGTCGAGAATCATGAACAGCGTGTTGCACACGACGTAGCAGAGGTCGAAGTTGCCGTCGATGAGGTGCTCGGAGAAGTCGGCCTGGACGGCCTTCACGGTCGACTGTGGATCGCGCTCCCGCAGCTTCTCGATCATGCGAGCCGACGCCTCGATGCCGTGCACCGAGAAACCCTCCTGCGCCAGGGGGAGTGCGACCCGTCCGGTGCCGGGGCCGAACTCGACGACGCGGCCCCCTTCCGGGAGGAGGCCGCCGAGGAAGGCGACCGTGTCGGCGGTCTCGTCGTGGGGATACATGAAGTCGTACACGTCGGCGAGCGCATCGCCGTAGGCACCCGCGTTCATCCGGCCGGACATGACTCTTCGTTCTCCTGAGGAATCGGTGTTGCGGCGGAGGTACCGCCGGCGGTCGTGTTCCCGGTGCCGTTGCGGTCGACGTCGCCGTGGGGCATCGTTCGGCCACCTCGGCCGTCGACGGCGTGGAAGTCCGACAGGAACAGCATGCGCGGTTCGACGTTCGTGTCGTGGCCCGCGGACTGGGCGATGAGGAACTGCACCTGCGTCGCGCGGGGGTGGTGGACCACCTGGTTCGTCGCGAAGTTCAGCAGGGCCAGATACGGGACGGTGAGCTGGATCCGTTCGGGCTCCGGAACCTGTTCGGTGGCCTTGAGCAGCTCGGACGCGACGTCGAAAAGGGCCTTCTCCATGCGGCGTCCCGGATGCCACACCATCTGCAGCAGCGTGCGGTTGATGACGACTTCCTGCTCACGCCACGGAGTGAGCGAACCGTCGTCCAGTTTGTCCCGGTACAGCACGTTGAAGTCGTGTCGTGCGGGCGTCGGGGCGAAGAAGCGCCAGTTGGGGATCGCCATGGCGGTGGGGTCGATCCGCGCGCCCAGTGGGATCGGCCGGTCGGCCTGCTGGGCCACGGTCAGCGCGAACCAGCCTGCGAGCGTGCCGTACAAACCCCAGCGGCACGCGGCTTTCGTGATCCGTCTGCTCATTGTCGTGCATCTCTCCGTCGGGTTCCGGTCAGGGCAGGTTCGGCTGACGTGTCGATCGCCCACTCCACGATCTCGGTCACGGACCGGGCGAAGCGTTCGTCCATGACCAGTGAGTCGTGCTTGGCCTCGGTGACGGTCTCGTGGCGGTGCACCTCGGAGAGGGCGGCAAGTTCGGCCTGCATCCGCCCGTGTTCCAGATCGGAGGTCGCCTGCTGGCCCGCGGTGACCACGCCGAGCGGAAGTGCGGTGGGAACGGCGGCGGCAGCCGCCTCGCCTGCCCAGAACCGTTGCCACAGTGCGAACTCCCGGCGCGCTGCCCGCCACGGTCCCGGATACCGCATGACGGCCGTACTGACTTCGCGGACCGTGTCGGGGAGATCGGCGACGCTTCCGAATCCCTCGTCACCGAGGCGACCGAGCGCGGCACGCCGCTGGGAGTTCGTAATGTTCTGCTTGACGAGCGGCATGCCCTCACGCTGCATCGCCGAACGGCTGATCTGGTCGGGATGGGAGGAATCGACCAGTACGAGTCCGGCGGTGTCCTCGGGGTATCGCGCGGCGAACGTCCGGATGAGCAGCCCACCGACCGAATGGCCGACCAGGACGTAGGGACCGGGCACGTCCAGTACGTGCAGCAGTTCCGTCATGAGGTCGTTGAGTTCGGCGGCGGTGCGCGGGGGCGTGTGCTGGGTGCTCCAGCCGTTGCCGGGCCGGTCGTAGGCGACGTAGGGCACGCGTCCGTCCAGTTCGGCTGTCACCCATGCCCATTCGGTGCACGGGCAGCACAACGCGCTTTCGAAGACGACGGCCGGACCGGATCCGGTTCTGCTCACCAGCGCATGGAGCGTCTCGCGGCCCACGTCGACGAGTTCTCCGGGAGCCGGCGGCAGCTCGCGCGGAGCGCGTTCGCGCAGCACGCCGGCGATCGCCGTGGCTGCCCCTGCGGCCGCAGCGGCACCGAGCAGCGCGCGCCCGGCCCTGTTCATCCTGGCTCTCCGGCCGTCACGTGCTTGCGCTGGGCCACTCCGAGGGACCGGGAGAAATAGGCGACGGCGGGGTAGGTCGCCACGAACGACCAGAAGAACCTGTTCAGGCCCATGAACCGCGCATTACCGATGTGGAAGGCCATGCCGCTGAGCAGGATCGTGCGGGCCACCGGCTTCGGTGCCACCAGCACCAGTGGGAACAGCACCTCCGCAACCATCACGCCCCACGCCAGGGCCTGCGCCACGAGCTTGCGGTCCTTGACGACGTCGTGGGCGAACTTGTCGCCGTAGGTCGTCGTGCGGAACACCCCGGTGATCGCCTCGCCGCTTCGCCAGACCGGCGAGGTCATCTTCACCGAACCCGAGGTGAAGTAGGACAGACAACTCTGTGCCGCAATGAACGCCAGCGCCGCCTCGCGGGCGCGCCGGTCGTTCGGGTACAGCTTCTCCAGCAGCGACACGGCGAAGTTGATGAACGCGAAGTGGTCCGAGCCGTCCATCCCGTAGTTGCTGCGGAGATTGAGCGCCGCGCCGCTCGCGGTCATGCCGGCCAGCGCGGCTCCGCGCCTGCGCCGGTTCGACCCGGGTACGAGGAGGCCGAGCCCGGACAACAACCGGGTCTGAACGACGCCGACGACCTGCGGGTACTTGAGTACCTTCCCGAGCTGTTTGCCGACGCCCCGGTTGAGCCCGAGCATCCGGGTACGCGTGATCGGCCAGCCGAACAGGCCCTTGTCGTCCAATGTGTTGGCGGTCGCGAGAAGTTCGGCGGAGCTGATGGTCGCACCGACCGCCGTCAACCATTCGACCTTCCGGAACGCGGCATCCACCTCGTCGACCGGAGGACGGCTACGCAGTCTCAAGATTTCCTCCGAAAGTCCGCGGGTCGCCCTTGCGCAGGGAACCCGGAGCTGTGGTCGACCCTAGGATCCGCCGGTGCTGCACGACTTCCTTCATACGGCTGGCATTGCCGGAGCGAGGCTTCCGTCAGATGACTGACCTACGGCTTGGTTCATCGGGAGGCGGAAGATTCCTACGAACGATCCGAATCGCACAAATCGCCCGTCGGGGCTGTCGCGGTATCGCGGCGTGTACTGCGAAGACGTTGCTCGGTGCAGCGGAGCGTCACCGTAGGCATCGGTATCGGCACACAGTGTTTCCGTCGATTGCGGGCCGAATCGGGATGTCGATGCGACCTTTCCGCTACTGTGGGCACCTCACGCAGAAGTCCTGCGTACGAATCGTGAGGCGTTCGACCGAAAGCGAGGTCGCGTGATTGGACTGGGGGTCATCGAAGATCGACCTGCGGGGGCGATAGAAACCGTGTTCTCGTGGCTGCACGTCATGGATCTCGACAGGTTCAGAATTTCGATACAGCAAGTATCGCAGACCATCGACGATGCCATGCGTGCTGCCTCCCGGGAACGTCCCGACGTGTGGTTGCTTCGAGTGCGGAGTGGTATCAACGGCGCAGCCCTGCACGAACTCTGCGGTGGTTCGGCTGCGAATTCGATGCTCAAACAGGTCGCCGTGGTTTGTGACAGTTCTTACGACGATTTCGGGAGTATTTTCTCGCACGGTGTCTCCGCCGTCGCACTGATTGACGACTCTCCGTGGGAGATCGTCAGTGCCGTCCACGCCGCGGCGTCGCGGAAGTTCTTCTTGTCGGCACGAATCCTGGATAATTATCGTGATCAGTTGATCGGGTTCGCCACCGCGCCGTCGTCGCGCCGGCTGGACATATTGACCAATCGCGAACACGAGGTGCTCGTGGCTTTGGCCGGTGGCAAGTCCAATTCGGAGATCGCGCGCACCCTGTGCATCAGCAGGGCGACCGTGGGCTCGCATGTGCTGAGCATCCTGCGCAAGCTCGACGTGGCGAACAGGACGGAGGCGGCGGCCCTTGCGCACAAGCTGGGGCTGATGGACGAGCCCTCGGCTGCAGAACTGGAGGTGAGTCGTGTCTGAGACCGATGGCGCAGCCGCGCCGCGACTGTTGTTCGACGGTGACTGCGGGTTCTGTACCAAGTCGGTGGCTTGGCTGGATCAGCGTGGGCTGCTGGGACACCCGGCAGTCCCGTGGCAGAGCGTGCCTGCCGCACAGCGTCCTGTCCCGGACGGGCGGCTCACGACCGAGGTCGTGCTCGAACGCCCCGACGGTACGGTGCTCGGCGGAGCCGATGCGCTGGCCGCCACGGTGCGGGCCGCCGACTCGCGGCTCAGGATCGCGGGAGTGTTGGCCGCGCTGCCCGGGGTGCGGACGCTCGCGCGCGCCGTGTACCGCGTCGTCGCCAGGAATCGGTATCGGATGCCGGGTGCGGCCGCGGCGTGTTCGGTCAACAGGCCGACGTGACGTACCCGGTCGGTGGCCGGGCCGGTAGGTCCGCCTACTGATCGAACCCCGGCATCACCATGATCGCCATCGCGCCGACGAGCACCGCGAGAGACTCAGCCGTCTCGGTGCTGACGGCGCCGCCCAGGGCATTGCTATCGGCGATCTCGGCCAGTCGCTGCCGCTGGGAATCGGTCAGTTCGAGTTTCCCGGCGAGACCGCTCGCGTGCGTGATCGCCATGAGCAGCGCCGTGCGATCGTCCGGGTCGACCGTTCCGTCGGCGGCCTCCCGGATTCGACTCATCGAACGCTCACGTTGTCCCTCGTCGGGATAGTGGTAGTCGAACGACAGGAATCCGAGCTTCTTCTCGGTCTCCTTGCGGAGCAATCCGGTCTCGAGTAGATACGCCCGGTGGTCGGAGAATGTACTGAGTTGCAGGGTCAGCCAGGAGGAGAGCTTCTGTCCCGGACGGCTGTCGAACTCGGTGAGCAGCTCGTCCATCCAGCTGATTCCGGTGGGGCGGGCGTCGGTGACGTAAACCTTGCCTTCGTCGAGCCGAGCCCGGCCGCGGCACGTCAGTTCGGCGATCCGTGCGACGGCCGTCGCGGTCGTCGCGGCGGTGTCGTAATGCGTTCCATCGCCCTTGTGCAGCAACAGGACGAATTCGTCCGCGAGGGTCGCGGTGTGGTTGTCGGGCGGCATGGCAGCTTCCTCGCCTCGGGTCACGTGACGGTACGCCGACGAACATACCGCAGGAGGCCGTGAATCGAGTGGTGCGGAACCAAAAATGGGCTACATCGTGGATGTTGCGGGCAAAGTCATTAGTTACGTTCATGGTCGCGGAATCGGTTCCGTGTTAACGAGATATGTGCGAGGAGTGATGTCATGAATCCGATCGAAGAGGCCGCAGGTGCGGCGACATCGGGCGAGGGCGGTCTGCGGCCGCTCGAGCGGGTGGAGCACTGCGCGCCGGTACTCGGTACCCCGGCATGGGTGACGGCGGCCGGCGTGCTCTACGTCGCAGGCAACATGGTGACGGACCTGATCGGCCAGGAGTCCCGTGTGGATGGTCAGGGCCAGGACCTCACCGGGAAGTCCGGTGCGGAGCTGCTGGACATCCGCCGTAGCGGCATGCGTGCCTGAGCGCCGGTTCTCGCGGGGCCCGTCGGATGACGGCGGGCCCCGCCCGCGCGGTCAGGCCCATTCCAGCGAGGCGAGAAGTGGGCCCTCCGGGCAGTGCGCGTCGAACAGGGCGGTGTGTCCGGCCACCGCACGCATGATTCTGGAGAGCACTGCGCCGGATTCCGCCGCGCCGACGAGTGCCGACAGGCCATATGCCAGGCGCTCGCCCCCTTCGTGCTGGCGTGCCGGGTCGAGGCAGAACCGTGCGAAGGCGCCGACCGCGTCGAGAACCGCGGTGTAGCAACGGTCGTAGCTCGCCGCGATCCGTCGCGTGCGGTCGACAGTGCTCTCCAAGGCGAGGTCGGCGACGACGGGTACGGCCGACTGTGCGGCGAGCAGGGTGACGGTGGCCGGGTCGAGGAACATCGGGTCGCGGCGGCCCGCAGCGTCGCCGATACTCAGCCAGCCGGAACCCGCCAGGGCGGTGCAGCGGTAGGCCGACCACCGCTGCCCGCCGACATCACGGCCGTCGTGTGGCAGCAACGTCGCGGTGGACATTCCGGCCGCCCGGGGTACGACGGACTGCCACCCGCCGCATCCGGGGAGTTTGCGTACCCAATGTTCGCCGGATGTGGGCGATTCCTCGTCGACGGACCGTTCCTCGTGAGCCCGCTTCAGGCCGAATACCTCGCCGAGTTGCTCGGCCCCGGACAGCGCACCGGACACAGCTCGTGCCGGGCCGGTCGCATCTACGACCAAGGCGGCGTGGAGCCTTCGGATGTCGCCTCCCTCCAAGGCATCGACACCTGTCACCACACCGTCGTCGTCCCGTACCGGGCCAAGCACACGGGCGTCGCGTCGTACCGTGGCGCCGCACTCCTGCGCTCTGCTGAGCAGAAGTTCGACGAACTCGGTGTGCTCGACGTGATAGCCGAACGGGAAGCGTCCGTCGCCCGCGAGCTCCTGCCGCCACGCCGGCTCACCGTTTCCCCAGTCGAGGACGGAGGTTCGCACGTGGGGGAATGCGGTGGCCCGTGCGGTGAGCCCGAGTTCGGCGAGCACGTGGTGCACCGCCGGTGCGAACACGTCGGCTCCGGTCGGATTCGGAGCCGTGTGCTCGTCCACCACGACGACGGGGACCCCCCTGGACGCCAGACCCGCCGCGACGGTTGCACCGGCGATCCCCGCCCCGGCCACGACGACGGCCCGGCTGTCACACACCGGCGGTCGCCGCCGATCGGGCACGCCGCAGCGCATGCAGCTCGGACAGGAACACCATGGCCGGTTCGTCCTGTTCGTCGTAGCCGCCCGACATCGCGATCAGGAACTGGGTGCGTTCGGCGTCCGGGTGGTGTTCCCGCGAGGTGACGTGCGCCAGCAGCGTCAGGTAGGGAATGGAGAGCTGGAGGGTGGGGTCGGGTTTGCCGTCGAGCCGATGCTCGTGCTCCTCGTCGTCGATGTTGCGCAGCAGTTCTGCCGACGCATCGAACACCGTCTTCTCGGCACGCCGGTGCGGATGCCACAGCGCGTGCAACAGCGTGCGTTCCTCGACGTGGCTGATCTCCTGCCACGGGGTGAGGGTGCCGTCGGCGAGCTGGTCACGCATGAGCAGGTGCTGATCGTGGACACCGGGATTCGGTGCGAAGAACCGCCAGTCGGGGATGACGAGACAGAGCTTGTCCCACGCGCTGCGCCTGCGGGGGTCGCGGTAGAGCTTCTGCCCGACGACCGTGAGCCCGAACCAGGTGGCGAAGAGCCCGTACAGAGCCTTGCGGCCCAAGTTCGGCGGGAGTGTTCTACGGTGCAACGTTCGATCCTTCCGTGCCGGCCTCATGGACGTTGGCCCCTGCGGCGTCGGTCCGTGCGATGCCGGAGCCTGCGGGGGCGGACGCGTGCCTGTCCGCCAGCCGGTCCAGAACGCGGGACACGGCTTCGGTGACGACCGTCGACTGCTTCCGGTCCAGGACGAGTTCGAAGTGGTCGGCGTCCGCGGCGGTAGCGGCGAAGGCATCGGACGAGAGGGTGAGCAGCTCTTCCTGCAGTTTGCGATGCGTGATGTCGTTGCGCAGGGAACGTCCGGACACGACGACGCCCACCGGCACGTCCGGTGGGAAGGCTTCGGTGGCGACCTGCGCCGGATCGGCGTTCTTCCAAGCGACCAACTCGGCGGCCGCCGCGCGGTAGACGCCGGGCAGGTGCAGCCTCGCCCGTGCGTGTGCTGCGTCGGCGGTGGGCAGTTCCGTGAACTGGTCGTCGAGTTCGCGGCGGCCGAGGCGCAGGAACGCCTGCAACGCGGAGAGTTTGAGCGACTGCTCGAGCCAGGCCATGCCCCGGCGCTGCATCGACGACCGGCGCAACTCCTCGGCGTGCAGCGAGTCCGCGAAGACGACACCCGCGACGTGCTGCGGGTGACTCCCTGCGAAGCAGCGCACGACGAGTCCACCGAACGAATGGCCGACGAGGACCACCGGGCCGGTCACCTCCAGCGCGGTGAGCAGGGCTCGGAGTTCCTCGGCGAGGCGAGGAACGGAACGGGGCGCCGGGCCCGGCTCGCTCCACCCCGTGCCGGCACGCTCGTAGCTGATCGTCCGCGTCCGCGCCGCGAGGTCGCCCTGTACCCAGCTCCAGGATTGCAGTGGGGACACGAGTCCGCTCTCGAACACGACGGTCGGCAGGTCGCCCGCCGTCCCACGGTCGAGGGCATGCAACCGGTGCCGGCCGATCGGAATCATGCGCCCCGCCGGTGCGGAGGTGTTCGGTGCACGTCGAGTCATGGGTTCTCCCGTCCACGTCCGGCCGCGGGGCCTTGCTGGATGGCGTTCAGTCGTTGATACAGCGGACTACCGGCGAGCAACTCGCGATGTGTGCCCAGTGCTCGGACACCGCCGGCTTCCATGACCACGATCCGATCGGCGTCGACCACGGTCGACATCCGATGCGCAACGCTGATCACCGTGCATTCGGCGGAGATCCTGCGCAGGGAGTTGCGCAGAACGAGTTCGGACTCGGAGTCCAGATTGGACGTCGCCTCGTCCAGCAGCAGAACCGCGGGTCTGCGGACGAGCATTCGCGCGATGGCCAGGCGTTGACGCTGACCACCGGACAGGCCGACGCCGCTCTCGCCGAGCTCGGTGTCCAGGCCGCGGGGGAGGGCGCGGATCACGTCGGTGAGACCGGACAACCACAGCGCGCGCTCGATCTCCGTCGACGTCGCGTGGTTCTCGCCGTACACGAGGTTCTCCCCGATGGTGCCGCGCAGTGTGGTGCTCTCCTGCTGCACGTAGCCGACCAGGCCGCGCACGATGTTGACCGGGATCGCGTTGATGTTCTCGCCGTTGATGAGGATCCGCCCGCCCTGCACGGGGTAGAAGCGCATCAGCAGTTGCAGCAGCGTGGTCTTGCCCGAACCGGAGGGGCCCACGATCGCCGTGAGGCCGCGTGCGGGGACCGAGAACGACACGCCGCGCAGCACGGGTTCGTCGGGCTCGTACGCGAACCGGACTCGTTGGAACTCGACACCGAAGTGGTTGTAAATGACCGTGTCGCGGGACGCGAGCACGTCGTCGGGGTGCCGTGCCGTTGCCCCGGCGGGCGTGTGGGGGAGCAGAACGGACGGCTCCTGCGGAATGGAGGCGAGCTCGTTGATCCTGCCGATGGCCGCTCGGCCCTGCTGCAGCTGGCCGATCCCGATGAACAGGGTCATCAACGGCGACACCAGATAGAACAGGTACATGATGAACGCCGTCACGTCCGCGGCACTGATGGCGCCCGTCGCCGCGCGGCCCATTCCCGTGATGATCACCGCGGCGAGCGAGGCCTGCAGGCCGATGCTCATCACCGGCGACAACATCGCGTTGAGCGCGCTGACCTTGATTCCCGAACTTTGAGCGGCGAAGGCGACCCCGCCGATGCGGTTGCCCTCCAGCTCCTCGGCCCGGCAGGCCTTGACCGTGCTGAACGCACCGATCGCCCGTTGGAGATCGGAACCGAGGTCGCCGACGATCGCGCGGTTGTGCTGGGCCACGGTGCGGAGCCTGCGTGCGAGCAGGAGCGACACGGCGCTGGCGATGCCGAGCCCACCTGCCGTGACCCCGAGCAGCAGTGGGTCGATCAAGAACATGAGCACGATGCCGCCGACCACCATGGCGCTGTCGATGAAGATGCTGGGCAGGCTCTGCGCCAGTGCGATCTTCAACAGCGACGTGTCGGTGACGACCCGCGCCTGCACGTCACCGTGCCGCAGTTTGCCGAACGCGGTCACGTCGGCGTGCAACAGCTTGTCCAGCAGTGCGACGCGGGTGTCGTAGACGATCCGTTCGCCCGTCCTGCCCATGCTGTAGGCCTGCACGGCGGTCAGTGCCGCCTCGCCGAGGAACAACCCGACGACGACGATGATGGGGACGAACAACCCGGCGTCCGTGCCGACCACACCGATCAGCTGGCCGATCAGGACCGGTTGGGCGAGCCCTGCGGCCGCGGCACCGAGTCCGAGCACGATGGCACCGCAGATCTTCGGAAGGTGTCGTCGCGTGATCTCGCCGACCCAGTCGTGCGGGGTCGGCGACTCGGAGTGGGCCGTGCGGAACATGATTTCAGTCCGACCGGCTGCGGTCGGTCCGGCCGAGACCGCGGGCACAGTACGCGATGGCGGGATAAGTCCCGAGGAACGCCCACACGAACCGGTTCAGGCCCATGAACACGGCGTTGCTTCCGTGGAAGCCGGCACCGACCGCCAGCAGCGCGCGTGCCACCGGCCCGGGAGCCACGAGTACGAGCGGGAAGAGCGTCTCGCCCGCAATGGTCACGTGACCGAGGGCGCGGGACAGTCGCGGGCGGTCGCGCAGGAAGTCGAAGGCGAAGCGGTGGCCGAACATCCGGGTGCGGAAGATGTCCCGCACCGCGGTGCCGTCGCGCCACACTGGTGAGATGGCCTTCGCCACGCCCGCGATGCCGTAGGACAAACAGGACTGTGCTGCGATGAACCACAGGCACGCCTGCCTCGCGCGCGGGTCGGAGGCGAACGCCTTCGACAGTGCCAGCGTGGTGAGGGAGATGGTCAGCACGGTCTCCGACCCGTCGGATCCGTAGGGACTGCGCGCATGCACCGCGAAGTTGGTCGCCGCCAGGTAGGTCGCCGCCGCGTTCTTGCTGCCCGCCGAGGCCTTCGGATTCATCAGCGTGGCCGCTGCGAGCACCCGGAGCCCGAAGAGTCCCTGGATACCGGGCTTGTCGAAGAACGTGCCGAGCACCTTCTCGGCGCGGCCGGTCATCCAGCGATACCGGGTACGGGCGGTTTCCCAGCTCAGGAGCTCACCGCGATCGAAATCGCGGGAGGAAGCCAGGTACTCCAGTGATGACACGGCGGCGCCGAGTCCGGTGAGGGCCTCGACCTGCCGCAGTGCGCGATCCTGACGATCCCGGTCGATGTGGGCCCGGCGGGCGGGGAACAGGGCGGCTTTCGTCACGGTCACTCGCTTCGGTAGGTCAGATTCGTTGTGACGCCGCGGAAAACGATCTTCCGCGGCGTCACGACTGCCGTCCTCAGTTGATGCTGGAGACCCGCATGTCGAGCAGGTCGCCCACCGAGCCGTAGTTGGGAACCGGGCCGGTCGGCGTGACCT
>Ga0079224_100001017_pt1 | contig 30744 bp, 32 predicted proteins | sample Stecom2015_FD_80414 | JGI IMG/M metagenome (GOLD analysis project Ga0079224, IMG submission 80414) | Agricultural soil microbial communities from Utah to study Nitrogen management - Steer compost 2015 | ecosystem: Environmental > Terrestrial > Soil > Agricultural land | place: USA: Utah... | reverse complement strand
CTGATCCTCACGGTCGCCAGCCGTCGTAACGCGGCTGACGCCGGCGAACTGGTCTTCCGCACCTTCCGGCACCAGCATCACGAGAAGTTTCTCCCGGGGCTGGAGAAACTCGGCCTTTCTCACCTGCCGGACGCTGTCGCATCCGCCGGCTACCACTATCTCGCCAACCGCATCGGCGGCGTGAAAGTCGAGTTCATGCGGGAGTCGGACCGCAAGGCCTGGGTCCGCTTCGTGCCGCCGCGCTGGGTCTACGAAGGACCGGCGATCTGTGGGGTGCCGGGAGAGGTGTCCCGCGGCTTCCTTCGCGGCTGGTATGCGCAGAACGGCGTCTCGCTGGGGAACCCGCGTCTCGGCTTCGTCTGCACCGCGCAGACGATGGATGGCCAGCACGGTCTCGCCGGTTATTTCCTCGAGTACGACCGCGATCTCCCGCCCGAGGAGCGGCTTCGCTTTTCACCGGGGGAGGAGCCGCCACCCTTCGTTCCCGAGGACGCGCCGGGTCTGGACGAATCGCTCTGGACGGCCGAGCGGCTGCGGAAGGCCAATCGCAACTACGCCATGGAGTACGTGCGGAGCATGCTGCCGCGCATGGCGGAGCTGTTCGGCCCGTCCGAGGCTGCCCATCTCGGCAACATCACCGGTCGCTTGATCGGTATGCAGCACTATGACGAGACCGCAGCCCACCTCGGCATCGAGGGCGACGATCCGGAGGCCTTCTGCCGCTTGATGGCCGACTTCGCCGCGGCCGAGGGAGACGCCGCAGAGTGGCGCGCGGAAGGCAGCGGCGTCTACACGGTCCGGCGGTCGGGCTGGCGGCTCTTCCGGGGCGTGGAGCACGTGCCGACCGCGGCGTTCGATGCTTGGAACGGGCTCTGGGAAGGCGCCATTATGGTGCACAACCGCTTCCTGCTGCTGGACGTGGTGCGCCGTCTCGACCATGGCGACGACTGCTTCGAGTGGCGTATCCGGCCGAGGCGCCCTTCCCGCGTCTGAGACGGGCTCAGGCGCTCCTGGTCTTCGCCTCGAGTCGACGCAGAAGCCCGTCGATGCCCTCCCGGGTGACCACGGACGAGAACTCTTCCCGCATCGTGATGAGCATGCTCACGCCCTCGACCGAGACGTCGACGATCCTCGGCCCGCGCTCGGTCGGGTGCAGCCGGAAGTGCAGCACGACCGGGATGCCGTCGTTGCCGCGGATCTCGGCGGTCACCATCGTGTCCGCTTCGTCGACCGGCCGGGACTGCACGACCGAAAATCTCTGGCCGCCATAGGTGCCGAACTGGCCGGAGTAGACTGCCACGACGTATTGGGCGAAGAGCTCGATGTAGCGTTCTCGCTGGGCTTCGTCAGCGCGGCGCCAGTGCCGGCCGAGAACCAGCCGGGCGATTTCCGGCATATCGAAGTAGTCGTGAAGGATCGACTCGAGTTCCTGGCGCCGCTCGGACGGTCCACTGTCCTGCTTGAGGACGGCGATCACCTGATCGCCCAGCGAGCCGATCAGGGTCTGCCCCTCGTCGGCGCGAGCGGTCAGCGCAGTCGCGCCCACGATCAGGAATACACCGGCCGCAAGCCAGAGCGGCAGCCGCCGCGGCCGAACGAGAGCAACCAACATCTGCAGACGAGCGAAATCGGAGCGCATGGTTCTTCCCCCCCTTTGCGGTCCTTTTCGGCAATCTGCCGCAAATGCCGGACGCACTTCAAGCGGGGTCGACGGAAGTGTGATCCCGGTTACGCCCTTTGCGCTGGCCGGCTTGGCTGGCGGAGACCACTGACAGGGTAACCGCGATCAGAGCGAATAATGTGAGCACCGCATTGGTCGCGTGCGCGTATTCCCATCGTCGGCGTAGCGCTTCCCAGTCATCCGGAACGACGGTCCAGTTGGCGGTGACTTGATTGGCCGGGAAAGTCCAGACGAAGAAAACGACCAGCGTTGCCGCCACGAGAAGGAAGCCCGAGAGAGCGAAGCGGAACGGCCACCGTTGCCGCCGACACGCCAGCGCCAGCAGGAAATCGAAGATGAGCGCGGCGAACAGGACGATGCCGAGAAGGGCCCATCCGCGATAGATGCTCTGGACGACGAAGTACTCGTCTCGGCCGAGTTGCATCTTGTTCGGCAACTCGAGGAGGTGCGCACCGGCGGGAGCGAGCGCCAACGCCGTGAAGATGATGGCCAGGACCTGAAGCGCTCTGAGGCTCAGCGGCTTCTCCGTCGTGCCGGTGTCTCAGCGGTTCGCGCGGTACCAGTCGGCCACTTCGCCGGCGGTCGTCTGCCAGACCCGGTCGCGCTCGACGATTCGCGCGAGTGCCTCGTCGAGATAGCGGATGCGGTGCGCCTGCCCGGCGAGCCAGGGATGAATGCCCAGCGTGAAGACGCTGCCGGATGGGCTCGCCTCCTCATGCAGATAGTCGAATGCGTCGACGATCACGTCGCGCCACCGCGGCGGTGAGACGCGGCGGATCGCCATGAGTTGCGTGTCGTCCCACTCGGCCTGATTCGGCATCGAGATCAGCGGCCGGCCGTAATTCATCGCGTAGGGCTGATCGTCGTTCGGCCAGTCCGCGACGTAGGAGAGGCCGGCCTCAGCAAGGAGACGCGGCGTACGCTCCGACTCGGAGAAGTCTTGTCCGAACCAGCCCTGCGGCCGCTCGCCGGTGAGCGCCGCTACCGCGCCGAGGGAGCGCTCGATGACCGAGCGCTCCTCCTCCTCGCTCATGCGGCTGGTGATCATCTGCGTTGCCGAGATGCCGTGCGCAGCGATCTCGAAGCCGCGACGCGTGCATTCCTCGATCAGGCTCGGATAGCGCTCGCAGAGCATCGCGTTCGCTGCCACCGTCGCGCGGATGCCGTGTCGGTCCAGGGCGTCCAGCACCCGGAAGACGCCGATGCGGTTGCCGTACTCCCGGTGCGAATAGTTCAGATAGTCCGGGAAATGGCTGCCGAGCGCGCCGCCATAACGGGGGTCGCGCACGGTGCCTGCCGGCGGATCGAGCTCGAGATATTCGAGATAGAGATAGACGCAGAAGGCGACGCGTGCGCCATCGGGCCACTTCAGCGGTTGCCGCTGCGGCAGCGCCGAGTAGGGAAAGTGATCGTGATCGTAGCCGGCACCCTCGCGGTAGCGCGCCGTCTGCCCCGTTCTCCGCTCGCTCATTGCGCGCTCCTCCGGGCGATGTGCGCTTCCACTTCGGGGAGGTGGTGGGCGATGTAGTGGTCGGCGATCTCGTCGCCGGTCGCCCACCAGACGTCGCTGTGCTTCCTGATATAGGCGAGGGCGCGGTCGAGATGGCGGATGCGGTGCGGCTGTCCGTAGAGATAGGGATGAAGCGCGATCGCCATGACGCGGCCGCTCTCGGCACCCTCGCGATAGACCGTGTCGAAATGATCGACGATCATCCGCGCGAACTCCTCGCCCTCCGTATGGTAGCGGTACTCGATGGCGTCGTTGATATCCATGGAGTACGGCACGGTGATGAGCTTTCCGTTGCGCACTTTCATCGGAAATGGCTGGTCGTCGTGGTACCAGTCGGAGCAGTACTTGATCCCGGCTTCCGCGACGAGATCCGGCGTGTTCAGGGTGAAGGAGGCCGCCGGGCCGAACCAGCCCGCGAGTTGCCGGCCCGTGGCGCGGCGGAGCGTCTCGACGCAGTCCTGGATTACGGCGCGCTCCTCGTCTTCGGGAAGGCCCCAGAGGTAGCGGGTGTTGTAGATGCCATGACAGAGATAGTCGTAACGCCGCGCCTCCATCGCCTCGAAGATCTCGGGATAGTGCTCGATCACCGAGAAGTTGAGCGAGACGGTGCAGCGGATGTCGTGCTTGTCCATTAGGTCGAACATCCGCCACACGCCGACCCGGTTGCCGTAGTCCTTATCGCCATAGCCAAGGATGTCGGGATGCGGCGACCGCGGCCACGGATCGCGGACGTTGCAATGGACCGGCCGGTATTCGTAGTGCTCGATGTTCGGCAGCACCCAGACGGCGACGCGTGCCCCGCCCGGCCATGTGAGCTTCGGCCTGTCGCCGATCGGCAGAAAGGGGATCCGGTCCGGCTCCATGCGCTCTGCTCCTCGATCGATGGGATCGACGTCGAGCGTTCATGCTACCGCCGGGGCCGGCCCGCCCGCAACGCCGCGGGAGGCCGCCAACTTCAATGCGGTTGCGACCCGGTCCTGTATACTGCGTCGAGGTCGCCGTCCGTGAACCGCTCGGTGCGGTTGCAGAACTCGCACGTCACCACCACGGCATCCTCGATCTTCAGCTCCTGCACCTCCTCTCGCGGTAGCGAGCGCAGCACGCGCTCGATCCGGCCGCGGCTGCAGCGGCAGCGATCCTCGATCGGGCGAGGCTCGAAGACGCGCACGCCATCCTCGTGGAACAGGCGGAACAGGAGCGTGTTCGGCGTCAGGCCGGGGTCGAGCAGCTCGCCGCTGCTCGCGGTGCCCATGAAGGTGACGGCGCGCCGCCAGCCTTCTTCGCTGCCGCCTCCGTCGGTGACATCTCCGACGACGTCCAGCTCCGGCTGATCCTCGCCCCGCTGCTCGGGCAACCGCTGCACCATCAGGGCACCTGCCCGCCACGGGCCCTTACCCGATCCTTGATCGACCTTGGCACAGGCTAGGTGGACGGCAGTGTCGATCTGCTCCGACTGCCGGAAATAGTGATGCACGCACTCGGCCAGCGTGGCCCCCTCCAGCTCGACGATACCCTGGTAGCGGCCACGCTCGCCCCCCTGGTCGACGGTGAAGGAGAGATGGCCACCGCCGAAAAGGCGCGGCACCGTCGGCGTCGCGTCGAGGGCAAGTGTCGCGTCGAGCTCCTCCCGATCGAAACCCACATAGCCCCGGATCGCGCCGTCGCTGGTCACGTCGGCGACGAGGGTGCGGACCGGTCCCGCTCCGGCCGCCTGCAGCGTGAACACGCCTTCGTACTTAACCGATGAGGCGAGGCAGGCGGCGAGCGCCATGGCGCGCCCGAGCAGCTCGGCCACCGGCGGCGGGTAATCGTGACGGTCCAGCACCGCATCGACGGCATCGCCGAGGCGCACGAGACGTCCGCGGAGCCCATAACGGTCGATCTGGAACGGCTGGACGACGTCGTCGGTCGGTCCCATCTCACGATCATCGGGGTGGAGGATGGTGCTATTCGGCATGGCAATCGATCGGCGGACCAGTGTCCGGCCTCCCGCAGATTGTCGGTCAGATGACAGTTTCGCTTATGTAGGAGTCGCGAGGGCCGGTGTCGACCTGGTCCGACGGCGCAATCGAGGCGGAGGACAGCGATGGAGGTCTTCACGATCGGGCACTCCAACCGCGACATCGAGACATTCCTTGGCCTGCTCGAGGAGGCGGGGGTCGACACGGTTGTGGACGTCCGCTCCATGCCCGGCTCGCGCCACAATCCGCAGTTCAACAGCGAAATCCTCCGCGAGACGCTCGCTGCCAGAGGGATCGACTACCGCCACTGCCCGGCGCTCGGCGGGCGCCGACGGAGCACGCCCGGCGAATCGCCGAACGGCTACTGGCGCGAAAAGGGATTCCGGAACTTCGCCGATTACGCCCTAACCGCGGAGTTCCGCGAAGGCCTCGATGCTCTGGAGGCGCTCGCCCGGCGCTGCAAGCCGGCGGTGATGTGCTCGGAAGCGGTGTGGTGGCGCTGCCATCGGCGCCTGATCACCGACTATCTGCTGGCCGACGGAACCCGGGTGCGCCACATCCTCGACCACGGGAAGATCGAGGATGCGGCGATGACGCCGGCGGCGGAGCGCCGTCCGGACGGCAAGCTCGTCTATCCGCCGAAGCCGGAAGAGGGCTTGCCGCTGTGGGAGGCTTCCCGCTGACGCGGCCTCAGCCGAGGCACCAGGCGAGGATGCCCTTCTGGGCGTGGAGGCGGTTCTCCGCCTCGTCCCAGACGACCGACTGCGGCCCGTCGATGACATCCGCGGTCACTTCCTCGCCGCGGTGTGCGGGCAGGCAGTGCATGAAGATCGCCTCCTTCTTCGCGAGCGCCATCAGCTCCCGGTCGACGCGATAGGGGGCGAGCAGGTTGTGCCGCTTCTGCGACTGATCGTCGTTCATCGACAGCCAGACGTCCGTCACGACGCAGTCCGCATCCTTCACCGCCGCGCGGGCGTCGTCGGTGATGGTCACGCGTGCCTTGTTTGCGCGGGCCCATTCCACGGCTTCGTTCGCCGGGCGCAGCTGGTCGGGACAGGCGATGCGCAAGTGGAAGTCGAACCGCGCGGCCGCGTGGATCCAGGAGGTGGCGACGTTGTTGCCGTCGCCGCTCCACGCCACCACCTTGCCGGCGATCGGGCCGCGATGCTCTTCGAACGTCATCACGTCCGCCATGAGCTGGCAGGGGTGCGATCGGTCGGTGAGGCCGTTGATCACCGCCACCGTGGCATGCTTCGCCAACTCGTTCAGCTTCGAGTGGCTGGTCGTGCGCACCATGATCGCGTCGACATAGCGCGACAGGGCGCGTGCGGTGTCGCCCAAGGTCTCGCCACGGCCGATCTGCATATCCGTCGGGCTGAGCACGACGACGTCGCCGCCGAGTTGGCGCATCCCGACCTCGAACGAGACGCGCGTCCGGGTCGACGGCTTCTCGAAGATCATCGCCAGCGTCTTGCCCTTGAGCGGCTCGGCGGCGCTGCCGTTGGCGCGTTTGTAGGCCGAGCCCAGGTCGAGCATTTGACGAAGCGTCCCGGAATCGAAGTCGGACAGGTCCAGGAAGTGCTTGGGGGATGGCTTGCGGGTGCTCATGACGCCTCCGCCAGGCTGCCGCATGTCCGGTCAATGATCTCGACGGCTTCGTCCACGTGTGAGCGCTCGATGATGAGCGGCGGCAGAAGGCGGACGATGTTGTCGCCGGCGGGGACGGTGAGCAGGCCGTTCTCCTGCAGTGCCTTCACCATGTCGGTGTTGGTTCCGACCGCTTTCATCCCGAGCATCAGGCCGAGGCCGCGGACCTCCGCCAGCACCTTGGGATATCTGGACGCCACCCCCTGCACTTTGCGGCGCAGCACGTCGCCGATTTCGATGACATGCTCCATGAAGCCGTCAGCCAGCATCAGGTCCAGCACGGCGTTGACGGCCGACATCGCCAGCGGATTGCCGCCGAAAGTGGACCCGTGGGTGCCGGCGGTCATGCCGGCGGCCGCCTTCTCGGTGGCGAGGCAGGCGCCGACCGGGAAACCGCCGCCGAGCGATTTCGCGATCGCGACGACGTCCGGCTTGATCTCCGCCCATTCGTGCGCGAACAGCTTACCCGTGCGTCCCATGCCGCTCTGGATCTCGTCGAGGAAGAGCAGCAGCCCGAACTCGTCGCAGACGGCACGGACCTCGCGCAGGTAATCCGGCTCCAGCGGCCGGATGCCACCTTCGCCCTGGATCGGCTCGAGCAGAACCGCGGCGGTCTCCTTCGTGATCGCGCCCTTGAGCGCGTTGAAGTTGCCGTACGGGACGTGGTCGAAGCCGTCGACCACCGGGCCGAACCCCTGGGTCAGCTTCGCCTGTCCGCCCGCCGCGATCGTCGCGAGGGTCCGGCCGTGGAACGACCCTTCCAACGTGATGACCCGATACTTCTCCGGGGCGCCGTTATGGCTGTGGTGCTTGCGCACCAGCTTCAGGCCGCACTCGATCGCCTCGGCGCCGGAATTGCAGAAGAAAACGGTGTCGGCGAAGGTGTTCTCGACGAGGCGCTGCCCGGCCTTTTCCTGACCCGGGATGCGGAACAGGTTGGACGTATGCCACAGCTTTTCCGCCTGCGCTTTCAGCGCCTGCACGAGGTGCGGATGCGCGTGCCCGAGGCCTACGACAGCTATGCCGCCGCCGAAGTCGAGATATCGTCGCCCGTCGGACCCGAAGAGGTACGCGCCTTCGCCCCGCTCGAAAGCGAGGTTGCGTTCTCCGTAGGTCGGCATCAGTGACGGGATCACGACGGCTATCCTTTCCTTGCCGTTACTTTCCGGATGCTTGAGACGTCCCCCTGCATCGCAGAAAAGCAGCAACTATCGTTAGGTGGATAGCCGGTGTCAACGAGGATCGCGGCATTCGGGCCCGCGGTGCGAGTTCGGCGGACGGCGGATTGTGCCGGTGGCGCCGGTCCTGTAACTCATCGCCTATGCAAAGCGCTTCCAGCCCGTTCCCGGATCGACTCCGAAGCCCGCGCCTGCTGCTTCGCCTGCCGGAGCCGGCGGACGCGCCCGAGATCGCACGGCTGCTCCGAGATTGGGAGACGGTGCGTTACACCGCACGCATCCCCCATCCTTACGCGCCGGGAATGGCGGAGGAGTGGATCGAGGTCGCGAAGCGCTCGCGCGAGGCCGGCGCGGCGATCGACTATGTACTCACCCGGCCGGATGACGGCGCACTGCTCGGCGCGATCCGCCTTGGCATTGACGGCCAGGTCGGAGAAATCGGCTATTGGCTCGGCAAGCCCTGGTGGGGCAGGGGCCTGATGAGGGAGGCCGTGCACGCGCTGCTCGACCTCGCCTTCTCCACGTGCGGGTTGGAGACCGTCGGCGCCGGAGCGCTTGCGGCAAACGTCGGCTCGGTCCGCGTTCTCCAGTACGCCGGCATGCGGTTTGTCGGCACGCGCCTCGATCCGGCGCCGGCGCGCGGCGCGCAGTTCGAGTTGCTGTGGCACGAGATCGGGCGCGAGGCATGGCGAAGGCAGAAGGGACGCGACCTGCCGCTCCTGCTCGTTTCGGCGGTGGCGCTGATCGATGCCGACGGTCGGGTCCTGCTCGCCGAGCGGCCGGCAGGAAAGCCGATGGCCGGGCTCTGGGAGTTTCCCGGCGGCAAGGTGCACGACGACGAGACGCCGGAGCAGGCGCTGATCCGAGAGCTGCACGAGGAGCTGGGCATCGACACGCACGAGAGCTGTCTCGCTCCCTTCACCTTCGCCTCGCATCGTTACGAGACGTTCCACCTGCTGATGCCGCTCTATGTCTGCCGCGTCTGGAAGGGCGCCCCGACGCCGAAGGAGGGCCAGAAGCTGGCATGGGTCCGTCCGGTGCGGATGGCGGACTACCCGATGCCGCCGGCGGACAGGCCCCTCGTCGCGATGCTCCGCGACCTGCTTTAGGCTGTTCCTTCGCCACCTCCGCAGCACCGAGAAGGTGCGGTTTTTGTCGAAACCGGCGACCATCGCGCGATTTTTTCGCCAAACCGGGGTGGTAAAGCAGCGATTTCCTCTCCAAACTACGCCAACCGCGCCTCGGGGGGACACGGTCCGGTAGCGAGGTGGGGCGGCCGACCGCCGCGCGCCTGTTGCTAGCGCCGGCGGTAAGGAAAAATCACAAGGTGGGGAGAAGGAAATGCTGAAACGGCTACTCGCGGCCGTGGTCGCGACCGGAGCGATATGGGCCATCGGTGCAGGGCCGGCTGCCGCCGAATACCCGGAGCGCCCGATTCAGATACTCGTCGGCTTCCCCGCGGGGGGCAATGTCGATATCGCCGCGCGTCAGGCGCAGCCGTTCATGGAGAAGTATCTCGGCGGCAGCATCGCCGTGGTGAACAAGCCGGGTGCCGGCGGCGCTCTCGCCTATGCAGAGGTGGCGAATGCCAAGCCGGACGGCTACACGCTGATCATGCTGTCGTTTCCGGGCAACTGGACACAGCTCTTCGGCACCGAGCAGCGTTACTCGGTCGACAGCTACGATTACATCGGACTGCTCACCGATGAGCCGTTCTCGATCTTCGTGCACGCGGATTCTCGCTTCAAGACGCTGAAGGACATGGTCGAGGCGTCGAAAGCCGACCCCGGCAGCGTGACGCTCGCGGGCGCCGGCGCCGGCTCTTCGCCGCATCTCGGCGCGCTAGCCTTCCAGAAGGCGGCCGGCATCGAGGTAACCTGGGTGCCGATGCAGGGTTCGGCCAACATGCGCACCGCGGTGCTCGGCAAGCATGTCGATGGTGGCGTCACCACCGTCAGCGTCTCGGTGCCGATGCAGACCGAGGGGCAGGCGCGGGTACTCGGCCTCATGGCGGAAGAGCGCTGGGACGAGGCGCCCGACGTTCAGACCTTCGCCGAACAGGGCTACCCGGTCGAATGGAGCGCCAGCCGCGGCGTCGCCGGCCCGGCCGGGTTGCCGGAGGACGTGAAGGCGAAGCTGGTCGAGGCGGTGAAGAAGACCTACGAGGACCCCGAGTTCCAGGCGCTCGCCAAGCGCGACAAGCAGATCCTCCGCTATCTCGGGCCGGACGAGTTCGAGAAGTATGCGCGCAATCAGTACGACATGCTGGACGGGATGTGGAAGGAGTCGCCCTGGCGCTGAGCCGGATCGACCGGCTCCGGATGTATGTCCGGGGCCGGTAGGAATACCGGAAGTCGATGCCGGAAAAGCCGGAACAGCCGTTGCTGACAGAGACTGTGGGAGAAAAAGTCCCGGAGATGAACTGAAGAACCCGATTCCCGGAAACCTATCAACGGCGCGGAACCAACCGGCCGCTACGGAGGAACGTCGAGAGATGATGAAGACCCTGACCAGGCTGGCGCTGGCCGCCTTCGTCGCCACGGGCGCGTACGCGGCGCCGGCCGCCGCCGAGTATCCGGAGAAGCCGATCACCGTCATCATCGGCTTTCCGCCCGGTGGAAACGTCGATATCACCCTGCGCCACGCTCAGCCGTTTCTCGAGAAATATCTGGGCACTTCCCTGGTGGTGGTCAGCAAGCCGGGCGCGGCGGCCGCTCTCGCCTATACCGAGCTCGCCAACTCTCCGCCCGACGGCTACACGATCGCGATGACGTCGCTTCCCGGCGGCCTCGGCACCCAGTTCGGCACCGAGCGGCGCTACGACGTCGACAGCTTCGAGTGGATCGCGAACTTCACCGAGGAGCCGTTCACCTTCTTCGTCCATCCCGACTCGCCGTTGCAGACCATGGAAGACATGATGGAGGCGGCGCGTCAGGATCCGGGCGGAATCTCGCTCGCCGGTTCAGGCTCGTTCGGGTCGCCGCATCTGGGGCTTCTCGTATTCCAGGACCTCTACGACGTCGAGTTCACCTGGGTGCCGATGCAGGGCTCGGCCCCAATGCGCACCGCGGTGCTCGGCCAGCACGTCGACGGCGGCCTCACCTCGGTCAGCGTGTCCGCCATCATGCACGTCGAGGGACAGGTGCGCGTGCTCGGCATGATGGCTCCCGAGCGCTGGGACCTCCTGCCGGACGTGCCGACGATGGCCGAGCTGGGCTATCCGATCAACTGGACCGCCAGCCGCGGGCTGAAGGCCCCGGCAGGGACCCCGCCGGAGATCATCGACAAGCTCGCCGAAGCCTCGCGCAAGACGATGGAAGACCCGGAGTTTCTGGCGATCCTGGAGCGTGAGCGGCTGTTGCCGAAATATCTCGGCCCGGCGGATTACCGGAAGTACGTGGAAGAACAGAACAACATGCTGAAGGCACTCTGGGAGAAGAAGCCCTGGCGTTGACCGACGCCTTTTATGACGGAGGACGCCGTTTGAAGTTCAGTAGCTTCCTTTTCCCGGAGGCGGCGAGTCCCGACCTCGATCATGCGGTCATCCACGAGAGCATCGCCGAAGCTCGCCTCTGCGACGAGCTCGGCTTCGACGTGGTCTGGCTCGCCGAGCATCATTTCGACGGCAATTGCGCATACGTCGACCCGGTCAGCTTCGCCGCTGCCCTCGCAACCTGCACCAGGAGGGTCCGGATCGGCTTCGCAGTGGCGCAGATGTCGCTGCATCATCCGATCCGGATGGCGGAGCAAATGGCGCTGATCGACAACATCACCGACGGGCGCCTGATCGTCGGGCTCGGGCGCGGCACCGCCTACAACATCTACGACTACCAGGGCTACGGCATCGACCCGGCGGAAGCGCAGGACCGTCTGCTCGAAGCCGAGGAGATCATGATCCGCGCCTGGACCGAGGAAGACCTCGAGTACAAGGGCAGGTTCTGGGACGTGAAGCTGCCGCGCCTCCGGCCGGTGCCTTACACCAAGCCGCATCCCTTCATCCTGCGTGCGGCCTCGGGCGAGCAGTCGATGGTCGAGCTGGCGCGCGAGGGTCGGCCGTTCATGATGAACGTCCAGACCCTCGACGTGACGCGCGCCCGCATCGATCTCTACCGTCGCACGCTTCGGAAGGCGGGATACGACGAGGCGCACGTCGCACGGTGCATGGATGAGGTCTGGGTCTGGCGAAACGTTTTCGTGGCCGAGACCGACGCCGAGGCGGAGCGGGTGGCGATCCCCGCCTTCCACGCCCAGCAGGAGCAGCGGGCACGCCTGCGCAACCGCGTCGCGGCAGAGCAGGGCCTGCGCCTGAAGCACGAAACGGCGCCGCCGGCGCGCACCAGCACCGAGCATGCGCTCTTCGCCGGCTCGCCCGCGACGGTGGCGCAAAAGCTGGCCGAACTGGCCGTGCTCGGCGTCGGGGGCGTGATCATGCAATTCCGCCTGGGGCCGATGTCTTGGGAAGAGACCGAGAACAGCATCCGATTGTTCGCCGCGAAGGTGGCGCCGGAATTGCGGGCGAAGGCCGCCGCCTGAGAGCGGCCGCGCCCCAGGGAGAGCTTGGGAGGTCAGATTGTCGCTGAACGTGAAGGAGACCGTCACGGCCTTCGTGCTGCTGGCCGTTGCGGTCTACGCCTGGGTCGAAGCCGGCTCGTTCGCCGAGGAGGCACGCGTGTTCCCGCGTATGATTGCGGGCGCGATGGCAGTGCTCTCGCTCGTAATGCTGGCGCGCAGCTTTTTTGCGGGCGACGAGGATCGCGCCACCCGTTTCTTCAAGAGCTTCCCGACGTTCCTCCTCTGCCTCGCACTGATCTTTGGTTACATCTACTCGACCGGATTGCTCGGCTATTTCACCGCCAGTGCGATTTTCATTCCGGCGTTCGCTCTCCTGCTCGGGCTGAGGCGCCCTGTGGTCGTCGTCGCCTCGACCGTCTGTTTCATCGTCGTCGTGCACCTCGTATTCGTCGAGGCTTTCGACCGGCCGTTGCCTGTGGAGTTTTTCCTCCGCCAATGATGAGGCGAACCGTATCGATCCGCCGCTGCTCGACCTTGCCGGGATAAAAAGCCGTGGAAGAAGTCCTTTTTGCCCTCTGGCACGCACTCTTCGCCGTCCTCTCCTGGCAGAACATCCTCGCGATGGTTTTCGCCACGCTCTGCGGGGTCGTCATCGGCGCCCTGCCGGGCCTCAGCGCGACGATCGGCATAGCCGTCCTGATCCCGCTGACCTTCGGCATGGATCCGATGGTCGCGCTCGGGATGATGGCCGGAATCTACAACGGCTCGATGTATGGCGGCGCCATTCCGGCGGTGCTGTTGCGCATTCCCGGCACGCCTTCGGCAATCGTCACCACCTTCGACGGCTTTCCAATGTCGCAGCAGGGAAAGTCCGGCGCAGCGCTCCGGATCGCCTGTATTTCCTCGGCCATCGGCGGGATGGTCAGCGCGGTCGCGCTGATGACGCTCGCGCCGCCGCTCTCGCTGGTGACGCTCGCGTTCGGCCCGACGGAGTATTTCTGGGTGGCCGTGTTCGGCCTCGCCTCGGTTTCCGTGCTCCTCGGTCGGGATCCGGTGAAGGGCATGCTCAGTGCCACGTTCGGCCTGCTCGTCGGCACTCTCGGTACGGATCTCGTCACCGGCTACGAGCGCTACACGTTCGGGATTCTCGAGCTTACCAGCGGCCTCCACATCGTCATCGTCCTGGTCGGCCTGTACGCGATGCCGCGCGTCCTGATCATGGCGGAGGACCGCATCCGCGAGGGGGTGAGCGCCGCCGCCCTCAAGTTCTCGGGTGCCAAACTCGGCTACAGCGCTGTTCGACGGTTCTGGAAGCCATGGACCCGAGCCTCCATCATCGGGATCATCGTCGGCATCCTGCCCGGTGCGGGCGGCAACATCGCCGCCTTCATCTCCTACAACGAGACCAAACGCGCATCCAAAGACCCAGATTCATTCGGCAAGGGCAATCCCGAGGGTGTCGCCGCGGCGGAGTGCGCCAACAATGCCGACAACGCCGCCGCGATGATCCCGGCGCTGACGCTCGGGGTGCCCGGCAACTCGATCGCCGCCCTCATTCTCGGTGGGCTCCTCGTGCACGGCCTGCAGCCGGGTCCGGCGCTCTTCCGTGAGAACGCCGACATCGTCTACGGCTTCATGATCCAGATGTTCATCACCTCGGTGCTGGTATTCATCTTCGGCGGCCTCGTCGCGTCCCGGATCTTCGCGCAGGCTCTGCGGCTGCCGCAGGTGATGCTGGCGCCGCTGATCGTCGGCCTGATGATCGTTGGCGTGTACTCGGTCAACAACAGCATGTTCGACCTGTACGTCATGATGATCTTCGGCCTGATCGGCTACGCCATGGAGAAGCTCGACTTCCCGCTCGCGCCAGCGGTGCTCGGGCTGATCCTCGGCAACATGGCCGAGATCAATCTGCGCCTTGCGCTGCTGATCGCCCGTGGTGACATGAGCGTGCTCTTCACGCGGCCCATTTCGCAGGTGATCATCGCGCTGACGGTGATCGTGCTGCTCTACCCGGTCTACACGTCATGGAAGGACCGTCGGAAGGGAGTTTTCGCGCGCCCGCTGGAGGATTGAAGACCGCACGAGCGGATCAGTCCTTCTCGTCGAATTCCGCGTCGGTGCGCGGCGCGTCGGCGAGCTCCCTGTCCAGGGACTGCCGGTAGCGGATGCAGCCGCGGAGAAACTGCGGCCAATCCGGCACCGCGATGTGCCTCGGGACCGGCTCCGGCAACAAGCCCCAGAGCTGCGGATGGTGCCAGCAGAGATCGTGCCCGCTGCTGTCTCGGTGGGCGCGGATGCCGGTGCGCAACCGCATCACTTCCGCGATCAGCTCCTCCCGCGTGAGGTGGTCGAGGTCCGCATCCATGGGATCGGCTCCATTATGCGTCGGTGGGGCTATACGTCGGACCAGGTGAAGCAGCCGACCGGGAGGAGCCCGTTGCTGACCAGCAGCGCGCCGTGTCGATAGAGCTGCCCCGCGTCCGTATCGGGGCCGAGCTCGAGGGCCCAGAGCTGCCCCGACCGATCGGTCCAGACAAGTCGCCCGTCTACGGCGGTGATCGCCGCGAAGGCGTCCGCGGCGGTGACGCCGGGCCTGAACATGACCAGCACCGTATCGGTATCCGGCGGCGGTAGCGCCGCGATCGGTCCGGCCACGACGACGAGAACAGCCACCAGCACGGGCATCGCAAAGCGCCTGCCTGGCGCGGCGCCGCCGCCTCTACTGCGCCGGAGAAGCCATCCCGCCGCGAGAAACGCGACTCCGAATAGGACGAACCAGAGCAGGTCCCAGAACAGCGGGTTGTCTACATCCATGCGAATGCGATGGATCCCGAGCAGCCAATGGGAGAGCACGCTGTCCAGCACGTGCCAGACCCCGAAGCCGATCAGCCCGTTTGCGAGCAACCGCCGATCTGCGCCGCTCTGCGCGAAATCGTGGCGGGCGCGCCAGAGCAGCCACAGCCCCGCGAACGCGATCAAGTACATGAGCACGTGGAAAAGGCCATCCGCGAGGATCTGCACCCGGATGTCGCGGAAGCCGCTGCCTTCCAGTCCGCTGAGGAGATGATGCCACTGTAGCACCTGGTGGAGCAGGATGCCGTCGAAGAACCCGCCGAGGCCGAATCCGAGCATGTAGCCGGCCCACTCCAGCCGCTTCGGATATTGGCCCGACAATGGCTCGAGACTCGAGACCGCCACCATACCCAGCTCCCGCACTGCCGCGGCAACAGCAACAAGGATGATCCACTACGGTTCCGGGGGCGTTACTGCGGGCCCTCGCTACCGCGTCGGGGCGCTGCCTTGTCCCCGGCCGGAAGTTCGGAGGTCCCCAGGGCGTCGGCGAGCCGGCGCCCCGCCGAGCCGGGGCGAAGCGGCCGCTGCTGGCTCTGGTGCGGAGCCCACCCGGTCAGATAGATCACCTGAAAGGTGGCAGATATCCGTCCGTCCGGCCCCGCATGTCGCGCCGCGTAGCGGGCCGCCGCCCCGACGAGAACGTCGCGGCGCGCCATAGCTCGCGGCCGCACATGGACGGCATTGGTCTCTCCCATTCCGCGCAGGTCGCGCATCAACGCCAGCGCATCGGGATAGGTGACGGTCAACACGTCGCTGTCGATCACCGGCAGCGCGAAGCCCGCCCGCTGCAGCAGGCCGCCGGCATCGCGCAGGTCGGCGACCGGTGAAAGGCGCGGGCTGACGCCGCCGGTGGCGTCCAGCTCGGCCTCCATCAGGCTGCCGCGCAGCTCGAAGAGCGTGTCGCCACCCAGGATCGCGCCGAGGAACAGCCCGTCCGGCTTCAGCGCATGTCGGATCTGGACCAGTGCACCGGGGAGGTCATTGACCCAATGCAGGCTCAGGCAGCTCGTGATCAGGTCGAAGCGTCCCGCAGCGAAGGGCAGGAACTCTTCGTCGGCGGCGACGCGCAGGCCGCTCGCGCATCCCGCCATCTGCGGCGACAGGTCGGCTTGTACGAGCGTGCGCAGGTCCGGGCAGTGCCGCAGCGCCTCTGCCATCTGACCGGTATGGCAGCCGAGGTCGAGCGCCGTCGCGAAGCTCCGCTTCACGTCGGCGAGCCGGTCCGCGAGTCGGTCGGCAATCTCCCGAACCAGGAAGTCGTGCTCGTGAAATCTCGCGGCGGCGCGGTCGCGGCGGCGGCGGACCAGGCCGCGATCGAAGACGTTCATGACATCTGCGGAGGGGGCGGGCGGAACGTTCATTCCGCCCATATGGCACCCGGCCGGGCTTGCGGGAAGGGTTATCCGGCGAGTGGGGCGGACGCGGCGCGCGAGGCGCGCTGGGCGAACTCCTCGTAGAGCGTCCAGTCGAGCGGATGCTCTTCCAGCGTGTCCGGGTCCCACATGCTCCGCTCGACGCCGAGCACATTGCCGCCGTAGACGTGCAGGCCAACCGCCGGCTCGTCGCCGATGCACTCGGCCACGTGGGCCGCGGATGCCGCCATCGGCAGCACCGAGCCCGGTTCGAGCAACGCCTCGCCGGTGCGCTTCAGCCGACCGTCGGCGTCGCGCCGGTAGAAAGTGTTCCGCTCGGCCCCGGAGAGCAGCAGGATGGCGGCCCAGGCGCCGTGATTGTGCGGTGGCGTGCGCCGCCCGCTCGGGAAGCTCACCTTGAGGATGCTAAGCTCGGGCGATCGGTAGAATGCCTGCAGTGCGTTGCCCCCGCGGCCGCTGAGATAGGAGAGGGCGTTCGCTACCGCATCCCGTTCCTTGGCGAGCTCCAGCAGGACATCATGGGCCGCCATCATCGGCTTGTCGCTCCTCACGGCCGCGGACAGCCGGGCGACCAGATCGGATACATGCATGCCTCGACGCTCCTCGCCGTGGGTTCGATCGACGCACGATAGCACCTCGGCGTCGTCGGCAGAAATGGCTTGGGCGTCGCGGCAGGCTGCTTCAGGATAGCCCTTCCGCCAGACAAGCAATCGGAACCGGAGCGACATGCCAGCACCAGCACCCTCGAAGGAAGTGATCGCGCAACTGACCCCGACCGGCGTTCTGCGCGCGGGCATCAACATGGGCAACTTCCTGCTCGTCACCGGCAAGTCCGCTTCGGGCGATCCCGAGGGTGTGGCGCCGGACATGGCGCGGGAGATCGCGAAGCGGCTCGGTGTCGAGGTTAAGTACGTGCCGTTCAAGACGCCGGGCGAGCTCGCCGACGCCGCCGGCACCAATGTCTGGGACGTCGGCTTGATCGGTGCCGAGCCGAAGCGGGCAGAGAAGATCAGCTTCACTGCCGCCTATTGCGAGATCGAGGCCACCTATCTCGTGCCGGCCGGCTCGCAGATCCAGACGATCGAGGAGGTCGACCGTCCCGGCGTGCGCATCTCCGTCTCCGCTCGCAGCGCCTACGATCTGTGGCTGGAAAGGAACATCAAACAGGCCGAGATCCGTCGCGTGCCCGGCATCGACGCCTCCTTCGATCAGTTCGTGAACGATAAGCTGGAAGCGCTCGCCGGCCTCAAGCCGCGTCTACTCTCGGACGTGGAGAAGCTTCCGGGCGCCCGGATACTCGACGGCAAATTCACGGCCGTGCAGCAGGCCGTCGGGACGGGCAAAGCGAACGCCGCTGCGGCTGCCTGGCTCGCGGAGTTCGTCGAGGAGGCGAAATCCTCCGGCCTCGTCGCCAGTCTGATCGAGAAGCACGGCGTGAAGGGCCGGCTCTCGGTCGCACCGCCCGCATAGAACGGAGCAGAACAGCCGACCACACATTGCCCGAGTCCTCTTGGGGCCAAGTCCAGAGGCGGACGTCCCTCGATCAGTCGCAATTCGGTCGCGCCGCGCTAAATAATCTAGTCGGCGCGACCGACTCGCGATCTCGCGTAACGGATCGGTCGCGAAAACGCAGAAGGACTTCGACTTGAGCAGCAAGCGAGCCACAGCGGCGGAAAAGCTTTTTCGGCAGAAAGATGCCGAGTCCGCATTCACCGAATACCAGAAGGCGAAAGAGGCCGAGGCTCTGAAGACGGAGAAACTCCGCGCCCTCCGCCTCGCCAAAGAGGCCGAGGATCGCGAGATCGCCGAGCGTGAGAAGGCGGCCGAGCTCAAGGCGAAGGCGGAGAAAGCTGCCGCGAAGAAGCGGAAGAAGAAGTAACCCTCCGCGTCTCTATCGGGGCGGCAGCCCTCCGCATCCCATGGATTGCTGCAGACTTCCCTCTCAGTCCAGCCGCTGGTGAGCCGGCACCTCCAGGCGCAGGAACCGCGCCGCGTTGAGGCCGAGGATCTTGGCCCGCTGGGCATCGGTCAACATGTACATGGTGCGTTCGACGGCTTCTGCGGAATGCGGCCAGGTGCCCTCGTGGTGCGGGTAGTCGTTCGCCCACATGAAATTGTCGTCGAGCTTGTAGCGCTCGGCGAGCCAGAGGCCGGATGGGTCCTCCTGGAAGGTCGAGAAGCCGTGCGCGCGATAATAGTCGCTCGGCATGCCCTGCAGCTTCGGGCGGACCCACATGTGATGCTTGCGGTAGGCCTCGTCCATCGCGTCGAGCAGCCAGGGTACCCAACCGATGCCGGCCTCGACGGTGGCGAACCGGATCTTCGGGAACCGCTCCAGGACACCGGAGGAGCAGAGGTTCGCGACCGGCTCGATCGTCGGCGACAGCGAGTGCGTGACATAGTTGATGACGGCGCCGCCATTGCCGCGCGCCGCCCGCGGATCGCGGCCGGTCGAGACGTGGAACGTGATCGGCATACCTGTCTCTTCGATCACCCGCCACATCGGGTCGAAATGTGGGAGGTTGTAGTTGACGTGGTCGACATCGTGGGCTCCCCAAATCGGCTTGCAGGGTAGCGACAGGCACCTGAAACCCATCTTCGCGGTGCGCTCGATCTCGGCTATCGCACCGTCGAGATCGCCGGTCGCGATACTGGCAACAGGAAACAGCTTCGGCATGTAAGGGCCGAATTGCTCCCAGGCCCAGTCGTTCCAGACCCGGCACTGCGCCTGTGAGAACACCGGGTCCGGTGTCGCCCACATGGCGAGGCCCTTGTTCGGGAAGATCAGCTCGACGTCGATGCCGTCGCGCTCGTTGTCGCGCATCCGCTCGGCCGGATCGGCGCCGGCCTTCGACCGCACCCAGTCCTCTCCCTCGAAGCTCATCACGCGCACGCGGTCGGGCCGGTAGCCCTCGCAATAGCGCCACTGCACGCCTTTGTCGTCGGTGATGATGCGCGGCACCCGCTCTCGATATTTGGGCTCGATCCGCTTTTCCCAGAGATCGGGCGGCTCGTTGGCGTGGCAGTCGGTAGAGACGACGAAATATTTGTTCGGGTCGTCGGCGCGGATGGTGCGAGCCCAGCCCTCGTGGCCCGGCGTCTCCAGTCGCCACAGATTCGGTGCGTTGATCGCGAATTCGTTCACGGGCGTTCCCTCCTGCTGTAGGGCCGGCCCTTCAGCTATCGTCGACGCGACGCCACTGGACCAGCGTGTAAGGCGGATCGGTATCATCGTGCGACTCGAACACCGCCTCGACGGCCGCACCGATCGGCACCTCCTGGCGTGGGTCGCCGAGCAGGTTCCCGATCATGCGCACGTTGCCGGCCGCCGGCAGCTCGACCAGCACGACGATGTACGGACCGTGTTCCTTCAGCGCCGGGTGCACCGGGTGCCATACCCGCTCCCAACTGAAGATGCGCCCTTTGCCCTCGACCTGCAGCCACTCGATCTCGAACGAGCGGCAGGAATGGCAGATCCACTCCGGCCCCCACTGCCAGGTGCCGCAGTCTTTGCACTTCTGAATCCAGAGTTCGCCGCGGCGCGTGCCCTCCCAGTAGGGCCGGCTCAGGCCGTCGTTCTCCGGCACCGGGATCGGCAGGCCCTCGGGCAGGTAATGCGGGGCGGTCATCAGAGCGTCGCCTCCGAGCCGAAGATGCAGGAACTGACGGGGGTCACCATGGGGCCGGCGATGACCATCGAGACCTCGACGTCCGGCACCTGCGCGGTCGAGTCGCCGCGGATCTGGCGCACGGCCTCCAGCTGCAGCTCGAGGCCGTGCATGTAGCACTCCGCGAGGTTGCCGCCACTGGTGTTGAGCGGCAGCCGGCCGCCCGGCGCGTACAGGTTCTCCGGCTTCAGGAAGTCGTTCGCCTCCTCGGGCGGGAAGAACCCGTGCTCGACAAGGCTCATGAGCACACCGCCGGTGAAGTTCTCGTAGGACTGCAGCACATCGACGTCGCCGGGTCCGAGCTGCGCCATCTCGTAGAGGTGCGGCGCCACACTTGCGAAGCTGGCGCTGGCGTAGTTCGGCGCGTTGTGCGAGGGCGCGGCACAACGATAGTCGGAGCCCGTCACCGCCGACAGCAGATAGCTCGGCTTGTGCGGCAGGTCTTTCGCCCGCTCTGCCGGAACCAGGATCAATGCGGCGGCGCCGTCGTTCTCCATGCAGCAGTCGAACAGGTGGAACGGCTCGACGATCCAGCGCGAAGCGTCATAGTCGGCTTCGGTCAACGGCCGACCGTTCATCACCGCACGCGGGTTCGCCTGGGCATGATGGTAGGAGGCCATCGCGATCGCCCGCAACGCCTCCTGCCGCACGCCGTGATCGTGCATGAAGCGCATCACCTTCATGGCATAGCGCTGCCCCGGCGACATCAGGCCATAGGGCGCCTGGAACGCCATGTCGCCGTCGATCGTGCGCGCCCGCGGTCCCTGGCCGAAGCGGGCGAACTGTCCCTGTGCCAAGGCCCGGAAGACGACGACGCAATCCGCCATACCGGTCGCCACCGCCGCGGCGGCGTTGCCGACGGCCGCCGCCCCGCCACCACCGCCTCCGCCCCACTGCATGTTGGCGAAGCGGAGCTCACGAATGCCGAGTGCGGCGGCGAGCCGCGACGGATCGTTCCGGTCGTTGCTGTAGGAGGCGAAGCCGTCGATCTCGCGCGGATCGATCCCGGCGTCCTCGGCTGCGCGCAGGATCGCCATCAGCGCGAGCTTGAACTCCGGGTCCGGCGCTTGGCCGTGCTTGTAGTAGGTGGTCTCGCCGATCCCGGCGACCGCGACTTTGCCGCGCAGCGTGCGTCCGTTCATGCGGGCGCCTTCTCTGTTCGAGGCGCGGCCTATACCCGGCCGCGGCGTTTCCCATTCCTGGCTCCCGATCGCTCGGGCAGCCCGGCCATGATAACGGAGCGTGCCCGCGGAAAACAGACCCCCCTCGATGCAGCCGGTGACGCAGCCGGTCAGGCGTCGGCGCGCTGCAGGGCCTCAGTCGTCCCAGTGTCTCCGGCGGCGGTCGCGGTCACGGCCGTCGCGACGGTGATCCTGCCGCCAGCCGTGCCGATGCTTGTCCCGGTCATGGTGCCCGACGTGGCGGTGGCGGTTCCGGTCATTGTCGTGCCAGTGGCGCTCCGAGTAATGCGCCGGTCCTCGCCGTCCGGAATCATGCACGTTGCAGGCGGCCAGCGCGGTTGCGATGCCGGCGAGGAGCAGGATCGGCTTGAGCGGTTTCCAGAGTGAAGATATCGCTAATGGCATCAAGGTCGCTCCCGTTGGTTCCTCACTCCAACGGGCGGCGCGTGTGAATTCCGTCGATCGCGGGTGACTTTCATGCCGATCCTGTCGCGATGCGCTCGCCTGTCGCTGGTGTTCGCCGGCGTGAGCGGCGCCGTCGGCGTGCTGGCAGGCGCCTGGGCCAGTCACGCCGGTGGGGCGGCGCTCGACGCCGGAGCTCTCCGTCTCGTCGAGATCGGCGCCCGTTATCAGCTCGTCCACGCGGTGGCGCTGCTCGGGTGTGCCGTGTTGGTGGCGGGGTGGCCCGGCCGGCTGGCAGCGATCGCGTGCGTCCTGTTCTGCGTCGGCACGATCCTGTTCTCGGGAAGCCTCTATGTCCTCGCCGCGACCGGGCTTTCCGGGCTCGGCGGCGTTACGCCGCTCGGCGGGATCTGCTTCGTCGCCGGATGGTTGGCGCTCGCGGCGCACGCCATCACCATCGCCAGATAACGGGCCGACGCGGAACCGCGCGCCCTTCCGGAGGTTACGGCGTGGAATGGAGGGCGCGATGCAAGAGCAATCGTTCACCTTGTACGCCGACTGGAGTCGCGAGCGACACCGCTGGATGATTGTGGACGAGGTCGATTTCCGCCCCCTCATCAGCGAAGAAAGCGTCGAGAAATTGATGGAGGTGTACCGGCGTCGGCGGCAAGTCAGGCCGTCGAAACCCGCGGGCAGCTGACGTGAGGCCACCGGCACCGTCCAGGGCCGGGGTTGTGAATCCGTCGTATCGCCGTAGGATGACGGCCACACCGGGGTTGCCGGCTGGCGACCCCTGACTCCGGAGACGGCCAGAGGCATCAGGATTGAGCTTAGCCGCCGCGAGACGAACGGGTGACGGCTGATGCGGGGCTATTCGCTCGCCGCCATCCTGCGTCACGGCCTGCGTCGGAACCTGACCTGGCCGGAGGCGATCCGCCACCCGGAGCCGAAGAGCCGGTATGATGCCGTCATCGTCGGTGGCGGCGGGCACGGGCTTGCGACGGCGTACTATCTCGCCTCGATGCACGGCATCACCGACGTGGCGGTGCTGGAAAGAGGCTGGATCGGCGGCGGGAACACCGGGCGCAACACGACGATCGTGCGCTCCAACTACGGTCAGCCGGCGAACTCCGCCTTCTATGAGCATTCGCTCAAGCTCTGGGAGGGCCTCTCCGACGAGCTGAACTTCAATGTCATGCTGAGCCAGCGTGGCCTGATTAACACCTTCCATACGGCGGCGGATCGGGAAGCCTGGATCCGGCGCTACAATTTCATGCGTCTCAGGGGCATCGACGCCGAGCTTCTGTCCCGCGAGGATCTCGCGGAGCGGGTGCCGGCGATGAACCTGTCGACCGATCTCCGGTTGCCGGTGCTGGGGGCGGTGCTGCAACCGCGCGCGGGCGTCGCACACCACGACGCGGTCGCGTGGGGCTACGCGCGTGCCGCAGATGCGAAGGGCGTCGACATCATTCAGAACTGCGAAGTGACCGGCTTCGCTCGGGAGGCCGGGCGCGTCGTCGCGGTCGAGACATCGCGCGGCCGGATCGATACCGGCAAAGTCGGCATTTGCGTCGCCGGCAGCTCGAGCGAGGTCGCGCGCATGGCCGGGATCCGCCTCCCGATCGAGACGCACCTCCTGCAGGCGCTGGTGTCCGAGCCGGTGAAGCCGTTTCTGGACGTGGTGGTGTCGGCCGGCGATTACGGCATGTACATCAGTCAGACCGACAAGGGTGAGGTGCTCATCGGCGGCCCGCTAGACGGCTACAATTCGTACTCCCAACGCGGCAGCCCGGCGACGATCGAGCGCGTGCTCGCGTCGGCGGTGGAGCTGTTCCCTGCGATTTCGCGGCTGCGGATGATGCGCCATTGGGCCGGGGCCAACGACATGACGATGGACGGCAGCCCGATCATCTCTCGCACGCCGGTGGAGGGGCTCTATTTCAACGGCGGTTGGTGCTATGGCGGCTTCAAGGCGACTCCGGCATCGGGCTGGACTTTCGCTTACACGATGGCGGAGGACCGGCCCCATCCGCTGAACGAGCCTTTCACGCTCGAGCGGTTCGAATCCGGACACCTGATCAGCGAGCGCGGTGCCGGACGCTTGCCCGGTCTGCACTGAACGGGATCGCCGATGCTGACGATACCCTGCCCCCACTGTGGCGACCGTGCCGAGACGGAATTCGTCTATGGCGGCGACGCCGGCGTGAGCCGACCCGCGGATCCAGCGGCGCTCGGCGATGCGGAATGGAGCGCCTACCTCTATCTTCGCGACAATCCCCGAGGCCGTCATTCAGAATACTGGTACCATCGCTCCGGCTGCCGGAGGTGGCTCCAGGTCGAGCGAGATACGCTGACCCACAGGGTGCTCGCGACAAGCTTCGCCGGATACCCGAAGCGGGGGTCCGAATGAGGCGTCAGCCGTTCCGGATTCCCGAGGGTGGTCTCGACATCGATCGGGAGCGGACGATCCGCTTCGACTTCGACGGCATCCGCTATGAAGGCTATGCCGGCGACACGGTGGCCTCCTCTCTGCTCGCGAACGGGGTCCGCATCGTCGCCCGCAGCTTCAAGTATCACCGCCCGCGGGGCATCGTCGCGATCGGCAGTGAGGAGCCGAACGCCCTCATTCGCGTCGGGCAGGGGGCGGAGGCCGAGCCGAACCGCAGGGCGACCGAGGTGCTGCTGCGGGACGGCCTCGTCACCGAAAGTCAGAACCGGTGGCCGTCTCCCGGCTTCGATCTCGGTGGCGTGGCGACGCCGCTGGCGCGATTTCTGGCGGCCGGCTTCTACAACAAGACGTTCATGGGCCCGCCCTGGGGATGGCGAGTCTGGGAGCCGTACATCCGGCGCATGGCTGGTCTCGGGCGCATCCCGGAAGGTCCCGACCCCGATCCGTACGCGAAGCAGCACGTCCATTGCGAAGTGCTGGTGGCGGGTGGCGGCCCCACGGGTCTCGTCGCGACGCTCGCGGCTGCGCGCACCGGCGTGCGGGTGATTCTGGCCGACGAGGGGGAGATGTTCGGCGGAGGGTTGCGTCTGGCTCCGATCGAGATCGACGGCAAGCCGGCGCGGGACTGGGTGGCAGAGATCGTGCAGAAGCTCGAGCGCCTCGAGAACGTCACCCTGCTGCCTCGTGCCACGGTCACCGGCTACTACGATCACGAGTTGTTGACGATCGTCGAGCGTGCCGCGGAAGGAGTAGAGGAGCCGGACGCGAATTTGCCCCGGCAGCGGGTCTGGATGGTGCGGTCACGCCAGGTGGTGCTGGCTACCGGAGCGATCGAGCGGCTCCAGGTCTTCCCGGGCAACGATCTGCCGCAGATCATGCTGATGCGGGCGATGCGCGGTTATCTCCATCGCTTCGGCGTGCTGAGCGGCCGTAACCTGGTTCTCTGCACGAACAACGATACGGCCTACCACGCCGCGGCGGAGTTGCGCCGAGGCGGCGCTTCGATTGTCGCGATCGTCGATGCTCGCGACCCGCCGAATGAGGAGGCTCTCGCGCTGGCGCGTTCCGAGAACATCCCGGTGTTCCCCGGGCACGTTCCGACGTTTGCGAGCGGGCGCGGACGGGTGCGACGGCTCGAAGCGAGCCGGCTCAGTGCCGACGGCCGGGGCGTCTCTGGTCTGGTGGAGCGGTTCGCGTGCGACGCGGTCGGGCTGTCCGGGGGCTGGACGCCGACCGTGCACCTGTTTTCGCAGGCGAGAGGCAGGCTGCGCTATGACCCGGATCTGGCCGCCTTCGTCCCGGGAGAGCCGGGCGGTGCCAACCGGTCCGCCGGTGCCTGCAACGGCGAGTTCGATCTTGCTGCATGCCTCTGGCAGGGCTTTGAGGCCGGCGCGGCCGCGGCCGCGGATGCCGGCGCCACAGCCGTGTCCGTGGGCGCTCCGCGCCGCATCGATGCGGGCGAGGCGGATTGCGGTGCGGGCGCACCGATCGTGCTGCGGCCGGCGGCGCCGCGGCGCGGGAAGCCGCGCTTCGTAGATCTCCAGAACGACGTCACCGTCGAGGATATCGAGCTCGCGGTGCGCGAAGGCTACCACTCGGTCGAGCATGTGAAGCGCTATACCATGCTCGGGATGGGCACCGACCAGGGCAAGCTGTCCAACATGCACGGTCTGGCGCACCTGGCCGACGTGCTCCGCGCGCCGATCCCGAGCGTCGGCACGACTACCTTTCGCCCGCCCTATGTGCCGGTGACGATCGGCGCCATGGCAGCCGGCAAGGTGGGCGAACTCGGCCGGCCGGTACGGCGGACGGCCGTACACGATTGGCACGAGACGGATCATGCCACACTGGTGGATGACGGGCTCTGGAAGCGCCCGGCATTCTATCTGCGCGAGGGCGAGAGCGGCGGCGACGCCGAGGCGCGGGCGGCCCGGACGAGCGCGGCGCTGGTCGATCTCGGCTCGCATAGCCGGATCGAGCTGCAGGGACCGGATGCGCGCGCGTTCCTGGATCGCCTCGTCGCCAACGATCTGCCGGAGCTGGCGGTCGGCAGGGGCGGCTTCGTCCTCCTGCTGCGCGAGGACGGCATGGTCTTCGACCATGGGATCGCGATGCGACTGGGCGCCGAGCGTTTCCTCCTGGCGACGGTGGGCGATCCGGGCGCGCTCGTCGAGCATCTGTCCTTTCTGCTGCAGGCGGTCTGGCCGGAATTGCGCGTGTTCGTGACGGACGTGTCGGAACATTGGTTCGCTGCGGCGTTGTTGGGGCCACGGTCGGGGGACGTTCTGGCGGAGCTCGTCGAGGACGTCGAACTGCCGGATGAGCCCCTCTCGCTCGTAGAGGTGGAGATCGGTGAGGTTCCGGCACGGTTGCTCCGGACCGAGGTGTGCGGCGAGCCCGCCTACGAGATCCACATCGCCGCCGATTACGCGGTCGGGCTCTGGTCCTCCATCATGGCGGCAGGCGCCAATCATGAGCTCGAGGCCTGTGGGACCGAGGCAATGGATGCCATCCGCATCGAGAACGGCGTCATCGCGATCGGCGCCGAAGCCGACGGACGAACGACGCCCCGCGATCTCGGGCTCGAGAGGCTGGTCAGTCAGGGCAAGGACTTCATCGGCCGCCGATCGCTGGCTCTTCCGGCGCTACGGGAGATAGGACGGCTGGAGCTGGTCGGGCTTCGTGTCGAGGGACCCGAGGGGGCGATACCGCCGGGCGCACAGCTTATCCGTGGCAACGACATCGCCGCGGTCGAAGACCCGATCGGCCATGTGACGTCTCGCAGCCGGAGTCCGATCCTGGGTCGCGGGATCGGCCTCGCGCTCCTCCGCGGCGGCCGATCCCATGAAGGCGAGCGGATGTTCGCGGCTTCGCCGCTGACCGGAGAGATCGTCGCGGTCACCGTCACTCCGCCGCGGGTGAGGGATGCGCCCCTGGAGCCGGCCGAGGGGGAGCCAGCCGACGAGGACTCTGCTCATGATTGAGCCGTTGCGGACGCGGAGCGCGCTCGCGTCGCTCGATCTGGCGGTGCGGACCGCCCCGGCCAGCGAGAAGGCCGGGGTTTCCCTCGGCCAGCGGCGCTTCCTCGGGAAAATCAACCTGCGCGGCGACGCTGGCGACGGCCCGCTTGCGAGGGCGGTGCGAGATGCGCTCGGCCTCGAGCTGCCGGCGGCGAACCGGGCGGAGGTCGGAGAGGCGACGTCCCTCTTGCGGATCGCCCCAGACGAATGGCTCGCGATCGGCGGGTCGCTAGCCGAAGCCCGGGAGCTGTCACAAAGCCTTTCCGCCGCTCTGGAAGGGCATCACGCCGCGGCGACGGATGTCTCTTCCGGATGGGCCGCGATCCGGCTCGGTGGCACGGAGAGCAGGACGGTTCTGCAGAAGGGGTGCACGCTCGATCTGGCTCCCCCTCACTTCGAGGCCGGTCATTGCACGGCGACCCGGCTCGGTAATGCGGATGTGGTTCTGCATCAGGTGGAAGACGACCGCGACGGGTCGGGCGCCCTCTACGACATCTACGTGCCTCGGAGCTATGCGTTCTCGCTCTGGCATTGGCTCCACGAGGCGAGTGTCGAGTTCGGCCTGGCGGTCTCGATCGGCTAGGCTGCGATTACGAATGCCCCCGGGCTAGGCCTCGCGCCGAAGGGACGATCGCGCCGAACGAAGGAAGGGAGTCCCGCTGCGGGACTCCCGTCGACCTCAATCGTCGCCGCCGCTCGCGGCCTTGGCCGCTTCCTTGGCGGCCATCTGCGCCTTGAGCTGCTCGGGTGTCATGCGCACGATGTCCTCGTTCTGGTGGGCATAGAGGTCGTAGCCCTCCGTCGACAGCTCCTCCAGCACGATCCGGCCATCGAGCACGTCGCGCTTCCAGGCCTGATGCTCCTCTTCCATCGCATGGAATTCGGGCATCACCTCTTCCGCGAACAGCTTCAGGCTGTCGCAGATGTCCTGATGGCTGGTCTTGCCCGCCTGGTTCAGGAGGATGACCTGGTCGACCTGGGCGTCGGCAAACATGCGCAGGCGTTTGCGGATTGTCTCGGGCGAGCCGATCAGGCCGTTGCGCAGAGCCTCCTTCGCCTTATCGGTCTGGCGCCATTCCTGGTACTCCTCCCAGAGATTCGCCTGGCCCGGCGCGTCGATGCCCTTCCGGCCGTAGCGGGAGAGGGCGAAGATGAAGAAGGTCCAGCCGGACGCCTTCTCCAGCGCCTCTTCATCCGTCTCGGCGCACATGAAGCCGTTGACGATCGCGATGTTGGGGTTGGCGGGATAATCCGCCAGCCGGTTCGGCCGGTTCAGCAGCGTGTTGTAATAGCGGTGCACCCACGCCTTCGCCGCTTCGGGGGAGACGAAGCTGAAGCCCAGCGCTCCCATTCCCCATTCGCCGGCGTTGGCGATCGTCTGGATGTTGGAGCACGCGACCCAGAGCGGCGGATGCGGCTTCTGGAACGGCTTCGGGATGACGTTTCGCGCGGGGAAATCGTAGTACGCGCCGTGAAACTCCCAGCTCTCCTTGGTGAACATCGGGATGATCGCCTTGACCGCCTCTTCCCAGCGGTCGCGCTTGTCGCGCACCCGGATGTTGAACGGATGCAGCTCGGCCGGCCCGGCGCCCTCGCCCATGCCGAACTCGACGCGTCCGCCGGAAAGGAGATCGAGCGTGGCCACGCGCTCGGCCACGCGGTGCGGCTGGTTGGTCGTGAGCTGGATGATCCCGTGCCCCAGCCGGATGTTCTTCGTCCGCTGCGAGGCTGCGCCCAGGAAAACCTCGGGCGCGGAGGAGTGGGAATACTCTTCGAGGAAGTGGTGCTCCACTTCCCAGGCGTAGTCGAAGCCGAGCTGATCCGCGAGCTCGATCTGCGCCAGCGAATCCTGTAGAAGCTGGTATTCGCTCTTCTCGGTCCAGGGGCGGGGAAGCTGGTGCTCGTAGAAGATGCCGAATTTCATCGGGCGGGTTTCCCTCTTGATTCAATCGCGGCTTCGGAAGAGACCGCGCTCCTGCGGGTGATTGTGACGGCCCCGCGGGACCCGGACAAGACGGCGCGATGCGGCAAAATGGTGCCGGGTGAGGGATTTGAACCCCCGACCTTCGGTTTACAAAACCGCTGCACTACCGCTGTGCTAACCCGGCATTCCCGCGCCGGAGGTTAGTTCGCCGGCGTGCTGCGGGCAAGAAGGCTCGGCAGCGACCTGCGCGTCAGCGTCGAGAGCGTCTGAACATGCCCAGAGCTGACGCAGCAGGATCGCATTTCGTATAAGCCTGAACATCTCTCCACTCCTTTCGCGCGATAGCAGGCCTGTGAAACACGAGCGTTTCACGCACGGTTCCGGCAGCCGCGCTTGGGGGGTCGGCTACGCCTGACGCGCCCACTCGTAGAGGGCGACGGCGGCTGCGGCCGAGACGTTCAGGCTGTCGATGTCGGAGGCGATCGGTATGCCGACGAGCAGATCGCACGACTCGCGGGTCAGACGCCGAAGGCCGGTTCCCTCGGCACCGAGAACGAGGGCGACGCGGCCCGGCAGCGGCCCGTCGGTGAGTGGCGTTGCGGCATCGGCCGCGAAGCCGACGCACCAGATGCCGCGCGTCTTCATCGTTTCCATGGCCCGCTTGAGGTTCACGGCGCGCACGATCGGGACGCGCTCCAGCGCCCCCGAGGCGGCCTTCGCCAGGGTGCCGCTTTCCGGCGGCGCGCCCCGCTCCGGCATGACGAGGCCGCAGGCGCCGAACGCCGCTGCCGAGCGCAGCACAGCGCCGACGTTTCGCGGATCGGTCACCTTGTCGAGGACGACGATCGCCGCGCGCTCGGAATTGGCGGCCGAGGCGCAGAGGTCTTCGATCGGGGTGTCGGGCAGTGGCACCACCTCGGCCGCGATACCCTGGTGAACCGCCCCCTCCGGCAGGAGCGCCTCGAGTTCGTGCCGGCTGACCTTCTCGACCGCCACGCCGCGGCCTTCGATCGAGGGTGGCGCGACGGCCTCGCCTTCTTCGGCGGGATCGCCGGCGACGAGGACGCGTCTCACCTTGCGAGCGGGATTGGCGAGTGCGGCTGCGACCGCATGGCTGCCGAACAGCCAGAGCGAGCCCGTTCCCTGCGGCCCGCGGCGTCCCGGCGGCACCCGTCGATGCCGTGCCGATGGGCCATGGCCGCCGCCCCTGGTTCGCTGTCGATCGCGCTTGCTATTGCTCATGGATTCTTCTACTGTCCGGCCATATCTGATGCAGCGGGATGCCCAGCCCGGCCGACCTGAGGTTCGGGGCGCGGCCTTCCGCGCTTTTCTGATTGCACGACGCGGAGTGTGTTGACAAGTTCGGGCGGACATTCCTAAGT
>Ga0079224_100001015_pt1 | contig 30768 bp, 28 predicted proteins | sample Stecom2015_FD_80414 | JGI IMG/M metagenome (GOLD analysis project Ga0079224, IMG submission 80414) | Agricultural soil microbial communities from Utah to study Nitrogen management - Steer compost 2015 | ecosystem: Environmental > Terrestrial > Soil > Agricultural land | place: USA: Utah... | reverse complement strand
TGCAGACTGTTCAGAGCAAAGTTCCTGCGGTGCTCATGGGCGGCGGTCAGGTGCACCGCATGGCCCACCTTGTCCGGAGCAAGGTACAGCTTCACTGGGTGGTTGCGGTTGTTATGGGCCAACAAATCGCCGGCGGCCGGGTTCACAATGGCGGCCACGGAGTCGAACAGCCCCACGAAGCGAATCTCTACCGTCTTCGGCCAGAGGATACCGTTCTCAGCCAGCATTTGGGCCAGCAGACCATTCTCCCCCTGGTTTATCTCGTGCGCAGCGTGGCGGGCCGCAGCTGCTCCACGACTAAAGCCGAACAGATCAAGGGTCAAACGATCGATGGGCTGCCCCTCGGCAAGTCTCTTAGTTGTCTCTACTAGCGTCTTGAATGCTCTCTTGACCTGCTCAACAACCCCCGCTTCTCCCATGCCGGTGGCTGCGCTATACAACACATCATCATCGCCGGTCTTGGTGCCCGCCCCAGGCGCATAGATACTGAACCGGTAGGTGCTGGTACCCTCCACCTCTTTTTCTTCTTCGATGTACAAATCCCACAACTTAGCCACATTGCTGGGGGCATTGGCGTAACTGTCACCCAACATCAGGCCCATCCGCCGCTCACACTCTTCCCGGCTGATGGTGTTATTCTCGTAGGGAATCAGGCACTCCTGCTCAAGCTGCTCTTCGAAAGCCTGGATATTGGCGGCATTGTTCATGGTGCCGTCGGTAAACAGGCCAACTTCCAGGTGAATCTTGGTGGAGGGTACCTGAGGGGCGCCCGCCTTGGCGTCTTCGGTTGCGGCCACCGTGGGCAGCGGGGCCACCGATGCGGAGGCCCCCAGGGGCAGGGTTAGCCGATGGTTATCCGCGCTGCCTTGCGCTGCCTGTTCCCGGCGCTGCCACTGCCGGTAGTTGGCCGAGAACATATTTGCCCGCAACCCACCAACACCCCGGGGGTGGTGGTGGCGCAACTGATCGGGGGTCACGCCGCATTCGTTCAGTTGCGCCACAGCGCTTTCAATCGCAGAAGATGTGTATATCCAGCTATCATTTACCCGCCACCGCCCCCCGGCAGGCAAGCTGTTGTCTGGCCGCCAGGTCACCAAGGGGGAGAAGGGTCCATCCCAGCCTTCACAGACCAACATCAGCTCACCGTCTTTCACCGCCCGGTGGACAGTCTCGGCTATGTTGCCTCGGCCACGGTATTGGTGCCTGAATAACGAGTGCATGTTAGAGCGAACATGGTCGTGCTCTTCAACCAGGCGCCTGGCCTTGTCGGCGGCGAAAAAGGGGGTTTCAACGAGGGGGATATCACAGGCTCTCAGCTCCGAGGGCCTGACCAGTTTCATGAAGCTCATCGTCAGCATTCCTTGTTGACGGTAGAAGACGGGTAAAAATGAATCGGCAATCCTAGCCGATATTTCATGTTTATGACAAAACCGCACTTCACGGTTTTGTCATAAATTTTCTACGCTGATCAGTCTATGACACACCCATGGACTACACCAGCCTTAGCCCCTTCCGGGCGCGGGCCACCGCCGCGCGCACCTGGTTCGGTGCGGTGCCGCCCAGGTGATCACGGGCCTGCACGGAGCCTTCCAGGGTCAGCACGTCAAACACATCCTCGCCAATCACATCGGAGAACTGTTGAAGTTCCTCCAGCGTCATATCTGACAGGTCACGACCTTCGGCGACACCGAAAGCAACTGACTTGCCGACAATCTCATGGGCATCACGGAACGGCACGCCTTTCTTGACCAGGTAATCGGCCAGATCCGTGGCGGTGGAGAAGCCACGCTTGGCCGCCACCCGCATGTTGTCGGCCTTGGCCCTAATGGCCGGGATCATGTCGGCGTAAGCCTTCAGGCAGCCCTTGATGGTATCGACCGTGTCGAACAGCGGCTCTTTGTCTTCCTGGTTGTCCTTGTTGTAGGCCAGCGGCTGGCTCTTCATCAGTGTCAGCAGGCTGATCAGGTGGCCGTTCACCCGGCCGGTCTTACCACGCACCAGTTCCGGCACGTCCGGGTTTTTCTTCTGGGGCATGATCGAGGAACCGGTGCAGAACCGGTCCGGCAGGTCGATGAAATCGAACTGGGCGGAGGTCCAGAGCACAAGCTCTTCACTGAACCGGGACAGATGAGTCATCAGCAGCGCGGCGAAACTGCAGAATTCAATGGCGAAATCCCGGTCGGAGACCGAATCCAGGCTGTTTTCAGTGGGCCGGTCAAAGCCCAGCAGCTCAGCGGTCAGGTTACGGTCGATCGGGTAGGTGGTACCGGCCAGGGCAGCGGCGCCCAGGGGCATCACATTCACCCGCTTGCGACAGTCCTGCAGACGATCGGCATCACGCACCAACATTTCGTACCAGGCCAGCAAATGGTGGCCAAAGGTCACCGGCTGGGCGGTCTGCAGGTGGGTAAAGCCGGGCATAATGGTGTCTGCCTCGCGCTCGGCCAGGTCCAGCAAGCCAGCCTGCAGACGGGCCAGTTCCTCGGCAATCACGTCGATTTCATCGCGCAGGTAGAGTCGGATATCGGTGGCGACCTGATCATTCCGGCTGCGGCCGGTATGCAGTTTCTTGCCGGTGATGCCGATGCGATCAGTCAGCCGGGCTTCGATGTTCATGTGCACATCTTCCAGGCTGACGGACCATTCGAAGCGGCCGGCTTCGATGTCTTCCTTCACGCCTTTCAGGCCGTCGATGATCTGGTCGCGCTCGGCCTCCGTCAGCACACCCACCTTCGCCAACATGGTGGCATGGGCGATGGAGCCGGTAATATCATGATGATACAGGCGCTGGTCGAAGCCCACCGAGGCGGTGAAGCGTTCAACAAAGGCATCGGTAGGCTCGCTGAAGCGGCCACCCCAGGGTTTTTCGGAGGATGTGGTCTGGTCAGACTTTTTCTGATCCGTCATGGTCTATCTTTCCTGCTGACAGCCCGGCATCATCATGCCGGCAATGGATAAGTGAAACGTTGCGGCAGTATAGCATTCCGGCCCCGGTGAAGGAGACTCCCCTGAAACCCGACAAAGGCATGAACCACAAGGACACCGACAGCTTCTACGTGCCCGATCTGTGTCGCGTGCGGGCTGTGTTCATGCTACTGATTACCAGCGAACTTCTGGTTCTGGTGCTGGCCATCGTGCAGGCACAGCACAGCTGGATCGACTGGAACTACTTCGGTCTGCTGTCCCTGTTCGTGCAATGGACCACCCTCACCAGCGCCGCACTGATCTGTCTGTTGCGCCCCCGCCTGGCTCGTTTGAGCAACAGCCGCGCCACACTGACCATCGTCACCATTGTCTTGCTGGACGTGTTGGCATTCAGCCTGTTTGCCGACAGCGTATTGCACCCGCAGCCAGGCGTGGCACTCTGGCACGGCATTGCCAAAAAGCTGTTACTGGCACTGCTGATCGTCCTGATGGTGCTGCGTTATTTTTACCTTCAGCACCAGTGGCAACAACAGCGAGAGGCGGAAATGCAGGCCCGGCTGACCTCCTTGCAGGCCCGGATTCAGCCACACTTTCTGTTTAACAGCATGAACACCATCGCCAGCCTGATTGCCACCAACCCGGAACAGGCGGAAGAGGCGGTGCTGGATCTGTCGGAACTGTTCCGGGCGAGCCTGCGCACCGACGACCAGCTCATTCCCCTGAACCGTGAGCTGGAACTGTGCCAGCGCTACCTGGCCATCGAGTCCCTGAGACTGGGGGAGCGCCTGCGGCTGGAGTGGGATATTCAGCCCGGGCTCGAGCAACAGGTGATTCCGCCCCTGACCCTTCAGCCGCTAGTGGAAAACGCCATTTATCACGGCATTCAGCCGCGCCCGGAAGGTGGTATCGTCCGGGTAGAAGTATCGGCCAAGGATCACTTTGTCTATCTTCTGGTGCAGAATCCCGCACCGGAATCCACGGAACGTCAGCATCAGGGCAACCGGGTCGCCCTGAGTAACACCCAGGCCAGACTGCAGGCACTGTTTGGCGAACCGGCCGTGCTCAAACACAGCCGCCAGGGTAATACCTACACCGTCACCCTTCGCCTGCCCCGGCGCAGCATCAATACCAGCAACCGTCAGTGACAAAACAGGCCATGAATACCGAAGACAGCAAACGCGTACTGATTGCCGATGACGAACCCCTCGCCCGCCAGCGCATCCAGCGCCTGCTGGAAGCCCTGCCGGATTACCGGGTTTGTGGCGAAGCGGTGGATGGCAACGATACCTTGCGCAAAGTGGCCGAACTGGAACCGGACATCCTGCTGCTGGACATCCGCATGCCCGGCATGGATGGCATGGAGGCAGCCGACCAGCTCAGCAAGCTCCAGAATCCGCCCGCAGTGATTTTTTGTACCGCCTATGACCACTATGCCATCCAGGCGTTCGAGGTTCGCGCCGTCGCCTACCTGCTAAAACCGGTGCGGCGTGAGGCTCTGGCCGATGCCCTGGCCCGGGCCGGCAAGTTGAACCGGGTACAGAGGCAAGCCCTGGCGCAAGGTACCGATGCCGGCAACGACCAGCTGGCGGTGCGCACACACCGAGGTACCGAACTGATCGACCTGGCAGATCTGTACTACTGTGAGGCCGACCAGAAGTACGTGACTCTGCACCACCGCCACGGCGAGACGGTGTGCGACTACACCCTGAAAGAACTGGAGCAGGCTTACCCGGATCACCTTCTGCGCGTCCACCGGCACACGCTGGTTGGCGTGCGCTTTATCCAGGGGCTGCGGCGGTCGTCCGATGGCCAGAATCAGTTGGCACTGAAAGGCAATGCCACCCTGCTGCCGGTCAGCCGTCGCCATGCCAGTACGGTTCGCCAGTGGCTGCAGGAACACCAACCCTCCCCCTGACGGGGTAGGCGGGGGTTCACCGCGGGACTTTTTTTCTGCCACAAGGTAACCTTGGGGCACATTTTCCCGAACGACAGTGAGTGACATGTCCAAACGTACCCTTCGCATTGCAACCCGCAGCAGCGCACTGGCGCTGTGGCAGGCGGAATTCATCAAGGCCGAGCTCGAACGGCTGCATGACAACGTTGACGTTGAGCTGATCAAGATCAAGACCCAGGGCGACAAGATCCTGGACGTCCCCCTGGCCAAGATCGGCGGCAAGGGCCTGTTCGTGAAGGAACTGGAAGAAGCCATGCTGGATGGCCGCGCCGATCTGGCCGTGCATTCCATGAAAGACGTGCCCATGGAATTCCCCGAGGGCCTGGGGCTGGTCGCCATTTGCGAGCGTGAAGACCCCACCGATGCCTTCGTCAGCAATCAGTATGAACACATCGACCAGCTGCCTGAGGGCGCGGTAGTAGGCACCGCCAGCCTGCGCCGGGAAGCGCAACTACGGGCCAACCGCCCGGACCTTCAGATCAAGGTCCTGCGTGGCAACGTGAATACCCGGCTGGCAAAACTGGATGCCGGTGAATACGACGCCATTGTACTGGCCAGCTCTGGCCTGAAGCGTCTTGGCTTCCACGACCGCATCCGTTACTGCCTGCCGGACACGTTTTCCCTGCCCGCCGTTGGCCAGGGTGCTTTAGGCATCGAATGCCGGGTCGACGACACGGAACTTCTGGAGCTGATTGCCCCGCTCAATCACACCGACACCTGGGACCGCGTCAGCGCGGAGCGGGCCCTGAACCGTCGCCTTGAGGGCGGTTGCCAGGTGCCCATTGCCGCTTACGCCCTGCTGGAAGACGACAACATCCTGTGGCTGCGGGGTCTGGTGGGCGCCGTCAACGGTACTCAGATTTTCCGGGTGGAAGGCCGCGCTCCGCGTGCCGAGGGTGAACGCCTGGGCCGCGAACTGGCGGAACAGCTTCTGTCCATGGGAGCCGACAAGGTGCTGGCTGAAATCTATGGCCACACCCCGCGCTGAGTTTCAGCAACCGCCTGAACTCCAGGGCCGGCGAGTACTGATCTGCCGGCCCGAGCCCGAAGCCAGCCGCCTCGCCGAGACTTTTCGCCGAGCCGGCGCCGAAGTTCGGGTGATGCCGATGATGGTACGGGAGCCTTTACCGGAAACCCCGGAACAGCGCGGCATCCTCCAGCAACTGGACAACTTTTCCCACATCATTGCGGTCAGCCCCTATGCCGCCCGCCGGCTGATGGAGGAAATCGACCACTGGTGGCCACAACATCCCACCGGCCTGCAGTGGTACGGGGTGGGCGCCGGCACCGCAGCGGTCTTTCGCGAACACGGCCTGAAACCGAGAATGCCCTCCGAAGGCTGGACCAGCGAGGCTTTGCTGGCGCTGCCATCGTTGCAGCACCTTGACGGAGAGAAAGTTTTGCTGGTTCGAGGTGAGCATGGCCGGGAACTGATTCGTCAGACACTGGCGCAACGGGGCGCACGGATTACCACCCTGCCCCTGTACCGGCGCGCGCTGCCGTACTATTCTGCAGAACAGGTGAAGGCTCTGGTTGCCGATTTCCGCCCCGAGGTGGTGATTGCGCTTTCCGGCGAAACGCTGAACAATCTGGTGGAACTGGGCCACAGATACCGGCTGGCCCTGACGCCCAAGATAATCGTAGTACCTGCGGAGCGTGTGGCGGAACAGGCACGCGCGCTGGGCTTCCGCAAGCCACTCGTGCCCGGTAGCCTGAACGATGACGACCTGGTCATCAGTGTTGCTTCCTGCCTGTCGCAGGAGGCCGGTGACAACGGATAACCAAGTAAGGATGCCCGTGACTGAAACAACAAAACAACTCCCCGCTCCCGTACAACCCGCCAGGCCGGAACGCCCCCGTCTTTGGCCGGTGTGGCTTGTGGCGGTTCTGGCGCTGATTCTGGCGATTGCCCTGGGGCTCTGGAACTGGCACCAGTGGCAGAACCACCAGGCCGCCCTGCAAGTGATTCAGGATCTCCGGCAGGATACCAACCAGCTGGAAAACCTTTACGGCAACCGCGGCAGCGAACAGAGCGAGCGGCTTCAGGCACTGGAAACCCGGTTGGCGGAACAGCGGGAGCTGATTGCCACCCAGCAACGCCAGATCGATCACAACGCCCGCGAATTGCTGGAAGCCGGCAACCGCACCCGCACTGACTGGCTGCTGGCAGAAGCCGAATATCTGCTGCGTATTGCCAACCAGCGCCTGCTGATCGAAAAGGACATCCGCGGTTCGCTGTCCGCCCTGGAATCGGCCGACGAGGTGTTGCGGGAATCCGACGATATCGGGGTTTATCCGGTGCGCCAGCAACTGGCCCGGGAAATCCAGTCGCTGAAAGGCATTCAGGGTGTCGACCGCACCGGGCTCTACCTGCGGCTGGAGGCCGCCATTGCCAGCGTCAACGACCTCACCGACCAGGCTCTGATCAGTGATCAGGCGCCGGGGTTCGACATGATCGAAGACCAGAATGCGCCGTCTGACGGCAGCAACATGTTCACCCGGGGCTGGAACCGGTTCCTGGGCACCCTCAAGGAAGTCGTTGTTATCCGCCGTATGGACGAACCGGTAAAACCCCTGTTGTCTCCGGACCAGAGCGCCTGGGCTCGCCTCAACCTGCAGCTGATGCTGGAAGAAGCAGAAATGGCGGTCTTGCGGGGCAATCAGCCTCTGTATGAACGGGCTCTGAGCAAGGCCATCACCACCATCAACGACTGGTATGACGGCACCAACCCGGCCATTCGCGGGCTCAACGAGACCCTGAACGAACTGGCCGAGCGTAACGTGGATCCGGAACTGCCGGATATCAGCCAGTCCCTGAACCTGCTGAAAGAGCGGCTGGCAGGGCGCCTGGCCACCGGTGACAACGACACTGACGGCAACGCGGCCAACGGGGGCGATGAGTCATGATCCGCGTATTGCTGATCCTGCTGATTGCCCTTCTGGTGGGCACCGGACTATCCCTGGGCCTGACCTACGATCTCGGTTATATCCGCATCAGCCTGGGCAACTACCTGATTGAGACCAATTTCTGGGTCGGGCTGGGCCTGATACTAGTGATCATTCTGCTTGCTGTTACCTTTATCAACACGGTGCGCCGCTTCCGCCAGGGCACCGGTGTGATGGCGGGTTGGATTGCCCGCGGCAATGAGCGCCGGGCCCGGCGCCGGACCACCCGGGGCCTGCTGGCTCTGGCCGAAGGCAACTGGCCCCGCGCCCGCAAACTGCTGACCAGCTCCGCCAGCCATGCCGATACCCCCCTGATCAACTATCTTGCTGCAGCCCAGGCCGCGTTCGAGTCCGGTGACTATGAAGCGGTCGATGAACTGCTGCGCAAGGCCTTTGAGAGCACACCGGGCTCCAGCATGGCGGTGGGGTTGACCCAGGCCCAACTGCAACTGGCCGGTAACCGGCCCGAGCAGGCTTTAGCGACCCTGTTGCGCCTGCGCAAGGAATCTCCGCATCATCCGTTTGTCCTCAAGCTGCTGAAGAATGCCTATCTGCGCCTGGAAGACTGGCGCGAGCTGTCCCGGCTTATCCCGGAACTGCGCAAGCGCAGCGTGGTGCCGGAGGGCGAACTGAACGAGCTGGAACGCCAGGTCTGGCACAACCTGCTGGAGCGGGCCGCTGAGGAATGCCAGCGCAGCCGCAAAGAAAATCCCGAAGCCAGCCTGGAACCGCTGACCCGCCTGTGGGACGAGCTGCCAGGCTTTGTGCGCCGGGACGAATACACCATCCGCGACTACGCCAGGCTGCTGGCGGGATTAGGCGATGAGGCCCAGGCAGAAACCCTGCTGAGAAAGGTCTTGCGCAATCACTGGAGCGACGAGCTGATCAACCTGTATGGCCGGATTCAGGGCCATGACCTGGAGGAACAGTTACTGATCGCCGAACAGTGGCTGAAACATCGCACCAACAACCCCGAGCTGCTGCTGGCACTGGGCCGGCTCAGCCTGCGTAATGAGCTGTGGGGAAAAGCGCGGGAGTATTTTGAAACCAGCCTGAAACTGCGCCGCAACCGTGAAACACTGGCGGAGCTCAGCCGGCTGAACGCTCACATGGGCGAGGAAGAGGCCAGCATCAAGCTGCTGATGCAGGGGCTGGAAACCGACCATGGCCTGCCCGACCTACCCATGCCCCGAGCCTGAGACTTCCCAGACCTTTTGATTCAGTCAAACAACAAGGGCCGGCAAATTGCCGGCCCTTGTTGTTTGCGCCCACTGAAATTGTCAGCTGCGGGGGGCGTACTCCAGAACATCCGAGAAAAAGGCCTGCTCCGGAAGGCCAGCCTCAACCAGCGCATCCATCAGGGTATACACCATGGTGGGTGAGCCACTGGCATGAACTTCCACGTCCTGCCAATCGAACCCGGAAGCCAGCACCGCCCTGACCAGCTGGTCGTGGTGACCGCCCCAGTCATTGTCTTCATCGTCTCCCACCACCGGCAAAAAGCTGAACGGCGCCCACTCCTCCTGCCATTGCTGCGCGAGGGAACGCAGGTACATGTCCTCGTGCTTGCGCACGCCCCAGAACAGTTTGACTGGCTTCTGGTAACGGGTTTCCCGGAGGTAATCCACCAGGCTTTTCATCTGGGCAAAACCAGTACCCGCCGCCACCAGTAGCAGGGGTTTGTCCGGCATATTGGCCAGGCAGGCCTTGCCATGGGGCAGCTCCACCGTCACATCCTGACCGGAGGTCAGCGCATCGATGACTTTCTGGGCCGAGATCCAGTCGGGCGACGCCTGGATATGCAATTCGATCTGCTCTGCTGAGGGGCTGCTGGCAATTGAAAAATAGCAGGGGTCAGCTCCGGGCAGGATCACCGACAGATACTGCCCGGCATGAAAAGCCACATCCCGGCGACGGGGAAGCTGCAAGGCCACCCGATACACATCGTGACTGATGGAATGTACGTCGATTACCTTCGCCTGATACTGGCGGGGCTGGTAATTTCCTGATGCCATAACGGCGGGTATCTCCAGTTCAAGGTCGGCGAGCGGCCGTGTCCGGCACATCATCAGTGGCTCGCCAACCGCGATAGAATGTTGGTTTCGGGTATTCAGCGCCCGACCTTTCAGCAGCCGGGCCTCACAGATTTCGCACACACCGTTTCGGCAGGCTGCCGGCACCCGTATTCCAGCTGCGGCCGCTGCGGACAGCAGGTCTTCAGACTGATCTGCACCATAAGCAAGGCCAGATGGCTGCAGGTGAATCCGAAACACTCCCTGCCCCTGTCAGTCGGGGCGGGCACCGGGAATTTCAATCCCCAGGCTGTCCCAGATGTCATCCACCCGCTGTTTGACCTGGTCGGTCATGGCGATGGCGGTGCCCCACTCCCGGTCGGTCTCTCCAGGCCATTTGTTGGTGGCGTCCATCCCCATTTTCGAGCCGAGCCCAGACACCGGGGAGGCAAAGTCCAGATAGTCGATCGGGGTGTTTTCCACCAGCGTCGTGTCCCGGACCGGGTCCATCCGCGTGGTGATGGCCCAGATCACATCTTCCCAGTTACGGGCATCCACGTCGTCATCAGTAACAATAACGAACTTGGTGTACATGAATTGCCGCAGGAACGACCATACCCCCATCATTACCCGTTTGGCATGGCCGGGATACTGTTTCTTCATGGTGACTACGGCAAGCCGGTAGGAACAGCCTTCCGGCGGCAGGTAGAAATCGACAATTTCCGGGAATTGCTTCTGCAGGATTGGAATGAACACCTCGTTCAGCGCCACCCCGAGAATGGCCGGCTCGTCCGGTGGCCGGCCAGTATAGGTGCTGTGATAGATCGGATCCCGGCGGTGGGTAATACGCTCCACAGTAAACACCGGGAACTGATCCACTTCGTTGTAATACCCGGTGTGATCACCAAACGGCCCTTCCGGCGCCATATCGTCCGGGTAGATAAAGCCTTCCAGTACAATCTCGGCACTGGCCGGCACCTGAAGATCGCTCAGGCCCGCATTCACCAGTTCCGTTCGACTACCCCGCAGCAAACCTGCAAAAGCATATTCAGACAGCGTATCCGGCACCGGGGTAACGGCACCCAGAATGGTGGCCGGATCAGCACCCAGTGCGACCGCAACCGGATAGGGCTTGTCCGGATTGGCCTTGCGGAATTCCTGGTAATCCAGGGCGCCACCCCGGTGGCTGAGCCAGCGCATGATCAGGCGGTTACGACCAATCACCTGCTGCCGGTAGATACCCAGATTCTGGCGCTCCTTGTTGGGGCCACGGGTAATCACCAGCGGCCAGGTCACCAGAGGGCCGGCGTCGCCCGGCCAGCAATGCTGGACCGGTATCTGATACAGGTCCACCTTGTCTTTTTCAATCACCACATCCTGGCAGGGCGCCGAACGCAACACCTTGGGGCTCATGCGCATGACCTGCCGGAACAACGGCAGCTTTTCGATGGCATCCCTGAAGCCCTTGGGGGGATCCGGCTCTTTCAGAAACGCCAGCAGTTTGCCAATCTCCCGTAACGCAGCCACATCGTCCTGGCCCATACCCAGTGCCACCCGTTTCGGTGTTCCGAACAGGTTGGCCAGAACCGGCATGTCGTAGCCTTTCGGATTCTCGAATAACAACGCCGGGCCACCGGCACGCAGTGTGCGGTCGCAGATTTCGGTCATTTCCAGGTGAGGATCGACTTCTACGCTGATACGTTTCAGCTCACCCAGCTTTTCCAGCTGGTCAATGAAGTCTCGCAGGTCGTTGTATTTCATCGGTTACTCCGTTCAGATATGCCAGTACTACGGAGATCGGTGGTCGCTGGACTGCTTTAAGGCAGTTGGAACAAGATGCGCGCACTTGGTATGAACGGCGGAGCCGGGGAGAACCTCCCCGGACCGTGCATTGCCAGGGATGGCAATGCCGAGCCCCCAGGGATGGGTTCACGGCGTGTCCGGGGAGGTTCTCCCCGGCTCTGCCCGCCCCCAAAACCCAGAGGCGCTAGTCCTGGCCAGGAAGAGATCAACGGCGCTTCATGGACTGGAAGAACTCGTCGTTGGTCTTGGTGTCCCTGAGTTTATCCAGCAGGAACTCGATGGCGGCGGTGTCGTCGTCCATGGAGTGCAGCAGCTTGCGCAGAATCCACACACGCTGGATGTCGGCTTCGGACATCAACAGGTCTTCGCGGCGAGTGCCGGAACTGCGGATATTGATGGCCGGGTATGTCCGTTTTTCGGCGATCTTGCGATCCAGATGGATCTCCATGTTGCCGGTGCCCTTGAACTCCTCGTAGATCACCTCGTCCATCTTGGAGCCGGTATTCACCAGCGCGGTCGCAAGAATGGTCAGGCTTCCGCCTTCTTCCACGTTACGGGCAGCACCAAAGAAACGCTTGGGCTTTTCCAGGGCGTGGGCATCAACACCACCGGTCAACACCTTGCCGGAGGACGGGATTACCGTATTGTAGGCACGGGCCAGACGGGTGATGGAGTCCAGCAGGATAACCACGTCCTTCTTGTGCTCGACCAGGCGCTTGGCCTTTTCGATCACCATCTCGGCGACCTGAACGTGACGGGCCGGCGGCTCGTCAAAGGTGGAGGCGATGACTTCGCCGCGCACAGTGCGCTGCATCTCGGTCACTTCCTCTGGCCGCTCGTCAATCAGCAGTACCATGACATGGCACTCCGGATTGTTACGGGTGATCGACTGGGCAATGCTCTGCATCAGCAGCGTCTTACCGGCCTTGGGCGGAGATACGATCAGGCCCCGCTGGCCTTTTCCAATCGGCGCCACCAGGTCCAGAACCCGTGAGGAGAGGTCCTCAGTGCTGCCGTTACCGGCTTCGAGCGTGAGACGCTCATCCGGGAACAGCGGCGTCAGGTTCTCGAACAGAATCTTGTTGCGGGCGTTATCCGGCTTGTCAAAGTTGATCTCGTTGACTTTCAGCAGGGCAAAGTAACGCTCGCCGTCTTTCGGGGGCCGGATCTTGCCCGAAATGGTGTCACCGGTACGCAGGTTGAACCGGCGAATCTGGCTGGGGGAAACGTAAATATCGTCCGGCCCAGCCAGGTATGAGGCATCGGCGGAGCGGAGGAAGCCGAAACCATCCTGCAGAATCTCCAGTACACCGTCACCGTAGATGTCTTCGCCGCTTTTGGCGTGTTTTTTCAGGATGGTGAAGATTACATCCTGCTTGCGCGAACGAGCCAGGTTGTCGAGGCCCATTTCTTGCGCGATATCGAGCAATTCGGGCACGGATTTCTGCTTGAGTTCAGTAAGATTCATAGTTTGTTGGATTTTCAGGAATGGAAGTAAACGACTGTTGGAATGACAGGGGCGCCCCTGAACGTGTTGATCGAATCAATATTGAAACAAAGGTGCTGGCAGATGGAGCAACCGGTGTAGATGGAAGCCGGATATTAAATGCCGAAGCCAGAGAGTGGGAACAACTGTTCGCCGGGCAACGGCATCATCGGCCACCTTTAGCGCGAATGTCAAGCCCCTGAACAAAAATAAGCCAGTTTTTGGCACAGGATTCAAAGGTTCCGGCGGCTCCCTCTGATGGGTTACTCCCTTCCCAACCACACCGCAGATCAGGATACTGAGCCTATAATTGATGACAGACTTCCGGAGCCTACCCCATGAGCAGTGATCGCACCAGCGAACTGAAGCCCCTGAACATCGCCCTTCTGACGGTCTCGGACACCCGCGGCCCAGATGAAGACACGTCTGGCCAGTTTCTCGAGGACAGCGTTGTTGAGGCCGGTCACCGTCTGGTTTCACGCCGCATTCTGCCGGATGACATCTACCTGGTTCGGGCCCTGATGTCGCAATGGATTGCCGATCCGGAGATTCACGGCGTCATCATCACCGGCGGCACAGGCTTCCACGAACGTGACAGCACGCCAGAGGCGGTAGCGCCCCTGCTGGATAAAACCATCGATGGTTTTGGTGAGGAATTCCGGCGCCTGTCCGCCTCTGAGATCGGTACTTCCACCATCCAGTCCCGGGCCTTTGGCGGACTGGCCAACCATACGGTTATTTTCTGCCTGCCAGGCTCAACCGGGGCTTGCCGAACCGGCTGGAACGGCATTCTGGCAACCCAGCTGGATAGCCGCCATGGCCCCTGTAACTTCTCGGCTCTGGCCCTGCGCAAGCCGGACCGCCCCTACCACCGGGTTCAGGAAGTGATTGGCCAGCGGGCCGAGCGGTAATCAGGAGGACACATGGCGGCTAACGATCTGACATCGGTTGACGATGCACTCCAACATATTCTTGACCGGGCTCCGGTCATCACCCGGACCGAAGCCGTTGCTTTAACGGACAGCCTCGGCCGGGTTCTGGCGGAGAACCAGTATGTTCCCGCCGACGTGCCGCCGGCGGACAACAGCGCCGTGGACGGCTACGCGGTATGTCTGGCCGATGTCGCAGCGGGCAAGCCGATGGCGGTATCCGCCAGAATCCCGGCTGGCGTTGCCCCCGGAACACTTGCACCCGGCACGGCGGCACGGATTTTTACCGGCTCCGAGATTCCTGAAGGGGCCGATGCGGTCGTGATGCAGGAACGGGTGGAACGCACCGACGACATGATTCTGATCCAGGCCGAGGTTACGGAGGGCCAGAACATTCGTCGGCAGGGCCAGGATCTTGCCCGGGGCGATCTGGCGCTGGCAAAGGGCAAGCGTATTCGCCCCCAGGAAATGGGCCTGCTGGCCTCCATGGGGATCAGCCAGGTTCCGGTCATGGGCCGGCTCAGAGTCGCGGTACTGACCACCGGCGATGAGCTGGTAGAGCCGGGTCAGCCACTGAATCCCGGCCAGATCTACAATACCAACCGGTTTACCCTCATGGGCCTGCTGGCCGAGGCCGGCTGCGAGCTGGTGTTGTGCGAAACCCTTGAAGATACACGGGAAGCCACACGTAGCACGCTCGAGTCTGCCGCTGCCAAGGCCGACCTGATCATCACCAGCGGCGGTGTATCGGTCGGTGAGGAAGACCACGTTCGCGCGGTACTGGAGGAATCCGGCAAGCTGTCGCTGTGGCGCATGGCGATCAAACCCGGCAAACCACTGGCGTTTGGCGAGGTGGCAGGGACACCGGTACTGGGCTTGCCGGGCAATCCGGCGGCGGTCCTGGTCACTTTCCTGGTGGTGGCAATGCCTTACATTCGCAAACGCCAGGGCCGGCTGGACCTCCTTCCCGTGGGCGAATATCTGCCTGCGGGGTTTGAAGTTACCTCCACCTCTGTCCGCCGTGAGTTCGTGCGGGCCCGCAAGCAGGGTTCAGCAGAGGGCCTCGCGGTTGTCGCCTATCCCAACCAGAGCTCCGGCGTGCTGAGTTCCGCCTGCTGGGGCGACGGCCTGGCTGTGGTGCCGGAGCACACGCCCATCCACGCAGGCGATTTGATCACGTACTATCCTTTTATCGAATTACTGAGCTAGCAATGACGGAACCAACACTGACCGTGCGTTTTTTCGCCCGACTGAGAGAAGAGCTGGGTACCGAAACCCTGACCCTGCCGGCATCAGAGCACCAGACGGTGGCGGACCTGCTTACCCACCTGGCCAGCCGGGGCGGTGCCTGGGCCCAGTTAACCGGTGGCCAGCCGGTGATGGTGGCGGTCAATCAGTCCATGGCAAAGCCGTCCAGCCGGGTACAGCCAGGGGATGAGGTAGCCTTTTTCCCGCCGGTCACCGGAGGTTAAGATGATTTCAATCCAGACCGATGATTTTGATGTGGGTACGGAATATGAGGCACTCCGGTCGACCGGGCCGAGCACCGGGGCCATTGTGACCTTCTCGGGTCTGGTACGGGATTCCGGGGATCTGTCGGGGGTGACGGGGCTGTTTCTGGAGCATTATCCGGGGATGACCGAGCAGGTAATTCAGGGGCTGATTGATGAGGCGAGCCGGCGCTGGGATGTGCAGCGGGCCCGGGTGATTCACCGGATCGGGCGGTTGGCGCTGGCGGACCAGATTGTGTTTGTGGGGGTGTGCAGTGCCCACCGGGGCGATGCGTTTGCGGCCTGTGAGTTCATTATGGACGCTTTGAAGACGTCGGCGCCGTTCTGGAAGAAGGAGATTACCCACGAGGGTGAGCATTGGGTGGAGCAGAAAGAGTCTGATGTTGCCCGGAGTCAGGGCTGGTCGTAAGACTTACGTTTGAATTTGCCGCCCGGCCGCTGGTCGGGTGGGACCTCCGAAAACCGCTGTGAATACGTCCCTGTACGCTTGCTCTCCGCCATCCATGGCTCCGAGCATTTTCGGAGGTCCCACCCGACCAGCGCCCTACGTAATCAGTCAGCTATAAGCACTACCAATCCGTTAACGCTCCAGATCCTTCAAACTGTTCCGGTTTTCGAACACTTCGTCAGTTTCAGGACAATCTATCGCCACCGCCCCCACCGATTCGGCAAATCCCATCACCCGGCGGTTATCCGACGCCAGCCAGCGGTCCAGCTCCACCATTACATTTACCGGATACACACCGTGCAGCGGGTGCAGGCGGCCGTTGTGTTCGGCAATAGCCGGGCGGTCGGGTTGGATTTTCCAGGCGGTGACCAGGGCGCTGAGGGTTGCCGGGGTGATTCCCGGGGTGTCACAGGGGCAGACCAGCACAGCTTCGGCTCCCTGGACTTCCGCGGTTTTCAGGCCCGTGAGCAGGCCGGCCAGAGGGCCCTGGTCGCGTAGTTCAGGAGGATCCTGCAGGATGCGGCCAGGCGCCAGGCGTTCGTAGTCCGGCAGCGAGCGGTTGGCGCTGATAAAGACGGCCGGGGTGATGGTCTTCAGGGCCTGCAGCACCCATTCGGCCATGGCTTTGCCTTGCCAGGGTACGAAGCCTTTGTCCTGGCCGCCCATGCGGGTGCCTTTGCCGCCTGCCAGGAGCAGGCCGATGATTCTGTCTGGTCGGGTCATGGCATAAAAAAACCGCCCGTGAAGCGGTGTTCAGGGGCGGTTTCCTTCAACAGCGGATCAGAGATTGCTGTCGAGGAAGGCGGCCAGCTGTGATTTGGACAGCGCGCCTACTTTGGTGGCATCCACGTTGCCGTTCTTGAACAGCATCAGGGTCGGGATACCACGGATGTTGAACTTGGGCGGGGTCTGCTCGTTTTCGTCGATGTTGAGTTTGCAGACCTTCAGCTTGCCGTCGTATTCGTCAGCGATTTCTTCCAGAACCGGAGCAATCATTTTGCACGGGCCACACCACTCGGCCCAGTAGTCTACCAGTACCGGAACGTCGGACTTCAGTACATCCTGCTCGAAGGAAGCGTCGGTGACATTAACGATATTTCCGCTCATTACCTTTTCCTGATTCAGGCGCTCCGGGGCTTGGTTTCCGGCCCTGCGGGAGGCGCTGTTGACTGTAGTGGACGGCGTTCTCTTTACGGACCGGCCGTCCACCCGGATTAAGACAGACCATTACTTTACGCGATTGCCGGCCCTGATGTGAAGCCGGTTGTATCCACCCCCGGGTTGATCCGTGTCAGTAATGTCCGCAGCCAATTACTGACACGGCCGGGAAGTTTCACTTATAGTACGGCCAAGTTCATATCACACAGGACGCCTATCAACGTGACGGCCGCATCCACTGCCGAGAAGCCTGAAACCTCCCCGGACATGCTGGCAGCCATCGATATGGGCTCCAACAGTTTTCATATGGTCGTCGCCCGCCTGGTGCACGGCGAAATCCGCACGGTTGAGAAGATGGGCGAGAAAGTCCAGCTCGGCGCCGGGCTGGATCAGTACAACCGGCTGACCGAGGAAACCCAGCAGCGGGCCCTCGAATGTCTGAGCCGGTTTGCCCAACGGCTTCAGGGCATGCCCCCGGAAGCGGTTCAGATCGTCGGCACCAATGCCCTCCGGGTCGCCCGCAATGCTCACGATTTCATTGCCCGTGCCGAGGAGGTGCTGGGCTATCCGGTAGAGATCATCGCCGGGCGCGAGGAAGCGCGGTTAATCTATCTCGGTGTCTCCCACACCCTGTCAGACGATTCCGGCCGGCGGCTGGTGATTGATATTGGCGGTGGCAGTACCGAGTTCATCATCGGACAGCGCTTCGAACCCCAGGAGCTGGAAAGCCTGCACATGGGGTGCGTGTCGTTCCGCAACCGCTACTTTCCGGATGGCAAGATTACCCGGCGCCAGATGGACAAGGCCATTACCCATGCCGAGCAGGAACTGCTGAATATCCGCCAGCATTATCGCTCGGTAGGCTGGCAGAGCGCGGTGGGGTCTTCCGGCTCCATCAAGGCGATTGCCAACGTACTGGCAACCCTGAAGATTACCGACGGCTCCATTAACCGCGAGGGCATGGAGGAACTGCGCAAGCGTCTGGTGAGCATGGGCAAGGTGGAGAAACTGGCCGAACTGGGGGTAAGGGAGGATCGCCAGAGCATTTTCCCGGCCGGCTTTGCCATTCTGATGGCAGCGTTCCGGTCACTCGACATCCAGACCATGACCTTTGCCGACGGCGCCCTGCGTGAAGGCCTGTTGTACGACATTGTCGGACGCATTCAGCACGAGGATGTTCGTGAGCGAACCATTGCAGCGCTGCAGGAGCGTTACCACGTCGACCAGGCTCACGGCGCGGCTGTCGAGAACACCGCGATTGCCGCCTGGGAACAGGTGGCAGGACAATGGGGCCTGCGCACCGCCGCCGATGAAGACGTGCTGCGCTGGGCCTGCCGGCTGCACGAGATCGGCCTGACCATTTCCCACAGCCAGTACCACAAGCACGGCGCCTATCTGTTGCGCTATTCCGATTTGCCTGGCTTCAGTCAGCCGTTCCAGAAGGATCTGGCCACTCTGGTTCGGGGCCATCGCCGTAAGTTCTCGGCAGCGGTTTTCGAGGGTATCGAGCCCGAGGACAAGCCCCGCCTGACCTACCTGTGCGTACTGGTGCGGCTGGCGGTATTGATCCAACACCCACGCAACCTGGAAGAACCCCCGGCCTTCACCCTTCACGGCCACGATAACCGCCTGGTGATCGAGTTCCCCGAGGGCTGGCTGGACAGCCGCCCGCTGACCCTGGCAGACCTGGAAAACGAGCGGGATTACCTGGCCCGCCAGGACTTTACCCTGGAGATCTCGGGCCGGTAACGCCGGCTCAGTTCAGCCGGCCAGTTCCGCCTCCAGATTCTCCACGGTTTCGCTGACCTCCAACCACTCGGCTTCAACGTCTTCCAGCTCTCGCTTCAGTTCGGTCTGCTCCGCCAGCAGTTCCTTGAGTCGAACCTTTTGCTGGTCATCGTAAAGCCCTGGGTCGGCCAGGTTTTGCTCCACCGTGGCGAGCTGTTGCTGCAACTGCTCCATACGGGTCTCAAGCGTTCCCTGTTTTTTTCGCCACGGGCTGAGTTTCTGTCGTAGTTCAGCTTCCTGGCGCTTGCGGGCCTTGCGTTCATCCGCCGTCAGGGTTGCTGCTCCGGCGGTATTGACCGATTTTCCCTGACCCTCGGCCACTTCACGCCGGGGTGGCGATTCCTCATCCTTTCGACGATCCGCCAGCCAGCGTTCGTAATCCTCCAGATCGCCCTCATACTCGCCAACAGCGCCATCGCATATCAACCAGAACTCGTCCACCGTATTGCGTAGCAAATGGCGGTCGTGGGAAACCACCACGATGGCGCCATCAAAATTCTGGAGCGCCATGGTCAGGGCCTGGCGCATTTCCAGATCCAGATGGTTCGTGGGCTCATCCAGTAATAGCAGATTGGGTTTCTGCCAGGCGATAACGGCAAGCGCTACCCGAGCCTTCTCGCCACCGGAAAACGAGCGAATGGGCGCCAGTGCTTCGTCGCCGTGAAAATCGAAACCGGCCAGGAAGTCCCTGACTTTCTGCTCCGAGGCGGTTGGTGCCAGGCGCTGCAGATGCAGGAATGGACTGGCGTCCAGATCCAGTGACTCCAGCTGATGCTGGGCGAAATAGCCGATGGCCAGATGCTCGCCGCAGGTACGCTCGCCGCTGAGCAGGGTTCCAGTGCCGCGAAGGGCATCCATAAAGGTGGACTTACCGGCCCCGTTCGGCCCCAGCAAACCGACGCGGGTGCCCGGCAACAAGGTGATATTGATGTTCTTCAGGATGGGCACATCGCCGTGGCCCGCGACCCCGTGGCGAATGGACAGCAACGGATTGGAAACCTTGTCCGCGACAGGGAACTCAAAACTGAAGGGAGAATCCACGTGCGCCGGTGCGATCTTTTCCATCCGCTCCAGTGCCTTGACCCGGCTCTGGGCCTGCCGGGCTTTGGTGGCTTTGGCCTTGAAGCGATCGATAAAGCGCTGGATCTCGGCAATTCTGGCTTGCTGGCGTTCGAAACTGGCCCGCTGCTGGGCCAGACGCTCGGAGCGCTGGCGCTCGAAGGCTGAGTAATTGCCCGTATACAACACCAGCTGTTTCTGGTCGAAATGCACCAGATGAGTGGCCACCCGATCCATGAAGTCCCGGTCGTGAGAAATAAACAGCAAAGTACCCGGGTACTTTCGAAGCCAGTTCTCCAGCCACAGACAGGCATCCAGATCCAGATGGTTAGTAGGCTCATCCAGCAACAGTAAATCGGATGGGCGCATCAGCGCCTGGGCCAGATTCAGTCGAATGCGCCAGCCACCGGAGAACGCCGATACCGGGCGCTCGGCATCGCTGTCGGCGAAGCCCAGGCCCCTAAGCAAAGTCTCTGCCCGCCGCGGTGCGGACCAGGCCTCGTGAATATCCAGCTCGCCATGCAGGCGGGCAATGGCGTGGTCATCGCCACGCGCTTCCGCCTCGGCCAGGGCTTGCTCCATTCGGCGTAACTCAGTGTCGCCGTCGAGCACAAAATCCCGGGCCGACCGGGACGAAGCGGCCACTTCCTGAGCCATATGGGCAATCCGGCAGCCCCCAGGCAACGCCACACTGCCTTGCTCGGGCGCAAGCTGCCCCAGCAAGAGCTGGAAAAGGCTGGACTTTCCGGCACCATTGGCACCGACAATGGCAACGCGCTGCCCCGGTTGCACGGTCAGGTTCACGTTTTCTAGCAACCAGACGCCGCCCCGTTGTAAACTGAGATCGGTTATCGTTAACATAGATTTAATCTATCCATGGATTACTGCCAGGGAAGCGCCATCATGACCGTTCAACAAGCGGAGCCGCTGGAACTTCCAGAACACATGGAACCAGACAATCCGTTATGGCGTTATGCCCTCGCTCAATGGCAGGATCCGCAAGTGGCTGAGGCCTGTCTTGAGCTGCAGTCCGAGGGATGGAGCGTAAGCCGCATCCTCTGTGCCGGCTGGCTGGCCACGCACGGTCAGTCGTTCTCTGGCGTTGAGGACGCTAAGGTAACAGAGTGGCGAAGCCGTGTAACCGGTTGCCTTCGCTCCGCCCGCAAGTCTGTTCCCCGGGCCAATGATCGTGGCCGGGAGCTACGGGACACTCTGGCCAGGGCAGAGCTGCTGGCCGAACAGCTGGAGCTGGCTCTGGCCTGGCAAACGTTGAAAGAATCCGAACCGGAGCGCGGAAACATGCAGGAATCAGGCACCATCATCGGGCAGAATCTTGTCGCTGCCGCTCCGTCCCGCGACATACCCTCGCGGGTAAAACCTCACCTTGAACTTCTGGCCCGCCGGCTTGCTGGCCAGACCACCAGAGGCGGCCCATCATGTTCATGAAATGGCTGATCCGGCTTTCATTTCCGGCGCTCGGCCTTTTGCTGCTGCTGATTTTCTTCGGCCTGGGCGATCCTGACCAAGTTTCCGAACCGGAGAATACCCAGCAGGCGACGACGATTCCCTCATTCGAGGGGTTGCTTCCATCGCCAATCCCCACCGAGGGCCCGGACATCGTGTTCAAATGGCAGGACACCGATGGCAACTGGCATTATGCCGATCAGCCACCGGCCCAGGGTCCCTGGAATGCCCTGGCCATTGAGCGCCCTGACCCCATATCCCGGAAACCACAGACCATCAACCCGGAAGATGACTGGCAGTCTCCCTACCAGGCCCCCTACTCGCTTAATGGCTCGCCCGCCAGCGGTTCCTGATGCTGGCTGGGCATTGCCGCGAAATGAGTCTCTGGTTAACACATGTTCAGTGGCATCCTGCTGCTGAACCCGTTACCTTGTTGGCTTTCAGAATCCAGGGCCAGAGAGCCCAGAAACACGTGTAAAGGATGAAATGATGAAGAAAACGCTTTTGGCTATCGCCGTTACCGGCCTGATTGCCGGTTGCTCAACTGCCCAGGAACCGGCAAACGACCCGGCCCTTGAAACCACCCCCGAGAAAGTCAGCTATGGCATGGGGCTGGTACTGGGTGAGCGCATGAGCAACGATTTGCCGGATCTCCAGATGGAGCAGTTCCTTCAAGGTATCCAGCACGGCCATGCCGGTGATGAGGACAGCAAGCGCCTGACTCGCGAGCAGATCCAGGAAGCACTGATGGCCTACCAGCATGAGCTCCAGCAACAGCAGGAGCAACAAATGGAAGAACTGGCGCAGAAGAACAAGGACGCCGGCGAAGCTTTCCTGGCAGAAAACGCCGAGCGTGAAGGCGTTGAGACCACAGAATCCGGCCTCCAGTACGAAGTGATCGAAGAAGGTAACGGCGAGCGCCCGACCGCCGAGGACCAGGTGGAAGTCCACTACACCGGCGAACTGATCAACGGCGAGGTATTCGACAGCTCCCGTGAGCGCGAGCAGACCGTGACCTTCGGCCTGAACCAGGTGATTCCTGGCTGGACGGAAGGCCTGCAGCTGATGAGCGAAGGCGCTCGCTACAAGCTCTACATCCCGTCAGACCTGGCCTATGGTCCGGGCGGCAACCAGGCTATTGGACCCAACGAGACCCTGGTATTCGATGTCGAGCTGATCGCTGTGAACCCGGGGCAGGACGACGCCGGCTCAGACGAATAAGCTCTGGCCAGCATTCCTTCAGGTAGCAAAAAACCGGCGCCATTTCTGGGGCCGGTTTTTTTATTGCGGGTAATGCGGTTTAGGGTGGAGGCGCTCAGGCCGACGCAACCTTGCCCGCATGGGCGTTATGCAGATTCTCGATCAGGAAATCTTCCATTTCGAAGCGCGATTCCAGCACTTCCCCGAGCCGTGACAGCTCGTTGAACAGTTCCCGGATTTCGACCTCGGACAGCTCCCGGCCATCCAGGCGATCATTAAAGTTCAATGCCACTTCCGTGGTCTGCTCGATCCGGGGATAGAGCTTTGCAGCCAACTCGAGACCGCCGTCGTTGAACTCTCGGGCCTCCTGAATCAGCTGTTCGTAGACCTCAAAGTGACCGGCAGAAACATAGTCCACCAGCACTTCGCACAGGCGGACGAATTTTTCGCGGAGGGCGTCAGTCTGGGAAAAATCACTCTCTCCGGACAACTCGCAATACTGAACCAGAAGCTCCTGGCGCTCTTTCAGCCAACGATCAATCAGCTCGCTGACACCACCCCAACGTTCCCTGGCATTCCGGCAATTTTCCAACATGACGCCTGTCTCCCCTCGGTCAATCCGCCAGTTCTTTCGATCTAGTCTTGATAATTATTATGTGGCATTCAAGTTACCCCATGGTCATGGTCAGCCGCAACTGTTTCAGCTCTGCAACCAGTCCCTGGGTGAATAGCGACGCAGCATCACGAACAGCCCCAGCACAATCAACAGACTGAAAAAGACTGCCGTCCATCCGGGAATGCTCAAACCGAGAAAACGCCAGACCACTTCGGCACAATCACCGGTGCCTTTCAGCGCGGTTTGCAGCACCTCAAACCAAGGCAGCACCTCGAGCATGTAATCCACCGAAGGACCACAGGCAGGCACCTGGTCCGCCGGCAGACTCTGCAACCAGAGCTGACGCCCTGCCACCGCCAGACCCGCGCCCGAGGCAACAATCAGCAGCAGCCCGTAGACCCGGTTGCCGAATCCACGGGGGCCGTGCAGAAACGCCAACAGACTGACCAGCCCCGCGCCCATGAACCCGAAACGCTGCAACCAGCACAGGGGGCAAGGCTCCAGGCCCATCACGTGCTCCATGTAAAAGGCCACCGCCAGCAACCCGGCGCACACCAGAAATACCAACCCGAATATCCATCTGCTTGTCAAAACGCTACCCCGGAATCATGATGTGGACTGCACAAGCTTCCATGGCCTGATATTCTCAGCCTGAGAAACCAGCGTGCCATGAAACACTGAACCAATCCTAACCCATGACTAACGCCAAGCCTATGACCATTCTCAGAAAACTGACGCCGGCCCTGTTGCTGACCCTGTGTGCACTGATAGCCCCCTTGCCCGCCATGGCCGAGGACGCTGATGAGGAAACCGAAGTGAAAGGGGTTACCGACTATATCGCCATGGAACCGGCGTTCGTCACCCATGTCGGCAAACCGGATGCGAAAGTGGCCTATCTCAAAGCCTCTGTGACCATTCGGGCCTCCAGTGACACCACCCGGCCGGCGATAGAGGCGCACATGCCCAGGTTACGGCACGAACTGGTGATGCTGTTTGGTGAGCAGACGGATCTGGACCAATTGTCTTCCATGGACGGCCAGCAGGCGCTGCGGGAAGAAGCAACCAAACGGATAAATGGAGTACTGGAGGAGCAGCAAACCGGAGAAACCATTACCGGGGTGCTGTTTACCGAGTTTGTAGTTCAGCGCTAGTTTAAGCACTCACCGGGCGGTGGCGCGGGATCAGGCGATGCGTGAGAACAGATCATCATCCTGTTGCGGGCGCTGTTTCCCGGCCTGACCGGCATCATCCCAACCGGCTTCCCAGGCGGCAATAATGACCTCGCCGCGGTAAGGGCAGCGGGTTTTGTCCATGCCCATCTCTCCGGCCATGTATCCCTGCCGGTAAGCCTTGTTCAATGCTTCTACATCCCAGCCGAGCTTGATATCCGTTGCCATGGGCCACCTCCTTACCTGATGTAATAGAAAGTAACAGCAGGTAACAGATCCGGCAAACCGGACAGCTGGTTCTGTGCGTCACGTCCCTTTCCGGACGTGACGCAACCGGCGTCAGGATTTCAGGTAGGCGTCCAGAAACTCCGGAAACGGCTGGCTGTCTGCAGCTTCCTGTTCCTTCTGTTCGGCCAGGGACTGCGCACTCATGGCACGGAAATCCGCCAACACCTCCGGTGCCAATGGCTCCGACTTCAGGGTTTGCTGATGTTCACGGGATATCGCCTGCACCCAGTCGCGGTGGCCCAGGCCTGACTGCCCCATGGCCTCAAGCACTCGAGCCGAGGGCACGGCCCAATCATTACCTTCCAGCTTCGACCGTTGAGCCGACAGTGCCGACCGGTAGGTATCACTATGATTCCAGCCATCCAGCAGCTCCGCCAGGGGCTGCAAGCGCTCCAGCCATTCAACGGCAGCCTCGCCCACAGGCACACGCTGACCACCCCGGCACAGACTGAGTGAATGCAGGCGACCGCTGGCGACCACATCCTTGTAATTGTCATCAAGCCGTTCGCACTCGTCGTCTTCAATGCGGGGCGAGTCGGTGAGCAGGCAATCCAGCAGGAACAGGTCGAGGAAATCGATCTGTTCGCGGTTCACGCCCACCGGCGAGAACGGATCCAGGTCCAGACAGCGCACCTCGATGTATTCCACGCCCCGGGCATCCAGGGCCTGGATCGGTTTTTCACCCCGCTCGGTGGTGCGCTTGGGGCGCACCGCACTGTAGTACTCGTTTTCAATCTGAAGCACATTGGTATTGATCTGGACAAACTCACCGTTGCGCCGGGTGCCGCTGGCTTCATACGGTGGCCAGTTGGTATGGATGGCACGATCCAGTGTCCGGGTATAGGTGCTCAGCTCATTGAAGCAGATGTTCAGCGAGGCCTGGGCGTTATTGTGGTAACCCAGATCCCCCATGCGCAAAGACGTGGCGTGCTGGCCGAACCAGGTGCGATCATCGAACCTGGCCAGATCGTGCCGGACACCGGCCACAAAACTGGCATCCAGTGCCGGCGAGGCGCCAAACAGCAGCATCAGCAACCAGCTGCGGCGGCGGAAATTCCGGATCAGCCAGAAGTACTGGTCTGATTTGAAATCCCGGAGGCTATCCTTGTTGCCCACCAGTTCCTGCCATTTGCGCCAGAAACTGTCCGGCAGGGAAAGATTGTAATGGGCCCCGGCAATACTCTGCATGATCCGGCCATAGCGCACCGCAAGCCCCTGGCGATACACGTGCTTGAGCCGGCCAGTGTTGGAGCTGCCGTACTCAGCAATGGGAATACTGCCATCGCCATCAATCTCACAGGGCATGCTCGCGGCCCAGAACACTTCGTTATCCAGGTTCTGCTGGACGAATCGATGTATATCCCGCAACGAGGCCAGCATGGCTTCTGTATTGTCGAATACCGGCGTGATCAGTTCCAGCAGGGCTTCCGAATAGTCGGTCGTGATACGCGGATGAGTCAGCGCGGAGCCCAGGGCTTCCGGATGCGGCGTCTGGGCAATGAAGCCATTGGCATCGACGCGCAGGCCTTCCTTTTCGACCCCTTTCAGGAAACCGTCCCAGTCACTGGCGGCAAACTGTTGGAACAGGGAGTGGCGGGATTGTGCCATGTTGAGCTCCTGTTGCAGCCGTTACACCCTTTTGAGACGAAACGGCTGTGAATCAATGGAAGGGGTTAACGGCCATTTTTACGGGCAGACGCCATGGCCTGGGCCAGAGCTCCAGCCATGGCCCCCTGAGGTGCACCCTGCCCCTGGCCCGGCTGAGATTTCCGCCCGGCACTGCGGCCCGGGTTCCGGTCTGCGCCCCGGGCTGGTTTGTTGTCCGCCCCCGGCTGGTCATCCATACGCATGGACAGGCCAATCCGTTTACGTGGAATGTCCACTTCCATCACTTTGACCTTGACGATGTCACCGGCCTTGACCACTTCCCTCGGATCTTTCACGAAAGTATGGGACAGGGCCGAGATGTGCACCAGGCCATCCTGATGAACACCGATATCCACAAAGGCACCGAAGTTGGTAACGTTGGTCACCGAGCCTTCCAGCACCATGCCGGGCTTGAGGTCGTTGAGGGTTTCCACCCCTTCTTCGAAATGAGCAAAGCGGAATTCCGGTCGTGGGTCCCGGCCCGGTTTTTCCAGCTCGGAGATAATGTCCTTGATGGTGGGCAAACCGAACTGCTCGGTCACGTAGTCCTGTGGATTCAGACTGCGCAGGAACGCGGAATCGCCAAGGATATCCTCCACCTTCTTGCCATTGCGCTCGGCAATCGCCTCAACCACACCGTAGGCTTCCGGATGCACGGATGACCGGTCCAGAGGGTTCTCGCCCCCGGCGATACGCAGGAAGCCCGCAGCCTGTTCAAAGGTGCGATCACCCAGTCGAGACACCTTCAACAGCTGTTTGCGACTGGTGAACTTGCCGTTCTGGTTCCGGAAATCCACGATGTTCTGGGCAATGCTCGGATTCAGGCCAGACACCCGGGTAAGCAGTGGCACCGAGGCGGTGTTCAGATCCACGCCCACGCCGTTTACACAGTCCTCAACGACCGCATCCAGGCTACGGGACAGCTGCACCTGGGACACATCGTGCTGGTACTGTCCCACACCGATAGACTTGGGCTCGATTTTCACCAGCTCGGCCAGTGGATCCTGCAAACGACGGGCAATGGACACCGCACCACGGATGGTGACATCCAGATCCGGCAGTTCCCGGGAGGCAAATTCCGAGGCGGAATAGATCGACGCCCCGGACTCATTCACCACAATACGGGCCAGCTTCAATTCGGGGTAACGTTTGCAGAGGTCGCCCACCAGTTTCTCGGTTTCCCGGGAGGCGGTGCCGTTACCGATGGCCACCAGTTCGATGTTGTATTTCTGACACCAGGCTGCCATCTGGGCAATGGACTGATCCCATTTATTCTGGGGCGCATGGGGAAAAATGGCGCCGTGATCCACCACCTGGCCGGTACCGTCGATTACCGCCACCTTGACCCCGGTACGCAGGCCGGGATCGAGCCCCAGCGTTGGCCGCGGACCGGCCGGAGCGAGCAGAAGCAGATCTTTCAGGTTGGCAGCAAAAACGTTGATGGCTTCGGTTTCAGCCGCTTCACGCACCTGGGCCATCAGATCGGTTTCAATCTGCGTGGACAACTTCACGCGCCAGGTCCAGCGCACCACATCCGACAGCCACTTGTCGGCGGCCCGGCCGTTATCCCGAATGCGCCAGTGGGCGGCGATTCGCTGCTCGGCGGGATGCGGCTGGCGGCGATCGTCCTCGGCATCGCCCATCACGATCGAGTAGGCAAGAATACCTTCGTTGCGCCCCCTCAGAATGGCCAGTGCCCGGTGTGAGGGCACTTTCTTAAGGGCTTCAACGTGGTCGAAATAATCCCGGAACTTGGCGCCTTCGTTTTCCTTGCCTTCCACCACGGTGACTTTCAGCTGACCTTCCTGCCAGACGAAATCCCGCAGGGCACCAAGCAGTTCGGCATCTTCGGCAAAACGCTCCATGAGAATGTAACGGGCACCGTCCAGGGCGGCTTTGACATCCTCAACGCCGGCTTCCGGATTGAGGTAACCGGCAGCGACGGTTTCCGGATCCTGGGTGGGATCGTCGTAAAGCGTATCAGCCAGTGGCTCCAGCCCCGCTTCCCGGGCGATCTGCGCCTTGGTGCGGCGCTTGGGCTTGTAGGGCAGGTAAAGGTCTTCCAGGCGGTTCTTGGTGTCGGCAGCTTCAATGGAGGCCCGCAGCTCGTCGGTCAGCTTGCCCTGTTCCTCAATGCTGTTGAGGATGGTGCCCCGGCGGTCTTCCAGTTCGCGCAGGTAGCGTAACCGCTCTTCCAGGGTCCGCAGCTGGCTGTCGTCCAGGGAACCCGTCACTTCTTTTCGGTAGCGGGCAATAAAGGGAACGGTAGCACCTTCATCAAGAAGGGTAACGGTGGCATTAACCTGTTGTTCACGTACGCCGAGCTCTTCGGCAATGCGCCGGGAAATACTGTTCATGCTGCCTCGATCTGATATCGCATTCGGAATTAATGCGCAAAGGTACAGCGGCTTACTTCTGCAGGCAAGCGGACTGGTTCTGGCGGTTCAGGAATTGCACAAGATCGTTCCAGGGCATAGGGCGGGCGTAATAGTAGCCCTGGATTTCATCGCAGTGTTGCTGGCGCAGGAATTCCAGCTGGCCTTCGGTTTCCACCCCTTCAGCCACCACGCTGATCTGCAGGCTGTGGGCGAGACTGATAATGGCCCGGATGATGTGCTCGGCATCGGCAGACTGCCCCAGTTCCTGGACAAAGGACTTGTCGATCTTCACCAGCGAGATCGGCAGGTGCTGCAGATTGCTCAGGGAGGAGAAACCGGTGCCAAAATCGTCCAGCGCAAAACTGATACCCAGCTGGTTGAGCTCCCGCAGGCAGCGCTGGGCGTATTCCGGGTCGTGCATCATGGCACTTTCGGTCAGCTCCAGTTCCAGCAGGCTGGTATCGACGTTGGCATTGAAAATGATACGGAAGATGGTTTCGGTCATCTTGCGATCATGGAACTGACGGAACGACAGGTTGACCGCAAACACCAGCCCGGGGAAGCCCAGCTCGGTAGACTCCTGCAGCCGCTTGCAGGCCTGTTCGATAACCCAGTAGCCGATGGGCACAATCAGGCCACTGCGCTCGGCCACCGGAATAAACTCGTCGGGGCCCACCAGGCCTCGCTCCGGGTGATTCCAGCGCAACAGGCACTCCACCCCTCGCACCTCTTCCGTCGCCAGGTCAATCCGGGGCTGATAATACAGCTCCAGTTCCTTACCCCGCAGGGCATTGCGAAGATCTGCCTCTAGCCGGAGCTGATAGCCAGCGGAAATGTGCAGCTGCCGGTCGTAAAACCGGTAACTGGTGCCCGGATCACGTTTGGCCTCGAACATCGCCCGGTTGGCCCGGCGGAGCAGCTCTTCCGGACTGTCACCGGCCTCCGGATAGGTGGCCACGCCCAGGCTGGCACTGACCACCACATTCTGGCCATCCACCGTCACCGGTTCATCCAGTGCCGTGACCACCTTGCGAATGATCTGGGTGATGTCCAGCGAGTCTTCCACCTTCTCGACGATGATGGCCAGCTCATCACCACCAATGCGCATCAACGAATCCACCCGTCGCAGCTTCTGCCTCAGCCGCTCGGCCAGCCGCAGCATCAAATGATCGCTTTTCTGGTAACCAAAGGATTCGTTGATGTTACGGAAATCATCGATATTCAGGTGCAACAGGGCCAGGCGATGATTCGCCCGCTCTGCCCTCAACAAGGCCTGCTGTAACCGATCGAAGAACAGGTCCCGGTTGATAAACCCGGTAGCCACTTCGCGGCCGAGCTGGCCATTTGCCGATTGCGTAAGCTGGGAGCGATACCACAGGCATTTGATAGAGCGACGGAAATTCCACGGGTCCAGGTCGCGGCGGCTCAGATAATCCGACGCACCATTTTCAACCAGATCCCTGGCTTTTTCCCCGCAGGATTCGGCACTCATGGCGAGGATGGGCTTATCCTCACTGGATACCGACAGATATTGCAGAAATGAGGCTTCCGAACCGCCATGGAACACGCAGTCCCAGACGATCACATCAAAGCTGGCGTTGGAAATCAGATCATCACAGTCCACCAGATCCGGGCACCAGGTGGCATCGCTGCAGATTTCGGGATCATCCTCGAGCATGGCGCTGAACCAGAGATAATCGGCATATTCCGGTGTCAGCACCAGAAGGCGCAAACAATCAGGCCTGGTGTCGATGGGCAGTGTCATCTGGCGAGATCCATATGTCGGTACAGAACAGCGTAGTCCATTACAGAAAGAATAGCTGATAGATCGGCAAGGTACAGCATGCCGGCCTGGTGTAGAATAGCCAGACGCTGAAATTCCATGCCCCGTTCCCCTTTGGCATCAACACTGTGAACAAGCTCAATCCCAGACAACATGAAGCGGTACGCTACGCCGACGGCCCCCTGCTGGTGCTGGCCGGTGCCG
>Ga0079224_100001013_pt1 | contig 30791 bp, 25 predicted proteins | sample Stecom2015_FD_80414 | JGI IMG/M metagenome (GOLD analysis project Ga0079224, IMG submission 80414) | Agricultural soil microbial communities from Utah to study Nitrogen management - Steer compost 2015 | ecosystem: Environmental > Terrestrial > Soil > Agricultural land | place: USA: Utah... | reverse complement strand
GTCGAGCATTTCACCGTCACCGTCGATGGCATCCCTTCCGACTGGTATGAGGTGGAGGTCGCACCGGGCGGCCTGCAGTTGATGCCCGGCGACCGGGGCAATGCGCGGGTTACGGTCAAGGTTCCGCGCGCGAGTTCCAGCACTGCGGGCGACAATGATGTGATGGTCACGGTTCTTTTCCGCGCCCTGAGCTACCAGTCGGCCACCCTTAATGTCACCCTGAGCGTGCAGCCATATTACGATTACGAGTTTAATATTCAACCGGTTGAGGTTAAGCGGCGCGGCAAGACGATCCTGACGATTCAGAACAAGGGCAATTCTCCCACCACCTACAACCTGAGCGCCACCGACCCGGCCCACGATCTCGACTTTGAGATGGGCGAACGTCAGATTACATTGCTGCCGGGCGAAGACCTGATGATTCCCGTCAAGATCACGCCCAAACAACGCCCCTTTATCGGTACGGCACAGCAGAAACAGTTTGAAATCAACGTGACTTCCGGGCGGGTAGATCGCCCGCCGATGCCCAAAACCGGGCGGCTGATCGTCTATCCGCGCCTGCCGCGCTGGCTGCTGATGGTGATTCCACTGCTGCTGATGCTGTGCGCGGCGCTGGCATTGTGGGCCTTGAACCAGCAGCAGCAGGTCGAGGTAACGGCGACGGCACAGGCAGTCGCGGTCGAAGGCACGCTGGTTTCGGCTGATCTCACGGCAACCGCCGCCGCCGACCCGGATAATGATGGCCTGGCGACTTACGAGGAAGAACGCATCGGAACCAGCCCCACCAACCCGGATACAGATAACGACGGCCTGCTCGATGGCGAAGAAGTCAAGCAGTACGGCACAGACCCGCTTAACCGCGATACCGACGGCGACACCGTCAACGATGGAACGGAAGTGGCGACAGAGTGCCTCAGCCCGACCAATCCCCGAACCTTTGACGACATGCCGGATAATGTGCGCATGGCGTCTGGCAACCCCTGCGCCCAGCCCACAGCGACTGAAACCCCCCGGCCCACGCTGCCGCCTGAACTGGCGAACTGCCCGGATTCACCGCCCGCCCGCCTGAAAGTTGGTGATCGGGCGCAGGTGGAACCCGGCGGCCGGCCCAACCGGCTGCGCGCTGATCCCTCAACCGATGCCGATGCGCTGGAGCCGCCGCTGCAACCCGGCACGCGCTTCACCGTTGTCGGCGGGCCAACCTGCAATCAGGCTGAAGGCGGACCGCTCATTCGCTTCTGGCAGGTCAACACCGGCGGGCGCATCGGCTGGACAGCAGAAGGGTGGCTCGACGACTCTCAGGACGACGACGGTTATTATCTGGAACCCCTGGAAGAGTAGTCACACAGGCGGAAGGCAGTTAAGAATTTAATCGGGCAACCGGTGGCGAGGTCTGGGCGACCTATGGCCGCCTTTGCCTCATTTCCGCTTCCGTCTGCCCCGGCGCACATCTTTTTTAGCCTGTGGTATAGTTGCGTTACAATGTTAAATTATTACATACAGGCGCACGCCGCAGGACTGAGCAATGAACCTGTCTACAGGTAGGCTGCGCGCCCTGTGGCGCTGGCTCATCAAACCCTCGCCCCGCCTTCAGCAGGCAGATCGTCAGCGCCAGTCTCAGCTGCTGGCAGGGCTGCTGATAATCATCGGGCCGGCGGGACTGGCGGTGGCGCTGTTCGGCCTTTCGAATCCGGCAGCCCGCGCCCTGATCGGGGAACCGGATCTGCTGCTGGCGCTGGGCCTCGGTTTGCTTGCGCCGGTGCTTTATGTGCTCAATCGGCTGGGCTATGTGCAGACAGCGGCGCGGCTGCTGATCTGTGTCAGCGCCCTGGGGTTATACGTCGCTGCTGTCCCGGAAAGCAGCCCACTCATGGACAGCAGCCTGCTACGGCTGGTGATTCCGCTGCTGACCGGCGCGCTGTTCCTTTCGCTCAGCGAGCAGATCGGGCTGGCGGGGATCATCCTGCTGGCGGTGCTGGCTTATCCGCTGCTGGTCCCCCGCGTGACCCTGCCTGCGATCCTGTCCGGGCCGTTTGTCTTTCTGCTGGCGACTTCGGTGCTGATCGCACTCCATATGACCCGTGTCCGCACAGCCGAAGCCGCGCCGGCTGTTGTTTCTCATCAGGTGAATATGAGCGAACCCATGCGCGACGAGTCAGACGCCCGCAATATCCTGCACCTGCTGCAATCCGTGCTTGCTCATGTGCCCATCATCGTCTGGTCAGCAGACCGTAACGGCGTCGTGACTCTGGCGGAAGGGCTGGCCCTGCGCCGGCTGGGGGTAGAGCCGCATGAGCTGATCGGCCAGTCTCTGTTTGAAATCGTCCCACCGGAACTGGATTTTGGCATCGATGTGCAGCGCGCGCTGCTGGGTGAGGCCCACACAGCTTTCCACCAGTACCGGGGCGTGAGCTATCAGACGCACTTTCACCCGATCTACGATGCGGCGGGCGCAGTCGATGGCCTTGTCATGGTGACGGTTGACATCAGCGAACGCACCCACGCCGAGCAGCATCAGCTTGATCTGGCCGTGGAACGCGAACGAATCAACCTGCTCCAGCGGTTTATGGGCGATGTCTCGCACGATTTTAAGACTCCGCTTACCTCGATCAAGTTGAGCCTGTATCTGCTGGGTAAAGTCCAGGTCGAGGCGGATCGCCAGCGTCACCTGAACGTCATTGCCCGCCAGACTGAACGCCTCGAAAAGTTCATAAACGATCTGTTCAATATGTCGCGCCTCGATCAGGCCATTACCGGCGAATTCGAGGTCGGGCCGGTGAACGTCAACGCTCTGCTGAGGGATGTCCTGATGGCTCATGAGCCGCTTATTGCCGAACAGAGTCACCAGGCCCGTTTCGAGCCAGACCCCTCCCTGCCCGAAATCTTCGGTGACCGCTTTCAACTGGAACGGGTGTTTACCAATCTGCTGGTCAACGCGATCAACTATACACCCGATGGCGGCCACATCACGCTGAGAACAAAATATCGTAACCCGGACGTGATAATCGAGGTTCAGGATGACGGCCCCGGTATCCCGCCGGAGGAACATGAACGCATCTTCATGCGCTTTTACCGGGGCGATCAGGCGCGCGGGTCGGATACCGGCGGGCTGGGGGTCGGCCTGTCGATTGCCCGCAAGATCGTCGAAGCGCATGGCGGGCGCATCGAACTGGACAGCGCACCGGGCGCAGGCAGCACCTTCAGGGTCATCTTGCCCATGCTGAGAACTTGAAAAAGGAGCTATCTATGCAAGTCGATTACAGGGCGCGGCAGGACAGGCTGCGCCAGATTAACGGAGTCGATGCCATCGCAATTGTGCCGGGGGCGAATATGCGTTACTTCACCGGCCTCAATCTGCACCTGTCAGAACGGCCTATTATCGCGCTGTTCACCCCCGATGGCGCTTTTTCCATCATCATCCCTGAACTGGAAGTGCCGCAGATCAACGCCCGGCCCGATCTGGAGGCGCGCACCTTCGGCTGGTCCGATACCAGCGGCTACATGGGCGCGTTCGAGGCGGCGCTGCGCGATCTTGGTCTGACAGGCGGCACGCTGGGGGTGGATGGCTTTACCATGCGTGTCAGCGAGTGGCTGGCGTTCCAGTCCATCGATCCGACGCTGAAGGTGCGGGCGGTTGAGCGCGAACTGGTGCAGATTCGCGCGCGCAAAATGCCGGATGAAATCGCGCTGATGCGGCAGGCGATTCAACTGAGCGAAACAGCGCTGGCAAATGTGCTGGCGCGCATCGAACCGGGTATGACCGAACGCCAGATTGCGGCCCAGTTGAGCGAGGAACTGAGCGCGCAGGGCAGTCAGGGGAACGCCTTTGGCCCGCTGGTACAGTCTGGCCCCAACAGCGCCCTGCCACACGGCAGCACCTCTGACCGGCCACTGGGCGCGGACGAATTCCTTCTGATCGACTACGGCGGGCTGGTCGAGGGCTATCCGGCGGACATCACCCGTACATTCTGTCTGGGGACGCCTTCGGCGGAGATGCAGAAAATGTACGATGTGGTGCTGGCGGCCAACCGGGCGGCGGTGGCGGCTGCCGGGCCAGATGTGGCTATGGGCGAAGTTGACCGGGCCGCGCGCGCGGTGATCGAAGCCGCCGGCTACGGCCCCTATTTCATCCACCGCACCGGGCACGGGCTGGGGCTGGATATTCACGAGCCGATTCCACAGATCGCCGCCGGGGTCGAAGACAAGCTGGAACCGGGCATGGCCTTCACCATCGAGCCGGGCATCTACGTGCCGGGGCTGGGCGGGGTGCGCATCGAGGATAACGTCGTCGTCACCGACACCGGTCTCGATGTCCTCACCACCTTCCCCCGCACCCTGATGCGGTGAGGGGAATCTCTCCAGCGTAAAAGCTCCTCTGATGCTAAAACAGAGGAGCTATCCAATTTCCGATTCTCGATTCTACTCAATCACCGCAGGTTCCATACCCAGTATTTCGTCTCGTACATACGCTTTGAACTGTTCATAGTCAGTGAAACAGCGGTATCCGTTACGTTGAGCAATTTGAAGTGTGCTGTCGTCCTCATCAATCAGCAAGGCTACAGGCTGACTCCGCCCTACCTGAATTCCCTCCGGCCACGCAAGATCGAGTGTAGCAAGCTGCTGCTTGGTTTCGTCGTTGACCAACTCATACTCCAGATCACCAATGGGCAGTCCCTGTTGCTCCATCCACATCCTACAGTTCGGAAGCATCTCTTCTTCCTCTTCGCTTTCAATGCGACCGGGAATTGCTTCTATTTCACGCTCGAGAATTGATGTCATTTCTTCTTCCTCGGTTTCCGCGCCAGCTAGCAGGCTGTCCAGAAAATCGTTTGCCGCACGAGCTAACAATTCCCTACGTGCTTCAAGAAACTCGAGATAGTTCTCGACGCGCCACAGATATCGGTCCATTGGTATCCAGTGTGAAGCAAGTATGCCGGGGTGCTTTTCCTCGAAGATATCGAGGTATTGTTGTGGGTCCGCATCAGAAACAAGCAGATTAGTGTCCTGAGTAAGAAATGTGAAATTAGCTATGGCGTTGACATCCTGCCGGCCATAGCCATAGTTATACAGCAAGGCTTTTGGGAAAATGTGATGTAATTGCAGACTGCTCAGGCGACCTAACAAATGAGCTTTTAGTTCATATCCAGTTTCAAAATCACGTGCGTGCCATACACGAGTCATCATGTACAGCATAGGGTAAAAACGATTACTGCGGTTAGCCCCTTCAAAATCGCGCGGATATAGGCGTAGATCGCCTCGGTTTTGATGTAATTGTTCGATGAGACGATCCAGTGCCTTGTCGTTATCCGCAATTGCATTGAGATCACTTTGCAGGACACTTTCGGTTGAACCCGAATAACGCCCCCACAACATCGTATGAACATACCAATATAACAATCTGTCACGTTCACGATAATCTGCAAGGCGTCCGCCCCGCTGTTCCAGATAGCGTACTAGCAGCGGTAACGAATAGCGACTGCCAAGTACGCGATCATGATCAAGACCAAGTCGTGACGCAATCAGATTCAGGAAGTAATCGATGTGCTGTTCTGCACGTAGGAGACCTTCCTTGAATTCGGAGATACTAACATCTTTCAAAGCTGTAAAAAGTGCTTCTCCAGTAAGTGTTGTGTTGATGCATCGCAAGAGCCAGTCAAGCTTGAAATAGAACCCGGCTCGCTCCCATTTGGCAAGTCTGGTCTGCATTTCGGGGCGAGCCTCCGGCCATGAGGCGCAGATTTTCGCCAAAGCGAGATCACCTTTGGAAAGTTTTGTCCCGCCGCTATTTACTTCATTGAAGATATCGACCACAATATCGACTGTTTTGTCCTCACCCGTCACATTATCAACATAGAATTCACGATTCTTTATATTCTCAATAGCGTTAAGACGGTTAATGTAGGTCTGAATACGAGAAGTCATTTCAGATTCCGCCATCAAACGCTGAATAAATGTACCCACACCCAATTGCATCAGGTCAGTAATACTGATCCAGCGTGGATCGTCGCGCATTTTCACCGGACCATAAAATTCAAACTCCTCAGTCTCCAGGTTGAAATAGAGGCCGAGAAAGCGGCTTGGATCGCCATCAAAAAATGCTGGTGGTTTCCCGCGCACGACTCCATACAACGATGTAATACGTTGCTGCCCATCAAGGAGCAATTTCACCGTACCTGTCGCTAATGGCCCATCGCCACGAGCACTAGCACTTTCTGTACGTGTTTCCCACATAAGCAGGCTGCCGACTGGATAACCTCGATATAAAGAGCGCATAAGCTTTCGTACCTGATCGCGGCTCCAAACATAGCCACGCTGAAACTCAGGCAGAGCAATGCTACCCATATCAATTTGGTCAAGAATTGTGCTGAGTTTCATCTGATTCAACCTTTCATCCCGGCAAAATCCTCTCCGTAATGTATGTATATAATATTGTAAGTTTATGTACTAACCATCTCAAGTTCACCCCAATTCAGATTTGGACTACAATAGAGGGATAGTTCGCAGCCCATCATCGCGGAGGGGATTAAAACCATGCGCGTGCTGATTATGTCGGATATGGAAGGTGTCAGCGGCATCGTCACCTGGGGGCAGGTGACCGGTGGTGCGCCGATGTACGAGGAAGGCCGCAGGCTCTACACCCAGGAGATCAACGCGGCGGTGCGCGGCGCGAAAGCTGCCGGGGCGACGGAAATCCACGTGGTCGATTGTCACGGCGCGGGCGGCGACTGGACGTTCAACTCGCTCATACCCGAAGAGCTGGACCCCGACTGCGAATGGGTGGCGCATCATCCCTGGTCGCGTTACACCGACATGCTCGAAACCGGCTGCGACGCCTGCCTGCTGATCGGGATGCACGCGCGCAACAACACGCCCGATGGTGTGCTGTGCCATACGATTTCGACGGTGCGCTGGCGCAACCTGTGGTTCAATGACGATCTGGTCGGCGAAAGCGGCATCAACGCGGCGCTGTGCGGTCATTACGGCGTGCCGGTGGCGCTGGTGACCGGCGATGAGGCCGTGCTGCGCGAATGCCGCGAAATTCTGGGCGATGGCTTCACCGGCGTGGCTGTCAAAACGGGGCTGACCCGTTATTCCGCCCGCCAGATTCCGCCCGTCCGTGCCCGTCAGATGATCGAGGAGGGAGCCAAACACGCGCTGCAAAATCTGCATCTGGTCCGGCCTTATGTCCCCGCGCGGCCAACTACCATTACCATAGAGATTGATACCGTCGATCAGGTGAGCAACTTTATGGGCCGTCATGGCGTAGAGATTGTTGAGCCGCTTAAGGTCATCAGCCGGGCCGACGACTGGATGACGGCGTGGAATCAGGTCTGGCACTGGTAAACAGGTGCTGAGTACGCAGTGCTGAGGGCGGGCTTGTCCTTAACTCAGCACTCAGCACTATTTTTAAGGAGCATACATGCTGAACACACCTTATCAAAACAGGCGAAACTCCCTTTCAGGTCTTTTCTTTGTGCCTATGCGCCTTTGCGTTTTGTTCATTCTGCTGCTGCTCGTCGCCTGCCAGCAGAACGGCGGCATCATCAGCAGCGGCCTGTCGCGCCCCGGCAACGCCATTGATGTGTCGATCATCTACGCGCCGGAAAGCGAGCTGTACATGCCCCAGGCCATCGAGGAATTCAACCGGGCCTATGCCAGCGGCAAGAACCCGGTTACTGGCGAAAACCTCGCCAGCGGCGAACGACCGGTCTGGGTGGAAGGCGGGCCGGGGTCATCCGGCACGGTGATGCAGGGCATCGTCAACGCCATCATCGCGCCCAATAACGTCAACGTCGAACGCCCGGTCATCTTCCAGCCTTCCGTGAGTCATTGGCGGGCGCTGGCGAATTATCAGGCCGGGCGGCAGATTTTCGACCTCTCGGCTATTCGCCCGCCGGCGCTGGCCCCGGTGGTCATGGCGATCTGGGAAAGCCGGCTGGAAGCTATCCGCAATACCGTTGGTTATCAGGACATCGGCTGGGAAGAACTGCTTGGCGTGCTCTACAGCGAAAATGGCTGGCAGGATTACGGCATTCCCGGCGGGCGGCGCACCGTCTATTACGGCCACACCGACCCCTACATCAGTTCAACGGCGCTTTCGACCCTGATCGCGGAATTTTACGCGGCGGCGCGGGCCAATGGATTTACCGGGCGGCGGCTGGGGCTGGAACAGGTCAATGATGCGGATGTACAGGAAGGTGTGCGCCAGATCGAGCAGCTTATCCGCCATTATTCCAGCCGCACCACCGAGTTCAAGTTCTACATTGCGCAGGGGCCGGAATACCTCGATTTTGTGGCGCTGGAAGAAAACGACCTCATCTTCATCAATCAGGGCAAGACCGATACCACCCCGCCGGAAAAACTGGTGGCGCTGTACCCCAAAGAGGGCACATTCTGGCATGAGCATCCCATCGGCATCGTCAACGCCGATTGGACCACGCCCGAACAGCGCGAGGCGGCCCGCGTGTTCGCTGACTTCATGCTGACGCCCGACATCCAGCGGCGCATTATGGAAAACGGCTTCCGTCCCGCCAACCCGGATGTCCCGCTCGATTTCCCCTTTGTCGAAGAGAACGGCGTCACGCCGGAAGGCCCGCCAACGGTGCTGGATGTCCCCGCGCCGGAAGTGATCGCCGCCATTCAGCAAAGCTGGTCGTTCGTCAAAAAGCAGGCCGACCTCATGCTGCTGATCGATATTTCCGGCAGTATGGAAGCCGAAGGCAAGCTCGAACAGGCCAAGCAGGCCGCACAGGCGTTTATCCAGAACATGGAATCGACCAATCGTGTCGGGCTGGCGCTGTTCAGCGAGAACTTTGAAATTCGCGTGCCGCTGGATAACCTCGAAAGCAACCGGCAGCGGCTGATTAACAACATTGTGGGCCTGCGCGCACAGGGCGGCACGGCGCTGTATTATTCGCTGCAAGAGGCCGTTGAGTTCATGAACCAGCAGGATGAAACGGAGCGTATCCGCGCGGTGGTGCTGCTGAGCGACGGCGCGGACACCAGTCAGGGCGGCCCAACCCTCAACGACGCGCTGCGCTCGATTGCCGCCAGCCGCGAAACCCTCAACCCGGTCATCGTGATTCCGGTGGCTTACGGGGCGGATGCCGATATCAACGCGCTCAACAGCATCGCCCGCTCCAGCAACACGTCGGTGCAGGCCGGCGACCCGCAGAACATCTTGCAGGTGCTGGAAATCATCAGCAGCTACTTCTAGGGGGTCGAAAGTCGCTGGCTAAATACCGCCTCACCCTCGTGCGCAGCAAGGCACAAGAGAGCCGAACGCAGCGAGACGGGGGTGAGGTGTCGCAAAGGGACCCATGCTGCCCTAATCTCGCATACGCCTATCGAACATTTGGCCGTTGTGAAACTGCCCGCGCGTAAGGTATAATTTCGTGATAATTTTGGGATAAAACCGAGCAATTTGGGAAAAACGTCAATGCGAGTGAGCGTGAGACAAGAAAACCTGGCGAAGGGCCTGAGCATCGTGGGGCGTGCCGTCGAAAATCGCCCGACGCTGCCGGTACTGGGCAATGTGTTGTTGAGCGCGGAAGATGCCCGGCTCAAGCTGGCTGCAATGGACATGGGCCTGGGCATGAGCATCACCTGCTGGATCGGGGCGAAGGTAGACCAGCCGGGTGCGATCACGCTGCCGAAAAACACGCTGGCCGATCTGGTGAATAATCTGTCGCCGGAACGTGTGGACATGACGATGGATGCCGCCACCCAGACGGTCAATGTCCGCTGTGGAACCACCATTTCCAATATTAAGGGGATTGATGCCGGTGAGTTCCCGCTGCTGCCCGAAGACGGCGCGGGCGATATTCTTGTGCCGGGGCGCACCCTGAAGGATATGATTAACCAGACGGTTTTCGCCGCTGCCAGAGAAGACAACCGCCCGATCCTGACCGGCCTGTACGTCGAATTCAACGGCAGCATTATGACGCTGGCCGCTGCCGATGGTTACCGGCTGGCCGTACGTACCAGCGAGATCGACCAGCATTTTGCCGAGCCGTTTTCGATGGTGGTGCCTGGCCGGGCGATGGCGGAAGTGGCGCGCATCATCAGTGAGGAAGACGACGAAGTGGGTATCACCCTGCCAGGCGAGCGGGACATCGTGCTGTTCCACCTGAAAAATGTGCTGGTGTCGTCGCAGCTTCTGGAAGGCAAGTTCCCCGATTTCAGCGCCGTGATCCCGCGCAGCTACATCACGCAGACAATCGTTTACACCAGCGATCTGCTGCGCGCCTGCAAACGGGCCGCCATCTTCGCGCGCGATTCGGCCGGCAGCGCCCAGATTCTGGTCAAACCGGCCCGCAGTCCCGGCGAACCGGGAGAGGTTGTTGTTGCCGGGCGCAGCAACGAACGCGGCGACAACACCGGCATGGTGGATGCTTCGGTCGAAGGCGAGGCACTGGATATTTCGCTGAATGTCGAATATCTCATTGACGTGCTCACCGTGATCCCGGATGAGCGGGTTATCCTGCAAAGCAACGGCGCGACCAGCCCCGGCGTCCTGCGCCCGGAAAACCGCGACGACTTTGTCCACGTCATTATGCCGATGACCCGGCCCAATTAACCGGCGTAACGCGAAAAGCAGATGTGAACGGACAAGGGGTTCAGGTCCCTTGTCTGCGTTATAGCCGGCTCGTCGCTCGCGTGACGCCGTTTATCATTTGCGTCGTTTATCAGCTGGTATCCCGGTTGCTTTGGGATATAATCGGCGCTATGATGCCGCCATGAAGACCATCCTGCTCATTTCCCGCTGCCCGCCGTACCCCATTCACCTGGGAGACCGGCTGATTATCTGGCATCTGGCGCGCGAACTGACCCGGCGTGATTACACGATTGACCTGCTGGCATTCGCCAACCGCCCGGAAGATCACGGCGAGATTGACCATTACCGCCCGTACTTCCGCCACATCACCCTCATCGACGAACCCCGGCGCGGCTATCTCAGGCGATTGATGCTGCCCGGCGCTCGTTTCCCCCGGACGGCGCAGCCGGCCTGGTCGCCGGCTATGTGGCAGGCCATCGCGCAGCACGTCCGGCAGTACCGCTATGACGTGGCGCATCTGTTCGGCGGCGTGCAGGTTTATGAGTTCCGGCACGCGCTGGCCGGTCTGCCGGCGCTGATTGTGCCTTATGAAAGCTACAGCCTGTACCTGAAACGCGCCCTCGAAACCCGCAGCGCCGCAGCCGCCCTTATGCTGCGCCTTCAGCGTATGATCGCCCGCCAGTATGAAGCGTGGATGTTCGCGCCCTATGCCCGGACGGTGGTGGTATCTGAAGCTGACCGCGACGAACTGCTCGGCATCAACCCGGCGCTCAGTATTGCCGTGATTCCTAACGGCATCGATCTCGATTACTTTCAGATGCAATCTGTCGAACGCGACCCGGCGGCGCTGCTGTTCGTCGGCAATTATGAGTATGCGCCCAATGTCGATGCGGCGCTGCGGCTGGCGCGGGAGATTCTGCCGCAGGTGCAGGCGCAGATTCCTGAGGCAAAGCTCTGGCTGGTGGGCCACGCGCCGACCCCTGAAATGCAGGCGCTGGCAGGCGAGTCGATCATCGTGACCGGGCGGGTAGAGGACGTGCGGCCCTGGCTGGCGCGAGCGACGGTGTTTGTCTGTCCGCTGCGGTTGGGGGCCGGCATCAAAAACAAGGTGCTGGAGGCGCTGGCAATGGGCTGCCCGCTGGTCGCCACGCCGCTGAGTGTGGATGGCATCGCCGTAACCCCGGAACACGACGGGCTGATTGCCGGTGACCAATCGCTGGCAGAATCAACTGTGCGCCTGCTGCGCAACGCCGATCTACAGCGCCGGCTTTCGCAAAATGGGCGCAGGCTCATCGAGGCGCGGTATAGCTGGCCGCACGTCGCTGCGATGTATCAAACGTTGTATGAGGAGGTTGCCCGCATTAATTCATCATCGACAGCAAAAACTCGCTGGTCGTGATGCCGCGCGGCAGCGAAACCAGCGTCCATACCATCGCGGCAATCGTCTCCGGCGGCACGAGGGTGGCCTTGTCCACGCCGGGCGAGGCCGCTGCGCGCATGGGCGTATCTGCCGGGCCGGGGGCCAGCAGAATCACGCGGATTTTGTCCGGCTTCAATTCCTCGGCCATCGAGCCGGATAAACCGCGCAGGCCGGTTTTCATCGCCGTGTAGGCCGTGACCATTGGGTGACTCTGCATCGAGGTAGTCGAGCCGATGTTGATGACGCTGGCGTTCTCGCTTTTCCGCAGCAGCGGCAGCAGGGCCTGCGTCATCAGGTACGGCGCTCGAAGATTGACGGCATACAGGTGGTCGAGTTCTTCTGGGGTGGTGTCGTCAATCGACTTGATGAGCCAGTCTCCGGCGCAGTTAATGAGCATATCGACATGGCCGGATGCCAGCCGTTTCGCCAGTGTTTGAATCTGCTCTGTGTCGGTGACGTCCAGCGGATGCACCAGCGCGGAACCGTTCCGGGCCGCGATTTCCTCCGCCACCATTTCCAGCTTGCTCTGTGTGCGCCCGGCCAGGACGACGTGAACGCCTTCCGCTGCCAGTCTGTGCGCGATAGCGCGCCCCATGCCGCTGCCGGCTCCGGTAATTACTGCGATTTTGTCGGCCACGTTTTATACCTCGATGCTGCCAATCTGCTGCGAAAAGTATAGTACGAATTATTGGGGCACGTCACGGCCGCTGGCAACCCCCGGTTCTACATACGGCTGATGTAGCTGCACAGGGGCCGGCGCAGTCTTCTGACGGGTGCGCAGGTTCAGCATTTCCACAAATGCGGAGAAAGCAATGGCAAAGTAGATGTAGCCTTTGGGAATATGCTGGTGCAGCCCTTCGATCAGCAGCGTCAGGCCGATGAGCAGCAAAAAGCTGAGCGCCAGCATCTTGACGGTGGGGTGTTTGTTCACAAAGTCGCTGATCGTGCCCGCCGAGAACAGCATGATGCCAATAGCGATAGTGACGGCGATAATCATGACGGCGATTTCATTGACCATACCCACCGCCGTAATCACCGAATCCAGCGAGAACACCACATCCAGCAGCATAATCTGAACGATGACCGCCGTAAACGAAGGTATGACCCTGGCGCTGGCATGGCCGGTTTCGCCTTCCAGCTTTTCGTGAATTTCGCGGGTTGCCTTGGCAATGAGGAACAGGCCGCCGAGAAACAGTATCAGATCGCGCCCGGTAATTGTCTGCCCTACGACGGTGAACAGAGGCGTCGTCAGCCTCGCGATCCATGAAATGGCGAGCAGCAGCAGGACGCGCGTAATCAGCGCCAGCGCCAGACCGGTCTGCCGCGCTCTGGCCTGCTGCTCAGGCGGGAGCTTGCCGGCCAGAATCGAGATGAAAATGACGTTGTCGATCCCCAGCACTACCTCCAGTACCACCAGCGTAACCAGGCCAATCCAGGCATCAGGATTTACAATCCAATCCACTAGCACTCCTCCTCGATTGTATTCGCTGCGCCGGATCGCACAGCACAGCATTCATTGTAGTACCAGCCGCCTTTGAGGGAAATGCCTTGAGGCAGAATGTCGCCCCTTTCGCCGTTCTTCTGGTATAGTAGGGGCGAATGCTCTGAAATTCACAATCTGATGGAGCAGCCAATCATGACCAGAGTGTTGCTTGTCATTGCGCTTCTGCTGATCGCTGTCTCGGTCAGCTATGCTGAGGAACCGGATGCGTCCCTGATGATAACCGGCGCATGGGCGCGGCCGGCGGTGGTCGAAACCCGCGTGAGCGCCGTCTACCTGACCATCGAGAATGCCGGCGATGCGCCCCGGCAGTTGATCGGCGCGGCGAGCCGAATCGCTGGCGAAGTACAGATTCATGAGTCGCGCATGGCTGATGGCGTCATGCAGATGCGCCAGCTTGAGGGACTTGAGATCGCGCCGGGTGAAGCCGTGGCGCTGGAACCGGGCGGTTATCATCTGATGCTGCTCGATTTGCAGGCCGACCTGGTTGTGGGGGAAGCGATCAGCCTTGACCTGATATTCGAGGCAGCGGAGGGCGACGAACCCCTGACGATCACCATCGGCGTTCCGGTGCTTGATGAAGCGCCGCCAGCAAGCCCGATTGTCGTGCTGGATGCCTGGGCGCGGCCTACAGCCATCCTCTCGGAACCTGAGGCGACCCCGGAAGCGTCCATGCATGGTCACGACATGAACCACGAGATGCAGGACATGATCGTAACCAGCGACGTGACCGCCGTTTACATGCGCCTGCTCAACCGGGGCGAAAGCGATGACCGCCTCGTCGCTGCGCGGGCAGACGTGGCCGGTATGGTCGAGATTCACGAATCGCGCATGGAGGCCGGAGTCATGCAGATGCGGCCTGTCGAAGCGATCAATGTGAGGGTGAACGACGTGGCTGTGCTGGAACCCGGCGGCCTGCACATCATGTTCATGGCTATGCAGCGTGGGCTGGTCGCCGGCGACGCGATTGTAGTGACTCTGATTTTTGAGTCGGGATTGGAACTACCCGTTGCCGTGCCGGTACGGGATAATCTTTCAGGCCGGTGAGGAGGAAATGATGCGTTCAAATCGCTGGATACTGGCGATTGTCCTGCTGCTGTTGGTCGCCGGATGTCGCCAGCAGCCGCCCGAAGTCAGTACGGCCAATCTCAACATTGATCTGCGGGTCGAGCCGGAAAGCCCCACCGTTGGCGCGGCGCTGCTGGTGATTACCGTTACGGATGCCGATGGCAGTCCCGTCGAAAACGCACACGTATCCGCACGCGGCGACATGAATCACGCCGGGATGGTTCCGGTGCTTGCCGAAGCCGAGAGCAGCGAGGCCGGTGAATATTCCATCCTGTTCGAGTGGACGATGGCGGGTGACTGGTTCGTTGAAGTGACTGTCGAACTGCCTGATGGCGAGACAGTTTCGGAAATATTTGAGCTGCTGGTTGCAGCCGACGCCAGCGGCGCTATGATGGATATGGATATGACGGAAGAAGCTGTAGATTAGTCATGGTTGGCCGCGATCAATCTCTGTACCGTCCCAAAAGCCTGATCGATGTGCTGGCAGTGCCCGGTATCGGACGCCTGCTCAAATGGCGCTGGGGGCGGCTGGTGCTGCAAGTGCCGCTGCTGGTGGCCGCTGTCCTGCTCATCATCGACGGTTTTACCGGGCCGCAGCAGGCGGCGCGCAACCTGGCGACAGTCGCGCCCTGGGTGCATTACCGGGGGCTGGTGGTGCTGATCCTGCTGCTGGCGGGTAATCTGTTCTGCATGGGCTGCCCGTTCGCCATTTCGCGCACATTGGGGAAACGTCTGAGCCGGCGCGGGCGGCGCTTCCCCCGGGCGCTGCGCAATAAATGGGTTGCCATCGCCGGCCTGTTTTTCATTTTCCTGCTGTACGAATGGCTCGATCTGTGGGCCAGCCCGCTGCTGACGGCGTGGGTGATCGTCGGTTACTTTGTCGCCTCGTTCGCGCTGGAAGCCCTGTTTGCCGAATCCGCCTTCTGCAAATACGTCTGCCCGCTGGGGTCGTTCAATTTCGTCTACTCCACGACATCGCCCACCCAGATCAGCGTGAAAAGCCCGGATGTCTGCCGGACCTGTGTGGGCAAGGAGTGCATCAACGGCAGCTACGCCCCCGAACCCATCATCCGCGTCGATCAGATTCCCGGCGGCGAGAAACAGGTGAAGCACGGGCCGCAGGGGACACCGGGCTGCGGGACGCTGCTGTTCGCCCCGCAGATCAGGAGCAATCTCGAATGTACGCTGTGCCTGGACTGTGTGCGTGCCTGCCCGCACCAGAACATCGGCCTGATGGCGCGCACACCGGGCCGCGAACTGCTGCAACCGGGGGCTTGGCCGCAGCGGTGGGATGTATCGATGCTGGTGATTCTGCTCACGGCGATGGGCCTGACCAATGCTTTCGGCATGGTTCCGCCCGTGTATGCTTTGCAGCAATCGATTGCGGAAGCGCTGAACCTCCACAGTGAACTGCTGGTTTTGCTCCTCGTTTTTGGCCTGACCAGCCTGCTGCTGCCGGCCGGGGTGACGCTGCTGGCCGGGTGGTTGGCGCGCCTGCTGACGAATACCGTCAGAAAATATTCGCTGAGGCAGACTGTCGCCGCTTTTGCGCCGGCGTTTGTGCCGGTTGGGCTGGGTGTGTGGATTGCGCACTACACCTTTCACCTGCTGATCGGCATCGGCACGATTATTCCCGTATTTCAGGAATTTATCGGGCTGCCGGGTGAATGGTCGCGCTTTGGCGGCGTCAGCGATATGGAAATCATCGGCATGGTGCAGATGGTCAGCATTGTGGGCGGGCTGCTGTGGAGCCTGATGATTGCACAGCGGGTGGCGCAGCGGCTTTACCGGCGGGAAGCCGTGTTCGGCCTGCTCCCCTGGGCGCTGGTATTGATTGCAGTCGCAGTGATCGCGGTGTGGATATTTAGCCTGCCAATGGAGATGCGCGGTTCGGCGCTATTCAGTTGAGATGCGTGCCCGCTGGTATCAGCGTGCCATGTAGTGCAGCAGCGGCAGGGTAAGAATGATGATTATCAGCAGGGCCAGCATAACGCGGACAATATAGCCCACAAATTCTCGATTTTCGCCTGCTATCATGGAACACCCCCCCGTAAGGGTCTTCCAACGTTAATCTTATTGTACCCCTACTTTGACCAGACCATTCTGGGCCATGTGTCCTATTCCTGGACGGGGCGAGTTTGGTGCGCATCTGGCCGGTTACCGGTATAATGTGGGATAGGTGCTGACCTGTTTGGGATAATGAGGGATATTCTGCCTGATGGGCTACTGGGGCTTGCGTCCGCTGATAAGCACCCTGTTCATCTGCGTCTGGATTACAAGTTGCAGTTTGACCAGCTACACAGCGCCCACCTTGCTCCCCACCCAGTCACCCCCCGTCACCCTCACACTACGGGTTCGAGACACCCGAAGCCCGGACCCTTCCCCTGCATCACCCACTGTCTCCACCCCTGAACCGGAGACAGCGGCTGCGAGTCACATCTACATTGTGCGACCAGGCGATACGCTGCTGGGCATCGCACTCGATCTGGAGATTCCAGTCGAGCAGCTCCGGGCAGCTAACCCGGATGTCAACCCACTGGCCCTGCAGGTCGGCCAGTCGATCATCGTGCCTCAGCCGGGGGCGCTGGCCGCCGCCGTTTCGACACCCCTGCCACTCCAACTTGCGCCCCCTGTCTGCCACTATCTGATTACCGGCAGCCGTCTGTGTCTGGGCAAAGTGACCAACCCACTCTCTGAACCGGTCGCGCATGTTCGCCTGCGCATTCGCCTGACCGCCGCAGATGGAGAGGTGCTGGCCGAGACGACCACCGGAGTCGAGCAGACGATCATCCCCCCCGGTCAGAGCGCCCCTTACAGTGTCGTGTTTGATGCCAGTACCAGCGGCGATGAACAGGTATCTGTCGAACTGATTGCTGTATCCCCTGCGCCCGGCAGCGGCCTGATACTGCTGGATGTGGTCGATGAGCAGGCCGGCGTCACCGATCGCGGCTACCGCGTCGCTGCGACTGTGCTCAACACCACCGGCGTGCGCGCCCATGCGGTGCGTGTGGTGCTGACCCTGCTCGACGCAGATGGGCAGGTCGCCGGTTTCCGGGTTGCGACCCTGCCCGAAAGTCTGGACCCCGGCGAACAGCGTACCATCAGCATCGACGTGCTGCCGCAGGCAATGGGCGAAAACCTCACCCACCAGCTTCATGCTGAGGCGCGGCTTTCAGGAAATTAGCGTCCCGACGCTGAGATCGCCTTTGATGGCGCGCAGCAGATCGTCGTTGTGCCAGAAATCCACCACCAGAATCGGCATCTTGTTTTCCTCGCACAGCGTGAAGGCGGTCATGTCCATCACTTGCAGTTTTCTGTCGAGTACCTGCTTGTAAGTGAGTCTTTCGTAGCGCACGGCGTTGGGGACTTTCTTCGGGTCAGCGGAATAGACACCGTTGACCTTGGTGGCTTTGATGACAATATCGGCCTTGATTTCTGATGCGCGCAGAGCCGCCGCTGTATCGGTGGTGAAGTAGGGGTTGCCCAGCCCGCCGGTGATGATGACCACACGGCCTTTTTCGAGATGGCGGATCGCCCGCAGGCGGATATATGGTTCGGCGACCTGGTTCATCTGGACGGCGGTCTGGACGCGCGTGACCACCCCCACCCGTTCGATGGCGTCTTGCAGCGCCAGCCCGTTCATGACCGTGCCGATCATACCGATGTGGTGAGATGTTGGTTCGTCCATGCCCTGCGCCGCGCCAGTCGCACCGCGCCACAGGTTGCCCCCGCCGATCACCACCGCCGTTTGCACACCCAGGTCATGAATCTGTTTGATCTTGATGGCAATTTCCTCGGCGCGATCCGGGTCAATTCCCAGTCCATGCGGCCCTGCCAGCGCCTCGCCGCTGAGTTTGAGGACGATGCGCTTGTAGATTGGTTTCTGTTCTTCCATCTGTTATCCCCTGTTTGCGTATCGTAATAAAGGGCGACATCTGCGTCGCCCTTGAAGCATGGTTTTCTGAATCAACCCGGAACACCCCCTGTGTGTTGGGCGAGGTCTCAGCCCGCCGGCGATTCTTGCGCCAGAATAACACAAAGAGCGCGACTCCTACCATATCCGAAAGGTTGGCTGGAATCAAAAGAGCGGGTATAAAAACCCGCCCTCATGTGCCCAATACCTTCCAAACTGATCAGTCTCCGATGGCCGCAGCCGCATCACCGACGCTGCGCGGCGTGCTGTTCATGATTTCCTCGAAGCTGGCGCGATCCAGTGTCTCCTGCTCGATGAGGATTTGCGCCAGTTCATCCAGCTTGTCGCGGTATTGCAGCAGGACATTTTTGGCGCGGTTGTAATTTTCCTGAACGATGCGCTTGACTTCCTGATCGATCTGCTCGGCGACTTCCTCGCTGTAATCGCGCTGTTCGCCCAGTTCGCGTCCCAGAAACACCGACGTATGGCCGCTGCCAAAGGTGCGCGGGCCAAGCAGGTCGCTCATGCCAAACTGCATCACCATGCTGCGGGCCAGACTGGTGGCGTGTTGCAGATCGCTGCTGGCCCCGGTGGTAAGCTGGTTAAACACGATTTCCTCGGCGGCGCGCCCGCCCATCGCCGAAGCGATGCGATCCTCAAATTCCTCACGTGAATGCAGCGTTGTATCCTCTTCGGGCAGCGGCATGACATAGCCCCCGGCACGCCCGCGCGGCACAATCGTGATCTTGTGGACCGGCGAGGCGTGATCGAGCACATGGAACATGATCGCGTGGCCGGCCTCGTGGTAGGCGATGATTCGCTTCTCTTTCTCGGAAATCACGCGGGTTTTGCGCTCCGGCCCCATCACGACCCGTTCCATACTTTCCTGAAGCTCGCTCATGCCGATGGTTTTTTTGTTGCGCCGGGCTGTCAGAATCGCCGCTTCGTTAATCAGGTTTTCCAGATCCGCACCGGAAAAACCGGACGTGATTTTCGCCAGCGCCTGCAAATCGGCATCTGCTGCCAGCGGCTTGCCTTTGGCATGGACCTTGAGAATTTCCTGCCGGCCGGCCACGTCGGGGTTGTCCATAGTCACCTTGCGGTCAAAGCGGCCCGGACGCAGCAGCGCCGGATCGAGGATGTCGGGCCGGTTGGTGGCCGCGATGATAATCACGTTTGTGCCCTGCTCGAAGCCGTCCATCTCGACCAGAATCTGGTTGAGGGTCTGTTCGCGCTCGTCGTGACCGCCGCCCAGACCCGCGCCGCGATGACGACCAACGGCATCGATTTCGTCAATGAACACAATCGAGGGCGCTTCGGCCTTGGCGCGCTCGAACAGGTCGCGCACACGGCTGGCCCCCACGCCGACGAACATCTCGACAAATTCCGAACCGGAAATGCTGAAGAAGGGCACGCCGGCCTCGCCAGCCACCGCGCGCGCCAGCAGGGTCTTACCCGTGCCCGGCGGGCCAACCATCAGCACACCTTTGGGGATACGCGCACCGAGCCGGATAAATTTCTCCGGTTCCTTCAGAAACTCGACAATCTCCGCCAGTTCTTCCTTCGCTTCTTCCGCGCCGGCCACATCCGCGAAGGTCACCTGCGGGCGTTCCATATCGCGCGTCACGCGGGCGCGGCTGCGGCCAAAGCTCATCGCCTGATCCTGCCCGGACCGCACCGACCGCATCATGCGCCACAGCAGCCAGATGATGATGAGGGTCGGCACGACGGCGATCAGAAGCTGGAACAGCAGACCGCTGGTGTTATCGCCCTGCTGTTCGTAGAATTCTATGCGCTGAATATCGGCATCCGAAACACCGAAGGTGCGCAGGCTGTCGAACAGGTCGGTCTCGCGTTCCTTATAGTAACTCGCCGTTGAGCCGTTGCGGAACTCGACAACCACATCCTGTCCGCCGCGCACCGTGACCGATTCTACATTGCCCCGCTGCACCTGCTGGGCAAGGTCGTTCAACGAAATGCGATTGGTGTTCTGGAAATTGCCGGGGCTGCCGAAGGTCAGCACAAACAGCAGCAGGACGACCACCCCCATGATGATCCACAGCCGCTGGGCATTTTTACCTGAAAAAGGTGAGTTATCATTATTGTTATTATCGGGAGAGGGCCTGTTATTCACGCGCTTGACTCCACTAGACTGATCGAGCTAATGATAATGATTGATTGCACAGTGGTCAAATAAGAATTATCATAGAAGGTGTTTGATACGATTTAAAGGTGGTCTGGTTTCTTACCTGTAAATTATCCCCATATCTTTGGAACAGCATCGCAGCCGCGCCAGACTTCAAAACTGTTTCCCAACTTAACTAATGGTACAATAAAAGTGTCACCTATGGAAACCGTCAATGGAGAGGCACGTGTGAATACCTGTCCAAACTGTGGCAAGGATAACCGCGCGGGCGACAAAATCTGCGTGTACTGCGGCGCGCCGCTGACCGCCGAAGGCGCGTCAACCCGCATTATCGAAGGCACGGACTATGAAGAAGGGCGCCCCCAGTGGGGTACGGCGCGCTTCAATTCACGGATGCGCCTGATTATCAACGAACGCGATTCAAAAGACCAGCACGTATTCGATCTTGACGAGAATGATGAATTGATTCTGGGTCGTTTCGATCCCGATACCGGGGAACGCCCGGAAGTTGACCTGTCGCCCTATCACGCAGCGGAAAAGGGAGTCTCGCGGCGTCATGCGGTGATCGCCCGGCGCGAAACCGCGTTGAATATCATTGATCTGGGAACCCCGAACGGCACTTTCCTCAACGGGATGCGGCTGGTCGCCAATCAGCCGCGCGTGCTGCGCGATGGTGACGAGGTGCGGCTGGGCCATCTGGTGCTGCGCATTACATTCGGCAAAACCTGATCCCGTTTATTGACTTGCGGTGTGCTATACTAGCGCACCATGTACACAAGCACTGGTTCAGCCAATTTCATGAGCGAACGTACCAATCAGGAATGGCTGGCTGATCTGAATGGCCCGCCTGCTGTTCAGGAATCCGCGCTGCGAGAGCTGCGAGAGCGGCTGCAACGCGGTATTTTTTATTACCTCAGCCGCGAACGCAGCGATCTGGCCCAGCTTTCGCATCAGGACATCAACCAGATGGCGGAAGACCTGGCGCAGGATGCCGTACTGCGCGTGCTGGATAATCTGGATACGTTCCGGGGGGACAGCCGTTTTACCACGTGGGCAACCAAGATTGCGGTGCGGGTGGCGATCAGCGAACTGCGGCGGGCGCGCTACAAGGATTTCCGGCTGGATGACCTGACTGCCAATGACGAGCTGCCGGTGGGCGGTATGTCGAACACCAGCCCGCAGGATACCACACTCACACCAGAAAACGTGGCTGAACGCGCCGATGTAATGGCGAAGATCGATGCGGCGCTGAAAGAGGCGCTGACCGAACGGCAGTATCAGGCGCTGGATGCTGTGGTGCTGCGGGGTATACCACTGGAGGTGGTGGCCGAACGTATGGACACCAATCGTAATGCCCTGTACAAACTGGTCCACGATGCCCGGCGCAAGCTGCGCGCTCATCTCGAAGCGCAGGGGCTGTCCGTTGACTATATGCTAAACTTGTTTCAGGAATGAGGTGCAGCCGGCCGGCAGGTAAGAACCGGATGAAGCGGGTCGTCCAATGAATGGGCAAATGATTTTGTGGAGTTCACAGGCAGATGGCACTGGATCGTTTCAGAAAACTCGCTGATTGTCTCAGCAAGAAACATGACGCCGACTGTGACTGCGACGCAGCCTACAGACAATTTGAGTGCCTGGCCGAGCAGGTCGTTCAGGGTGCGGATATGCACGATATTCTGCCTCAGGTTGCCCTGCATATGGATCAATGTCCTGATTGTAAGGAAGAATTCGAGGCGCTGGTTGCCATTGTCCGCGCTGAACGTGAACATCGCATCAACGAGTAGAGCAAGCAATCAGAGGTAAAGCATAAAATGAAGGTCAACAGGACACGGGTGGTTGTGATTGGTTCTGGCCCGGCAGGGCTGACAGCGGCGCTGTACACATCGCGCGCGCAGCTTGATACAGTGGTCATTACCGGCCCGCAGCTTGGCGGTCAGATCGCCACAACGCACGAAGTCGAAAATTATCCCGGCTTCCCCGATGGCACCACCGGCCCGGAACTGGTCGAAGCCATGCGGGCGCAGGCCGAAAAGTTCGGCGCTCGCTTTGTTTACGATTCTGTGACCAAAGTGGATTTTGAACATGGCACGCCGTTCCGCATCGAAACTGGCGGCGGCGAAATCTACAGCGCCGATGCCGTCATCGTCACCATCGGCGCGAACCCGCGCAAGCTGGGCATCCCCGGCGAGGATCAGTATGTCGGGCATGGCGTGAGCTACTGTGCCACCTGCGATGGCTTTTTCTTCCGGGGCAAGGATATTGTCGTGGTCGGCGGCGGCGACTCCGCGCTGCAGGAAGGTCTGTTCCTGACCAAGTTCGGCAGGACGGTCAACATCATCCACCGCCGCGACGAACTACGCGCCAGCGCGGCCCTGCAAACCCGCGCCTTCGCCAACGAGAAAATCAGCTTCACGTGGGATACAGTCGTCGAGGAAATCAAGGGCAACGAAAACGGATCGGTCACCAGCATCGTCACCCGCAACGTCAAGACTGGCGAAGTCACCGAACGCCCGGCAGACGGCGTGTTCATCTTCATCGGTTACGAGCCGAACAGCGATGTCTTTAACGGCCAGTTGGCTACCGACGAAGCCGGCTATGTCATCATCGACCAGCTTCACCGAACCAACGTGGAAGGTGTGTTCGCGGCGGGCGAAATCCACGACCAGATTTTTCGGCAGGCTATCACCGCCGCCGGGAATGGCTGCGCCGCCGCGCTGACCGCGATCAACTGGCTTGATGACCGCGAAGACCAACTGCAACCACTGGAATCAGAGCCGGCAGCCGAAGCAGGCGACTGACTGTCAAACGACTAGCTGAGCTTGCCGGGACGCTGGTGACACCCGCTATTTCACGCCCACCAGCAGCGTGCCGGGGATGCTGAAGTGATAATCCGGCCTGATGCGAAACGCCTCGCGGATTTCACCTGCCGCCCCGTCGTACAGCGATTTCAGCATGGCGATGTTCTGTGCGGGCGTGCCGATGCGTGTCACCCACGCCTCAAATTCTAGCCCCAGCATCCAGGTGAAGGCCACTTCACAGGTCAGCCCGGCCCCGGCAAAGATCGCTCGCCACTGGCTGACGCTGTGATCGCGCACGTGTGATGGATCGCGCAGCAGTTCAAGCGCCTGCAGGAAAGTATCCTGCGCCGGGTCTTCGGGCGCGGTGATGTCGCTCAGGATGAAGCGCCCGCCCGGTTGCAGCACACGCGCGATTTCGCTCACCGCGACAGCCGGGTGCGGCCAGTGGTGGGCGCTGTAGCGCGAAACCACCAGGTCGAACGAAGCATCCGCAAAGGGCAGGTTTTCCACGTCGCCATGCCGGGTCGTCAGGTTGGTCAGGCCGCGTTCGGCAGCCAACTGCTCGACCTGTTCGAGCATGGTCGGCGTGAAATCAAGGGCGATGACCGTGCCGACATGGGGCGCAATCGCCGCCGCGGTATGCCCCGCGCCGCAGCCGGCATCCAGCGCGCGCTGCGCTGGTTGTGCCGCGACAAGCTGGACGATGCGCTGCAAATCCTCCCCGGCGGCGTGTACCGCGCTGGTCCGATAATTTTCAGCCACGCGGCCAAACTGGTTCTGAACGGACTGCTTAATATCAGTCATGTGAGTTATCCGATTCGGGTTGATAGGGCGGAATCTTGCCGACGTACTGCGGCAGGCCGGTATGGCCGAGCATCTGGCGCACCGCCTGCGATTCGCCCAGATGATACCAGTAATGATAGGTCACGCGGCGCAGCAGCGTGCCGATATTCTCCGGGAGCGGCTGGCCGTTGACAATCAGGTGCGTTTGCAGCGTTGCAGTAGTCAGGCTGTCCAGATAGGGATCAGCCGCCTGCGTGATGGCGTGCCACGCCGCCCACATTTCAGCCAGCGGTGGGCTGCACGGCGGCTGACCCGAACTGCATGGTTCGACAGCAGCCGATACCGTGATCCCCTGTGCCCGCTGGAGCCATGTGCGCTGTTCGTGCGCCGCCAGATGCCCCACCATCCAGCTAATGGTGTTGATCGGCCCGAAACGCTGCGCCGCCTCTGCTTCTGATACGTCCTCAAGCCCGCGCAGCCACTCGCTGCGGGTAAACCGAAGCTGCTCAACCAGTGGATGAGCCATCGCCATCGCCTCCTTCTTCTTGCCGAATCTCGATCACACGGCCTTCGGCGGCACGCAGCAGCCGATCATTGACCGTTGCGCCCAGCCCTGCCGGTTCCAGCAGACGCGCCAGTATGACATCGACGCCCTGTTCGTCCAGTGCACGCAGGCCCGCGAACAGACGCTGCGCAAACTGTTCCATATCGCCGCCGAGCGACGCCGATAGTACGTCGAGATCGGCAAACCGGCGCAGGTCGGTATCGGGGGCGAAAATGCCCACTCGCTGGCCGGAAACCTGCCGTTCATGGGCGGTGCGCCGCATCGCCTCAATAACCGCCTCAAACGGACCGTTGAACAGCAGCACCTCGGCCTGAGGCGAATAATGCTTGAGCAGCATCCCCGGTGAGGCAGGGCGCGCGCGGCTGTCATCCAGCGAGATCATGCTGCTGTATCGCTGCACATCGGGGATTATCGCCCGCAGCGCTTCGATGGTCACCCCGCCGGGCCGCAGCACCAGCGGCGGAGTCGCTGTCAAATCCAGCACCGTCGATTCAACGCCGATGGGAGTCGGGCCGCCATCGAGAATCACATCGACATGGCCGGCCAGATCGTCAATCACATGCTGCGCGGTCGTGGCGCTGGGCCGGGTGAAGCGGTTGGCGCTGGGGGCCACCACCGGCACGCCGGCCGCTGCGATCAGCGCCTGGGCGACGGGGTGTGATGGCAGCCGCACCGCGACGGTATCCCGCCCCAGCGAGACGTTGTCCGGGATGTGAGGATGGCGCTTGAGCACCAGAGTCAGCGGGCCGGGCCAGAACGCCTCCGCCAGCTGCCGCGCCAGATCAGGCACAGCGACGGCTACCCGGTCAATCTGGTCAGGACTGGCGATGTGGACGATCAGCGGGTTATAGGCAGGCCGCCCCTTCGCGCTGTAGATGCGGGCAACGGCTTCGCTGTCCAGTGCGTTCGCGCCCAGCCCGTAGACGGTCTCGGTTGGGAAGGCCACCAGCCGGCCGGCGCGCAGCGTTTCCGCCGCCTGCTGGATCGCCGCCGGGTCGGGTCGCTGTGCATCCACAACAATCACCTGTGTGTGGGTGGTGTAGGTCATCACTGAGTCAGCTCGTGTGCCATCGTTGGCGTCATGCGCGAGCGACAGAACGGTCACTAATCCCGAAAAAGGCCAAAGTGTTGACAGGCTGTCAGCTTTTGCATTTGCCACTCTCCCATATAATGATAGAAAGATCAGGTTATTTCAATGGACAGGCCGCCATGTCAGCGACATCCCCCCCCAATTATCCCGATGTACTGGGCACTCTGACCGGTGGGCCGCGCTGCAATATCAATGTCGTTCAACTGGCCCTCGCTGTGCGCCCGCGCGTGGTCCGCGCCGGAAAGCCGTTTGAAGTTGTGCTGTTGGTCCAGAACGCCAGCGACGTGGATGTCGATCTCACGGCGTCCCTGCGCCTGCCGGAACGGGATGCGCGCAAGCAGAAAGATCAGTTTGTTTCGCGCCATCCCCGGCTGGTGGTTGGCCTGCGTCCGGCGGAAGCCGGCTACGTCACGCTGCCGGTGGCCTGCGCCGCCACAGCAGCGGTGTATGATGCCTACAAAATCGGTATCGCTGTGCAGGTCAAACCGCTCGCCAAACCGCAGCGCATTCGCCAGCCACAGGGCGGTGGCCCACTCGGTACACTGAACGAAGCGGCACAGGCAGAATTTGAAGAGCTGCGCAAGCTGTACTTTACGGCTGAAAAACGTTTTGGTCCCGGCGATGTGCTGGAAACGACCTTTGGCGTCCTGCCGGGACGGTTGGGCCGCATTGTCGATACCCATCCCGGCTGGGTCAGCCTGTGGACCATGGCCGAATACACCGATGAAGCCGCCATGTTCAGTCTGTACGCGCCGCTGATCGCCGAGCATGTGCTGCCGAAGCTCAGGCCGCAGTATACCGTCGAGCCGCTGCGTGAGGCCACCCTGACGAATTTCGAGCAGGCCGGCTATGCGCTGAAACCGGTCGAGGCGCTGTTGATTGCAAAAATGCTGGCCCGTGTCCTGCAACTGGCCGATCCGGTAGACGACCTGACGGATTATCGCGCCGGTCATGTTTACAACGTGCTGCAGACCATCAACCGGTATAACGAAGCACCCGACGCGCGGGTCGAACTGCCCTATTGGTGCGCTGGGCTGCTGCGCGCCATTGCCGATAACCGAGCCGTCCTTCAGCAGCCGGTGCGGGTCATCAGCCGCGCTCTGTACCATGACCTGATACGTGACGCGGTCCCGCTTGCCGTTGAAATCATCCAGAAAGATGCCGGTCAGGACATAAGCACGCCGGCCGAGGCGCATACGTATGCGGACAGCATCATCCGGTTTTTGCAGGCTGGCGATGGCCTGGATTTCGAGCGGGTCTATGTGCCGCTGGTGCTGGGCGGGCTGAGCGTGAATGAGCAGGTCATCACTAAGGATGATCGTCTGGACAAGATCATCCTTGAGCTGGAAACCGCGCTCGATGAACGCAGCGATGAGCAGACCGACGCCGCCGCAGCCGCGTTTGAACTGGCTCGTAAGCTCATAGACTACCACAGCCAGCAGTTTCGTTACGGAGTGTAACATCCTGCCGTGCAGTCTGTAGTATACTGAAGCTATGGCGACGAAGGACTATCCTGACATACTGGGATACGTGACCGGCGGCGGGCGCGCCAGCTTCAACGGCGTGCAGGCGGCACTGACGGTCAGCCCGCGTGTAGTGCGGGCCGGGCGGCCTTTCCGTGTCCTGCTGCTGGCCCAGAATCTCACGGATGGCGGCCTCGAACTTGGCGCGACGCTGCACCTGCCGGGCCGGGATGCGCGCCGGCAGAAGGATCGTTTCGTCGCCGTCAGCAACCCGGCGGCGATCCGTCTGCGTCCCGGTGAAGCCGGCTACCTGGCGCTGCCGGCCACATGCCACCCGGACACGGCAGCCGGCGACGATTACAGGCTGGGTGTCGCGGTCAGCGCCCGCCCCGATGCGAAATCCCGAGTCGTGCGTTCAGAAGCCGGCGGCGATGCGTCTGACCTGAGCGAAAAGCGCCGGGATGTTCTGGATAAACTGCGGCAGCTTGAGTTCACCGCGACAAAGCGCCCCGGCCGGCGCGATGAGCTGGAAGCGCCATTTCGCGTGCTGGCGGGCGGCAGACCGGACGACACGCCCGTAAAGAGCGGTTGGGTCAGTCTGTGGAATCTGGGCGAAGACGGCTCCAATCATGCGCTGCTGGAACGCTACGGGTCCCTGGTTGAAAAGCAGGTGTTGCCGAAGCTCAAAAAAGAACACATCTTCGAGCCGCTGCGACAGACGACAGACGCACGCTTCAGGGCGGCGGGCTACCCGCTCAAGCCGCTGGAAACCCTGTTTATCGCCAAGCTGCTGGCGCTGATTGTCCACATGGCGGCCCCCGGCGAAGATCAGGTGGATCATCTCGGCAGCCAGGCCTTTCATGTCGCGGTGTTGTTCCGCCATAAACTGCCGGATGATGTGGCGCTCCCGCGCTGGTTCGAGGGGCTGCTGCGCGGTGTCGCCTTCAACGAACAGGTCCCCGACAATCCAGCCGCTTTTGTCTGCGCCAAGCTGTACGATGCGCTGCTGCTGGATGCCGTTCCCTTTGCCTTCAACATGATACGCACCGTTACCGGTGAGGATATGGGCAGTGAGGAGGAAATCCGCCGTTATGCTCGCAGTTTGGTCAGACGGCTGAAGGCATCCGGCGGGATGGATTTCGCTCATGCTTACCTGCCGCTGGTGATGGGCGGCACTATCATCTTTGACCGGGTGATCGCCCCTGGGGAGAAGCTGGAAGACACTTTGCGCGGCATGAGCGATGTGCTGGCAATGCGCGATGCGGAATGGACAGAGGATAACGATCTGGTCTTTTTGATGACTAAAGAGTTGGTGAACCGTTCGCTGCGGCTATTTGGGATTCAGATATGAGAAACCTTGAGTTTGAACCGCTCTACCCGGATGTGCTGGGCGCAATTACCGGCGGCACGCGCATCAATCTGGACAGCTTGCAGTGCGCGCTGGGTATCTTTCCCGGACGGACTTACCTCAACCAGCCGGTAGAAATTGTCCTGATTCTCCAGAACATGGTTGATCAGATCATGCAGGTCAAGGTCGGTTTTCAGACTCCGGCAGAAGATCGCAAGGGCCGCCCGGTGGTGATTGATATTCCAAAAAAGACGCTGACGCTGGGTTTGCGTCCGGGTGAGGTGGGGGTGCTGCGCACACCGATTGTCCCGCGCCCGCCGACCCAACCGGGCCATCGTTTTCCGGTGCGGGTGGCAGTGCGCTATCGCACGCCCAAACCGGGCCAGCGGGTGCGCCCGTTTTCCGGTGGGCCGCCTCCGAGCATCCTCAGCATTTCGTCGTTCAAACTTCAGGTGCTGCGCGATGTGCAGTTTTCCGCTGAAACGTGGCATCAATCCACCGATGTGCTGACGACCTATTTCGACATCGCCCCGCGCATCATGCCGGATGTGCGCAGCGACCTGCGGGCACGTTACGAGTCGCTGTGGACGCACGAGGAGATCGGCAGTATGCTCGAACAGGCGCTGGCCCGCGTCGAGGATGCGCGCCGGGTTGCCACTGGCCTGACTCGCACAGCCGTTTATCCATACCTGCTGGATGCGATTACCGAACGGTTTGCCGCGCGCGGGCTGCCGCTGCACCCTGGCGAAGCCATCGCCATTGCCAAGATGATGACGTACACGCTCGATGAAGGGCTGGAACTGGAACAGGGATTCTCGGTAGAAGAAAGCCGCTGGTTCAAAACGCTGTGCCAGCTTCTGGCCTACGATGAAAATCTGGAAGACCTGCCCAAGGGCGACCTGGCGACGGAGTATCTGTTTGAGGCGGCGCTGTACGATGCCATCCTGCTGGGCTTTGGTGTAATCGAGCCGCGTGTGCGCGAAGACCTCGGCGATCATGCCGAACGGGTTCAGTATGCCAACCGGGTGTTAAGCTGGATGGCCGGGCAGGGCGAACCTGACCTGAGTTATGCCTATCTGCCGCTGATTATGGGGGCGGTGCTGGTCAATGAACTGGCAAACGTGAAGCCGGATAATCCCTGGACGATGATCGACCTGCTGCGCGAGGCGCTGCGGGGCCGGGCGCGGCTGTTTACCGGCGAAAAAGTGACGATTTTTAATATGACGGCTGATATGCTCAAGATCGGGGATGACATGCTGCGGCGGGCACGGGTCCCGCGCCCCTGATTCTTGTTCAGCGTTTATGCGCTGCCAACGCATTTTTAACGCTTTTCCCGTACAGTAACGGAAGGTATGTTTTCTGTATGCCGCCGGTGGATGCTGGTACGGTGCAAATCCGGTACAATCATGATTGCAGCATCACCGGAGCAAACGGCATTTCAATTCTAGCGAGGTAAAGAACTCATGATGCGTTTTGACCGGTTTACGGAACGTGCGCAGGATGCCGCTGCCCGCGCTTATGAAATCCTGCAACGGTACGGTCATAATCAGGTTGATACCGAACATATCCTGTTGGCCCTGCTCGAACAGACCGACGGAGTGATTCCGCAGATACTGGAGCGCATGAGTGTGGATGTCGGGCTGATCCGCTCGCGGCTGGATGAGGTGCTGCGTGCCAGCCCCAAAGCTGCCATCTATGGCGGTGGCACAGGTCAGGTGTTTATTACGCCGCGCGTCAAGCGCATTATTGATCTGGCGAATGAGGAAGCCAACAACCTGCGTGACGAGTACATTTCGACTGAGCATATCTTCCTGGCGATTCTGAAGGAGCGCAACACAGCCGTCGCCAAAATTCTGGCCGATCACAACATTACCCGGGATCGCGTTTATGATGCGATCAAGGAAGTGCGCGGCGGCCAGCGTGTGACCGATCCGCAGTCAGAAAGCCGTTATCGCACACTGGAAAAATACAGCCGTGATCTCACCCGCATGGCGGCAGAAGGCAAGCTCGATCCGGTGATCGGACGCGATGCGGAGATTCTGCGTGTGATTCAGTTTCTCAGCCGGCGCACCAAAAATAACCCGGTGCTGATCGATGAAGCCGGGGCTGGCAAAACGGCGATTGTGGAACGTCTGGCG
>Ga0079224_100001011_pt1 | contig 30800 bp, 23 predicted proteins | sample Stecom2015_FD_80414 | JGI IMG/M metagenome (GOLD analysis project Ga0079224, IMG submission 80414) | Agricultural soil microbial communities from Utah to study Nitrogen management - Steer compost 2015 | ecosystem: Environmental > Terrestrial > Soil > Agricultural land | place: USA: Utah... | reverse complement strand
GAGCTCGGCCGCCTCGGCCGGGGGCAGCTGGCTCCAGTAGCGGGTGAGCTGATCGATCACCGCGTCGATCGCCTTGTACGGCACCGACTCGCGCTCGTAGCAGCGGCCCTCGAGCACCACCAGGCTGTCCTGCGCCTCGCGCCGGAGCGTCTCGAGGAAGCGGCGCACCAGCGCGGTCTTGCCGATGCCGGACGGCCCGCTGACCGCCACCACCGCGGCGGCGCCGTCGGCCACCTGGCGGGCGACCTCGGCCAGGCGGGCCAGCTCGAGCTCGCGGCCGGCGAACGCCGCGTGCTGCGTGGTGGTCGACGGGGCGCCGAACGGGTGCTCGGCCGGATCGTCGGCGCCGAGCCGGCGCAGCACCTCGGCGCCGCCCGGCCGCCGGTGCGGCTCGATGGCCAAGAGGTCGACGCACAGGGCGTCCAGGTCGGGCGGCACGCCGGGGACCAGCGCGCGCGGCGGCGGCGGCGGGTGCGACTGCTTGTCGAGCAAGACCTGCATGACCGGGCCGTGGTGCGGCACCCGCCCGGTCAGCGCCTCGTACAGCAGGCAGCCGAAGCCGTACCAGTCGGCCGCCGGCGACACCCGGCCGTCCGACACCTGCTCCGGCGCCATGTACTCGACCGTCCCGACGATGCTGCCGCTCAGGCCGTCCGGCGCGCGCTCGTCGAGCTCGGCCACCAGCCCGAAGTCGAGCACCACCACGCGGCCGCCGTGGCTGACCAAGACGTTCGACGGCTTGATGTCGCGGTGGACCATGCCGGCCTGGTGCAGCGCGCACAGCGCGCGGGCGAGCTGGGGCAGCGCGGCGCGCAGGCGGGTCTCGTCGAAGCCGGCCGCGGCCGGCGACCCGCGCACCACGCGATCCGGCGGGGCCGGCGCGGTGTCGGCGCGCGACTCCGGGTGCCCGGCCGGCGCGTCCGGCGGCCCGGGGGAGGCGCCTGCCCCCGGCGGCGTGCGCCCGGCCGAGCGCGCCGCGCCGCCGCCGGGCGGCCGGCAGTGCCGGATGATGTCCACGCCCTCGACCAGTTCCATCGTGAGGAAGCCGGTGTCCTCCTCCACCACCATGTCGTAGAGGTCGACCAGGTTCGGGTGCCCGAGGTGAGCCAGGGCGCGGAACTCGCGCTTGAGCCTGACCAGGGTGTCGAGGTCGCGGTGCTTGAGCTTCTTGAGGGCGACGAGCTGGCCGCGCTGGCGATCCTCCGCCTCGTAGACCACCCCCATGCCGCCCTCCCCGATGGGGCGGATCACACGGAACCTGTCCTGCTGGCCGACCTCTGCCTTCACGCCCGTCTTGGCCCGGCTCGATCAGTGTAGCCGGATCGCGCCGCCCGGCGAGCGAGCGGCCGCGCGTTCTGGCGTAAGCTCTCGTGGCGACACGTGAGCGGGCTCAGGAAAGCGAGGGGATTCGGCCGCGCGACCCGGGCGTCGAGCCTGTCGGAGGACACGATCGGCTTCGTCGGCGCCGGCGCGTTCGCCACCGCGCTGGCCGGCGTGCTGTCCTCGCGCGGCTGCGCGTCGGTCCTGCTCACCGAGGACGACGACGTGGTGCGCGACATCAACATCAACCACCGCAACCAGGCGCGGCTGCCCGGCGTGTCGCTGTCCCGCGTGGTGGTGGCGACGCGCGATCCGGCGGAGCTGGCCGCGGTCTGCCGGGTGATCGTGCTGGCGGTGTCCTCGCGCAGCGTGGTGAAGGCGGTGCGCGCGATCGCGCCGGTGCTCGAGGAGGATCACATCGTCGTCCACGCGGTCGGCGCGCTGGCCGGAGACGATCGCCGGGTGTCGCAGATCGTCGCCGACCACACGCGGGCGAGCCGGATCGCCGCGCTGGCCGGGCCGGCGCTGCCGGCCGACCTCACCGCGCGGCGCGCCTGCGCGGTGGTCACCGCCTCCGGCGACGACGAGGTGCTGGCCGAGGTGAAGCGCTCGCTGAACGCGCCGCCGGTCCTGCGGGTGTACAAGAACCGCGACCTGGTCGGGGTGGAGCTGGCGGCGGCGCTGTCCGGCGCGCTCACCGTGGCGGTCGGCATGGCGGACGGGCTCGGCATCGGCCACGGCCCGCGCACCGTGCTCATCACGCGCGCCACCGCCGAGGGGGCGCGCCTGTGCCGCGAAAGCGGCGCCGATCCGCGCACGTTCCACGGCCTGGCCGGCCTCGGCAACCTGCTGGTCCGCTCCTCCCCCGAGTCGCGCGGCGACTCGGTCGACTACCAGCTCGGCGTCGCCCTGGCCCGCGGCGAGCCGCCGCCGCGCGGCGAGACCGAGGGGGTGCGCACGCTGGCGACCGCGTGCCGGCTGGGCGACCTGCTCGGCCTTTCGATCCCGATCCTGCGCACCACCCACGACGTGGTGGCCGGCCGGATCAGCGCGGAGGTGGCCGCCGACCGGCTGGCCTCCTGGGAGACCGATCTCGAATGAGCGACACACCGCGGAGCAACACGGAGTCTCTGGACGACCTGCGCCAGGAGCTCGGCGCGCTCGACCGCCAGATCATCGAGCTGGTCGGCCGCCGGCTGGAGATCGCCTCGGCGATCGGCGCGCGCAAGCGGGCGGCCGGCCGCTCGACCCGCGACTACCGGCAGGAGCGCGACGTCATCGAGCGGGCGCGCGCCGCCGCCCAGCGCGCCGGGGTGGCGCCGGATGTCGCCGAGCAGCTCGCGCTGCTCCTCATCCGCTCCTCGCTCACCGTGCAGGAGCGGGAGGGGGTCGCCGAGTCCGGCGCCGGCACCGGGCGGCGCGTGCTCGTCATCGGCGGCGCCGGCAAGATGGGGCGCTGGTTCGCCCGCTTCCTGTCGTCGCAGGGGTTCACGGTCGAGATCGCCGATCCGGCCGGCCCGGTCGAGGGCTTCCGCTCGCAGCCCGACTGGCGCGCGATGACCCTCGACCACGACATCGTGGTGGTCGCCGCGCCGCTGCGCACCTCGGGGGAGATCCTGCTCGAGCTGGCCCGGCGCCCGCCGCGCGGCCTGGTGTTCGACATCGGCTCGCTCAAGAGCCCGCTGCGCGCCGGCCTGCTCGCCCTGCGCGACGCCGGCGCCCGCGTCACCTCGGTGCACCCGATGTTCGGGCCGGACACCGAGCTCCTGTCCGGGCGCCACGTGCTGTTCGTCGATGTCGGGGTTCCCGACGCGACCCGCGAGGCGCGCGAGCTGTTCACCTCGACCATGGCGGTGACCGGCGAGCTCGATCTCGAGTCGCACGATCGCTTCGTCGCCTACGTGCTCGGCCTGTCGCACGCGCTCAACATCGTCTTCTTCACCGCGCTGGCGGACAGCGGCGAGGCGGCGCCGCACCTGGCGCGGCTGTCGAGCACCACGTTCGACGCCCAGCTCGCGGTGTCCAGCCGGGTGGCGGCGGAGAACCCGCACCTCTACTACGAGATCCAGACGCTCAACGACTACGGCACCGAGTCGCTCGCCGCGCTCCTGTACGCGGTCGAGCGGCTGCGCTCGGTCGTGCGCGCCGGCGACGAGGCCGGGTTCGTGGCGCTCATGGAGCGCGGCCGCGCCTACCTGAGCGGCCGGCCGAGCGGCGGCGACGCGCCGCCCTGATGGCGCCGGTCGATCGCCTGGCGCCGGTGCACCGCTCAGCCGCCGAGCGCGATGGCGACGGCGGAGAAGCAGTACAGCGCGGCGAGCAGGGCGACGTTGTGGAAGGTGCGCGAGCGGAGGATCTTCATGGTGTGCCTCTCCACGGCCTAACAGCGCCGCCGGCCGGTGGCCAGTTTTTCGCGATCGCGCCGGCGCCGGCCCCGGTCGCGACCGCCTAGCTGCGATCGCGCGGGAGGCTCAGCGCGCCGCCGCCCTCGTCGAGCTCGAGCGCGCCGCCGTGCCCCTCGGCGACGGTGCGCGCCAGCCACAGCGCCAGCGCGTTCTGCCCGGGCGCGCCGCCGCGCACCACCTCGTCGAAGCCGCCGAAGGCGAGCGACCGCTGCGGCTCCGGAACGCCTCCGGCGCCGCGCACCTCGATCCGCGCGCGCCCGCCCTCGTCGCCGAGCGCCACCTCGATCGGCTGCCCCTGCCCGGCGCCGGCCACCGCGGTGAGGAGCGCGCCGACCGCGTGCTCGATCCGCGCCTGATCCCAGCGGCCGATCAGCCGCGCCGGCCCCGACACCCGCACCTCGCAGCCGGCGCGCCGCAGATCGTCGCGCGCCCGCTCGATCTCGCCGCGCACCACCGCGGCGAGATCGGTCTCGCCCCGCTGCAGGCTCAACCGCCCGCTCGAGGCGCGCGCGAGATCGAGCACCTCCTCGAGCAGGCGGGCCAGCCGCTGCACCAGGCGCGAGACGCGGGCGGCGCGCGCGTCGATGTCGTTCGGGCCGGCCCCCTGCTTGACCAGGAGCGAGATCGTGTCGGCCTGGAGCTGGATGGCGGCGAGCGGGCCGCGCAGCTCGTGGGTGGCGACGCGGAGGAACGCGTCGCGCGCCTGGAGCGCTGACTCCAGCTCGGCGATCGCGCGCTCGAGGTCGGCGGGGTCGCCGGCGCCCGGGCGCGCCGGGCCGGTCTGGGCAGGGCCGGTCATGTCTTTGCCATGCTCCGGCGACCGGCCGGAGTCAACGGCGGCGGCGCAGCGATGGCGCTCCCGCGTTCGATGCGGCCTCGGGCCACCACCCCGGAACGGTGCTCTGTCATACGGCTGCGGGAGTGATTGTTATCCCGAGGGGCTCGTTCTAACCTGTTGCGCGTGACTGCCACGGCGCCCGGTGATCTCAGTCGCGCGGTCGATCGGGACCCGCCCCTCGACATCCTCCTCGTGGAGGATGAGCCCGAAATCGCGGAGCCAATCGCCGAGGCACTGCGGCGTGAAGGACACAGGTTGACGGTGGTGAGCCACGGCGACCGGGCGCTCAAGCGGCTCGAGGAGGAGGTCTACGATCTGCTCATATGCGACATCCGCCTACCGGGAGCGGATGGCCTCAGCATCTTTCGCCGGGTCCGCGAGCAGCAGCCCGCCGCCAAGGTGATCCTCATGAGCGCCTACGGCTCGGTCGCCGAGGCGGTCGCGGCGGTCAAGGACCGCGCGGTCGACTACCTGGCCAAGCCGTTCGCCATGAGCGAGCTGCTCCGCACCGTGCACCAGGTCGGCGAGGAGCGGCGCATCGAGCAGACGCTGGCGCGCGCGCGCGACCGGCTCGACCGCGGCGACCAGAGCGGCGTGACCGCCATCGTCGGCGAGACGCCGCCGATGGTGACGCTCATCTCGCGCATCCAGGCGGTGGCCGACAGCGACGCGCCGGTCCTCATCACCGGCGAGACCGGCACCGGCAAGGAGCTGGTCGCGCGGGCGCTGCACGCCACCAGCTCGCGGCGCGACAAGCCGTTCGTCGAGGTGAACTGCGCCGCCTTCCCGGAGACGCTGCTCGAGGCGGAGCTGTTCGGCCACGAGCGCGGCGCCTTCACCGGCGCCGACAAGCGGCGGGAGGGGCGCTTCCGCACCGCCCACGAGGGCACCCTGTTCCTCGACGAGGTCGGCGAGATGTCACCCAGCGCCCAGGCCAAGATGCTCCGCGCGCTGCAGGACGGCAGCTTCCAGCCGCTCGGCTCCAACAACACCATCAAGGTGGACGTTCGCACGGTGGCGGCGACCAACGTCGATCTGCGCCAGCGGATCGCCGAGGGCCGCTTCCGCGAGGATCTGTTCTACCGGCTCAAGGTGTTCCACCTCCACGTGCCGGCGCTGCGCGAGCGGCGGGCCGACCTGCCGCTCCTGGCCGAGTACTTCATCCGGCAGATGGCGCCGGAGGACCGGCCGACCCCGGTCATCACGCCGCGCGCGTGGGCCGCGCTGTCGCACTACCGCTTCCCGGGCAACGTGCGCGAGCTGAAGCACGCCATCCGCCACGCGCTGGTTCTGTCGGGCGGCGGCGACATCGATCTCGAGCACCTCCCGGAGGAGGTGCGCGGCCGGGTGAGCAGCGGCGAGCAGGGCGGCGGCGTGATGTCGAGCTCGCTCCAGCCGCTCGAGGCGGCGCAGCGCCAGTTCGAGCGCGAGTACCTCCTGCGCGCGCTGCGCGAGGCGGACTGGAACAAGACGCGCGTCGCGCAGCTCCTCGGCATCTCGCGCAAGACGCTGTGGCAGAAGCTCCGCCGCCTCGGCATCGACGCCGGCGCGGACTGATCGCCGACTTGCCTGAACCACCCGCTGCGACCTCGCCGCCGGTGTAGCGACCGGTCCGAGACGGTCCCACGTCGCGGCGCCGAATCTCCTCGTGCTACCGTGAAACCGCCCGGGGGGAGGGTGTCCGGCGAGACGTGCGCCCGCGCCCCTCGAACGCGGAGGGACTCGATGATGCGACGCGCGCTCGTGACGTTCTCGCTCCTGCTCGCGGCGGCCGGGGCGCCGGCCTCGGCTCACGCCGAAGACCGCGCCTTCGAGGCCGGAAGCCTGGTCATCCCGATGGACCTGGCCTACCAGAGCGAGGGCATGTACCAGGCCTACGGGCTCCTGTATCAGCTCCTGCGCCAGGACATCACCGTGTACTGGATCATCGATCCGGACAAGTCCTGGCACCAGGCGCCGTGCGACACCGCCGGCGACGAGTGCGCCTGGGACTGCGCCGAGGAGGGCTCCGGGATCAAGTGCCCCTACCCCACCGCGAGCCCGGACTTCTTCGCCGCCGCCCAGGTCGTCTGGTCGGACGTCGGGGACCCGGCCGGGACCGTCATCGAGAACCACGGCTACCGCGGCGGTCCCTTCGTCGTCGACGCCGCCGATCGCGACGCCGCGCTGGCGATCGTCGACGCCTGGAACGACCAGGGCCAGTGGCCGGCCAACCCCTGGGCCGAGCGGAGCGAGTTCGCGGTGGTCACCGTCCACGAGACCACCGCCCCGTTCACCGGCTTCGTGCGCAAGACGATGATCGCGGCGCCGAGCATCGCCGTGTTCGCCGACGGCAACGAGGAGATCGCGACCAGCTACCTGCGCGCGGCCGGCATCCCGCAGTCCAACGGCGCCGAGTTCCCGGACGGCAAGTGCGCCAAGGGCGCCTGCGGCCCCGGCACCGACAACCCGGACATGCTCACGGTGCCGAGCATCATGGGTGACATGGGCACCTGCGACGCCCCCAACCTCGACCACAAGAACGGCGCGCTGTTCAACCAGAACGGAGAGCCGGCCTACTGCCAGATCATGTCGATGCACTGGGACGTCGCCAAGCGGGAGACGGTCGAGTGCGGCGGCGGCAACTGCCCCGACACCCAGGAGGAGTGCGCCGGCGTGCCGATCACCTATCACGGCCACGAGGTGGTCGCCGAGGTGCGCTCGTTCCTGCAGTACTCGACGCACTTCTTCGCCGAGTGCCAGGCGGTCAACGCCTACGAGAACACGGTGCCGAACCCGGCCTGGCCCTACCTCGACGACGACGGCCGCATGGGCCACTTCTTGACCACGACCGGCACCCCGCCGCCGTGCCCGTGTAACCCCGGACCGGGCGAGGGCGACTTCACCTGCGTCGCCGACGGCTGCGGCCCGGGGCAGAGCTGCTGCCTGCCGTCCAACCCCAAGGAGGTGGGCGCCGGCTTCCTGATCGCCGACTCGCCGAGCCCGCACAAGGTGCTGCGGCCCGACGTGCCCTACATGCAGTTCGACGGTGCGTTCGCGCCCGAGGGCGGCAGCGAGCCGGCCTACAACCTCAGCACCTACCTCATGACCGAGTACAAGAACGATCGCGACGTCACCTTCATCACCGCCGAGGACGGGCCGGGCGTGCAGGACGTGTGGATGACCGGATACCTCGACGGCGAGTGCGACATCAACGACGACATCGTGGTGGACCTGCGCGACGGTGAGGAGGAGTCGTGCGGCGGCAAGGTGAGCTACCTCGGCGGCCACAGCTACAAGGGCAAGGCCGGCCAGCGGCTGTTCCTCAACGCCCTGTTCGAGGCGGACTGCGTGACCAACCCGAACTGGCCGGGCGGCGGCGGGAGCGGGGGCAGCGACGGCGACTCGGACGGCGACGGGGTGAGCGACGACGACGACCCGTTCCCGGACGATCCCGACCGCTGCGGCGACTCGGACGACGACGGCTGCGACGATTGCTCGAGCGGCACCTTCGACCCGAGCAACGACGGCGAGGACCCCGACGGCGACGGCCTGTGCAGCGGCGCCGGGGCGGACGGCGAATCCGGCGGCTGCGGCTGCCGCCTGTCGTCGGCAGGCGGCACCACTCCGCTGATCTGCCTCCTCGCGATCCTTTTCGGCCTCGGACGCCGGCGGCGCAGGCGGGGCTCCTGATGCGCCCGCCGGCGCCAGGATCTCGGCTCTCCCGTCGGTGACCGCGCGTCTGCCGGCGAGGACGGCTCGAGAGGTGACGGCGCTGCGAGCGCTGCGCGCGTGACCGCTCGTCGAGAGCGTTTCGACCGCACGCCGTGGCGACGCGCAGCGTCGCGCCACGGTAACGCGTGAGCTGCGCAACTCCACGGAAGTGCGCGCACTGCGGGCGTGGCACCGTACTTGAAGTGACCGGCGCCTCATGAAGTCCCTCACGACGATGGCCTCCGCGCACCTCCCGGCCACCGCCAGCGAGCCCGCCTCGGGCGATCCCTGCGCCGACGACGACGAGATCCTCGGGTGGTGGCGCGCCTCCGCCAGCGAACCGCCGTTCAGCGCCGAGCTCGATCACGACGCGCGCCTCGGCCGCCGCGCCGAGACCCTCAGCGAGCCCAGCGACGAGGACGAGGCAGGAGGAGAGTTCTCCGGGCGCTTCGCCTCCGGAACCGGCCAGTTCGATCTGCGGGCGCCGGAGCTCGGCGCCGCCCGCGCCGAGGCGTCAATCTGCGAGATCATGTTGCGCCGTGTGCTGTGCGCGCGGCCCGAGATGGAGGTGGCCGCGGCGCGCGCGCGGATGCTCGAGCGCGGCGTGGGGGGCATGCCGGTGGTCGATCACTGGGGGCGCGTGATCGGGATGCTGTCGAGCGGCGATCTGGTCGAGCACGGCGTGACCGGCGAGCCGTGCGGCCGGCGAGTGTCCGAGGTCATGATGCCGCTTGCGTTCTCGCTGCCGGCCGACGCCACCATCGGGCAAGCGGCCGCGCTCATGGCCTACGAGGGGATCAGCCGGGTCGTCGTGGTCGACCGGACCGGGCACCTGCTCGGCCTGGTGACCGCGCTCGACGTGGCCCGCTGGCTCGGCCGCGCCTGCGGCTACCCGGTCGGCCGCAGAGAGTAGCTCGCGCGCCTCGGGCGCGGCGCCTCTCGCAGCGTTACCCGCGCGGCGTGATGGGTTACGTTCTCGTGCCGCGCGCGGGTGGTCGATCCCTGCTCCCGCTGCAGTTACGCCACGGGCACGGCTTCTGCATTGATGGATCCCGAGGAGGAAAGCAGAAGCAAGCGAGAGAGGAGAGGATCCCCGGACAGCGGGGGCGCTCCTGGCTACCCGGCGAGTGGCGGGAGCGCGGTCCAGCCCCGCGGCGCGCGAACCGGCCGTGCCGGCGCCCAGGTGGGAGTGAGTGTCTCCGGTGGCGCAGGGCGGCGATGTCGCGGCGCACAGCCGCAGCGCCCTTCGAAGGCGGGGCAGACGGACACGCGAGTCGCCGACCACAACTGAATAGCCCAGCGGGCAGACCGGACGGTCTGCCCGCGGCGTTTTCGGCGCCCGGGTCGGGCGCCCGGGGAAGCGGAGCCCGGTTCGCCGCGGGGCCTCCGGCGGCTTGATCGGCCGCAGAGATCGGGAATAAAAGCCACTCTGCTGCGGGTTGGCCCCGCCGGGATCCCCCATGAAAGCGATCGAAGCCTCCGAATTATCGAAGCGTTACGGGACGGTACGGGCGCTCGAGGGCGTCTCCTTCTCGGTCGAGAAGGGCGAGGTGATCGGGCTCCTCGGACCGAACGGAGCCGGCAAGACCACGCTCATGAAGATCCTCACCGGCTACCTGCAGCCGGACGAGGGGACCGCGCGCCTGCGCGGGATCGACGTGGTCACCGATCCGATCGGCGTGCAGCAGCGCATCGGCTACCTGCCGGAGAGCGCGCCGCTCTACGCCGAGATGACGGTCCAGGACTACCTCGTCATGATGGCGGAGCTGCGCCAGATCCCGCCCGACCGGCAGCGGGCGATGCTGTCGGACGCGATCTACGGCACCGGGCTCGAGGGCTACCTCACCCGCCGCATCGGCCAGCTCTCGAAAGGCTACCGGCAGCGGGTCGGCATCGCCCAGGCGATCCTGCACCGGCCGGAGCTGCTCATCCTCGACGAGCCGACCACCGGCCTCGACCCGACCCAGATCGTCGAGATCCGCGATCTCATCAAGGACCTGGCGCGCGACGCGACCGTCTTGCTGTCCACCCACATCCTCAGCGAGGTGGAGATGACCTGCGAGCGCGTGCTCGTCATCATGCAGGGCAAGCTGCGCGCCGACGCGCGGGTCGCCGAGCTGCGCAGCGCCAACGCCGCGGTGGTGGCGATCGAGTCCTCCGCCAGCGGCGTGCGCGAGGTGCTCGCCGCGGTCCCGGGGGTCGCCTCGGTCGAGGAGATGGGTGAGCCCTGCGGCGGCTACACCCGCTGGCGGCTTACCTCGAGCACCGACGATCTCTGCCCGGCGCTGTTCGAGGCGCTCCGGCAGCGGAGCTGGAAGGTGGCCGAGCTGCGCTCCGACACCCGCACGCTCGAGTCGGTGTTCCGCCAGCTCGCGGAGAGCCCCGACGCCCAGGTCGTGACCAGGCCGCCGGAGGCCCCGGCGGCGGAGGTGAGCCCGTGAACCACGTGCTGTCGATCGCTCGCAAGGAGCTGGCCAGCTTCTTCCGGTCCTCGGTGGCCATCATCTTCCTGGCCCTGTTCCTCGGCTTCGTCCTGTTCGACTTCTTCTGGGTCGGCAAGTTCTTCGCCCGCAACCTGGCCGACGTCCGGCCGCTGTTCGAGAAGCTGCCGCGCGAGCTCATCCTCCTGGTCGCCGCGCTGTCGATGCGGCTGTGGGCCGAGGAGCGCAAGTCCGGCACCATCGAGATCCTCCTGACCCTGCCGGTGCCGTACTGGAAGCTGGTGCTCGGCAAGTTCCTCGCCGGCATGGCGGTCATCGCCCTGGCGCTGGCGCTTACCCTCGGCCTCCCGATCACGGTCAGCATGATGGGCGACCTCGACTGGGGGCCGGTCGCCGGCGGCTACCTGGCGGCCCTCCTGCTCGCCGCCGCCTACCTGTCGATCGGCCTCTGCATCTCGGCGGCCACCGACAGCCAGCTCCTCGCGCTCATCCTCACCATCTGCGTGTACGTGCTGCTGCACGTGCCGGGGGTGGACGCGGTGGTCCGCGCGGTCGGCGGCGACGCCGGCGAGGTGCTGCGCGCGATCAGCACCGGCGGCCGCTTCGAGAGCATCGCGCGCGGCGTGCTCGACCTGCGCGACCTGGCCTACTTCGTCAGCCTGGCCGGGCTCGGGCTGGTGGTGAACATCGTGATGCTGCGCTCGCTCGGCTGGGGCCGCGGCAAGCGGACCGCCGCCCAGCGGTTCAACCAGAAGCTCGCCGTCGGGCTGGTCGCCGCCAACGCGGTGGCGCTCAACCTGTGGATGGCGCCGGTCTCGGCCGCCCGGGTCGACCTGACCGAGAACGACATCTACAGCCTGTCGCCGGTGACCGAGAAGATCGTCTCCTCGCTCGACCAGCCGCTCACCATCCGCGGCTACTTCAGCGAGAAGACCCACCCGCTGCTGGCGCCGCTGGTGCCGCAGATCGAGGACATCCTCGCCGAGTACAAGGTCATCGGCGGCAAGGACGTGCGGGTCGAGATCGTCGACCCGGCCTCCTCGGAGGAGGTGGAGAAGGAGGCGCAGGAGCGCTACGGGATCAAGAGCTTCCCGTTCCGCTTCGCCGACCGCCGCGAGCAGTCGGTGGTCAACGCCTACTTCCACCTCCTGGTGCAGTACGGCGACCAGTTCGAGGTGCTCACCTTCGAGGACCTGATCGAGGTGCGGCAGACCGACATCGGCCAGCTCGAGGTCAAGCTGCGCAACTTCGAGTACGACGTCACCCGCACCATCAAGAAGGTGGCGTACGGCTTCCAGAGCCTGGACGTGCTGTTCGCCTCGCTGGCCAGCAAGGCCGAGCTGACCGCCTACATCACGCCGGACCGGCTGCCGGAGAACCTGCGGTCGGTGCCGGACACGCTCAAGAAGGTGGTCGAGGGGCTCGAGCAGCAGGCCGGCGGCAACTTCAGCTACCGGGTGGTCGAGCCGAAGACCCGCGACGTGCAGCGGATGCTGTACCAGAAGTACGGCTTCCAGCCGTTCGCGGTCTCGCTGCTGTCGAGCGAGGGCTTCTACCTGCACTTCGTGCTCACGGTCGGCAAGAAGGAGATCCCGATCCTGCCGCCGGTCGAGGTGAACGAGTCCTCGCTCGAGCAGGCGCTGGTCGAGGGGCTCAAGCGGGCGGCGCCCGGCTTCATCAAGACGGTCGCCCTGTGGACGCCGCCGGCCCAGCAGCAGCAGCCGCAGATGCCGGGCATGCCGCCGCCGCGCCCGCACCCGCCGCAGCGGTTCGAGACGCTGCGCGAGAAGCTGAGCGGCAGCTACGAGGTGGTGCCGGCCAACCTCTCGTCCGGCCACGTGGACGACGAGGTCGAGGTCTTGATCCTGGCCGGGCCGTCCAACCTGGGCGACAAGGAGCGCAAGGCGGTCGATCAGTTCGTCATGCGCGGCGGCGCCCTCATCCTGCTCGACGGCCGCTTCCGGCTCGACCTGACCGCGCGCTCGCTCCAGGTCGAGAAGGTCACGACCGGGCTGGAGGACCTGCTCGAGGCCTGGGGCATCGACGTCGCGCCGAAGCTGGTGCTCGACACGCGCAACGACTCGTTCCCGATCCCGGTCGACCGGGACCTGGGCGGCCTGGTGGTGCGCGACGTGCAGCAGCTGCCCTACCCGTTCTTCGTCCACGTGCCGCGCGACGGCATGAGCGACGGCATCATCACCGGCCAGCTCGCGGCGGCGGTGATGCACTTCTCCTCGCCGGTCGAGGTGGAGGAGAAGGCGGGCGCCGGCAAGGGCGGCGAGGACGGCGAGGAGGCTCCGCCGCGCAAGGTCGAGGTGCTGCTCGAGTCCTCCGGCGAGGCGTGGCTGCAGTCGCACACCACCGTGCAGCCGGACTTCCGCCTCTACCCCAGCGCCGGCTTCGGCAAGCCGAAGGAGGTGCCGGAGGAGGACCGCGGGCCGCACGCCCTGGCGGTCGCGATCACCGGCAGCTTCCCGAGCGCCGTCGCCAGGGGCGAGGGCGAGGGCGCGGGCGCCGAGGCGGGCGAGGACGCGAAGGAAGACGCCAAGGAAGACGCCAAGAAGGACGGCGACGCCAGGGCGGACGGCGACACCGCCGCGAAGAAGGACGCCGGCGAAGACGCGGAGGGGGGCGAGGACGAGGGCGAGGAGGAGCCGGCCGAGCGGCTCATCCGCCGCTCGCCGCCGGACGCCCGGGTGGTGGTCGTCGGCTCCTCGTCGTTCGTCAGCGACGAGCTGCTCCAGGTCTCCGAGCAGGCCGGCTCCGACTACGTGCTCAACAACGTCGAGATGGTGCAGAACATGGTGGACTGGGCGGTGGCCGACACCGACCTCCTCACCATCCGCTCGCGCGGCAGCCACACCCGCCTGCTCGAGATCGAGCCGGACGCGCGCGGCCGCTGGGAGTGGATCAACTACGGCATCATGATCGTTGGCCTGGCCGTCATCATCGCGCTGACCGCGCTGCGCCAGCGCAGCCAGGTGCCGATCGAGCTCACCCCGCGCCGGCGCGAGGACGAGGCGGCCGGCGGCGAGGCGGATGAGGAGGACGAGCGATGAACCGCATGAACCAGATCCTCGCCGGGCTCCTGGTCGTGCAGCTCGGCCTGGCCGTCCTGGTCTTCGTCGGCGACGACGACGCCCAGATCGGCGAGCTCAGGCCGGTGGTGGCCGACTTCGAGGCCTCCGAGGTCGACGTCATCCAGGTGTTCGACCGCATCGGCGACGAGGACGAGGACGAGGACGAGGGCGAGGACGGCGACGACAAGAAGAAGGACGCCGAGGGCGGAGAGCAGCCGGCCATCGTCCTCGAGCGGCGCGGCTCCGAGTGGGTGCTCGCCAGCCACCACGACTACCCGGTCGACACCACCCGGGTCACCGGCCTGCTCGAGAAGATCGCCGGGATGCGCTCGCGCGGGCCGGTCGCCTCCGGCGCGGCTCGCCAGAAGCAGCTCGACGTCGCCGACGACGACTACCAGCGCAAGCTGGTCCTGAGGTCGGGCGACGAGGAGATCGCCATCTACGTCGGCGCAAGCGCCGGTGCCCGCCAGACCAGCGTCCGCCTGGGCGGCCGCGACGAGGTCCACGGCGTCACCGGCCTCACCGCCTACGGCGTCGGCGCCGAGGTCTCCTCCTGGATCGACACCGCCTACTTCAAGATCGAGCGGGACGACATCGCCTCCATCGAGGTGAGCAACGCAAACGGCACCTTCACCCTCGAGCACGCCGAGGGCGACCAGTGGCAGGTCACGGTGAACGGCCAGCCGCTCGCGCCGCCGCGCGGCAGCGAGATCGACACCTCGGCCATCGACGAGCTGGCCGGCAAGCTCGCCGCCATCTACATGATCGAGCCGGGCGATCCGTCACGCGACCTGAGCGATCCGCTGGCGACGGTCACCGTGCGAACCCGCGCCGAGGAGCCGGCCGGCGATCAGGCGGAGGCCGGGGCGGACGGCGCCGAGGCGGCCACCTCGGTCGCGCCGCCGCCCGGCCAGGAGTACGTCATCGACCTGGCGTCGACCGACGCCGCCGATCGCACCTACGTGCGGGTGCGCGGCAACTCCAACGCCGCCCTGGTCGACGCCCTGTCGATCACCGCGGTGGTCGAGCTCAGCCGCGACCGGCTGATCCGCAAGCAAGAGGACGCGAGCGGAAAGGACGCGAGCAAGAGCGAGCAGGCCGCCGAGCCGCCGCCCCCGCCGCCGAGCCTTCAGCCGTGAGCCAGGCCCCGGTCGGCCGGCAGGACGTCCTGGCCGCGGCCGCGCGCCTGCGCGGTCAGGTGGTCCGCACGCCGGTGGTCCGCTGCGCCGCGCTCGACGAGCTCGCCGGCGCCGAGCTGTGGCTCAAGGCCGAGAGCCTGCAGCACGTCGGCGCCTTCAAGGCGCGCGGCGCGCTCAACGGCGTGGCCCAGCTCCCGGACCCGGTCCGCGCCCGCGGCGTCATCACCTACAGCTCCGGCAACCACGCCCAGGCGGTGGCGATGGCGGCCCGTCGCTTCGGGCTGGCGGCGGAGATCTTCATGCCCAGGGACGCGCCGGCCATCAAGGTGGACGCGGTGCGGGCGATGGGCGCGCGCGTGGTGCTGGTGGGCACCACGTCGACCGAGCGGCACGAGGCGGCGCTGGCGCGCCAGGCCGAGACCGGCGCCGCCATCATCGAGCCGTTCGATCACCCGCACACGATCGCCGGCCAGGGGACCGTGACTTTGGAGCTCCTCGAGGACGCGGCGGCGGCCGGGGTGTCGCTCGACGCCCTCATCGTGCCGGTCGGCGGCGGCGGCCTCATCGCTGGCGCCTGCCTGGCGGCCGACGGAACCCCCCTCGCCATCCACGGGGTCGAGCCGGTCGGCTGCGACTCGATGGGCCAGAGCCTGGCGCGCGGCGCGATCGTCGCCGTGCCGCCCGGCCCCACCCTCGCCGACGGCCTCAAGCCGACCCGGGTGGGCGAGCTCAACTTCGCGATCGCCCGGGCGCGCCTGACCGGCTGCCACACGGTGACCGACGACGAGCTGGCGGCGGCGGTCGCCCACCTCGCCCTGCGCGCCAAGCTGGTGGTCGAGCCGTCCGGCGCCGCCGGCGTCGCCCTGGCCCTGCGCCGCGGCCTGCCCGGCGCGCCCCGCCGCGTCGGCATCATCCTCTCCGGCGGCAACATCGCCCCCGAGCGCCTGGCCGACCTGCTCACCCGCCCGGCACGCGCAGCCCCTCCCCCGCAAGGCACCCCGCCCTGACGGCGCGCCTGTCGCGGCTGAGCCGCTCCGATCAGCCGTGCGGGCTCCCGCTGCCGGCCGAGTGCGCGAGCCGATCGCGCGCCGCGCTCGCGATCGAATCGGACGCTCCGCCGGAACGGAGAATCCCCACCGGCTGCTCAAGCGCTACGACCGCCGCTCGCCCCGCTATGCTGGCCGCGTGAAGATCCGAATCACAGCTTGCGCCGCCCTGCTTCTGGCGGCGTCCCGGCCTGCGGCGGCGGCGGTGTACGACTGGGAGATCGGCCCGGAGGAGCAGTTCCGGATCTGGATCCCGGACGATCAGCCGATCGTCTACGGCGTCTACGTCATCTGGAACGAGAGCACCGGCGACACCCGCGATCTGGTGATCCGCCCGCTCATCCAGGACTGGGTGCGCACCTTCGGCTTCGCGATCGTCGGCACCCGGCTGCCGGATCCCGGCTACGCCGGCGCGCTGCTCGACGCGCTGCGGGCCTTCGCCGACATGAGCGGCCACCCGGAGGTCGCCAGCGCGCCGGTCCTGTGCGAGGGGCTCTCGCTCGGCGGCTACGCCGCGGTCGAGTTCGCCGCCACCTACCCGGAGCGCACCATCGGCTACCTCAGCGGCGGCGCCCGGCGCCTGTACGAGGACACCGATCACCCCGGCTTCGTGCACGTGCCCGGCCTCATCTACCAGGGCGACATGGATCCGGACATGGAGGCCGCGCTGGCCGCCAAGAGCGAGGTGGTCGGGCTGCGCGAGCGCGGCGTGCAGGCCGCCTACTTCGTCCAGTGGGGCGCCGGCCACGAGCGCCTGTACGGCGACGAGATCGGCTGGAAGTACCTCGCCGACCTGGTCCGCCTGCGCTACCCGGAGGGGGAGGATCCGGTCGCCGGGCCGGTCCCGCTGCTCGACATCCCCGACGACATCGCCTGGCTCGCCGACCACCTCACCTGGGAGGACGAGATCACCGGTATCTACCCGCTGGGCGACTTCCCGGGCGACGCGGGCAGCCGCTCCTTCTGGCTGCCGACCCGCGACGCCGCGTTCGTCTACCGCGCCCACGCCACGCGGTCCGGCCCGGTCTCCTTCGTCCAGCCGACCGCGGTGGTCGACTGGGTGATCGTCGAGCCGGGCGACGCGGTGCCGATCGAGGTCTCGGTCGGCGACCTCGCCGGCGTCAGCTCGGTGGCGGTGTTCGACGGCAGCGAGCCGATCGCCGAGCTCGGCGCCCCGCCCTACACCACCACCTGGACCGCGGAGGGGGTCGGCGCCCACGCCCTGGTCGCGGTCGCCACCCTGGACGACGGCGGCCTTCGCACCGGCCACATCGCGCCGGTCCTGGTCACCGGCACCGGCCTGCCCGGAGGCGGCGGGCTCGAGGACGGCGCGCGCGCCGACGCCGGCCCGGGGGTCGACGGCGCTGGCGGCGGGGCGAGCGAGGTCCCCGGCGAGGGGGGAGGCTGCGGCTGCCGCGCCGGGACCACCGGCGCCGGCGGCCGCGCGGCCGCGCTCCTGCCGGTCCTCCTCGCGGTCAGCTGGGCGTATCGCCAGCGGCAGCGCGCTCGGCCCTGACCAGGAGCGACCGGGCCACCGCGGCGCGCAGGTCGCGCACCGTCCCGGTCCAGACGTGGCGCTCGAGCCGCGCGACCAGCTCCGGCGGCGGCTCGGCGCTCGGCTCGCCGCTGAGCTCGCGGTAGAAAGCGCAGGTCAACAGCGCCACGTCGTCCCGCCGCTCCGACAGGGGCGGCACCCGCACGCGCGCGTGGTGGAACCGCCGGTAGAGCTCCGGCGCCAGCCGGCCCTGGTTGACGTCGACCCGCACGTCGCGGCTGCTGGTCGCCAGGAGCCGCGGCGCGTCGGGCGCCTCGAGCAGCTCGAGCAAGATCTCCTGGCCGGCCGGCTCGAGCTCGCCGAGATCCTCGATCACCAGCGTGCCGCCGCGCGCGGCCGCGATCCGCGCCGGGTCGACCCGATCGGGCGGGATGCGGCCGCAGTCGACCGTCACCAGCGGCCCGGCCGCCCGCCGGCTGTGCCGGTGGATCGCCTGGACCGCGGCCGACTTGCCGGAGCCGGGCGGCCCGAACACCAGCGCCGGCGAATCCACGACCGCCATGCGCCGGAGCTGGTCGAACACCCGCCGCATCGCCGGGCTGGCGCCGTGGAGCTCGCCGAACCGGCGGGCCGAGCCGAGCGGCTCGCGGAGCTGGCCCGGCAGCACCTCGAAGCGGACCCGGGACGAGCCGATGCGCAGGACCGCGCCGCTGTGCAGGAACGCGGACTCGATCCGCACGCCGCCGACCCACACGCCGTTGGTGCTTCCGAGATCGACCACCCGGAAGCCGCGCGCCTCGGCGCGGATCGCGCAGTGGTGGCTCGACACGGTGCGATCGGACAGCTCCAGCTCGTTGCCGGCGGCGGTGCCGACGCCGATCTCGTGGCCGTCCGCCTCGCGCGACAGCCCGCCGTCCGGGCCGGAGATGACGCGGCATCCGAAGCGCGCCACCGACAGGGTGGCGCCGTCGGCGATGCTGACGGGCGGCTCCGTCGCGAGCGGCGCGGTGTCGCTCCACGAGCTGCGGGTCACGGTACCTCCTGCCCCGGCGGACCATCCGCGGGCCTCGCGGCCCCCGCCCGGATCGAGTGCACGACTCGCGCCAGCTCGCGCGTATCGCAGACCACGCTCGCGACATCCGGCCGCGACGTGAGTCCGCGCAGATGAGAGGCGGGCGGCGCGGCGGCCGCCCGCGGCGTGCCGCCTCAAGGCCGCAACCCGGGGTGCAGGGCACCATCGACCCCAGGTGCGCCCCCCACCCGCCGCGCGCGCGCCTCACCCGGCGCGGGGCCGAGCGCCCGCTACTCGAGGAGGCGCCACATGTACCAGCTCGCGATGGAGCGGTACGGCCGCCACGGCTCGGCGAGCTCCTCCATCGCCGACGGCGCGGGCAGATCCGGCAGGCGGAAGAGGAGCTGCATCCCCTTGCGGACGCCGAGGTCGCCGGTCGGCAGGACGTCCGGCCGGCCGAGCCCGAAGAGCAGGAACATGTGGACCGACCAGCGGCCGATCCCCTTGACCTGGGTCAGGTGGGCGATGAGCGCCTCGTCCTCCATGCGGCGGAAGCGGCGCGGATCGATCGAGCCGTCGGCGACGCGGCGCGCCAGGTCGAGGACGTACTCCGCCTTGGCGCCCGACAGCCCGGCGCCGCGCAGGCGCGCCATCGGGATCGCGGCCAGCTCGGCGGCCGACGGGAAGCGGCCGCCGAAAAGATCGAGGAAGCGGCGGTAGATGGTGGCGGCTGCCTTGCCGCTGAGCTGCTGGTAGATGATCGCGCGGGTCAGGGACTCGAGGTGGTTGCGGCTCGGCTTGAGCCGCGGCGGGCCGTGGCGCTTGATCAGCCGGCCGAGCTGCGGGTCGGCTCGGCGCAGGTGGCGGAGGGCAGCCGGCAGGTACGGCGGGTGGCGCATCAGCTCCCCCGCGCCGCCAGGTGCCCCAGCTCGCGCTCGAAGATGCGCCGCGCGATGGCGATGGCGCAGCCGTAGGTGCTCTCGACTCCGAAGTAGGACATGCTCTTGGATAGCAGGCTCTGCCGGCGCGAGTAAGGCGTATCCGACGCGTAGTGCAGGATGCCGAGGTCGAACGTGACTCGCGACGACAGGTTGACGATCTCGTCGTTCGGGTAGCGCGACGGGCTGACGATCTCGTAGACCGCCGACAGGTACGGCCCGGCCTCCATCTCCAGCACCGTGTAGCCCTCCTCGTAGAACACGCTCATGTAGTCGCGGTTCTGCAAGAAGGCGCTGCGCACCGTGACCGCCTTCTGGTAGTCGAACACGGTGCCGTGCGCCATGTACGGCTGCACGTCACCGGCCGAGAAGCAGTTGTTGAGGAGGATGGTGTTGCGCGAGTGCTCGTCGTGGACCGCGCTCGACACCATGACGTCGCCGACCCGGCCGTTCAGGGTGGCCGCCTTGCCCATCAGGTAGACGCCGCGGATCTCGCCCACCCCCTGGGCGACCCGCGCCAGGTGGTGGTAGGCGGCCATGCCGAGCGGGTAGTCGATGTTGATGATGAGCGCGTCGCTGGCGGCGAGGCGCTCCACCCCCTCCACCCGCACGCGCGGGTCGAGCCGCTCCGGGCGCAGCCGGCCGAGCTCGATGATCTGCGCCGCGACGTCGATCTTGCCCGGGCTCTCGATCGAGGTCATGCCGCTCTCGGCGTCCCACCGCTGCACCTCGGCCAGCCGGTCCGCGCCCCGCGCCTCGCCGTGGTGCAGGTAGGCGCGCAGGAGGTAGTAGAGGAGGTTCGAGACCAGCCCGTCGTCGCCGCGCCGCAGCGCCCGCTCGACCTCGCCGGCCAGCCCCTCCGGGTCGACCTCCAGCGCGAAGCGCAGGATCTGCTCGCGGTGCGCCCGCGCGTAGCCGCCGAGCAGGTTGAGCAGCGAGTGGGTGTTGGACGACACGAAGTAGATCGGCCGCCGCCACTCGCCGGACGCCAGGTAGCGCCGCTCGATGCTCCGCCACCAGCGCTGCGCCGAGGTCTGGTACTGGCTGAACGAGCCGTACAGGAGCCGGATCGACAGGTCGCAGGTGCGCCGCCGGATGGTCGCCAGCGCCTCGCGCCAGCCCAGGCCGAGGCCGGCGCGCAGCCGGGCGACGTCCTCCTCCTCGAGGCCGAGGCGGGCCAGCACCCGGTCGGCCTCGCCCCCGGCCTCGCCGGCCTCTGCCTCGCCCCCCTCGCCCGGCTCGTCCTCCGCCCCGCCGGGGCCGCCGCCGGCCAGCGCGTGCATCTTGTTCCACTCGATCTGGTAGGCGGTGACGATCGGGACCAGGTCGTCGATGTCGCTCGCGCTGGTGATGAACACCGCCAGGACGCCGTCGCCGCTCCACCGCATCGCCCGCCGCCGGCCGCGCGCCCGCACCGTCTCCCACTGGCGCACCGGCAGGCCGGCCTGCTCGAACTGCTCGAGGCTCTGGCCGAGCACCACCCGCCGCACCTCGGGGAAGCAGTCGGGCAGCCGGGCGGCGCTGTAGGCGAACGCGGCCAGATCCGGCGCCGGCTCGCGCGCGCCGGCGTGCAGGCTCGAGCGCGAGAAGCTGTGCGCCTCCTCGAAGGCGCGCACCCGGACGTCGCCGGTCGACCTCAGGAGCGAGTAGTAGGTCCTGATGTAGAGGTCGATCTCGTCGCTGGTCGACCTCGGCGGCTGCCGGTCCATGGCGGGGGCGCTATGAGCCGCCGCGCGCCCGGCGGCTGTTCAGGATCTGCACGAACGAGCGGCTGCGCAGCTCCTCCACCGTGAGGCCGGTCGCCAGCGCCTCCTCCTCGCCGAACGCGCCGCAGCCGATGCCGCGCAGGAAGAAGTTGAGCAGCCCCTGCCCGGTGGCGGCGTCGTCGAACACGTCGCCGACCAGGGTCGCCTGCGCCGCCTTGGCCACGAAGTTCTTCAGCCGCTGCGAGGCCGCCGGCAGCCCCTCGAGGAAGAACGCGTACACCGCGGCGTAGCGGGTCGGTAGCTGCCCCGGGTGCAGATCCCAGCCCTGGTAGTAGCCGTGCACCAGGCTGTGCCGGATGTCCGAGGCGTGCAGGCGCCAGGCCTCGTGCACGCTGCGCCGGTTGTCCGCCTGCTGCGCCGCGGTCAGCGGCGGGCCGTCCTTGGCCGCCCGGTGGACCGGCACCGGCATGATGTTGGTCGCCCCGTCGCTGAGCCAGATGCCGCGGCCGCTGTAGGCCACCTGCATCATGTGGCGGGCGAAGTCGCAGGCGGGGTGGGTCATCCGCTGGTGCGCCGCCGTGATGTTGCACGAGGCGGTGTAGTCGTAGGTGCCGAAGTGCGCCGCCACGCAGCGGCCGGCGGCCGCCTCCAGGAAGCGCGGCAGGTTGCTGCCGCCGTCGGCGTCCACGATCGACTGGGTGGTCTCGATCATGAACTCGATCGGCAGGCTGCCGGCGGCCAGCCCGAGCCGGGTCTCCAGCTCGCCGAGCGCGCTGCACAGCACCTCGATCTGCTCGCGGCAGGTGATCTTCGGCAGGGTGACGACGAAGTTGTCCGGCAGCGCGCCGCCGCTCTCGCGCACGACCGTGCTGACGAAGATGTCGAGGGTGCGCAGCGCGCGCCGCGCCAGCTCCTCGGTGAGCGGCTTGATGCGGATGCCGATGTAGGGCGGCAGGGACTTGTTCGCCATGCCGGCGGCCACCTCGAGGGCCGCCGCGCGGGCGTGGCCGTCCTCCTCCTCGTCCGGCCGGTTGCCGTAGCCGTCCTCGAAGTCGATGCGGAAGTCCTCGATCGGCTCGCGCTCGAGCTTGGCGCGCACCCGCTGGTGGATGGCGCGGGCCAGCTCGGCCGGCACCTCGAGGCCGATCGCCTCGGCGAAGGCGATCGGGTCGGCGCCGTGCTCGTCCAGCATGCGGATGGCGATCGCCCCCAGCTTGGCGGCCGAGTCGGCCTTGAACAGGTGGGCGCCGCCGTAGACCGTGTGGACCGGCTGCCGCTTGCCGGTCTCCACCGGGTAGCGGCTGGCGACCTGCCGGTTCGGCCCGGCCAGCCGCCCGAGCAGCGCGTCGAGGGCGGGCTGGGCCAGCGTCGTCTGCACCGAGCTCATCGTCGGGACCTCCTCACAGGCGCGCGACGATGCCATGTGGCCCGGTGCTCCGCAACGCGCCGCCGGGCGCGGGAGCGCCGCTGGTTGCCGGTGCCCTCCCCGGTGGGTACATGTGGATCCCGTGCCTCCTCCGGCCGATCAGCCCGGTCCGCCACGCCGCCGCGTGCGCGAGCTCCTGTCCGTGTTCCAGTACAGCGGGCGGGCGATCGGCCTGGTCTGGTCGACCAGCCGGCTGCTCACGGTCCTGCTCATCGGCCTCAGCCTGGCGGCCGGCCTGCTCCCGGCGCTCATCGCCTACGTCGGCAAGTGGCTGGTCGACGCGGTGGTGGAGGCGGCGGCCGGCGCGGCCGAGCCGGGGCGCGCGATCGCGTTCGTCGCCCTCGAGGCCGGCCTGGTCGCCTCCCTGGCCGCCGCCCAGCGCGCCATCTCCACCTGCCAGTCGCTCCTGCGCGCCCAGCTCGGCCACCGGGTCAACGTGATGATCCTCGAGAAGGCGCTCACCCTCGAGCTGCGCCACTTCGAGGACTCGGAGTTCTACGACAAGCTGACCCGCGCCCGCCGCGAGGCGTCGAGCCGCCCGCTCAGCCTGGTCATGCGGACCTTCGGGCTGGTGCAGAACCTCATCTCGCTGGTCACCTACGGCGCGCTCCTGGTCGGCTTCTCGCCGATGGCGGCGGTGGTGCTGGCGCTCGCCGCGCTGCCGGTGTTCGCCGCCGAGACCCGCTTCTCCGGCGAGGCGTTCCGCCTGTTCCGCTGGCGCACGCCGGAGACCCGCCAGCAGGCGTACCTCGAGACCGTCATCGCGCGCGAGGACTCGGCCAAGGAGGTGATGCTGTTCGGGCTCGGCTCCACCCTGCTCGACCGCTACGACCAGATCTTCCGCCGGCTGTACCGCGACGACCGCAGCCTCACCCTGCGGCGCGGCCTGTGGGGCTTCGTCCTCGGGCTGGTGTCGACCGCGGCGTTCTACGGCGCCTACGCCTGGATCGCGCTCGAGGCGGCGCGCGGCGCCATCACGCTGGGCGACATGACCATGTACGTCCTGGTCTTCAAGCAGGGCCAGAGCGCGCTGTCGGCCGCGCTCACCGCCATCGGCGGCATGTACGAGGACAACCTCTACCTGTCGAACCTCTACGAGCTGCTCGAGACCGAGGTTGCGCCGCCGAGCGGGCGCGCCACCGCCGGCGCGCGGCCGGGCGACGGCATCCGCTTCGAGGGCGTCTCGTTCACCTACCCCGGCTCGGACAGGCCCGCGCTGGCCGACGTGAGCTTCCACCTGCCGCCCGGCCGCAAGCTGGCGCTGGTCGGCGAGAACGGCTCCGGCAAGACCACCCTCATCAAGCTCCTCACCCGCCTGTACGAGCCGACGAGCGGCCGCGTCCTGCTCGACGGCACCGACCTCGGCGAGTGGGACATCGTGGCGCTGCGCCGCCGCATCGGGGTCATCTTCCAGGACTTCGTCCGCTACCAGTTCCTGGTCGGCGAGAACATCGGGGTGGGCGACGTGGCGGCGCTCGAGGAGGAGGAGCGCTGGATGGAGGCGGCCGAGAAGGGGATGGCGGCGCCGTTCATCGCCGACCTGCCGAGCGGCTACCGCACCCAGCTCGGCCGCTGGTTCAAGGGCGGCCGCGAGCTCAGCCTCGGCCAGTGGCAGAAGGTCGCGCTGGCGCGCGCGTTCATGCGGCAGGGGGCCGACATCCTGGTGCTCGACGAGCCGACCGCCTCGATGGACGCCGGCGCCGAGGCGCTCATCTTCGAGCGGTTCCGCGAGGTTACCGAGAACCAGATGGCGATCCTCATCTCCCACCGGTTCTCGACCGTCCGCATGGCCGACCACATCATGGTGCTGGCCGGCGGGCGGATCCTCGAGGAGGGCAGCCACGAGGCGCTCCTGGCCCGGGGCGGCCACTACGCCCACCTGTTCTCGCTGCAGGCGGCCGGCTACCGCTGACCGGCGGCCGGGGCCTCAGCGGCCCCGAAAAGGCGACGGGCGGGCACCCAGGCCCGCCCGCGCACAACAACACCCGGCTGCTCCGCCCTTTACATCCGGCGGACGTTGGCCGCCTGCAGCCCCTTCGGCCCCTGCACGATCTCGAACTCGACGGTCTCACCCTCGGCGAGGGTGCGGAATCCCTCTGCAAGGATCGCGGTGTGGTGGACGAAGACGTCGGGCCCGTCTTCCTGGGCGATGAAGCCGAAGCCCTTGGTGTTGTTGAACCACTTCACGGTACCTTTGTGCACGACCAATTCCCTCTCTTGCTGGCGGCCCTTGTCGATGTTGAAGCTCGCCGCGTCTTCCTAGCTCACGAGAATCCGTGTCGACGCGCAGGAGCGTTCACTCAGTGCCCCCCGGCCGTCAAGAGGATTGCAGCGGGCAAAAGCGTGAGGGAGCGCGGCCTCGCGGTGCCGGTTTTCTGAGAGGGATCGCCTGCACGCCTTCGGAAGTCTGACGAACCATCCCGTGATCTCCACCGGTTATCCAGGGCCAGGTTCTCGGCCCGCTCCTTGCTCATGCAGGCCCGACAAAGCGGAGCTAGCGAAAGGGATCCTCCAGATGACACACCGGCTCGCCATCCGACTCGCCGCCGTCACAGCAGGGACCGCCCTGGTTGGCGCGGTCTTCCTCGCCCGCCAGCCGGAGGCGCACGCCTGCGGCTGCTTCGCCCCTCCGGACCCGACCGTCCCGATCGTCCAGGCGGGCGAGAGCATCGCCTTCCACATGGAGGACGGCAAGGTCACCGCCCACATCCAGATCCGCTACAACGGCCCGGCCGAGGAGTTCGGCTGGCTCCTGCCGCTGCCCTCCCAGCCGACCATGAAGGTCGGCACCGACGAGCTGTTCCTCCAGCTCATCCAGCAGACCCAGCCGCTCTACCGGCTGCAGGCCGAGTACGTCGGCAACTGCCCGTTCGATCCCAACCGCGGCGGCGGCTTCGGCTCCAGCGCCGGCGGCGAGTCGGCGCCGGACGCCGACAACGGCGGCGGCGCCGGCGGCGAGGGGTACAACCCGCTGGTCGTCCGCGACACCGTCGGCCCGTACGACTACGCGGTCCTGCGCGCCGACCAGAAGCAGCCGATGCTCGACTGGCTGGACGAGAACGGCTTCTTCGTGCCGACCGGTACCGACGACGCGGTCGATCCGTACATCCGGCCGGGCGCCTACTTCCTGGCCCTCAAGCTGATCAAGGGGAACTCGGTCGGCGACATCCAGCCGGTGGTGGTCGAGTACGAGAGCGACCTGCCGATGATCCCGATCGTCCTCACCAGCGTGGCCGCCGATCCGGACATGCCGATCCTGGTGTGGGTGCTCGGCGAGCACCGCGCCATCCCGCGCAACTACTTCCACACCCGCATCAACGACGCCGAGCTCGACTGGCTCAACTTCGGCCAGAACTACCTCGACGTGGTCACCGACGCGGTGGACGAGGCCGACGGCCACCACTCGTTCGTCACCGAGTACGCCGGCTCCAGCTCGGTCATGGCCGATATCCTCGACTACCCGGGCCGGTTCGGGAACCTCGACGACCTGCGCGCCTTCACCGACGCGATCCAGTACGTCGAGTACCTGACCTACAGCGGCTACACCACCGGCGGCAACACGCCGCCGCTGTTCCAGCCGGTCTTCACCAGCCAGGTGCTCGGCATCCTGCAGAAGCACCTGCCGGTGCCGGCGGCGCTGCTCGAGGAGCTGACCGAGCAGGGCTTCACCGCCAGCCAGTACTACCTGAACATGCGCTACTACGTCGAGACCGACCGCCTGTCGCGCCCGGAGCTCTACGAGGACCTCGACATCGAGTTCGACCCGGTCGCCATGACGGCGGAGCTCGACGAGCGCGTGGTGCAGCCGACCCTCGAGGCGGGCCAGATGTTCCGCAAGAACTCGTACATGACCCGGCTGTTCACCACGCTGTCGCCGACCGAGATGACCAAGGACCCGGTGTTCAGCTTCAACCCGGAGCTGGAGGAGGTCTCCAACATCCACACCGGCCGCCTCATCTACTACTGCGGCCTCACCGGCGGCAACGATCCCGCCACCACGCCGGCCAAGATCATCACCGAGGACGGCTGGGAGCTGCCGCTGCCCAACGGCACCGGCGACAACCCGTGGAGCGAGATCGACTGGCCGATGAGCTACCAGATCCAGGTCGTGCGCGAGGAGGGTGACGAGGAGGTCGTGGTCGACAACACCGAGCTGATCCTGGCGGCCATCGCGGCGCAGAGCGGCGACGACGGCGGCTGCTCGGTCGGCGGCGGCGCCAGCTCGCTGGCCGGGCTGTCGATCGGTGCGCTGTTCGCCCTGGTCGCGCTGCGCCGCCGGCGGCGCGACGCCTGAGCAGAGCCGGTCCCGCCATGCCCCTGCCCCGCCCCACCCTCCTCCCCGTCGGCGCCCTCGCCGCGGCGGCCGCGCTGGCCGCCTGCGGCGGCGGCGTCGAGCCGGGCGGGCCGGACAGCGGGCCGACCGGCCAGGGCGAGCTCCTGCTCGGCGGCGCCGACGACACCGGCAACGGGTTCGTGCCGCTCGAGGACGGCGCCGACGTGCCGCTCATCGGCGGGGCGCAGGGCGGGTTCCACGTGTGGATCGGGCTGCGCGTGCGCGGCATCGAGGGCGAGCTCCGCATCGAGCGCGAGGCGCGCCGGGTGTCGGACGGCGAGCTGGTCCTGCGCACGCCGGTGCAGGAGCTCGTGGTACCGGGCGAGGCGATGGACGGCTGGTGGGAGCGACCGGACGCGGCGGCAAGCTTCATGTGCCCGAGCCCGATCGCGATCCAGGTGTACGACGAGGAGATCGTCTTCCGCGCCGAGATCACGAGCGAGGACGGCGAGCTCCTGGCGGTGGACGACCTGGTCGCCGTCCCGCGCTGCCCGGACGGCGACCAGGCCGAGTTCTGCCAGTCGATCTGCGGCGGGTAGCGCCGGGTCGCCGGGTCGTGCCAGGCGACCTGGGCAGCGCCGAGGCTGCGGCTCACGGGCTGTGGCCGCGCTCTCGCGGCCTCGGTCGCGCCTTCGGCGCTCCCTCGGCTAGTGCCGGAGGTCCTCGGTCCGGACCAGGACCTCGCGCACCTCGCTGCGCAGCTCGGCCAGCTCCTGACGCAGCTGGTCCACCTGCGGCTGCGTCGTCTGTTGCATCTCGTGCTGAGGCTGCTGCCGGGGCTGTTGCTGCTGCTGCTGCTGGGTGGTCACGATGCCGCCCTCGCGCACCTCGCCCGGCATGCGGCGGCGCTCCTCCTCGCGGCGGCGCTCCTCCTCGCGCCCCTCGCGGCCCTCGCGCCGCTCGTGCCGCTCGCCGCGGCCGACGCCGGTGACCGGCAGCACGCCGATCTCCTCCGCCATGCGGCGCTGCTCGCGCGTGACGCCGACCAGGCCGCCGATCACGGCCGCGATCATGCCGAGCAGGAGCGAGCCGAACACCACCCAGAAGGCGGCGCTGGTCTCGGGCACCGCCTCGAGCGCCTGCTGCCCGATCTCCTCGCCGCCCGGAAGCGCCTCCTGCACCTGCCCGGTCACGCCGCCCGGCTGCGCCTGTTGCCCCTGCTGGCCCATGGCCTGCGCCGCGCCCTGGCCGACCGAGGCGGCGGTGCCGACCAGGCCGCCGAACACCGTGGCGAGGAGCCACACCCCGGCCACCGCGGTGAGGCTCCAGACCACGAGCCCGTGAATCGCGCCCCCGTTGCGGCTCAGCGCGCCGGCCGACCGCGCCGCGATCACACCGCCGATGAAGAGGGCGATGAGCGGCGTCACCAGGCCCCAGATCCCGGTGAAGACGCCGGACGAGCGCAGCGAGCTCGGATCGTTCGGGTTGACCGTCGACAGCCCCAGCGCCACCCCGAGCGCGTAGAGGAGCAGCCAGACGCCGAGCGCGGCGAAGGTGCCGGCGAACAGGGCGCCCCAGCTGATCCGGAACGGCATTCCCTTGCCGAGCTGGCGATCCCCTCCGACCTGGACCTCCCGCCCGCTCGGCTCCTTGATCACACGCGTAGTAGCCATGGTCGTTTCTCTCCTCTCCTGCGCCCCTCACGGTGCAAGCCCCACGCCGATTGGCGCCGCCGAGCGCGCGTCCCGGCGCGAGCCGAGGTCAGGCGCGGCGCGCGCCGCGCAGCGCGGGGGAGAGGTAGAGGGACTCGACCGTGAGAGCGACGCGGCCGCTGAGCGTGGCCTGCGACGAGCGCCCGGCGGGGAGCGCGACCCGCCGCAGGTGAAGCTCGCGCGGCAGCGGCTCGCCGTAGGCGCGGTCGCCCGAGCGGCCGTCGAAGCTGACCAGGTACGGCACGCCGCGGGCGTTGAGCCGCTCGAGCTCGCCGACGAAGCGGTCGCGGTCGAGCGGCGCGACGTAGCGGCGATCGCGGCCGCCGCTCACGCCCTGGTACGGCGGATCGAGGTAGACGAGGTCGCGCCGGCCGGCTCCGGCGAGCACGTCGGCGTAGTCGGCCGCCTCGATCCGGCAGCGGCCGGCGAGGAGCGCGGCGGCCCCCTCGATGTGGCGGCGCATGCGCTCGGGGCGCGCGCCGGCGCGGCGGTGGTCGGCCGACTGGTTGAACGCGCCGTCGGCGTTGAAGCGCACCGCTCCCTTCACGCAGCGAGCGAGGAGGTAGAGGAGCGCGGCGGGATCCCCGCTCCGGTTGAAGCGCGCGCGCACCGCGAGGTAGTGGGCGGCCGGGTCGCCGGCCCGGGCGGCGCGCCACAGCCGCTCGTAGGCGGCGGCGAGGCGCGATGGGCGCGCGACGATCTCGCGCCACAGCTCGGCCAGCGGCCGCAGGCGATCGGCGATCAGGTAGGCGCCGGCCAGATCGCGCGACGCCGCGGCCAGGGTGACCGCGGCCGAGCCGGCGAACGGCTCGAGCAGGCGCTCGAACGGACCGGGCGCGTGCGCCAGGATGGCGGCGGCGAGGCGCCGCTTGCTGCCCTGGTACGGGATCGGGTGGGGCGCGCCGGGCACGTCCGGGTTCAGGGCGCGAGGAACGCCGGGCCGGCGCCGCCCGGGCTCGCGGTCTCCTCGGAGCGCCCGTAGTAGGTGCGCGGGCCGCGCGAGGTGCCGGACAGCTCGAGGCGGAGGTCGAACGGGGCCGGCCCCTTGACCCGGTCGATGCGGAAGACCATGCGGTCCTCCTGCTTGCTGTGCGGCCACTGGATGGTCAGGTGCTCTCCGTCGATCTGGTAGGTGAACAGCTCGAAGGTGCCGCGGAACAGCGTGCGATCCTGGAACACGCCGCCGCCCATGCTCGGCGTGAAGCGGTAGACGTTGAGCCGCTCGGTCTCCGAGGTGGGCCAGGAGGTCATCCAGTTGCGATCGATGAGCAGCCGAGCCGCCTCGTCCGGCGACACCGCCTGCGCCGCCGGCGCGGAGTCGCCGTCCTCGCCGCACGCGGTGGCGATGAGGGCGGCCAGGGACAGGGCAGCGAGCATGGTGCGGGACATGCAGCCAGTCTATCCGGCCAGGCTGGCGGCGGCGATGAGGATCAGGAGAGCGCCGCTCACCAGCGCGAACGCCGCGGCGAGCGCGATCGCGCTGCGGTTGAGCCCGGCCGGGTGAGGCCCTCCCTCGCAGCGCAGCGTGGCGCCCGAGCGCTCGGCGAACACCGCCCGGCCGCAGCGGCGACAGACGACCTCGAGGCGGCGGCGGAACAGGAGCCCGCGCAGCGCCACCAGGAAGCCGACGGTCAGGTAGAGGGCGGCGAGGCCGCGCGCGACCGGGTAGAGCGAGCGGCTGAGCCGCCAGGCGCTGGCGTCGACGCCGGCCTGCTGGCTGATGCGCGCCAGCTCGACGGCGCTGATCGGCCTGCGATCCGGGAGCACGCTGATGAGGAGCCAGACGCCGAGGCCGGCGATGAAGAGGCCGAGCGCGATGCGCGGCGGGCTCGGCGCGCGGTGGCCGGCCGGTCCCGCGGTGCGCTGGCGGCGCTCGGCCCAGCGACGCGCCGAGGGGTGCGCCTGGCGCCACACCGCCGGCGCGGGCTGCTGCTCGCCGTCAGGCGGCGGCGGCGCGGGGATGGAGTCGTCGGGGACGAGGGCGGCGGCGGTGCCCGGCGGCGGCGTGGCGGGCCACGGCGGCGGCGCGGTGGCGGTGCCCGGCGGCGGCGTGGCGGGCCACGGCGGCGGCGCGGTGGCGGTGCCCGGCGGCGGCGTGGCGGGCCACGGCGGCGGCGCGGTGGCGGTGCCCGGCGGCGGCGTGGCGGTCCAGAGCGGCGGCGGCGCGCCATGCGGCGGCGGCGGCGCGCCATGCGGCGGCGGCGGCGCGCCATGCGGCGGCGGCGGCGCGCCATGCGGCGGCGGCGGCGCGCCATGCGGCGGCGGCGGCGCGCCAT
>Ga0079224_100001010_pt1 | contig 30802 bp, 26 predicted proteins | sample Stecom2015_FD_80414 | JGI IMG/M metagenome (GOLD analysis project Ga0079224, IMG submission 80414) | Agricultural soil microbial communities from Utah to study Nitrogen management - Steer compost 2015 | ecosystem: Environmental > Terrestrial > Soil > Agricultural land | place: USA: Utah... | reverse complement strand
CCACGGTGGCCAGGGTCCACCGCTCGTTCGTCCCTACCTCGGCGACGGAGGCGTTGAACCGATGGCGAAGGCGGTCGATGACCTTGCGGAGGATCTGCCGCTTGGCCTTGAGGGAGTCTGCTCCCGGAATGTGTAGCTCCAGGAGCAGCGTCCCCACGATCATCCGCGTCGTGCTCACAGGGTCTGCCGGATCTGCTCGAGCTCGAAGACCTCGATCACGTCACCGACCTCGAACGCATCGAAGCCCCCGAGCGCGATGCCACATTCGAAGCCCTGCGCCACCTCGCGCACGTCGTCCTTGAAGCGACGCAGCGAGGCGATCTTGCCCTCGAAAACCTGCTTCTTGCCACGGACGACCCGGGCGTGCGCGGAGCGCGTGACCTTGCCCTCGGTGACGTAGGAACCGGCGATCTTGCCGAAGCTCGGCACGGAGAAGATCGCCCGGACCTCGACCTTGCCGAGGGGCTTTTCCCGGGTGATGACGTCGAGCAGGCCCTCCATCGCCAGGCGGACGTCGTCCACCGCATCGTAGATGACCTTGTAGAGGCGGACGTCGATGCCGTAGGAGCGGGCGAGCTCGTTCACCTTGCTCTCGGGCCGCGTGTTGAAGCCGATGACCATCGCGTCGGAGGCCTTGGCGAGGTTGACGTCCGACTCGGTCACGGCGCCCACGCCCTTGTGGATGATCTTCACGCGCACCTTCTGCGTGGAGAGCTTCTCCAGCGCCTGGGCGAGCGCCTCGGTCGAGCCGTGGACGTCGGCCTTGAGGACGATCCGCAACACCTTCTGGTCGTCCTCGCGCGCCCGCGCGAAGAGCTCGTCGACCGAGAGCTTGGCGGTCTGCGTGACCGCCGCCTTCTTGCGCTCCTGCGCCTCGCGGTTGCGCGCGATCTCCTCGGCCGTCTTCGCATCCTTGACGGCGTGGAACTCGTCGCCGGCAGTGGGCACGCCCGAAAGGCCGACGATCTCCACCGCGTAGCCGGGGCCGGCCTCCTTGACCTGCTTGCCGGTGTGGTCCTGCATGGCCCGGATCCGTCCGAAGAAGGTTCCGGTCACGACGGAGTCGCCGGTGCGCAGGGTGCCGTCCTGCACGAGCACGGTGGCCACCGGGCCGCGGCCCTTCTCGAGCTTCGACTCGATCACCACGCCGCGCGCGAGCTTCTTGGGGTTGGCCTTGAGCTCGAGGATCTCGCTCTGCAGCGCGATGTTCTCGAGGAGCAGCTCGAGGTTTTCGCCGGTCTTCGCGGAGACCGGCACGACGATGGTGTCGCCGCCCCACTCCTCGGGCACGAGCTCGTGCTCGGCGATCATCTGCTTGACGCGCTCGGGGTTGATCTCCGGCTTGTCGATCTTGGTGATCGCCACGATGATCGGCACGTCGGCCGCCTTGGCGTGGTTGATGGACTCCACGGTCTGCGGCATGACGCCGTCGTCGGCGGCCACCACGAGCACGGCCACGTCCGTGACCTGCGCGCCGCGGGCGCGCATGGCGGTGAAGGCCTCGTGTCCCGGGGTGTCGAGGAAGGTGACGGGGCCCTTGCTCGTCGTCACCGAGTAGGCGCCGATGTGCTGGGTGATGCCGCCCGCCTCGCCTTCGGCCACCCGCGACTTGCGGATGGCGTCGAGAAGGCTGGTCTTGCCGTGGTCCACGTGGCCCATGATCGTGACCACGGGCGGGCGCGGAACGAGGTCCTCGGGACGATCCTCGACCTCCGCGAGGAGCTCCGCCTCGTCGAAGCCGGACTTCTCGACGGTGTAGTCGTAGTCCGCGGCCAGGATCTGGGCGGTGTCGAAGTCGAGCATCTGGTTGATGTTCGCCATGACACCCATCCGCATCAGCTTGCGGATGAGCTCCGTGGCCTTGACGCCCAGCCGCTGCGAGAGGTCGTTGACCGAGATCGCCTCGTCGATCCGGATGATGCGCTTGGATTCCTTCGGCGTGGTGATCTGGGTCTTGGCGCCCTTGCGCGTGGGCTTGCGCTTGCGCGGGCGGACGGGGAAGGCCGCGGTCCGCCCCGTGGCCATCGCCAGCAGATCCTGCTTGCTCGGCGTACCGGAGGGTGCCTGCGCACCGCGCGCGCCGCGGGGACGCTTGGTCGAACCGCGGGTGACGTCGATGAAATCGCGGCCGCGACCGAGGGTGTCGGGCACCACCCGCACCTCGCGCACCTCGCCGATCGCCTTCTTCCCGGGAGCCGCGGGCGGGCGCCGGAACTGGGTGCTCGGCGGCGTCACGCGGCGGACGGGAATGAGCGGCCGGGAGATGACGACCGCCTGGGTCGGCGTGGGCTTGAGCGTGCGCGGATCCACGCCCTCCTGGGCGGGGACGTTCGGCCCGACCACGCCCGGGAGGTTGGGGGTGGGAACGGGGGTGGTCGCGGGCGCCTCGGCCGGGGCTTCCTTTGGCTCGGCCTTCTTGGCCTCGGCCTCCACAGCCGGGGCCTCCGCCGCGGCGGCGGGCGCTTCTGCAGCGGCCTCGGCGGCGGCGGCAGCCGGCGCCTCGGCGGGCTCGACCGCCTCGACCACGGGCGCCGCGGCGGGCTCGGGCGCGGCGGGCTCGGCCTCGGGCTGCACGGGTTCGGGCACCTCGGCCGGCGCGGCGGCGGCCTCCTCGGCACGCGCTTCGTCGGGAGCGGCGGGGGACGGGGCTGCGGCGCGGCGCCGGCGCACGACGAACCCCTTGGCGGGGATCGACGGCGCGGGCTGCGGATTCCGCTCGGCCATGATCTTCTCGATCACGGCCTGCGCCTGATCGGCATCCAGCGAGCTCGAGTGCGACTTGACCTCGTCGTACCCGTGCGCCTGGAGCCAATCGACCAGCTCCTTGTTCTGCATGTCGAGCTCTCGGGCGAGCTCGTAGACGCGCTTTTTCGACATAGCCCTCGTTCTTCCCCCGTGTGCTTCCGTTCACTGCGTTTGCAGCCGACCCAAAGCAACAACGGGAGCGCCGTTAGTAGTCCGCCGTGGCGTGGAGGTCAACCGGCAGCTCCCGTTTCCCATGCATCTTTTCGCCGCCTTCGCGGAGCGCTGTCGCCGATCCGACGGCGATGCACACCGCCTCAGGGAACGCATCCGAGGCGGCGCGCGAGGTCGAGGAGGGTGCCGGGAGGAGGGGGGCGCACCCGGCCTCGAAAGGCCCTACCGACGGCCCGCATCGACTCGGCTTTGGCCAGGCAGGCCTCGTTCGGATGGACCCACGCGCCACGGCCGGGGGCGCGCTTGTGGGGGTCCAGCGTCAGGACCCCCTCGGAGTCGGCCACGAGGCGGAGGAGCTCGTCGCGCGAACCCTTCTCCCCGCAGCCCACGCAGGTGCGAACCGGGTTCACTCGGCTCCGGTGTCCGAAGGCGCCGCGCTCTCCAGGATCCGCGCCGCCTTCTCCTTCTCGCGTTCCGCGTTCAGCTCCTCCCGAAGCTTGGCCTCCTCGACCAGGTACTGCTCGGCCGCCTGCTTGATCTGGCGGGCCTTCTTCGCACCCAGCCCCGTCTTCTCACCGAGCGCGTCGACGTTCGGCTCCTGCACGAGCTGTTCGACCGTCGTGATGCCCGCCTCCGCGAGCTGCTCGATGACGCGGGAGCTGACGCCGCGGACGCGGGCGAGCCGCTCGGCCGGCGTAAGCTCGTCGGGGTGCCGCCGCGCCTCCGCGAGGCGCGCGGCCTCGCGCTCCTCCTCCATCCGCTGGAGCTCCTCGGCGTCGTCGTAGATCTGCTGCCGCGCCTTCTCCTGCATGGCCGGGATCATCGACTTGTCGATGCCCGGAATCTGCTCCAGGACCTCGGGCGCGGCATCGGCGATGTCCTTGGCCTTGCGGAAGCCGTGCGCGTAGAGAACCTCGACCAGCGTGTCCGTCATGCCCGGGAGCTGCGAGAGCGAGCGCTGGGCGAACTCGCGCATCTCGCGCACCCGGCTCTCCGAGTTGATGTCGAGCTTCCAACCGGTGAGCTGCGCGGCCAACCGCACGTTCTGGCCCCGCCGCCCGATCGCCAGCGAGAGCTGGTCGTCGGGGACGATGATCTCCATCGCGCCGTTGGCCTCGTCGATGAGGATGCGGGAGACCTCGGCGGGCTGCAGCGCCGCGCTGACGAAGCGCGCCGGGTCCGGATCCCAGGGCACGATGTCGATCTTCTCGCCGCGCAGCTCCTGGACCACCGCCTGCACGCGCGATCCCTTCATGCCCACGCAGGCGCCGACGGGATCGACGTCGGGGTCGCGGGAGGAGACGGCGATCTTCGCCCGCGCCCCGGGCTCGCGCGCCGCGGCTTCGATGACCACCACGCCCTCCGCGATCTCGGGCACCTCCATCTCGAAGAGGCGGGTGAGGAAGTGGACCGAGGCGCGCGACAGCACGATCTGCGGCCCCTTGGACTCGCGCAGCACGTCGAGCACGTATGCCTGGATGCGATCGCCCGGCCGGTAGTTCTCCCGCGGCACCTGTTCGCGCACCGGCAGGACCGCCTCGGCACGCACCAGGTCGACGATGATGTTGCCACGCTCGATGCGCCGCACCGTGCCGGTGACGATCTCACCCTTGCGGTCCTTGAACTCGTTGTAGACGTTCTCGCGCTCGGCGTCGCGCGTCCGCTGGAGGATGACCTGCTTGGCCGTCTGCGCGGCGATGCGACCGAAACCCTTGCGGTAGGTCTTCAGGTTGAGGATGTCGCCGTAGCGATCGTCCTGCGCCTTCGCCTCCGCGGCGTCCTCCTCCCGGTAGAAGATCTGGAAGACCAGCTCGTCACCGGGCTCGGCCTCGATGCCCTTCGCCTTGGCGTCCGCCACCGTGAGCTGGTTGGGTGCCTTCAGGGGATCGGTGATCTCGTCGACCACCGTGAGCACCTGGAAGAGCTCCACCGCGCCCTTTTCCTCGTTGTAGTGGGCCTCGAGTTCCCGCTCCTGGCCGAAGGTCTTCTTCGCCGCGGTCAGGATGGCCTGCTCGAGCAGGTCGATGATGACCGCCCGGTCGATTCCCTTGTCCTTGGCCACCTGATCGATCACCAGGTTCAGGTTGAGACCCTGTCCCGATCCGGCGTACATGGTTCACTCCCCTTCCGGCGCATCGGCCGGCGCGTTGGATGGAATCGCCGCGTCGAAATCGTAAACGAGGTTCGCCTTGGCGACCGCGGCGAACTCGATTTCATGAACCCGTCCGTCGATCTCCATCCGGATGATGCGAGACTGAATTCCCAAGAGCTTGCCTTTGAACTTGCGCCGCGGCGGATCGCCCACGGGCCGCGCGGTGCGCACCTCCGCCATCTGGCCGGCGAACCGCTCGAAATCCGCCTCCTTCTTCAGAGGCCGTTCGATCCCCGGGCTGCTGACCTCGAGCGAATACGGTGCGTCGATCGGATCCTCCACGTCGAGGACCCGCTCGACCTGGCGCGAGACCGTCTGGCAGTCGTCCAGGGTGATGCCGCCCGGCTTGTCGATGGTGAGCCGAAGGAGCCAGCGTCCCCGCTCCCGAAGGTACTCCACGTCCACGAGCTCCATCCCCTCCGCCTCCACCAGCGGCTCGGCGAGCTCCCGTACCTTCTCCGCGATCTCCTTGGACCAGTTCGCCATGATGCACAAAAAAAGTGGGCGCGGCGGGGCCCACTTTCCGAAGACGACTCCGAAAAAGCGCTCGGAACCTATCGGAGGCCGCGCCCGGGGTCAAGATCCCCCGATCACGAAGTTCCCGTGCACCTCCTGGACGTCGTCGCAGTCCTCCAAGAGATCCACCAGGCGCATCACCCGCTCGGCCGCCTCGCCCTCGACCACGACCTCGGTCTTCGGCGCGTAGACGAGCTTGCGCTCGCGGACCTCCACGCCCTGCGCGATGAGGGCCTCGGCCACCGTGTGCAGATCGCCAATGGCGGTGCGCACCTCGAACCCGTCCTCTCCCAGGTCGACGACGTCGGACGCACCCGCCTCGATGGCCAGCTCCATCATCTCCTCTTCGGAACGGCCGGGCGCCACGTGGATCATCCCGATCCGGTCGAACATCCACGCCACCGAGCCCGACTCGCCCAGGTTGCCGCCGCCCTTGGTGAAGAGGTGGCGGACCTCGCCGGCGGTGCGGTTGCGGTTGTCGGTCACGCACTCGACCACGAGCGCGACGCCCTCCGGTCCGTAGCCCTCGTAGGTGATCTCCTCGAGGTTGTCGCCTTCGAGCTCGCCCGTCCCCTTCTTGATGGCCCGCTGGATGTTGTCCGACGGCATGTTGGCGGCGCGGGCGGCCTCGATGGCGGCGCGCAGGCGGTGGTTCGCGGCGGGGTCGCCGCCGCCGTTGCGGGCGGCGATGGTGATCTCGCGGATCAGCTTGGTGAAGAGCTTCCCCTTGGTGGAGCCCATCGCCTCCTTCTGGCGCTTGATCTTGGTCCACCGACTGTGACCGGCCATCTCGAGCACTTCATCCGTTCGAATCGCCCCCCTCCTACCATGCCGAGGGCCCTGCCTGCATCCGGCCTGTCCGCCCCCAGGCCCCGGTGCGGTCACGACCGCGACGCAGCTGGCTGCGGGCTCCTAGAACGCGGGGGACCGGCCCGTCCTTCCTGGCCGAGCTTCGGCAAGGTGTGCTAGGTTGCATCCCACGGGTGACGGAATGAACGAGCGGAAGAAGGTGCGCACCGTCTTCTTCGATGCGAGCTGCGGGATCTGCTTCCAGACCATGCGCGTGCTCGCGTGGATGGATCGCACGCCGCCCCCCGGCGCCGGTCCCGGCCCCGGCTCGATGCGCCGACGGAAGTTCCTCTCCTGGACGGCCCCCGAAGATCCCGGCGTGGCGACCCGCTGAGCGAGCCATGGCCCCATACCCTTCGAGTCCCGAAGCCGCCCACGCCCTCCTGGATCGTCTCGCTCTCTCGCTGGCCGATCCGGAACTCCGGCAGGGGGCACGCCAGGAGCTCGAAGCGCTGGTGCTTCTGGCGGAGGGGAAGGACGAGGGCGCTCCGCTTCGATTCGAGGAGGTGGAGGTCGCCGTGGGCGAGCGGCAGGAGCGCCTCCGCCTCCTGTTGCTGCCGTCGATCCCGGCACCGAGCGAAGCGGACTTCGTCCTGCTCGAAGGGGTGCTGCGCCTGCCCCCCGAAGTGCTCGAGGGGCGACGCCTCCTCGTGATCGGCTCCGCTTCGGGCTGGACCTGCCTCGTGCTCGCGCGACGGACGGAGCTCGCGAGCGTCGTGGGCGTGGATCCCGATCCGCGCGCCGCGGCCCTCGCCGCCTGCAACCTCTGGCTCAACTGCGACGAAGCCCTCGCCGCGCGGATCTCCTTTCCCGACAGCGACCTCCTCCGCGTCTTTCCCGGCGAGGTGCGCTGGGACCTGATCGTCGCGGATCGGACGAGGACATTCGAGGAGGGCGCGGAGGCGCCGGCGTCGCCTCCCGACGAGGAAGGAATCCTCGGCATGGAGTCGCTCGCCCGCTTCCTCGACGAGGGCCCGCAGCGTCTGGTCCCCGACGGCCGCCTGGTGGTCCTCTGCCCGGCCTGGCCCGGCACCGCCGTCCTCACGCGGATCTTCGGCCGCCGCGGCCTCGACGCGCGCGTGCTGGCTTCGCGACGACTCCCTCTCACCAACGAGGCGGAGATTCGCCGCCTCGCCGACCTCGAAGCCGAGCGCGACGCCGGCTTCGAACTCTACCTGAGCCGGCACGGCACCGAACCGGTTCCCGCGCGGACCGCCCTGGGCTGGGTGGCCGCCGGCCGATCCGCCTGGCAGGAGGTGCAGGCGTGGGAGGTCCGCCCCCGCCATCCTCGTGAAACCCGCGCGCTCCGGCACGCTCTGCGCGATGCGGGCGGGGAGCGCCTCCTCGCCCGCCTGGACCTCGGCGCGGCCACGCGCACCCGCCTGGCGCATGCCGCCGCCCTCGCGCGCCGGCTCGCCGACCACCCCACCCTCCCGCGGACCGCCGAAGGCGGCGACCGCGGCCTGCGCGAGAGACTGCGCCGCCTGCTGGCGCGCGCGTTCGGCCTGGAGCTGGCCGAGACCGCGATCTTCGCCGCGCCGGACCGCGCTCGCCTCCTGCACGCGCTGCTCTTCGCCCTCTGCGATCCCGGCGAGGCGGTGCTCGTCGCGCAAGGTGCACACCGTGCATACGGTCCGGCGATCGAGAAGGCCGGCGTCCGTCTCGTCGTCGCGCCCGACGATCTCGACGAGGCCCGGCGGCTACTCGAGGTCTTTGCCGTTCGGGCGGTCGTCCTTTCTGCATCCCCCCGCGATCGGGCGCGGATCGAAGCCGTCGTCTCGCTCGCGGACGTCGCCGCCGAACGCGGCGCATGGGTGGTTCTCCTCGCGACCGAGCCGCTCGATCTCGCCCAAGCCGAGGCCGGGCGGCCGCTCCTCGAGCGGCTCGGCAAAGAGGCGGTTCCGCCGAACCTCCTCGTGCTCGACGCGATGGTCGCGCAAAAGGTCCATCCCGACCACGAGTTCGCCTTCCTCCTGCCGACCCCCGATCGCCTCTTCGCCGATCTCGGCGTCGCCGCGGCGATCGTCGATCTGCAGATCCCCGCGCCGGCCTCGTGGTCCTTCGAGGCGCTCCTCGCGGAAAGGCTCGCCGGCCGGGTCGGCGGCGCCGATCCGCGGCAGCTTCCTCGGATGGATCCGGCGCCCGACCTTCCCCGTTCACGCCGCATCGCGCAGGCCGCCGAGGCGCCGGCCTTCGCGCCACGCTTCTTCCGCGACGACGACCCTCGACTCCTTCGCCTCGACTTCGAGGACAACGTCGACCGCATCCCCTTCGCCCTCCTCGAAGGCCTGCTCGCCGGCGCCTTGCAACCGGTCGAGCCGGTGCCGGAGCTCACGGAGGCCGTGGCGGCCTTCCTGGAGGATACGCGGGGCGTACGCTTCGCCGCCGACGAGATCGTCGTCGGCCCGGGCGTCCGCTCCCTCCTCCACGATCTCGTCCTCGCGCTCGGTCGCAGACTGGACCGGACGCCGCGCGCCTTCGTCGAAGCCCCCTGTCCCGGACGGACTCCGCCCACCCTCCGCGCGGCCGGGGCCGTGGTGCGCGTGGCTGCCCTCGAAGCGCTCTGGGAGGACGACCCGCCGGACGCGATCGTCCTCGCACAGCCGGGGCCCGCGGGACGATTCCTCGAAGCGGAGACGCTGCGCCAGCTCGCCGCCTACGCGATGGAGCACGGCTGCTTCGTCGTCTGCGACGAATCCGCCGGCCTGCTCGCCCTCGACCGTCCGAAGGCCGGCACGGTCCCCTCGCCGCTTTGCGCGGAACCCCGGCTCGTCGCGCGCGCGGTGATCCTCGGTGGGCTGGACCAGGAGTTCGCCGCGCCGGGTCTGGGCCTGGCGTGGGCGGCCCTGCGCGACCCCGCCCTGCGGGCGGCGCTCGGGTCCGTGGGGCCGGCGCGCCCCCACGGGCTGGCCGTTTACGCCGCCGCGCATCTGTATGCGGCGTGGATGCGGCATCCCGACGGACATGCGGCGCACCCCATCCGCCGGGCGGGTCTCGACGCCTACTTGGAATGCCTGCGCCGCAGCCTGTCGACCAACCGCGATCTCCTCGCCGCGGCTTTCGGACCCGGCGCGCCGAAAGGAGAGCCCGGCGGCATCGGCTTGGCCCCGGACGTCTCCGCCTGGATGGGAAGGCGCCTCCAGGGGGAGGTCCTCACCCCGGAGAACCTCCCGCGGCTCATCCATCGCCACGGCGGCGTGGTGGTGCACGGCGGCGGCTGGTGCGGCGATCCGCGGCGGATCCATGCGGCCCACGTCGGGCCGCGTGAACGGATCGAGGAGGCCGCTCGGCGCATCCGCGCCTTCGTCGAGGCGCTGGAGGTGGACGCGCGCGCCGCGCGCTGACGCCCGCCCGGGCGCCCGTTGCGACGCCGCGACGGCCAGGCGCCTAGCCGGCCTGGTTCATGCCGATGGGGCTGGCCTTGAGCGCCGCACGCCCGTCCTTGACGTACACCGTGAAGCGCACGTCCAGGCAGCGGTACTTCTCCATGAGCTGGGCGCGGTTCGCGCGCAGCTTGGCGGAGAAACGGTCGTAGCTGATCCCCGAGGAGGATTCGCCGCACTGCTCCCGCACCTCGAGGAACTTCTCGTAGACCTCGCGGAAGTGGGCTTCGTCGGAATCCTCACGGGTCGGCGCGGCGCCGAAGGCGAAGGCGGGCTCTTCCGGAAGCGGCGGAGGCGCCGGGGGAGGCGGCGGTTCGGGGGCCGCGAAGGGCGCGGGTTCCGGCTCGGCGGGTTCCGGCGGGGCCGAGAGGTAGGGCAGCGGCCGCGTCGGCATGTCCCAGGGCTCGGTCGAGGGCGCCGCGGCTTCGTCCTCACCCTCGGGCGGCGCTAGGGAGAAGCCTCCGCTCGCGGGTTCGTCCGAGCCGGTGAACGCCGCCAGCGGCGAGGATTCGAAGCCCTCCGGCGGCGCGACGGGGGCGTCGGCCGCGGGCTCGCTCGAGGCGAAGGTCGAAAAGCCCGGCGGCTCCTCGCCGAAGGCGACGGGCCCCGCAGGCTCGTCCGCGAAGGCGAGGGGGCTCGAGGGCTCGGCGGAGAAGGCCGCGGGTTCGTCTCCCTCCAGCGGGCGCTGTCCCGAGGGTTCCGGCTCGGAAAGGAAGGAAAGGCCCTTTCCGGTCGCGTCGCCGGCAGGCTCCGGCTGCGCCGTCGGCAGGGGCGGCGGCGTCGGGCCCGGCGCCGGCTCGTGCGGGAAGGTGAAGGCGGCGGCGAGCGCCTCGGGGTCCGCGTCGTCCCCAGGCTCCGCTTCCGCCGGCGCCTGCGGCACGGCCGCCACGGCGGCCGCGGCCGGAGCGGTCGCCCAGGCCTCGGCGCGGCGCCCCTTGCCCAACCGGTTGATGGCGCGGGCGAGGCGGCCCCAGTCGCCGGCGAGATGTTCGGGGGCCTGCGCCTTCGCATCGCCTTCCGCGGCTCGCTCGGCCACGTCGGCGAGACTCGCGAGCTGCCGCTTCCAGCCCTTGCCCCCACGACCCACGAGGGCGAAGAAGAGGCCGAGCACGCCGACGAGCGCGGCGAAGAGGAGGCTGCGCTTCTCCAGCTCCACCAGCGGATCGAGGACGGGCTGCACCGAAACGGAATGGACGACCGTCGCGTCACCGCTCGAGTGCGCGGAGGCGCGCAAGGTGCCCTTCCACGGCGCGAAGAGGGGAAGATCGACGATCTCGAAGACCCGATACGCGCTCGGCCGGCTGCCGGCGCCGAAGAGTTCGCCGCCGTCCATGGCGGCGACCGCCAACTCGGCGCGCTCGATGGTCCCCAAGGTGGAGGCCACCGCCTTGCCGCGGTGCAGGAAGGTGACGTCGGCGCCCAGCATCGCGCCCACCTTCCGCGCGAAGGCGTCGTTCACGGGGAAGGCGACGGCCAACACGCCGGTGCCCACCGGCACGGCCCGCAGGCGGTGGAGCTTCCCGTCCACCTCGACGAGGCCCAGGGCCTCCTCGCCCTCGAGCGCCTCGCGCAAAAGGCCGAGCGCGGCCTCGCCCGGCTCGACCGCCTCGCCATCGCGGACGGCGCGCGCGCCCCCTAAGGTGGCGACCAGGACCACGGGCTTGGCCTCGGTCCGCCGGCCGACCGCCCGCTCCGCGCGCTCGAGCAGCGCGGCGTCGGGCGCCTCCCCCTGGAGCGCGAAGTCGGTCAGGGTGAACTGGAACGGGGTGCGCAGCGCGACTTCGCGGACCACCTCCAACTCCGCGTCCGCCGCCAGCGCCATCGGCAAGAGCCGGGCCGACACGGCCAGCCGTTCGGAGGCGTGCCGGTCCACGATCTTCTCGTGCTCCGCCGCCCCGAGGTAGGCGCCCGCGGCGCCCGCCGCCAGGGCCAGGACGCCGAGAAGAAGGAGGAAAAATCGCGCCATCCCACCACCTTCTGTGTGCAAAGGTAGGCGACGGGTTATATCGCCGCGCTCTTCGCCCGGTCAACTTCGCGGTCCGGAACGCAGAAAGCCGTCGGCCCGTCGCGTCGCCGACGAAGGCGAGCCCGGCGGGCCCACGGCCTCGTTCCATCCGTGGGAAGAACCTGCCTCGATCAGGAGGCGTCGACGGTCACCTCGCCGCCGCAGTGCGCCTCGACCGAGCAGCCGAAGAGGTCGAAGCCGGCGTCTTCTTCCTCGTAGTCATAGTCCGGCTCGATGGTCTTTTCGAAGACCAGGGCATCCCCCTCGAAGATCTGCAGATGCACCTTCTCGGGGCTGTCCGGGATCATCAGGATGCCGCCGTCCGCACGGAGATTGATTTCGCCGGTCGCACGCTGGCTGTCCACGTCGACCTGGCACACCACCATGCCCTCCACCGAGGAATCGGTGACGGTCCACTCGCAGGTGATGCGATCGCCATCGGCCTCGGCCACGAGGCGGTGCGGCCCCTCGGCCCACGTGCGCTCGATGTGGACGTGCAGAACGTCCGCGCAGAGCGGTTCCGCATCGCACTCCCCGCAGCCCTGCACCAAGGCGACCTGAGGCAACGCCATTGCAACGAAAAGGATTCTTAACCCGTTTCGCTTCATGCAGACATCCCCTGCGACGTGGGCCACGCCCCGTGTTCGGAATTGAAACACGCGACGGCGGCCCGTTGTCAAGGGAGCCGCCGGGCGATGTCGTCTTGCAGTGCGTCGAGCTCGTCGAGCCCGAGGCGGCGCACCAGGCGGCCGCGCACGTCGAGGACGAGGACCTGAGACCGCGGATCGATCTGGAGCTCCCGCCGGAGGGACTCGCCCCCCGGATCGACGTAGGCGCGGAAGGGCAGCCCGGTGAGATCGCCGGGCTCGCCCACCCAGATGCCCACCATCGCCACCCGATCCCTCCACCGCTCCCGTACGCCGGCGCAGGCGTCCGCCACGCGCTCGGCCGACTCGCCGAGGACGCAGACCAGGGTGATCCGGCCGCGCACGCCCTCGAGGCGCAGCGTGCGCTCGCCGCCGCGGGGCAGCTCCACGCGGAATGGACGGCCGATCACGGGATCGTCGCTCTGGGGACTCGGCCCCTCGAGCGGCGCGGTGCGGCCTCCCGCGGCGCAGGCACAGAGGAAGGCGGCGGTCAACGCCGCGGCGCTCGTGCGCTTCTTTCGCATCGCAGCCCTCGCACGTAGACTCGGGGCCATGCTTCGGCCCTGGTCCATCCTGGTCCTCGCGTTCCTTTTCGCCTGCGGCGACGAGGAGGCGTCGCCGCGGCCTACGGACGACGTGGAACCGGGGCCGTCGGCCGGTCCCGCCGAGAAGGTACGCATCGGGCCGCTCGCGAACGCCGGCCCCGATCAGCGGGCGCTCCCCGGAATGGTGGTGCGCCTGGACGCGCGGGGAACGATCCCCCCGGAGGACGGCCGTCCCTTCCGCCACCGCTGGCTCCAGGAGGCCGGTCCGCGGGTGCACCTCTCCGACCCGACCGCGCCGGTGGTCGAGTTCGTGGCTCCGCCCATCCGGCCCGGCGATGCGGACCGCCTCGTATTTCGCCTCACCGTGGACGACGGCAACTTCCGCAGCACCGACCGCGTCGCGGTCGAGCTCGTGGAGGACGCCGCCGAGCTCGCGAGCGCGCCCGCGGCGGTGGGCGGTGCGGACATCGAGGTCCGGCCGGGGGAGGAGGTCGAAATCCCCCCGCCCGCCTTCGCGGACCCCGCATGCGCCCTGGCCGAGGATCCGGAGGCCTGTCTCGCCGAACCCCTTCCCTTCTGCTGGACGCAGGTGACGGGCCCGCGCGTCGAGATCGAGGGGGCATGCGGCGAGACGCCCACGCGCTTTCTCGCCCCCGCCCGAGAAGGCGTGCTGGTCTTCCGCCTCGATGCGCACGCGCGCGGCCTGCACGAACCCGCGGCCTGCGGCCCCGAAGCGCTGGTGCCCATCGAAAGCCCTCTGTGCGGGGCGCCCGACTACCTGCGCGTGGTGGTGCGCACGACGCCGCGCCGCTCCGGCTCGCTTCCGACGGCCTGGCTCCGGGTACTGGCCGAGGAGCGCCCGCGCGTCGCCCTCATCCCGCTCGGAGGCACGGCGGCGTCCATCCCGACGGAGGTCGACGTGGTGGCCGGCGGGAGCGATCCCGAGCGCTGGCGCCTCTTCCCCCGCTTTCGCCCCGTGATCGGACGCCTGGTCGCCAACCAGGATGCGAATTCGCTCCGCCTCGGCGCCCCGTCCTGGCCGGGCCCCGTGGGCGTGGCCTACGACCCTTGGTTCTACCACCACCTCGCCCAGGGCGGGCAGGTGCGGCTCGAATGGCTGCGGGCGGCCCCTTCGCTCGCCGTCCTCCACTGGCTGCCGCCGTCCGACACCCCTCCGCTGCAGGCGGAGCTCGGCGATCGGCCCTGCGGCGCAGCCTCCCCCGAGGGGAGCTGCGAGCCGTTGACGCCCGGCGAGGAGGTGGTGCTCGTCGGACGCATGGAGGGCGGCGGCGTGCAGGGCTGCTGGGACCAGACCCATGGCCCGCGGGTGGATCTCGTGCCCTCCTCTCGCTGCACGGCGGACAACGCCGAGCGCCGCTTCGTCGCCCCTGCGCCCGCCGGCGGCGCCCCCCTGGAGCTCGCCTTCCAGTTCACGGTGCGCGACGCCGGCCCGTATGAGAGCCGCCCCGCGACGCTGTGGCTGCAGGTGCGACCGGAGGACGTGTTCCCGCCGCAGGTGGTGCTGGACCCCGCCCCGCGCCTCGCCCCCGGCACCAGCACCGAGCTCGACGCCTCCGGGAGCGTCGATCCCCACGGGGGGATGCTCGCGTTCCGCTGGCGCCAGGTCGCCGGCCCCCCCTTGGGCGTGCGCGGCTGTGACGACCTTCCCGAGGAAGCGTGCGTGGTGGTCACGGCTCCGCTCGACGCCGTGGGCCGCGCCGAGTTCGAGCTGGAGGTCGCCTCCCAGGCGACGCGGCTCATCACGCGCCGGCGCTTCGCCATCGAAATCGCCGAGGAGACCCCGTGAGATCGCTCGCCGTCGGACTCGCCCTCCTCGCCCTCGCGGGCTGCGCGCACCGCACCCCGCCCGAAGCGCGGATCGTCCACCACCGGGAGCTGGTGGGGATGCTCCCTTCGATCCCCGGGGAGCGGACCTACTTCGCGTACGCCGAGTTGCTCCGGGACGAAGGCGAAGCGCCGCGGCTCGCGGTGCACCTGCTCGCTCCGGACGGCAGTCGCCAACCGGTGGTCCACGCCCTCGAGGAGGAGGCGCACGATGCGGCGCGCGCGGTGGACGAAGGCGCCTCGCTCGCCGCCATCCTGCCCGCGTACCTGGCCGTCGGCCTGCTCCCCACCGAACCGCCCGCACTGCCCCACGTCCTCGGACCGCCGCTCGAGGGGATGGAGCTCCGCCTCGAGCCGGTCGGTCCGCGCGACGTGGCGCTCCGCCTCGTCCACGGCGGGCACCACGTCGATCTGCACGTCGTGGCCGTGCCGCGCGGTGCCGAACTCCGGCTCGTCGCGCTCACCTCCGACGCCGCCGCGCTCGAGCTGCGCGCGAACAGCCGCGCCGGACGCGTGGTCGACGTCCGCGCGGTGGACCTGCTCGCCGGCGGTCGCCGCCTGTGGACGGAGATGGCGCGCGCCGCCCTGGACGCCGGTGCGCTCGATCGCGCCGACGCCCTCCTGCTGCGCGCGGAGCTGCTCGGCGCTCCCGAAGAGGGCGAGCTGTGGTTCGAGAAGGCCAGGCTCTACGCGATGCGCGGGGAGAGCGAGGAGCGCGTGGTGTCGGCGCTCGCCCGCGCGCTGCCGTTCGAGCCCGCCCTCTACCGCATGCGCGCGCGGACCGAGCCCGCCTTTCGCCGGCTCGCCCTGCGCCCGGCCTTCCTCGAAGCCGTCGCTCCGCGCCCGCTGAGTGGTCGCGATCGCGTGCTCCGCGTCTCCGATCGGCCGTGACCTCGAGCGGGCGGTCCGGCTCTCCGAACGCGTAGGCGGTCAGACGGAGCGCTCGCCGGCGACGTCGCGCAGCAGGATGGCGCGGACCTCGTCGAGCGTCTCGCCGTAGGCGAGCGCGTGCATGAGCTTGACGATGCTCGCCTCGGGGGTCATGTCGCCGGCGCCGACGGCGCCGAGGGCGGCGGCGCGGGAGCCGCTTTCGTACAGCGGGAGCGTCACGGCGTTCTTGTGGGCCTGCGAGCCGATGAGGACGACGACGCCTCGGTCGCGCGCGGCCTCGAGCAGCGGGAGGAAGGAGCGCTCGCCGCGGATAGGCAGGTTGCCGGTGCCGTAGGCGTGGATCCAAAGGCCGCGGACGTCGCCGTGCAGGACGTGGTCGACGTGGACGGAGGGATCGGCGCCGGGAAAGGCGTACACCGCATGCACGCGCGTCTCGAGGCGATCGAGGAGACGGAACGGTCCCGCCCGGCGCGCGACCGGCTCGATGGTCACGTCCACGCCGAGCCCGCCGAGGGGCGGGAGGTTCGGCGAGTCGAAGGCGTCGTACTCCGCGATCTTCACCTTCCGCGCGCGGTTGCCGCGGAAGATCTTGGAATCGAAGCAGATCGCGACCTCGGGGAAGTCCTCGCCGCGCGTGGCGGCGATGACGGCGTCGATGAGGTTGAGGCGGGCGTCGGTGCGGATCTCCCCGAGCGGACGCTGCGAACCGGTGAGCACCACGGGCTTGGGGAGGTTTTGCAGCATGAAGGAGAGGGCCGAGGCCGTGTAGGCCATCGTGTCCGTCCCGTGGGTGACGACCACGCCGTCGCAGTCGCCGATCCGCTCGTGGATGCGCCGCGCCAGCCCCTGCCAGAGCGCGGGATCGATGTCGGAGGAGTCGACGTTCGAGAAGATCTCCACCTCGAGGTCGGCGATCTCCCAGAGCTCGGGGACGCGCCGCCGCAGGGCTTCCTCGAAGGGACCGGGGCGCAACGGACCGGGGCCTTCCATCCCCAGCGTCCCGCCCGTGTGGATGAGCAGGACCTTGGGCATCAGGGCTTCTCCGCGAGGACCACCATGCGCGGCGAGCGCGGGTTGAAGGGCGTGCGATCGAGCGAGCCGTAGACCGCCACGACGCGCAGCCCCACCTTGCGCAGCACCGCGCGGATCTCCGGCTCGGAGTAGGCGCGATGCTCGAAGGCGTAGCGCCGCTCCACGCCGCCGCGCACGAGGATGCGGTTGCCGCGGAAGCGGTGGGAGTCCGCGTCGTAGAAGTACTCGTCGAGGAGGTAGCCGCCGGGCCGGCGGTGCCAGACGCGCTGGCCGTGCGCGGCTTCGAGCCGGGCGCGGTTGGCCAGATCGAGGAGGACGCGACCGCCGGGGACGAGGCAGGCGGCCATGCCGCGCGCCACCGCCTCGTTCTCCTCCTCGCTGAAGAAGCCGAAGGAGGTGAAGATCGAGATGGCGGCGTCGAAAGGCGGCAACGTCTCGATCGGGAGGTTGCGGAGGTCGGCGAGCCGGAACTCGCAGCGGACGCCTGCCGCCTCGCGCGCCGCGGTGGCCTGCTGCAGAAGCGCCGCCGAGAAATCGACTCCCGTCACGTCGTAGCCGCGCCGCGCGAGCGCGACGACGTGCCGACCGTTGCCGCAGCCGAGATCGACCACGCGCGCGCCGGGCGCGAGCGCCAGGGCGGCCGCGATCCGCGGCGCCTCGGCCTCGCCCGACGCGAGGTCCTTGTCCGGATAGAGGACGGAATAATCGGCGCCGAAATAGCCTTCCCACCAGGGCCTGCCGCCCTCGTCCCGCGCCGCTTCGCGAGACGAGCCTTCGACTTCCGGGGAAAGGGTCGCGGTGCGCGCCGAAGGTCGGTCGAACTGGGCCATGAGCCGCCCCTTAGCAGCCCGTAGTCACCTTTACAACCGAGACGCGGCTTGGCAGGATGCCCGTCTCACTGCCCTTCGTATCCCATGCACACCCGCACCTACATTTTCGCTATCGCTCTTTCGGTGCTCGCCCTCGGCTGCAACGAGCCGAAGGCCGCGGCGCGCCCGGAGACGCCCCCGCCCGCACCGACGCCCCGGGTCGAGCCGAAGGCGCCGATCTCCGCGGAGGAGGCCGCCCGCCTGCTGCCCGGCTTCCCCATGGACAAGGTGCCGGCCCAGCTGCGCGGCACGCTCGTCAAACTCGCCGAGGACGAGTTCGTCTTCGATGGCAGCCCCTTCACCCTCGCCGGCTGCCTGCGCGACGACCGTCCGTGCAAGGCCGAGGCGATGCGCGGCCTCGAACTCCTGTGGCGGCTGCTCGAGGCCGGCGCCCGGGACGACGAGGCCCTCGCGACCTATGGCCGCTACTACGGTTCGTTCGAGAAGCGCAACGAGATCGACCTCTCCGGCGCGGTGTGCATGGGACCGGAGGGCGCGCCGATCACTTTGGTGGAGTTCTCGGACTTCTCCTGCCCCTACTGCAACGCCGCCCGCCCGATCCTGAAGGCCGCGATGGCCGGCCGTGACGACGTGCGCCTTTGCTTCATGCAGTTCCCGCTCCCGGGCCACCCGCACTCCATGAGCGCGGCCCAGGCGACGGCCTTCGCGGCGCGCCACGGGAAGTTCTGGCAGCTCCACGACCTCATCTTCGACAACCAGCGGAAGCTCTCGGACGCGACCATCCGCTCGCTGGTCGAGCAGGTCGGCCTGGACGTGAAGGCGCTGGTGGCCGCCGTGCAGAGCGGAGAGCTCGCCGCCGAGGTGGAGAAGCAGAAGAACGAGGGCCTGCGGCTCGGCGTGCAGGGAACCCCCACGATCTTCGTCAACGGCCGCAAGTTCGAGCTTCCCCTGCGCCCCGACTTCCTCCAGCTGACCTTCGACGACGAGCTGCGCTGGAAGCAGAACGGCGCGACCTGGAGCCGCGCCCCCTGAACCCGGCCACGGAAGGAGGACCGCCGTGCCCATCGTCTCGCTGCGCAACGTATCGATCCTCGCCGCCGTCCTCACGCTCGCGGCGCTCACCGCCGGCGCGGCGCCCACCGACGCCGAGACCGCCGCCGTGGAGGGAGGCGATGCGGCCGACAAGCCCCGCGGGGGCCGCCGCCCTGTGCTCGCGCCCGGGCAGTCCGCTCCGGCCGCTCCTCCGCCCAGCGTGACCCGGCCCGCCGTGCAGAAAGAGGAGCCGGAGGGGCCGGCCGAACCCGCCGCGCCGCTCGAATTCGCGGACGAGGCGGCGCTGGGCGGCATCGAGCCGCCCGCGGAGGAGGTGGTCGGAGGTGAGGAGATCACCGATCCCGCGGAGGTCCGCTACCTGACGCGCAAGGGCAACCTCCACGTGGAGATGAGCGTGCGGCCGGGCATCCCGCAGCCGGGCGAGCCCGTGGTGATCGGCTGGCTGCTGCAGGAACACCTGCACATCCCCGATCCCTACCTCGGCGACCGCAAGCCGCTCTCCGGCGTGGATCTCGTGGTGACGGTGGGCGGCCCCGAGGCGAACAGGGTCTACGAGCTGCACCCGACCGGCCGCCCGGGCGCGTACGGCTTCACCTTCACCCCGCACGCGAGCGGCGTCTACGGCGTCCACCTCGCGCGGCGCGACGGACGCGCCGGATACGAGGCGGAGATGCAGCTCCCCGTGGGCCAGCCTCCCCTGGCCTCGAGCCGCAACCTGGAGGTGCGGCGGATCGCGCGTGCACCGCAGGCTCCCGACGACTTCGGGGCGACGATGCGCGAACTCGGTCGGCGGTGGATCCGGCTCGAGCGCGCGGCCGGGACGCCGGCCGCCGCCCAGGCGCACGCCGATCTGCTCGGCTTCGCGGAAAGCCTCCGCGACGGCGCCCCGGAAAAGGCGCGGCCCGCCTTCGCGGGCATGGTGCAGGCGATCGCCTCCATCCCGACGAAGGGTTCGCGCCAGGCCATCCTCTCCCGGATGGACGAGGTGAATTTCCAGTCCTGCCTGCGCTGCCACGCCGTCGGCCGCTTCGAATTCGCCGAGGACGTCTCGGCCTGGCCCGCGTATCGGCCCAACCCCGACCTGAAGCCCCCCGTCCCCACGGGAGGAGGCGGGAGCCCCCGCGGCCCCGTCCGGCCGGTCCGGCAGTGAAGGAGGTCGCCATGCGCTTCGCACCGATTTCGATCTTCGCCGTCGCCCTCTCGCTGGCGGCCGCCGCCTCGGCTTCCACCCCGCTGCGCGGTGACGCCGAGGCCGGCCAGAGCCTCTTCTCGCTCGAGTGCGGCGCCTGCCACGGCTCGGACGGCAAGGGCCATCCCTCGTGGAAGGCGGCCCATCCCGAGTCGCGCCTGCCCGACCTGGTGCACTCGGCCTTTCTCGTGACCCGGACCGACGAGCAGCTCCACCAGGCGATGGCCACCGGGCACACGGTGGACCAGCGCTGGATCCCCGGCCACGTCTTCTCGAACCTCTCCGCGCTCGACCGCTGGAACGTGATCCAGTGGCTGCGCGATCAGAGCCTGCGGGTGGAGGACTTCTTCCCCCAGGCGGTGAAGTTCACCGCGAAGGCCTTCCGGATCGACGAGTACGGTGCCAAGCGGCTCGCGGCGGTGGGCGCGGATCCGAGCGAGCTCGAGGTGGTGGTGCTCACTGCCTACCGCGGTACGCGCAAGCCCAACGAACCGCTGCGGCTGGTTCCCTGGACGCCGGTCGAACTCGACCTCCTCGACGCCAAGGAGCGCCTCGGCCACCTCTGCTTCTTCGACGTGCGCGCGCCGGGGAGCGGCGAGCTTTTGCACGTGGGCGTCGCCTTCGATCCCGCCGGCCAGATCCTCTCGATGCGCGTGCGGCATCCCGACGCAACGAAGCGCGCCGCCTACGAGAAGGCGCTCGGCGCCTTCGTGGGCCGCAACGTGAAGACGGCGCAGAAGCTCGACGCACCGCGCGGTCTCGCCCAGGGCGCCGCCTGGGCCCAGGCCCTGAGTAAGCCCATCAGCCTCGCGGCCGAGGGCATCGTCATGTTCGACAAGGACGAGCGCGCCCGGAGGGCCTTCGACCTCTGATGGAGGAAAGCGCCCTCCCCTACGTCACGCCCGAACTCCCCGGGATCGACGCGGCCATCAAGACCCGCCCCGAGGATTTCCGGGTGGACGAGATCCCCCTCTACGCGCCGAGCGGAGAGGGGGAGCACCTCTTCGTGCTCGTGCAGAAGGAGGGAAAGGACTCCCTCTTCGTCGCGCGCAGCCTGGCTCGCGCCTTCGGCGTCTCGCCGCGGGACGTGGGGATCGCGGGCCTCAAGGATCGCCACGCCGTCACCACGCAGTGGATGAGTTTCCCCGGGGTGGCGCCGGAGCGGGCGCTGGGGTTCGAGGGCGAGGGGTTTTGCGTGCTCGCGGCCGCGCGCCACGGCAACAAGCTCCGCACCGGCCACCTGCGCGCCAACCGCTTCACCATCCGCCTGCGCGGAGCGACGGACGTCGAGGCGGTGCGACGCATCGCCTCCGCCCTCGAGGAGCGGGGCCTGCCCAACTACTTTGGCGAGCAGCGCTTCGGCCGCGACGACAACGTCGCGCTCGGCCTGGGCATCCTCCGCGGCGGCCCCGAAGCGCGCTCGGTGCGCGACCGCCGGCTGCGCAAGCTCCTGCTGAGCGCGGTGCAGAGCGCGATTTTCAACCGCGTCCTCGCACGTCGGATCGCGGAGGGGACCTGGGATGCGCCGCGGGAGGGAGACGTGATCCAAAAGCTCGACAGCGGCGGCCTCTTCCTCTGCGAGGATCCCGCCATCGACGCGCCCCGCGTGGCGCGCTTCGCGTGTTCCGTCACCGGCCCGCTGCCCGGACCGCGCATGCGGCCGCGGCCTCGCAGCGAGCCCGCGGCCTGGGAGGAGGAGGCGCTGCAAGCCCTCGGTCTTTCGCCCGACGATTTTCCCGCGGGCGAGGCGCCCGGCGCGCGCAGGCCCCTGCGCTTGCCCGTCCGCATCGAGGTCGAACCGGATCCGGACGGCGTGCTGCTGCGCTTCGAGCTTCCGCCGGGCGCCTACGCCACCGCGTTGCTCCGGGAAATCACGAAGACGGCCTAAGCGCCTGCCGGGGTCGCCGGCCTGCCGTGGCGACCGATCCGGGGCCGTGACCGGCGTGCTCGCTCATCGCGGCGCGTCGGTCTCCTTCTCGGCCGCGTCCTTCGCCGCTTCGGCCTTCCCCTTCGCGCGCAGCTCGGCGATCTGGCGATCGACTTCCTCGATCTCCTTCTGCTTCTCCTCCGCCTCGAGCTTGTCCTTGGGGAGGACGTAGACGTTGGCGCGCATGCGGGCTGCGTCCCGCTCCTCCACCAGCTTGGCGCGCTTCTCTTCCAGGGCGCGGACTTGCTCCTCGATGGTGGCCTCCTCCGCGATCGCGGCGACGGGGCCGAGGGCGACGACGAGGATCAGTGCGAGCACGCGCATCGGAAACCTCCTGCGCCTGTCGCGAAGGCGTCGCGAGAGGCGCCATCGAGGCTACCACCCCGACGAGGCGCCCTTCCACCTCAAGCCCGGAGCTCGCGCCGCCTGCGCGGGTAGACGCGCGCCTCGAGGAAGCGCACGAGCCGAAGCGCGATGAGGTCGGGCTGCTCGATCATCGCGGCGTGCGAGCCGTCCGGGACGACGAGCAGCTCCGCTCCGGGTATGCGCTCCGCCATCTCGCGGGCGACGCGCGGCGGGCAGAAGAAGTCCCGCTCCCCCGCCACCACGAGGACCGGCACGCGGATGCAGGGCAGAAGGTCGCTGGCGTCGTGCTCCTGGATGGCGCGCGCCAGCGCGAAAAAGACCCTGGGATCGAGTCGCGCCACGTGCGCGAGGTAGTCCGGCACCCAGTCCGAAGGCGAGAGGGTGGGATGGACGATGGCGAGGCGACGGAGCAGGCGGTCGACGAGCCGGGGGTGCGCGGAAGGCAGGGCGACGAGCCGCCGCGCCAGATCGGGGAAAGCGTCGGCGGCCCGGCTCGCCAGGTCGAAGATCCGCGGCGCCAGCCAAGGCAGGTCGTAGAAGCTGGAGACCGCGTCGCGGTAGGTCCCCAAGGTGGGGACGAGGCCGGCCACCCGCTCGGGGTGGAGGCGGTAGAACTCCCATCCGAGCTGCGCCCCCATGGAATGCCCGAGCAGGCAGGCGCGCTCGATGTCGAGTCCGTCCAGGACGGCGCGCAGGTCCTCCGCGCACGTCGCCAGGTCGAGCCGGTCGGGATCCTCCGGATCGTCGGACCGCCCGTGGCCGCGGTAATCCCAAACGACGGTGCGGTACCCCGCGCGCGCGAAGCGCTCGGCCAGGCCCTCCCAAAAGGTGGTGGTCACCCCCACGCCGTTCTGGAAGACCAGGGCCGGACCTCGGCCCCGCACCCGGTACCAGAGGCGTGCGCCGTCCCGCGCGACGATTTTTCCCTGCTGCTCGAACGGACTGGCGCGATCTCGCATACGATGCTTCAACGGTATTCGCTTTCGAACGTTTCCGCCCGCCGCACGCCCGATTCGATGGACCTCCTCTCTCCCCCCGAGCCCCCCTCGCTGCCGGATCCGCGGGAGACCGTGGACAAGGCGCTCCGCCGGCCGCTCGGGCAGCCGGCCCTCGAACGCTTCCTCGAGCCGGGCGACCGCGTGGCCGTGGTGGCGCCCCGCGCGGGCGGCTCCGAGGACCTGCGCTTCGCGGTGGACGCCGTGGTGGAGGCGGCGGCGCGGGCCCGCGTGGCGGCGGTCGGCGTGTACGGCCCCCTCGACGAGGGCTCTCCGATGCGGGCGATCCTCCCCGGGCTGTGCGCGCTCCGCCCCGTGGCCGAGGCAGACAAGGTGGTGGTCGTCGCGCGCCTCGCCCTCGATCCGGAGGCGATGGTCGTCGGCGGAGCCCGCGCCCTGCGGGAGGCGGTGACGGCCGCGGGGTCGCGGCCCCCCCACGAACCGCACCTTCCGCTCTTCGTGGCCGCGCTTCCGCCGATCTTCGCGGTGGAGGTGGCCTTCCAACGCGGCGGCCGCCCGAGCGCGGTCTTCGCCGGGGATCTCCCGATCGTACACCGCGCGGCGCGCGCCCACGTCCTTCGCTGGCGCGCCGTCGAGGTGGACGAAGGCTACGACGGAATCGCCGTCGAACTCGGCCACCCCGACGAGGCGGAGCGCGCCCTCCGCCTCGCCGCCCGCGGCCTGGTGGTCGGGGGCGTCCTCGTGGGCGTGGGCCCACCGGTCGCGGCGCCCGCGGGCCTGGGCGTCGACCTCCGCTTCGCCGACGACCTCGAAGCGGCTCGGCGGCTCCTGGAGGAAATCCGCCCCGGCGGCCGGCTGGCCTACCTGCCCGACCCGCTCCGCGCGCTTCTTCTGCGCCGAGGCGATCGTTTCCCCGCCGAGGAGATCCGGGTAGCATCGGCGCCGTGATGCTGCCGGTGCTGCTCGCCGCCGCCGTCGCCACGAGCGCCGTGCCTCCGATCGCCGAGCGCGTCGAGGCCGCGAGCGCCCCCTTCGTCGGCGCCCCCTATCGACGCTCTCCGCTCGGGGAGGGCGAGGGCATCGATCCCGACGCCCGCTACCGCGAGGACGCCTTCGATTGCCTCACCCTGGTGGAGACGGCCATCGCCCTCGCCCACCGCAGCGATCGCGCCCAGGCCGCCCGCATCCTCGACGACATCCGCTACGCCGACGGCGGGCCGCCGAGCTACGAACGCCGCCTGCACCTGATGGAGGCGCAGTGGATCCCGGACCTCGTCCGCAAGGGTTACTTGGAAGAGGTCACGCCGGAACTCGCCGGCGAGGCCCTGGAGTGGATCGAGATCGCCCTCGATCCGCAGCGATGGAAGGCGCGCACCGTCCTGCCGGCGCTGCGGTGGCTGCCGGAGCTGGAGGGGGTGCACCGCTTGCCCATCCTCCCGCTGGATGCGGCCCGCGCCCTCGCGGCCACGCTCCCCGCGGGGCTGGTGATCGACGTGGTCCGCGAGCCGCGGGAGGGCACGCCCACCCGCATCACCCACACCGGGCTCATCGTCGAGCGCGAGGGCGTGCGCTACGTGCGCCACGCCGCACTGCGCGAGCGGCGGGTGATCGACGAGCCGCTCGACGCCTTCCTCGAACGGCATGCGCGCATGCGGCTAAGGCGGGTCGTGGGCGTCCACCTCGCCCGCATCCGCGACAACGAGGCGCGGGTCGCCGCCCTGCTGCGCGCCGAGGAAAGCATCGCGCGCACCGATTGAAGGGACGGGCGAGCCGGCGCTAAGCTGCCCGCATGTACGCCATCTGGAAACTTTTGCACGTCTTCGGCTTCGTGGCCTGGTTCGTCGGCTTGCTCGCCACCACCGGCCTGCAGGTGGTCGCCCGCAAGGCCGAAGATCCCCTCGCCCGGCAGACCTGCTGGGCCGGCCTGCGCCGCTTCACACCCTACGAGCTCGTGGGCATGGTGCTCACCCCCGTCTCGGGGATTGCCCTCGCCCTCACCGTCTACGGGAGCGTCTTCCCGCGCGGTGCCACCTTCGTGCACATCAAGATCCTGCTCGTCCTCCTCGCGGTGATCGGCAACGTGGTCGTCTTCCGCCTCCGCGGACGCGCCGCCCCCCTGGCCGCCGACGGCGGCCCCGCTTACGACAAGGCGATGCGGCGCCTGGCGATGGTGCAGGGGCTCGCCACCCTCATGCTCCCGCTCGCGGTGATCGTGGTCGTGTTCCGCGTCGGCTGATCACGGCCGGGCGAGTGAGGCCCCGACGGGCGCCCCCGCCCGACCGGGAAGGATGCGTCGGAGCGGCGGCCCGATCCCCATTCTCGACCTGGGGTGGCGGCCGCCTGGAACACGATCGTCGACTGGACCCGCGTCAACGCCCTCTCTGCGCTCGCGAGCGCAGCCGGCGCCCTGATGGGGCTCCTCTTCACCTGGGGCATTTCCGCCCCGGCGCAGAACTGGCCGGAGGTGGGGTTGGCCCTGGTGGCCGCCCGGCTCCTCGGGCCCCGCTGCTTCCTCGGCATCTGGCTGGTCGCCTTCCTCACGGCCGACGTGGCCGTGGTGCGACCCACCGGACGCCTGCCGCCCCTCCTGCTGCAGCTCGTCGTCTCGGGAATCCTGACCGGACAGATCATCCTCGCGGCGCAGCTTTTGCACACGTCCCGGCACCTCAATCCCCTCGACACGCGCCGGGGCGTGCTCCAGCTCCTCACCGCGGGCCTCGTCGCCGGCATCGCCGGAAACTTGGTGCGCGTCGCGATGGGTTTGATTTTCGATCTGCCCTTCGCGGAGATCGTCACGCTCTTCGCCTACCGCCTGAGCAAGTTCATCTCCGGCGTCCTGCTCGTCGCGCCCCTGGCCTTCATGATCCATTACGAGCGCCGGCCCCGCCTTCCCCGGGCCGTGTGGGCGGAGATCCTCCCCATCCTCGCGGTGCTCGTTTTCGCCACCCTCCTCGCCTCCACCAATTTCCTGGGATTCTTCCAGGCCTACCAGCAGATGATGATCCTGCTGGTCCTCCCCCTCACCCTCTGGGTGTCGCTGCGGGCGGAGTCGTGGGGCGGACCGATCTCGGTCTTCGTGGCCTCGCTCGTTCCGGTGTGGGGGACCTTGCGCGGCTGGAGCGCCTTCGGCGTGCCCACCTCCACCACCGCCGAGATCCTCACGCACCTCTACTTGGTGACCGTGGCCATCACCACGCTCACGGTGGGTGCGGTCCTCAAGGAGAGGGGAACGGCGCTCAAGCAGCTCGTGGAGGCCAAATCCGACCTCGAAGCGAAGGTGGAGAGCCGGACCCGGGATCTTCGTCGCGAGCGCGACTTCGGCTCCGCGATCTTCGACTCGATCGGCGCCCTGATCTTCGTCCACCACAAGGACGGCCGGATGGTCCGCATCAACCGGACCGCCCAGGAGTTCGTCGGCAAGTCTCCCGAGGAAGTGATCGGCAAGGCCTACTGGGAACTCGGCATCATCCCGGAGGAGGAGCTGCCGGTGGTGCGGGCGCGGCTCCAGAGCGACAACCCCGTCGGCGAGAACCACATGATCGCGCACGACGGCACGCGGCGACTCTTCGAGTGGACCAACACCCGGCTGCAGGGCGGTACGTCCGACGACGACGACGACGACTTCATCATCTCGATCGGCATCGACATCACCGACCGGCGCCGCGCACAGGAGGAGGCGATGGAAGCCATCCGGGCGCGAGATCTCTTCCTTTCCGTGGCCTCTCACGAGCTGCGCACGCCGCTGACCACGCTGCAGCTGCAGCTCCAGTCGTTGCAGCGCACCGTGGATCGGATGCCCGACCTTCCCGGCGAGATCCCCAATCGCCTCCGCCTCGCCCTGCGCCAGACGCGACGGATCGGCGATCTCATCAACGAGCTCCTCGACGTCTCGCGGATCATGCACGGGCGTCTGCTGCCGGAGCGCACGGAGGTCGATCTGGCGAGGGTCGCCCAGGAGGTGGTCGATCGCTACCGCGTCGCCCTCGAACAATCGGGCAGCGAGCTGACGGTGCGCGGACTCGACGAGGAGATCTGCGGATACTGGGATCCACTCCGCATCGACCAGGTGATCGACAACCTGCTCTCCAACGCGATCAAGTACGGCGAGGGGAACCCCATCGAACTGGCGATCGAACGCGACGAAGACCGCGCCCGCATCGTGGTGGCCGACCAGGGGATCGGCATCTCGCGCGCGGATCAGAAGCGCATTTTCGACCGCTTCGAGCGGGCCGTCTCCGCCCGCTACTACGGCGGCTTCGGCCTCGGCCTCTGGATCACCCGCCAGGTGGTCGAGGCCCACGGCGGCACGATCCACGTGGAGAGCGAGCTGGGAAAGGGCTCGGTCTTCACCGTCGAGCTTCCCCTCCGCGCGACCTAGGCGCCAACCGACGAACGGCCGAGCGACCGCCCGCCCCGACCATTTTGCTTTTGCTTTTCGCCCGGATTCTGCCACAACGTCTTCATGCGCAACCCGGAGCTCGAGCCCGCACCGCGCGGCGCGGAGGCGCCCCGAACCGCGCCCGCGCCCGCCGAGAAGGATCCCGAACTCGTCTGGCTGGAAACCACCTATCGCTGGGGCGAGCCCCAGCTCACCCCGCGCGCCGTCGTCACCGGGATGCTCCTCGGCGGCATCATGTGCCTGTCGAACCTCTCGGTGGTGCTCAAGACGGGGTGGAGCCTGGGCGTCACCCTGACCTCCTGCATCCTCGCCTTCGCCATCTTCCGCTCGCTCAAAGCGGTGGGTCTCGTGAAACGGGATTTCACCGTCCTCGAGAACAACGCCATGGGCTCGGTGGCCTCCGCGGCCGGCTTCATGACCGGCGGCGGAAACATGGCGGCGCTCCCCGCGCTGCTGATGCTCACCACCGTCCGGCCGAGCGGCGTCTGGCTCTTCGTCTGGTTCTCGGCCATCGCCCTGCTCGGCGTGTTCGCGGCGATCCCGGTCAAGCGGCAGCTCATCAACCGCGAGCAGCTCGCCTTCCCGACCGGCACCGCCACCGCGGCCACGCTGCGCACGCTGCACGAGGCCAGCCACGAGGAGACGAAGGCGAGCGGGAGCGAGCAGGCGCGCTTCCTCGGCATCGCCGCTGCCATCGGCGCGGCCCTCGCGTGGTTTCGCGATGCCAAGGCCGCCTTCATGCCGTTCAACCTTCCCTCCTCCATCCCCCTGCCCTTCCAGATCGCCGGCCGGGCGGCGCGCGACTGGACGCTCACGCTGAAGACCGAGCTCGTCCTCTTCGGCGCCGGCGCGCTGATGAGCTTCCGCACGGGCTGGTCGATGCTCTTGGGCGGCATCCTCACCTACGCCTTTTTGGCGCCGGCGCTGGTGGAGCAGGGGCTGGTGACGGAGGTCTCCTACAAGGAGATCGTCAACTGGACGCTCTGGCCGGGCGCGGCCATCCTCGTGGCCTCGGGGCTCACCAGCTTCTTCATGGACTGGAAGAGCATCTCCCGTTCCTTCCGCGGTCTGCTCGGCATCTTCCGCAAGCGCACCGAGAAGCAGGACGATCCCCTCGCCGCCATCGAGTGTCCGGACACCTGGTTCCCGCTCGGCTTCGCCGTGCTCGGCCCGGTGGTGGTCTTCTTGATGTGGTACCTCTTCGAAATCCCGCTGTGGGCCGGCGTCATCGCCATCCCCCTGGCGGTGATCATGGCCTTCGTGGCGTCGCGCGTGACCGGTGAGACCGACGTCACGCCCACCAAGGCGCTCGGCCCCGTCACCCAGCTCGTCTACGGCGTGGTCAACCCCGGCAACCTCGCCGGCAACCTGATGAGCGCCAACGTCACGGGCGGCATCGGGTTGCATGCCGCGGACCTGCTCACCGACCTCAAGAGCGGCTATCTGCTCGGCGCCAATCCGCGCCAGCAGTTCTTCGGCCAGATCTTCGGCGTGCTCGCCGGCGCGGCCGTGGTCGTTCCCGCCTTCTACCTCCTCTTCCCCGATCCCTCCGTCCTCGGCGGCGAGGAATGGCCCGCGCCCTCCGCCCTGGTCTGGGCCGGCGTCTCGCAAGCCTTCACCGACGGCCTCGGCGCGCTCGCACCCTCCTCGCGCAAGGCGATCGTGGTGGGCCTCTTCCTCGGGGTGGCGCTCGCCCTGCTCGAGCGCTTCGCTCCGCGCCGCGTGCGCACGTTCGTCCCCTCCGCCTCCGGCCTGGGGATCGCGCTCGTGGTTCCGGGGAGCAACGCCATCTCGATGTTCCTCGGCGCGCTCGTGGCGGAGATCCTCCGCCGCCGCAAGCCGCAGCTCGCCCAGCGGACCATCGTTCCGGTGGCCTCGGGTTTCATCGCCGGCGAGAGCCTGATGAGCATCCTCGTGGCGGTGCTGGTGGTCATGGGCGTGCTCTCCGCCTGACCGCTCCCCCATCCGAGGTCCCGCGGAGCCGACGAGGCGCGGTCCGTGCTATGGGGAGGAGGATGCTCCTTCTCGCCGGCCTCTATGCGCTCGTGGTGGGCGCCGTCGTCGGACTGCTGGGCGCCGGGGGCTCCCTCCTCACCCTCCCGCTGCTCGTCTACCTGATCGGCATGGAGGAGAAGGAGGGGATCGCCGGCTCCCTCTTCGTGGTGGCCGTCACCAGCCTGATCGCCGCCGCCGCCCACGCGCGCCGCGGCGCCGTACGGTGGGGGCCGGGCCTGCTCTTCGGCGGCCTGGGCATGGCGGCGGCCTACCTGGCCGGGCGCGCCGCAGCCTGGATCCCCGGGAACTACCTGGTGCTCGGATTCGGCGTGGTCGCGCTCGCCGCGGCGCTCGCCATGATGCGGGGGCGGGTCGGCGACGCGCCCCGCACCGCGCCCAACGCCCTCCTCCGCATCGGTGCGGCGGCGGTGGCGGTCGGCAGCGTCGCCGGGCTGGTGGGCGCCGGCGGCGGCTTTCTCATCGTGCCGGCGCTCACCCTGCTCGGCGGGCTCTCCGTGGTCCAGGCCATCGGGACCTCGCTCCTGGTGATCGCGATGCAGTCCACGGCCGGCTTCCTCGGCCACGCCGCCCACGTGCGCCTGGACTGGCCCATCCTCGGCGTGGTGGCCTCCGCCTCGGTCCTCGGCTCGCTCTTGGGGACCCGCCTCGGCCCGCGCCTCTCCACGGCCGCGCTGCGGCAGAGCTTCGCCTGGCTCGTCCTCTTCGTGGCCGCGTTCATCGTCGTCCGCGAGGCGCCCACGGAGGTGCTCCCCGCGCCCTTCGCGCGTGCCGGAGGCGCGATCCTCTTCCTCGCCGTGGTCGGCATGGGGATCCGCAGCCAGCGGTTAGGCCGCCAGTCGCGGCACCCGACCGACGGCGGGCGGGACGAAGAAGACGAGGCGACACGTCTGGAAAGCGACGTGAAAGTCGGCTGATGTCGAAGGCCGCACCGACCGAACACCGGCCCGGTCGCCGTGGACCGTTTTTCGCTTTCCCCCTCCGCCAGTTGGGTTATATTCCCGCTCGCTCATGGCCCACCCTCCCTCGAGCCGTTGGGTTTAGCTTCCCCCCCCGAGCGATTCCCTGGCTCGGGAGGGTGGGCCGCCATTTCCTCCGGGCGAAACGTTCGATAGCCGACAATCGTCGGCTCACCCGCCGATCGGCGCGATCGCCCCGGCCCGCGACCAACCCGTCCGCCCGGCGCCGAGATCGAGCAGCACCCAGCTTCCCTCCCGCCGACGGATTCGCACCCGCGCCGCCTCCTCGAGCCGGCCGACGACTCCGGCCCCCTCGTGCGGCGCACTAT
>Ga0079224_100001005_pt1 | contig 30848 bp, 32 predicted proteins | sample Stecom2015_FD_80414 | JGI IMG/M metagenome (GOLD analysis project Ga0079224, IMG submission 80414) | Agricultural soil microbial communities from Utah to study Nitrogen management - Steer compost 2015 | ecosystem: Environmental > Terrestrial > Soil > Agricultural land | place: USA: Utah... | reverse complement strand
GAACTGAGGGCCAGGCCGTCCTCTTCCCGCACCGTGGGCACCCCCACCACCGTCACGGGGAAGTTCAAATCCTCCACCATGCGCCGGACCACCACCAGCTGCTGGTAATCCTTCTCGCCGAAGTAGGCCCGGTCGGGCAGGACGATGTTGAACAGCTTGGCCACCACGGTGGTGACGCCCCGGAAATGGCCGGGCCGGGAGGCGCCGCACAGGCCGTCGGTCAGCTTTTCTACGTTCACGTAGGTCCGCTGGGGCTTGGGGTACATCGCCCGGTCCGTGGGGGCGAAGACCAGATGGGCCCCGTGCTCCCGGCAGAGGACCACGTCCCGGTCCAAGGTGCGGGGATACCGGTCCAAGTCTTCCGTGGGGCCGAACTGGAGGGGATTGACGAAGATGGACACCACCACGAAATCGCACTGGGCTGCGGCGGTATCGATGAGGGTGGTGTGCCCCCGGTGGAGGGCGCCCATGGTGGGCACCAGGCCGATGGTCTTGCTCGCCCGGCGGGCGGCGGCCACCGCCTCCCTCACCTCTTCTACGGTCACAGCCACCGGTATGCCCGCGTCTTGCACAGCCCCATCCAAATTTGCCATATCCCTTGCACCTGCCCCCCAGCCTGCGCCGTTGGATTCACCGGATTTTATATAACGGGGATTTCAATCGTAAAGGTGTTCTTCGCCGGGGAATTCACCCCTGCGGACTTCATCGCAGTAGCGGCGCACCGCATCGATGGCGATGCCCGCCACGTCGGCGTAGCGCTTGACGAACTTGGGCTTGAAATCCTGCACCATGCCCAGCATGTCGTGGAGCACCAGCACCTGGCCGTCGCACTGGGGCCCCGCCCCGATGCCGATGGTGGGCACGGGCGCGGCGGCCGTCAGTTCGGCGGCCAGGGCGGCGGGCACGCCCTCGATCACGATGGAGAAGACGCCGGCCTCGGCCAGGGACTGCACATCGTTCAGCAGACGCCGGCGCTCCGCTTCCTCCCGGCCCTGGACCTTGAAGCCGCCGAACTCCTTCACCGACTGGGGCGTCAGTCCTACGTGGCCCATGACGGGAATGCCCATCTCCACCATGCGCTCCACTGCTTCGGCCACCCGGCGGCCTCCTTCCAGCTTCACGGCGTCGGCCCGGCCTTCCTTGAGTAGACGGACGCCGTTGTCCACGGCCCGGTCCACGCTCCCCTGGAAACTGCCGAAGGGCATGTCGGCCACTACCAGGGCCCGTTTCACGCCCCGCCGCACGGCCCGGGTGTGGTGGATCATGTCTTCCATGGTCACGGGCAGGGTGGTGTCGTAGCCCAGCACCACCATGCCCAAGGAGTCGCCCACCAGGATAATGTCCACTCCCGCCTGGTCCACCAGGCGGGCAGTGATGGCGTCGTAGGCGGTGAGCACGGTGATGCGGGTTCGGCCTTTCATGGCCCGGATGCCCGGCACCGTCACCTTTTCCTGCAGGGCGCCGTCAGTTCCCTGGGTCGGCTTCGCCTCCCCCGCCTGCATAGGCCGGTCTCCCTTCCAAAAGGTCTGCAATCTGCTGCAGCCGTTCCTCTATGTTTCCGTTTTCCCCTTGAGCCGCCCTTTTCCCCCGGGCCAGCTCCACCGTGTACAGGCCCAGCCGCCGGTAAAGGTCTTCCACCGTCACCGGTCCCCGCCCTCCGGGCGCCTGGGCCATGGCCTCCAGGTGGCGGGCGATGGTGCCGGTGTCGCCCCGCTCGATGGGACCCGTCAAGGCGGCGGGCACGCCCATGGCCTCCATGTTGGCCATGGTGCCCTTCATCAAGTGGGCCAGCACCGGCAGGGCCCGGTCCCGGGGAATGCCCGCCTCCTCCATGAGGCGCAGGCCCATGTCCATGAGGCTGACCAGATAATTGCTGGTGATGCAGGCCGCCCCATGGTACAGCCCCTTGCCGCCGGGCTTGATGAACAGGGGAATGCCGCCCATGGCCCGCACCAGCCGCTCCCCCAGGGGGTAGGCCTCTTCATCGCCCTCCAGGCCCCAGTAGGCGCCCTGGAGCACCTGGGCGCCCCGGCGCCGGTCGGCCACCGACTGCATGGGGTGCAGGGACAGGAGGCCGATGGGCTTGTCCCCGCTGCCGCCGCCCATGATCGAGGCCGGGAGTACGCCGCTGGCATGGATCATGACCTGGAGGGAGCCGCCCGCCGCCGCCCTCGCCTCTGCTGCCACGGCGGCTATGTGCTGGTCGGGCACCGTCAAGAACACGATGTGGGCGCCGGCCACGGCCTTGGCCACATCAATGGCCGGCCTGCCGCCGCCTATGATGGCCACGGCTTCTTCCGCCCGGGGCAGGGAACGGCTGACCACCCCGCCGACTTCATAGCCCGCCCGGTGCAGCAGGCTGCCGACGGCGGTGCCCACGCGGCCGGCGCCGATGATTGCCACGGTGAGCCCCATGGGCTGCCCTCTTTCACAGCAAAAAGTGTAAATCGATTATAGCACGGGCATTCCCCTCTCCCCCGCCAATGATTAGGGCCCGCACGGTGCGGGCCCTGAATCATGTCGGGGTGGCAAAGGGGGCCGGGGCTGCTAGATGATGATGCAGATCAGTCCGCTGCTGCCCTCGTTGATGATGCGCTCCAGGGTCTCCCGCAGCTTGGCCTGGGCGTTGGCGGGAGTGGCCATGATTTTATCCCGGATGCCCTCCCGCAGCAGATCACTGAGGGGCTTGCCGAAGATGTCCGACTCCCATATCTTGCGGGGATCGTCCTCGAACTTCTCCATCAAGTAGTTGACCAGCTGTTCCGACTGCTTCTCGGTGCCGATGATGGGCGTCACTTCGCTGGACACGTCGGCCCGCATGAACTGGAAGGTGGCGGCGGTGGCCCGGAGGCGCACGCCGAACTGGTTGCCCTTGCGGATGAGTTCCGGCTCTTCGAAGGTCATGTCTTCTATGGAGGGCGTGACCAGGCCGAAGCCCGTTTCCCGGGCATCCCGCAGGGCGCTGCCGAACTTCTCGTGATCCCGCTTGGCCTCGCTCAACTCCCGCAGGAGCCGCAGCAGCACCTCCTTGCCGCTGATGTTGAAGCCGGAAATTTCCTCGGCCACCTGCCAGAACAGTTCCTCGGGGGCCGTCAGCACCACGCTGACCACGCCGGTGGCCATGTCCACGCCGGCCAGGGTGGCCTTTTCCAAGAACTCCGCCTGGTCCAGGGAAGCCACGGCGGCCTCCACGTCCCGGAGCCGCTGCACCCCCTGCACGGCCCCTGCTACGGCGTCCTCATAGCGCCGCCGCAGCCAGTGGTCGGCATCCAGTTCCTGAAGCCACGGGGGCAGGTGGACGTTGAACTCCGTCACCGGGAATTCGTAGAGGAGTTCCAGCAGCACCATGGTCATGTCGGCCTCGCCGGCGGTGGCCACGTTCAGGGGCAGCACCGGCGCCCCGTACCGGTCCGACAGTTCCTGGGCCAGCTCCCGCACGTAGGCCGTGCGGGGCCGGATGGAGTTGAGGACGACCACGAAGGGCCGCCCCACCGCCTGGACTTCCCGCACCGTCCGCTCCTCGGCGTCCACAAAGGCGTCCCTGGACAGGTCGCCGATGCTGCCGTCGGTGGTGACGATCACCCCCAGAGTGGAGTGGTCGGTGATGATCTTCCGGGTGCCCACCTCCGCTGCTTCTTCAAAGGGCATGGGCTCCTCGGACCAGGGGGTCATCACCATGCGGGGCCCGTCTTCCTCGTCATAGCCTTTGGCTCCCGGCACGGGAAAACCGACGGAATCGGCCAGGCGCACTCTGACCGTAAGCCCCTCGCCCACGGTGATGGCCACCGCCTCGTCGGGCACGAATTTCGGCTCCACGGTCATGACCGTCCGCCCGGCGCCGCTCTGGGGCAGTTCGTCCACGGCGCGGCGGCGGGCGTCGTCGTCGGCAATGCGGGGAATGATCAACTGCTCCATGAACCTTTTGATGAAGGTGGATTTGCCAGTTCGCACCGGCCCGACAACGCCGATAAACACATCACCGGCAGTGCGCGTAGCCAGGTCTTGGATCACATCCATTGATGTCACGCCCTCGTCCCTCCTTCGCAGGCACTACAGGCACTGCCTACGCGTCAATCATGCAGGCAAGCCCCCGACGCTTCCATGTATATAGAGCCGGGATGGGGAATATAACCGCTCGTCCGGGGTGCCGGGAGCGCCTTCTTACGAGGAGGAACGCAGGCGCAGGCGGATGGGGGTGCCCGTCAGGTCGAAGGCTTCCCGCAGGCGCCGCTCCAGGTAGCGCAGGTAGGTGGGGTCAGCCAGCCGGGGGTCGTTGACGAACAAGGTGAAGGTGGGCGGCTGCCGCCGGGTCTGGGTGGCGTAGCGGATTTTCAGGCGCCGCCCTTTGACGGCCGGGGGCTGGTTGTCGAACACCGCCTCCCCCAGGACCCGGTTGAGGGCCGCGGTTGATATGGTCTGCCGGTGGCCGGCGGCCACCGCCTGCATCAAGCCCGGCAGCCGGTCCACCCCCTGGCCCGTCAGGGCCGAGGTGGTGACTACGGGAGCGTAGGCGAAGAAGGGCGCATCCTTGTAGATCTGCTCCCGCACCTCATCGGGGTCGGCATCCTCGGGGGCCAGGTCCCATTTGTTGACCACGATGATGGCCCCCCGGCCCCGGCGGTCGATTTCGGCGGCGATGGTCTTGTCCTGGTCGGTGAACAGTTCCCGGGCGTCCAGCACCAGCAGGGCCAGGTCGGCCCGGCGCAAGGCGGCCAGGGCCCGCAGGGTGCTGTAGTACTCGATGGAATCCTTGATCCTGGACCGGCGCCGCATGCCCGCCGTATCCACGAAGACGAACTCGCCGGCATCGGGATGGGTCCAGCGGACGTCGGCGGCGTCCCGGGTGGTGCCGGCGATGGGGCTGACGATGAACCGGTCCTGCCCCAGCAGGCGGTTCAGGAGGGAGGACTTGCCCACGTTGGGGCGGCCCAGGACCGCCACCCGGATGGGGCCCGCCGGCCCTTCCTGGCCGTCGTAGACCGGCTCCTCCCCCTCTTCGTCTTCCAGGTCTTCGTCATCATCAGCCCAATGGAACTCGGCCTCGCCCTCGGGGGCTTCCGGCCCTTCGCCCATTCCCGGGGGGAACAGGGCGATCACCGCATCCAGCAGGTCGCCGGTGCCCGAGCCGTGCTCCGCCGAGATGCCCAGGAGATGGCCGAAGCCCAGGCTGTAAAACTCCTGGACGGCATCCTGATGGCTGGGGTGGTCGACTTTGTTCACCGCCACGATGACCGGCTTGCCCTGCCGGTGCAGCCACTGGGCCAGTTCCATGTCGTGGGGCAGCAGCCCCTGGCGCCCGTCCACCACGAAGATGATGACGTGGGCTTCCGCCAGGGCCGCCTCCACCTGGCGGTTGATGGCGGAAGAAAAGGGGTCCTCTCCCCCGGGCACCAAGCCTCCCGTATCCACCAGGAGGAAGGAGCGCCCCTGCCACTCGGCCTCGGCGTAAATCCGGTCCCGGGTCACCCCCGGCGTCTTTTGGACGATGGCATGGCGCTGCTGGATGATGCGGTTGAAGAGGGTGGATTTGCCCACGTTGGGCCGACCTACGATGGCCACAACGGGCAGGGTGGATGCATTCGCCATCGGCCGGCCTCCTTTGCCCCAATCCCATATGCCTGTTCAATGAACTACAACCAGCAGGCAGCCGTTTTCCAGGTCGTGGACCATGGCCCCCATGATGCGGGCGATGAGCAGGGCCGTGTTCTCCGCCTCCTGCCGGTCGCCGGCCAGGAAGACGGGCACCCCGCCTCCCGTGACCTTCTCCTTGTCGGTGGTGACTACCGCCACGATCTTTTCCGCCCGGAGGGGGCCCATGTCAGCCACGGCCGGCGTCCCCCGCCTTCTGCCGGGGACCGGCCCCCACGGGGGCCGCCCAGCGGGGATGGCTGCCCCGGGCGCTCTCCAGCAGCGGCGTGTTGGCGGCGGCCTTGATGGCCACGGCCACGTCCCGGGTGAAGGGGGCCACTACAATGCCCAGGGCGCCGGTATCGGCATCCTTCCGGGCCATGGCCGTCAACTCCGGCTCGGCGATTTCCTGGTGGGTTCCCAGGGCCGCCGTCACCTCGTGGAGGATGGCCTGGCGCTGCCCCGGATGGGCCAGCTTGTCCCGACCGCTGGAACGGCGGGGCTCGATGATCAGGCCCATAGAGTACTTTTCAATCTGCTCCCGCTGGGCCGCCGTGCCCACATTCATTAAAAAGATATGGTCCACGTACAAGGACGGACCTTCAAAGCGCAGGGCGGCCGGCCGCACTTCAGCCAGGTCGCCCACCACTTTGCCCTGCCGCAGGGAGTAGATCCACGGCAGCACCACCAGGGCCGCCAGCACCCCGGCCCACCAGGCCCCCACCAGCACCGTGGCGGCGCTGACCAGCAGGGCCGCCGCCATGGCCAGGTAGTTGCGGGACTCGAAGACGACGGCTATGCCTTCGATGTAGTCGGCGCCCCTGGGCACCAGCAGGTACGCCTCCAAGGCCTGGAGGGTCGTCCGCTCCATGTCCCGGATCTCCCGGAACTGGGTGGCGGCCAGGGCCAGAAAGGTGACGGCGGTGAACTCCTTCTCCAGAAGGGCGGGCACCGCCACCGCGCCCACGGCGGCGGCGATGCCGCCGAAGGCCAAATGGCTCACATGGTTGTGGGGCAGACTGGGATATTGGCGGTAATCAACCCGCAACAAGTACAGGCGAGCGGCGAAGCCTGCCGCGAACCCCAAGGCAATGCCGTGGAACAGAAGGGACTGGACCGTCACCGGAGGACTCACCTGCCCATAGGGCAGTGTGCCCTCCCGGCGGGCCGTCCCATGCGGCCCCCGGCGACGGCGGGGGCCTCCCGGGCCCTTAAGCCTCGGTTGTTTCTTCTGCCTCGCCCGCGGGTTCGCTGTCGCCGTCTTCGGGGGCGGCGGCCGCCACCTCGGCGGCGGCGTCGCCGGCCACATCGCCGGCGGCTTCAGCCCCGGCGACCTCATCGGCGTCGTCCTCCGCCGCGGCCGCCTGCTGGTCGCCCTGGCCGGCGGCCTGCTCCAGGCGTTCCTTCGTCTCCTCCAGCAGGTCGCCGAACATCTCGCCCAGGGTCATGTTCTCGCCGCCGTTGTCCCTATGGGACACCTCCCGGGGCGCCGATACGGTCCGGGGCGCCGAACGGGGCTGGGACCGCCGCTGCGGTGCGCGGCTCTCGGCGGCGGGCTTCTGACCGCCCTCCTGGCCGGAGGCCCGCTCCCGCCGGGCCGACTCCAGCTGGCCCAGATCCCGCCGGGCTTCCCGCAGGCTCAGGCTGATGCGGCGTTCCTCGGGCTGCAGTTTCAAAATCTTGACGTGGACGACGTCGCCTTCCTTGACCACTTCATCGGCGGAACTCACCCGGTGGTCGGCCATCTGGCTGATGTGGACCAGGCCCTCTACGCCGGGCTCCACTTGGACGAAGGCGCCGAAGGGCGCGATGCGCTCCACCCGGCCTTGGACAATGGCCCCTTCGGTGTAGCGCTCCTCGATGCCGATCCACGGATCGGGCAGCACCTGCTTGAGGCCCAGGCTGACCCGCTCCCGCTCCCGGTCAACCTTCAGCACCATCACCTGGATTTCTTGGCCTTCCTGCACCACATCCCTGGGGTGCTCCACCCGGCCCCAGGCCATCTCCGACACGTGGAGCAGGCCGTCCACGCCGCCCAGGTCGATGAAGGCGCCGAAGTCCGTCAGGCCCTTGACCACGCCGGTGCGGATCTGGCCCTCTTCCAGGTTGGCCCACGTTTCGGACCGCTGCTTCTGGTGCTCTTCCTCCAGCACGACCCGCTGGGACAGGATGACCCGGTTCTTGCTCTTGTCCAGCTCGATGACCCGGGCCCGCACATTCTTGCCCACATACTGGGACAGGTCGCTGACGTAACCCCTGTCCACATGGGAGGCAGGCATAAAGGCCCGCACCCCTACGTCCACCACCAGGCCGCCCTTGACTTCTTCCACCACGGGCGCCGTGATGATGGTCTTTTCGTTCAAAGCCTCTTCCAGCACCTGCCAGGCCCGCTGGGCCCGGGCCCGCCGCTCGCTCACCAGGAGGGCGACGCCGTCCCGGTCGTCGATGCTCAACACCTGGACGTAGATCTCCTGGCCCTCCTGGAAGCCGTCGGCCGGCTTCTGCCGCGGCCCCAGGGTCAGTTCGGACAAGGGCACCACGCCGTCGGCGTTGATGCCCACGTCCACCAGCAGGTGGTCGTCCCGCACCTGGATCACCGTGCCCTTGAGCACGTCGCCGGTGCGGATCTCCTTGACGTCGACCACCGGCTGCTGTTCCCCACTCTCTTCGACTTGGGCGGCGGTTTCTTCCGGCTGGTCAGCCTCGGCCGCAGGCGCTTCTACCGTGGTCTCGCTGCTGTCCGTCTCCGGGGCGGGAACCGCCTCCTCCGAGTGGACGACACCGGCATCACCACCGGCGTCCGGGGTCGTCGCCCCGTCAGCGGCATCGGTTGCAGTAGCTTCCGCGGCTGCCGCGGATTCCTCAACCCCCTGCTGCTGCTCCACCTGGTCTTGACGGTCGTTTTCCATGTTGCCCTCCATAGGACAAAAACCTCCCTTTCCCAACCCCGACGACGACTCATTCCGGCTTTTTTAACGGCCGAGCTTCCCGTTCGGGTGTTTAGGCATGCTCGTCGGCCAGCAACTCCTGGATGCGATCCATGATTTTTTGGCCGGCCTGTGCCAATTCGTTACTGTTCACCTTCTGACCGTAATATTCCTCTAATTCAAAGGGCTCACCAATGTACACCCGGACGGGCCGGAACAGCCGCCATTGGCCTTTGATGGCCACCGGCAAAATGGGCGCCCGCTGCCGGGTGGCCAGCCAAGCAGCCCCAGGATATGCAGGCAGCAGTTCGCCGGTGCGGCTCCGGGTTCCTTCGATGAACATGGCCACCGCTTTTCCCTCGGCCAGCTTGTTCAAGGCGGTGGACAAGGCCTGCCGGTCGGCGGTGCCCCGGTGCACGGGGAAGGCTCCCACCTTGGGCAGCAAGGGCCCGATGATAGGGTAGCTGAAAGCCTCCACCTTGGCCATGAAATAGAGGATGCGGGGCACGCCCACCCCCACGGCGAAGGGATCCCACCAGGAAAGGTGGTTGGCGCAGACCACCACCGGTCCGTCGGCCGGCACGTTTTCCCGGCCGTACACCCGGAACCAGAAGAGCAGCCGCATTACTTTGTCCACCAGCCAGCGCACCGTCCGGTACAAGTACACGCCCTAGGGCCCCTCTCACGACGTATGGTTGGTCTGGGCCGTGCGGCAAAGGTCGATGATCCTGTCTACTACTTCGTCGATGCTCAGATGGGTGCTGTCGATGACATGGGCCCCCGGGGCCTGGACCAGCGGCGCCACCGCCCGGGTGGTGTCCAGCAGGTCCCGCTGGGCGATCTCCTGGGAAACCGTCTCCATATCGGTGCCGTATCCCCGGGCCTGGAGCTCCCGATGCCGGCGTCGCACCCGCTCCTCCGGGTCGGCCGTAAGAAAAATCTTCACATGGGCCTCGGGCACCACGTGGCTGCCGGTGTCCCGCCCCTCCAAAACGGTGCTCCCCCGCAGGGCCAGTTCCCGCTGCTTGCGGCTCAGTTCCCGGCGCACACCGGGGAACCCGGCGATGCGGGCCACGATGGCGCCCACCGCCGGATCCCGGATTTGGTCGGACACATCCCGGCCGTCCATGAGCACCACCACCCGGTCGTCTCGGGCCGCCAGGCTGATCTCCGTCTCCCGGGCCAGCCTGGCCAGGGCCTCCTCGTCCTCCGGGTCCACCTTCGTCTGAAGGGCCTTGAGGGCCACGGCCCGGTACATGGCGCCCGTATCCAGGTACAAATAATTCAATGCCTGGGCCACCCGGCGGGCCACAGTGCTCTTGCCGGCTCCCGCCGGTCCGTCGATGGCGACGATGAGGCCTTCCTTGACCATGGCTCCTCAGCTTCCCAGCCCTAGGAGGTGAGGGTGCCCTGGCGTTCCGCCCAGTCGGGCCGCAACTGCCTGGCTTCCCTGAGATAAACGTGCACGATCGCTTCCGGGGGGATGTCCAAGTAGCAGTGGAGCAAAACGCGGATGATCCGCGGCGGGGCGCCCGGCACCGACATCTCCACGGCCCCCAGCATGGGCACCGATGTCCAGCCCAACTGCCGGGCGGCCATGGCCGGGAAGGTGGCGTTCAAGTCCGGGGTGGCGGTGAAAAAAACGCTGACCAGGTCGGACGGGTCAAACTTGTTCTTATCTTGCAGGGCTTGGAGCAGCTCCTTGGTCGCTTCCAGAATGTCTTCTTCAGTGTCGGAGGCGACGGAGGTGGCTCCCCGCAGGCCGCGCAAGATCTTCATATCCAGTAGTCTCCCCCAATTCATGGCCGGTGGCGGCGGCAAACGCCAATGCACTTACCCCCATATGCTACCACCCGCCGCCGCGGCAAGGCAACCGGAGCCCCGCCCTAGGGCGGCTGCCGCTCCACCCGCCCCAAGGGGACGGCGCCCGCCTCGGGCAGCACCACCTGGGTGCCCTCCCGGGGCCAGCCCAGGCCGGGCGCGGCGTCCACCACCCGGAAGACCAGGGGTCCATCCCCCGGGGACCCGCCGTGGAGCCACAGTTCATCCCCGGCCCGGACCTGGATGGTCACATGGGGATCGGCGAAGGTGGCGGCGGTGACGCCGTTGATGGCCAGGCGTGCCTCGGGGGCTGCCGGCCGGTTGACCAGCATGATGCTGACGGTCAGCACTTCCGCCCCCGCCGGCGACAGATAGGCCGCCGCCGCCGGGTCGTCGCCCCGGAGGGCGGGATCCACGCCCTCCAGCCAATGGCCGTAGCCGAAATACAGGCCGATTTCATCGTTGTAGGCCGCCCCTCGGATGACCACCAGCAGGAGCAGGCTGATGATGGCCAGCCGGAGGAGCCAGCTTTCCAAGCGGGCCGCCCAGAGTGCAGACGGCCGTGCCGCGCCGCCGCCCATGCCGTCACCCCGCCGCCTTATGATGAACCCGGCCATACCCTAGGGTCCGGCCGGGTCCCTCTGTAGACATATGACGGCGGAAGCCGGCTATTACATCTGGGCGATGGCTTCCATCAGCTTCTCGCGGTTTTCCACCGGCTCCCGGGCCTTGATCATCTGCATGATGTCCCGTCGCGGCTTCATGTCGCCGATGAGGACGGCGCCCACCAGGTAGTCGCCGTCGAAGAAGAGGCGCCGGTAGTTTTCCGTCTCGTAGTTCACCCAGGACAGGCTGTCCAGGTCGGGCTTGGCCTCGGTGGTCATGCCCATGGCCGTCATGTTGGAGTGGAACATGGTGGTGGTGTAGTGGGGCACGTCGTCGTAGATCTCGTTGGCCCCCATCATGTTCCGGGCGATGACCCGGCCGTGGCCCTGGCTGTTGTTCCAGGTGCCCATGAGGTTGTGGTCCTGGAGGAACACGTCGAAGAACTCGGCGGCGTCGCCGCCGGCGTAGATGTCGGGGACGTTGGTGCGCAGGCTAGCGTCGGTGATGATGCCCCGCCGGGTTTCCACGCCGCTGCCTTCCAGGAATTCGGTGTTGATGATGAGGCCCAGGCCGGCGCCCAGCATGTCGCACTCGATACGGCGGCCGCCGGTGGTCACCACGCCGGTGATGGTGCCGTTCTTATGTTCGATCTCGGCCACTTCCTCACCGTAGATGACGTCCACCCCGTGCTTGCGGGCGATGCGGTCCACCAGCTCGCCGCCGGCTTCGTCCAGCACCCGGTGCAGGAACCGCTTGCCCCGGATGAGCCACGTGGTGTGGAGACCCCGCTGGCGGAAGCCCTCGGTCAACTCGTAGGCGATGTAGCTGCCGCCCACGGAGAGGGCGCTCTTGGCCGTCAGGGTGCGCTCCACCAGGGCCTTGGTGTCGTCCAGCGTTTGAAAATAATAAACCCCGCCGGTATCGGCCCCCGGGACCGACAAATGGCGGGACCGGCCCCCCGGCGCCACCAGCAGGCGGTCGTAGGGCAGTTCCTTGCCCGTATGGAGCAGGACGGTCTTGTCGTCAGGGTTTACCTTCTCCACCACCGTCTCCAGCATAAGGTCAATGCCCTTTTCCTGGTGCTGCTCCACCGTACGCATCAGCACCCGGGATTCGGGGACTTGGCCTTTCAGGAAGCGGGGTAGGGCTACGCGGTTGTAGAGGGGATAAGGTTCTTTGCCTATGAGGGTAACTTCGGCGGAAGGCTCATTCTTCTTGATGGTCTCAGCTGCCGTGGTGCCTGTAATACCGTTGCCGACAATGACATAACGCGAGGGCCTATCCGACACGATTCCTGCCCCCCTGCTGGAGTTGGTTCTGATGATATGTGCGAAAACTTCAATAAAAAACGGCTCCGGGCGAGCCATGAAACGCCGGAAAAATCTTACCCCACCGGTATGAAGGCGTCAACTGTGCCGGCCGGGGGCTTCCGGGCGCCTTCCGGGTGTCATTTCGGGGGGGCCGGGCAGCCCGGCAGGAGATGGGACGCCTCGTGTGGGATTGGGCTTCTGAAGGAGGCGATGCTATGGCACCCTTGGCGGATCGATCGGTCATCGTGACGGGAGCCAGCCGCGGCATCGGCCGGGCCATCGTCTCGGCCATGGCGGGAGCGGGCGCCCTAGTCTACGCTGCCGCCAGGAGCCGCGACGCCCTGGACCGGGCAGCGGCGGAGGCACCCGGGCCGGGCCGGGTGGTGCCCGTGCCCACCGATGTCACCGACCCCGGTCAAGTGGCGGCTCTGGTGAAGCGGGTTGAAGACGAGCACGGCCACGTGGACATCCTGGTCAACAACGCCGGCGTGGGCTACTACGCCCCGGTGGAAGAACTGGCCGTGGAGCATTGGGACCACATGATGGACGCCAACCTGAAGGGCGCCTTCCTGTGCTGCCGGGCGGTGCTGCCCAAGATGAAGGCCCGGCAGGACGGGCTCATCATCAACATCGCTTCGGTGGCGGGCCTGACCACCTTTCCCGGCGGCGCCGGGTACTGCGCCTCCAAGTGGGGCATGGTTGCCTTGACGGAAACCTTGCGGGAAGAACTTCGGCCCTTCGAGGTGCGGGCCTGCGTGGTCTGCCCGGGCTCGGTGCAGACGGACTTCGCCGGTACGCCGCCCAAGCCCTACGCCCTGCGCCCCGAGGATGTGGCGGCCACGGTGCTCCACATCGCCCAGGCTCCCCGGAGCGTCATCATCAACCAGGTGGTCATGCGGCCTTTGGTGCCCAGGGAATACCAGTGATCCGAGCCGGCGGGGGGGCCGGGACCCCTTCCCATTTGAACCTATGGGCGGTAAACAAGTACAATGGGGTAGCATGGTTCGAGCCTACAGCCCTGGTCCCGGGCCCATGAGGAAGGATGGACGCCATGCCCGAAGGAAAAGGTCGCGAGCAGCCCCAGGCTGCCGACGCCCGGCCCACCCATCGCCGGGCCCGGAAGTACTTCACCGTCGATGAGGCCAACGCCCTGCTGCCCATCTTGGAGCGGCAGCTGTGCGATCTCCAGGAACTGTACCGGGGCGCCCGGGAGAAGTATACGGAGATCCGCAAGCTGCAGGCCGTAGGCTACAAGGAAGACGGCACCTTGATCATGGAGTACGACTACCGGCAGGCCAAGAAGGCTTTCGACGAGATGGTGGACCGGATGAACGCCCTCATCGAGGACATCAACCGGCCCGGCTGCCTGCTGAAGGAGATCGAGACGGGGCTGGTGGACTTCCCCAGCATCATCCAGGGCAAGGAAGTTCTGTTGTGCTGGCGCCTAGGGGAGCCGATGGTGACCCACTTTCATTCTTTTGAGGAAGGCTACACCGGCCGCCGGCCCTTGTTCCCCGACGAAAGATAGTCCGTCAAGGCTTCGTTGGTGCTCCTAAAGGCCAGGTGCTGCCACGGCAGTTCCCTGGTGTCGAAGAGAGCCACATCCAGACATTCACGGCCCACCTGGGGCGTGCCCTCCACCATCCGGGCCGCGTAGACCACTACCACCACCGCCGAATCGGGATATGAATAGGCATCCACCAACTGCTCCAGTTGGACCCGGACGCCCGTTTCCTCGTACGTCTCCCTGATGGCGGCCTCCCGCACCGTCTCCCCCAGATCCACATAGCCGCCGGGAATGACCCACAAGCCGTAGCCGGGCTCGATGGCCCGCTTCACCAGCAGGATGCGCCCGTCGGCGTCCACCGGGATGGTGCACGCCGCCACCTTGGGGTTCAAATAGGCGATCCACCGGCATGAAGGGCAGACCAGCCGCTCCCGCTCCTCTTCCATGATCCAGCGGGAAACCAGAGGTGTGCCGCATTGGGTGCAGTGGCGGGGAATATATTCGCTGAACATGACATCCCTGCTCCCGGGCGTCGTCCCGGCCGCCCTCAGGCTTCCGGCGGGGCCGGCTGCCACGATATGTCGCCGGTCCCCTCGGCCTGGTTGGCCAGCCTGGCCAGCACAAACAGCAAATCCGACAACCGGTTCAAATAGCGTACGATCTCGGGGTTCAACGGGTGGGCGGCGGCGGCGGTCACCACCCGCCGCTCGGCCCGGCGGACGATGGTCCGGGCCATGTGCAGCCGGGCGGCCAGCTCCGTGCCCCCGGGCAGGATGAACCGGCGCAGAGGCTGAAGCCGGGCTTCCGTCTCGTCGATCTCCTGCTCCAGCCGCTCCACGTGCCGGGCGGTGATCATGGGCGGCCGCTCCGTGGATCCCGGCACGGCCCTGGGGTCGGCCAGGTCGGCCCCGGCGTCGAACAGTTCCTGCTGGATCCGCCGCAGCTTCTCCGCCAAGGCTTGATGGCCGCCGGCGGCGGCCACGGCCAGGCCGATGGCGGCGTTGGCCTCATCCACGGTGCCGTAGGCTTCCACCCGCAGGTCGTCCTTCTCCACCCGCCCGCCGGCAAAGAGGGCCGTCGTTCCCTGGTCGCCTGTGCGGGTGTAGATCTTCACTGCCGCAGCCCTCCTCATGGCAAGCCATCCCGGCGGGATTGGTAGTGGTCATTTTACCACGGAGGGGTATGGGCGTCATCCATTTCCAATATGGCCCCGCCCTTGGACCGGCAGACTAAGGTGTGCCGGCCCAGGCCCCAGGCCGTTGCGACCGGGCCCGCCGGCGAGGTGAGGACTTTGCCGTCATGGCGTGAGTGGTGGGAGCAATATGTGGCCCGGCTGCAGCGCCGGGACCCGGCGGCCTGGGCCGCCACGGGGGCCGTCGTCCTGGCCTTGGGCCTGATGGTCTATTTCTCCGCCGCCCGGCGGCCACCGGCCCTGCAGCGGGGGCCCCTGCCGGCGGTGCCCGAGGCCGTCAGCCGGGGATCCGGCCGGGAGCCCCGCCTGCGGGTCTACTTCCACGAAACGGGCCGGGTGGAGGAAATGGACATGGAAGAGTACCTCAAGGGCGTGGTGGCGGCGGAGATGGAGCCCGCCTGGCCCCTGGCCGCCCTGGAGGCCCAGGCCATCATCGCCCGCACCTTCACCTTGGAGCGCATCGACGCCGACGGCGGCGTGCCCGAGCGGAACGCCCACGCCTCCACCGACCACCGGGAGTTCCAAGCATATAACGCCCAGCGGGTCAACGAACAGGTGGAGCAGGCGGTGGCCAACACCCGGGGCCAGGTGGTGGTCCACGACGGCCGCTTCGCCCGCACCTGGTTCCATGCCTACAGCGGCGGGCAGACGACCACCCCGGCGGAAGGCCTGGGGGTGGACGCGGAACTGGACTATCTTCCTTCTGTAGTGGACCGGGAATTGGATGAAGACATCCCCGAAGAAGTGAAGTTCTGGACCATGCGGGTGCCCGGCTCCCGCCTGCGCCGGGCGGTGGAGCGCCTCAGCGGCAAGGATCCCGGGACCCCTCGCACGGTGCGGGTGTCCCGGTGGACCGACAGCGGCCGGGCGGCCACCATATCGGTCAACGGTGTGGACGTGGGCGGCAATGCCCTAAGGGCCGAACTGGGCGGCGAGCAGTTCAAGTCCACCATGCTGAGAGAGATCACCGTGGAAGACGGCGCCGTGGTTTTCCAAGGCAAGGGCTACGGGCACGGCGTAGGCCTCAGCCAGTGGGGAGCCAAGGTCATGGCCGATCGGGGCAAGAGCGCCGAGGAGATCGTAGCCCGCTACTACCGGGGAACCTACATCGGCCGCCTCTGGTAGGCGGCGCCGGCTCCGGCGCCGTATTAGGACATGGCCTCCTCCGCCAGGACATCTTCAGCCAGGGGCTCTTCCACCGGGCCCTCCTCCGGCGACCCTTCGTCCCCCGCCTGCCGGGAGTCCCGGAGCACCCCGGTGAAGCCCGCTTCCTCGATGGCCTCCTCCAGTTGGTCCTGCAGTTGGGACAGGAGGCTGTACAGGCGGTTTTGCCGGATATTAAGGGTGCCGCCCAGCAAGGCCACATCTCCCAGGTTGGTGAACAAGGTGAAGATGATGGGCCGGAGCCTGCGGCCCGTGGTGGTGCGCAGGCCTTCCTGCAGGAGCCACTTGCGCCCCACCGGGGGCCGCCCGTCCAGGTAGAAGCAGATGCTCAAGGCATGGTCCAGCAGGGAAGCCAGGTTCTGCAGGAGGACGAAGGGTTGGCCCCTGCGGAAATTCCACGCGATGGAGGCCCGGCGCCGACGCAGGCCTTGATAGCGCCGGCGCAGCAGTTCCACCAGCACGTCCTCGGGGTATTCCACGGGCCCGGCCACCAAGGTGGCGTACCGGTCCTGGGGATCGTATACCACGGGTGCCTGGGGATAGGTCACCATGGCGAAGTCCTGGTATTCCGCCAGTTCCCTTTCGGCTTCGGCGAAGGTGCGCAGGGTGAACATCACCCTGAAGCCCAGAGAGCCGGCCGCATCGGGCAGCACGGCAAAGCCGTCCCGGTCGAAGCGCACGTTGCCGGCTGCCAGCTGCCGGCGGATGGCCGTGATGGCCTCCTCGCCGCCCAGGATGACCAGGTCCACGCCCGAGTAGCGGTCGGCGTAAGGCGCCGCCGCCGAGCCTGAAAGAATTATGGTCAGTTCCTCCCGGTAGGGAGCAAAGATGGGGTGGCCCAGCAAGAAGTCCTTGGTGATGGTCTGAGCCGCCGTCAATAGTTCCTGCTGCAATTTCCCCATGGCGATCCTCCCGGGCTCTCCTCCCCTGTTACCTTATCAAATCAGCCGTACTTCCAGACCACCCCGAAGCCGCCCCGGGGATTGAGCCATTCGATGTTCAGGTAGGGGCAGCCGATGCGGCAGGTGCCGCATTCAATGCAGCCCTCGTACCCCACCATGATCTTGGCCACTTCGTCTTCCCACTCGTAGACTTCGGCGGGGCAGAAGCGGGTGCACCACTTCTCCTTGCATTCCGTCAGGCAGATGTCATGGTCCTTGATGATGAGATGGGACCGGTCATCGGGCTTGAACCGGTTGCTGTACAGTTTGTCCTTTACCGTCATCTGCTGGGTGACGGCGGCGGTTTCCGACATGTCGGCTTCCTCCTTGGCGGGAGTTCAAGGTACGCCCAGGGCACGGCTGAGCCGGACCATATCGCTGAGAATGCGCCAGAAAGGCCTCTTCTCCCTGATCATCTGCAGGATCTTGGCCTGCTTCTCCTTCTTCGGCGTGCCGTCCACGATGCCGAATTCCTCGGCGGCCCGGTTGAGAAGCTCCGGGTACAGGGTGAAGAACTGGGTGTTCTGCTCGAAGAAGTCGGTGAAGTTCTCGTACTTGGCCAGGTCCTGCAGGATGAAGCTGGCCTTCAGCCGGTCGTGGTAGCCCTTCAGAACCCGGGCCGAGAAATCGTCCAGTTCCTTGGCCTCGATGACCGTCTCGGCCGCCATCTTCCCCGACATGAGGGCCAGGTTGGAGCCTTCCCGGTGGACGGCGTTCACCAGCCGGGCGGCGTCGCCCACAATGAGCAGCCCGTCGGTGTAGACCTGGGGCATGCTCTTGATGCCGCCTTCGGGAATGAGCTTGGCGCTGTACTCCTTGGTCTCGCCGCCCTCCAGCAGGGGCTTGACGGCGGGATGGCTCTTGAAGGACTCCAGCACTTCGTTGGGGTTGAGCCCCGACTGCACCAGGTGGGACACGGCGATGCCCACGCCGATGGAGACGGAATCCTTGTTGGTGTAAAGCCAGCCCATCCCGAACATGCCCCGGGTGGCCGCCCCCAGGGCTTCATAGGCGACCCCTTCGCCGTCCTCCAAGTTAAAGCGGTCCTCGATGACGCCCTTGCGCAGGGCGATGACTTCCTTTACGGCCAGGGCGGCTTCGTTCATCTTGAGGTCTTCGCCCAGGCGGTTCTTCTGGGTGATCAAGTTGTTGACGCCTTCGGCCAGGATGACCACGTCGGCGTACAGGTCGCCCTGGTCCCGGCTGGTCTGGACGCCCACCACCCGGCCGCCTTCCCAGATCAAATCGGTCACCGTCGTTTCGGTGATGAGGAAGGCGCCGGCCTCCTCGGCCTGCTGGGCGAACCATGGGTCGAACTTGGCCCGCAGCACGCTGTAGGCGTTGTAGGGCGGCTTGCTCCAGGAGCCGCCCTGGTACATGAAGGTTACGGCCGAATCTTCCGCCAGCATCCAGAGGCCCTGCTTGACGATGCCCCGCTCCACGGGGGCGTCGGCTGAGAAGTTGGGCACGATTTCTTCCGTGGGCTGGCGGTACATGATGCCGCCCATGACGTTCTTGGCGCCGGGGTAGTCGCCCCGTTCCACGATGACCACGTTCAGGCCGGCTCGGGCCATGGTGATGGCCGCCGCGCAGCCGGCGGGGCCTGCCCCGACCACTATGCAGTCGAATTTGTCAGCCAAGGGCCACGCCTCCCGTCACCGGCTGCTGTCCCTGATCGTTTCCGGATGAGGAGCCGCCGGCACGGTCACCCAGCTTTTCCCGCAAGGCTTGGGTCAGCAGGGGCAGGATGGTGAACAAATCCCCGACGATGCCGAAGTCGGCGGCGGCGAAGATGGGCGCAGCCGGATCCCGATTGATGGCGATGATCACATCTGAATTTTGCATGCCCACCAGGTGCTGGATGGCGCCGGAAATGCCTACGGCCACATACACCTTGGGCCGGACGGTGATGCCCGTCTGGCCCACCTGGTGCTCGTGGCCGATCCAGCCGGCGTCCACCACCGGCCGGGAAGCGCCGATGACGGCGCCCATGGTGTCGGCCAGTTCCCGCACCAGGTCAAAATTGCGGGGTTCACCCAGGCCCCGGCCGCCGGCCACGATGACGTCGGCCTGGGTCAGGTCCACGGAGCCGACCCCTTCGTCGTGGACCGCCAGGACCTTCATGGGAATGTCGTCGTCGCCCAGGGCAAAGGTTTCCTTGATGATCCGGCCCTGGCGGGAGGTGTCCCGAGCGGCCGGCTCCATGACGCCGGGCCGGACGGTGGCCATCTGGGGACGGTGCTTCTTGCACAAGATGACGGCCAATTGCTTTTCCAGGAAGGCGGGCCGGATGGCGTCCAGCAGGCCCGTTTCGGGATCCACGTCCAACTGGGTGCAGTCGGCCGTCAGGCCGGTGCTCAGGCGGGTGGCCACGGTGCCGGCCAGGTCCCGGCCGGTGGAGGTGGCCCCCAGGAGGAAAATGGTCACCTTAATCTTGTCGATGACGGGCAGGATGGCCTCGGTATAGGCCCAGTTGCGGTAGGAGGCCAACTGCGGGGAGTCGATGACGTAAACTTCGTCGCAGCCGCGATAAATGGCTTCCTGGGCCAGGTCGTCGATATTGTGGCCGCAGATGATGCCGTAAAGCTTGCCCTGGATCTTGTCGGCCAGCCGGCGGCCTACGCCGCACAACTCCCACGCCACGGGGGCGATGCGGCCGTTGTGCTGCTCCAGGAATACGCCTACGCCGTGGTAGCCTTCAATCCACTCTGCGCCCTTGACCTTGCGGGGGCGCTCCTTCTTGGCGGTTTGCTCCTCTGTTTGGGCCGGCGCCCCGGGCTGGGAAGCCCCGCCTTGGGTCGCCTGCTCCTCATTGGCCACCGTCAGCCCTCCCCTTTCCCCTTAGCCATGACGGCCTCAACAAATTTCGGTTCTTCCATCAGGAGATCCACCAATTCCCGCACGGCCTGCTCCGGGTTGGTGCGGCCGTCGATGATGCGGCCCTGGCGGGACTGGACGGGCGGGACGAAGCTCTTGGCTACGATGGTGGGCGACCCCAGCAGGCCCACTTCCTCCCGGGCCAGACCCAGATCTTCCCGGTTCCAGATGGTGATCTCGGCCTTGGCCGCCGCCATGAGGGACGGCAGCGAGGCGTAGCGGGGCGTGTTCAGTTCCTTCTCCACCGTCAGCAAGGCCGGCAGCCGGCTCCAGACCACCTGACGCTGCCGCTCCATCTTGCGCTCGACGATGATCTCCTTCTGGTCGAAGTCCGCCTTTTGGATGGCGATGACCGAGGTGAGGACCGGCCAGTGGAGCCGGGCGGCCACGCCGGGCCCTACCTGGGCCGTGTCGCCGTCGATGGTCTGCTTGCCGCACACCACCACGTCCACCGGTTCGATTTCCTCGTTGATGCGCTCGATGGCCCGGGCCAACACCCTGCTGGTGGCAAAGGTGTCGGCGGCCGCCATGCTCCGGTCGCTCAGGAGGATGGCCCGGTCGGCGCCCAGGGACAAGGCTTTCCGCAAGGATTGGATGAAGGACGGAGGACCCATGCTGATGACCGTCACGGACCCGCCGTGGTCGTCTTTGAATTGCAAGGCGCATTCCAGGGCATGTACATCATGGGGATTGATGATGGAGGCTACCCCGGACCGAACCAAGGTGCCCGTCTCGGGATTGATGCGCAGCTCCGATGTGTCGGGCACCTGCTTAATGCAAACTACCGCATGCACCGCCGTCACTCCCTTGGGGGGCCACCTGCTTCCGGCAGAGCGGGTGTTGCCCTGCGGCGCGAAGCTTGTGAAATTTATCACGAATGATGGTGCACTAAACCGCCTTTAATCAGCGAACCTGACAGCATCATATCACACCCCGGCCAAGAAAGGGGTGTTGAGTTTTCAACCGGAATTTTCAACCCGCCGGAACTTTCAACCCGGTTGGTTCAAGGGCAGCGGCCGCAGCCGGGGGTTGCTCTTCATGCCCGGGATGCGCCCCCGCTTGGCCCGGGGCTCCCCCGCCACTTCCAGGACGTCCATGGTCATATCGATGGGCTTGGCGCCGCTGATGTAGCTGCCCACGCCGAAACCGCCGGCCCCGGCGGCCTTCAAGGCGGCGATTTTCTCGGGGTTCATGCCGCCGGAGCAGAAAATGGACACATGGCCAAAACCCTGCTGGTCCAGGCGGGCCCTGATCTCCCGCACCAGTTCCGGCGTGACGCCGCCCCGCTCCCGGGGGGTGTCCAGGCGCACCCCTGCCAGGGCCCGGCCCATGGCCTGGGCCACCCGCAGGGACTCTTCGGCTTCGTCTTTGAAGGTGTCCACCAGGATGATCCGGGGCTCGTCGGCCGGCATGAGGGCATCGTACGTACGGGCCACCGTGAGGGTGTCCCCGGCGATGAGCACGCAGGCATGGGGAATGGTGCCCACGGGCCGCTGCCCCATGAGCCGGGCGGCCAGGATGCAACTGGCCCCGTCGCAGCCGCCCACCAGGGCAGCCCGCTCCATGACCGGCGCCACCGCCGGGTGGACGTGGCGGGCCCCGAAGGAAATCACCGGCGAGTCCCCCGCCGCCTCCTTTATTTCCCGGGCCGCCGTGGCCCAGCCGCTGGCCGAGGCCAAAATGCCCAGCAGGGCCGTTTCATAGGGGCCGAAGGCCCGGTAGGGTCCCCGGATCTGCATGATGGGCTCGCCGGGGGAAAAAGTTTCTCCTTCAGCCAGGGACAAAACTTCGATGTGGCCCGCCGCGTCCCGGAGCAGGCCTTGGACTTCGGCCACCCCGGCCACCACCCCGTGCTTGCGGGCGAACACCTCGGCTCCCACCACCGTGTCGGCCAAGCCCAGGTCATCCAGGATGGCCAGCGTCTTGAACCAGTAAATGTCGGCCGTGGCGCCTTGGATTATCTCCTCGTGGGTTGCGGAGTGGAGCCGCCGGTCGGGCGCCACAGGCCAATGGCGGGCTTCATGCCAGCTTGTAAGCATAGGTCGTACCTGCCTCTCACGGCCCAGCCGGGGGATATTCCGTCGACGGCGTATCGTTCAGCCGGTGTCCGGCTCCATGGCAGCCTTTAGTCGTTTTGTTTCTTCTTGGCTAAGGCGGCGCCACTGTCCTTCGGGCAGGCCGCCCAATTTTAACGGGCCCACCGCCACCCGCAGCAGGTCCTGCACCGGGTGGCCCACTGTGGCCAGCATGCGCCGGATCTGCCGGTGGCGCCCTTCTTTCAAGGTGATGGCCAGGAGGGTCCGGTCTCCCTCCCGGTCCAGCACCGCCACCTGGGCGGGAGCCGTAGGGCCGTCGGCCAGGGGGACGCCCTTGCGCAGCACCGCCAGGACCTCCGTCGAAGGGTGGCCCTCCACCCAGACGTGGTAAGTCTTGGCCACCCCGAAGCGGGGATGGGTCAAGGCGTAGGCCAGGGAGCCGTCATCGGTGAGCAGGAGCAGCCCGCGGCTGGCCAAGTCCAGGCGGCCCACCGGCTGGAGGCCCGGCGGCGCCCCCCGCAGCAGTTCGAACACCGTCTTGCGGCCTTGGGGGTCCCGCCGGGTCACCATGTAGCCCGGCGGCTTGTGCAGGGCTATGACCGTCGCCCCCCGGTCCGCCGGCGCCGCGATGGGACGGCCGCCCACGGTGATTTGGGCTGCCCGGGGATCCACCCGGACGGCGGGGTCCCGGACGGTGACGCCGTCCACGGCCACCCGGCCCTGCCGGATGAGGGCCTCCGCCTGCCGGCGGGAGGCCACGCCGGCCCGGGCCAGCACCTTGGCCAGCCGCTGCCGGCGGTCTTGATCCCCCGTGTCCATGGCCCCTATTGTGCCCGCACCTGGACGATCATCTCCAACTCCACGGCAGCGCCCAGGGGCAGGGTGTTGACCCCCACGGCGGCCCGGGCATGGCGGCCCGCCTCGCCCAACAGTTCGCCCAAGAGTTCCGAGGCGCCGTTGATGACTTGGGGCTGCTGGGTGAAGTCATCGGTGCTGTTGACATAGCCCACCACTTTGACGATGCGCTCCACCGCGGCCAGGTCGCCGGCCAGCTCCTTGACGACGGCCAGGGCGTTGAGGGCGCAGATGCGGGCGGCCTCATACCCCTCCTCCACCGTCAAATTTTCGCCCAGGCGGCCTTTGTAGCGCAGTTCCCCCTGAACCATGGGCAGCTGGCCGGAGGTGAAGATGAGTTGACCCGACCGCACGCCGGGAATGTAAGCCGCTACGGGCGCCGGCACCGCCGGCAGTTCCAAGCCCATTTCCCGCAAGCGCTGTTCCAAGGACATGGCCCATCCTCCCTAGGTGAGAGAATTCTCCCGGCCAGCATTCTTGAAGCAGAGGCAAAAACCTTTGCCGGGGGTGAAGCCTGCAGCGCCGGGACGGCACGGCCTTTGGGATGGATTCAGGAGTAGAAGAGCCAGCGGACGGCGATGACCGAGGCGATGATGCCGGCCAGGTCCCCCGACAGGCCGGCGGCCACCGCGTGGCGGGGGTTGCGGATGCCCACGGAGCCGAAGTAGAAGCTGAGGATGTAGAAGGTGGTGTCGGTGCTGCCCTGCATGGTGGAAGCCAGGCGGCCGATGTAGGAGTCGGGGCCGTGGCGCCGGAGCAGTTCGGCGGTGATGCCCAGGGCGCCGCCGCCGGAAAAGGGCCGGATAAGGGCCAGGGGCAGCACTTCCCCGGGCACGCCCCAGCGGTCCAGCCAGGGCCGCAGCACGTCCACCGCCAGGTCCAAGGCCCCCGAATCCCGGAAGACCCCCAGGGCCACGAAGATGGAAACCAGGTAGGGCGCGATCCGAACCGCCATCTCCAGGCCCTCCCGGGCGCCGTCGATGAAGGCGTCGTAGATGCGCACCCCCCGCCACCAGCCGTACAAGGGTATGCCCGCCAGCATGACGGGAATGGTCCAGCGGGATATTTCCTCCAGCAGCTGGAACAAGACCGCCACGGTCACTCCCCCGGCGCCCGCCGCCGGAAAAGGTAGTCCACCGTTACGGCGGCGCAGGTGGAGCATATGGTGGCCACCAGGGCGCTGCCGACGATTTCCGCCGGGTTGCGGGAGCCGGCCCCCGCCCGCAAGGCGATGATGGTGGCCGGGATCAAGGTTACGCTGGAGGTGTTGACGGCCAGGAAAGTGCACATGGCGTTGCTGGCCTGGAGGGGGTTGGGATTGAGCTTCTGCAGCTCCTGCATGGCCCGCAGGCCGAAGGGGGTGGCCGCCGAGCCCAGCCCCAGCAGGTTGGCGCTCAAATTCATGAGGATGGCCCCCATGGCGGGATGGTCCCGGGGCACCGAGGGAAACAGCCAGCGGAGGAAAGGGGCCATGCCCCGGGCGATGGCGCGGATGAGGCCCGCCTCTTCGGCGATGCGGGCCATGCCCAGCCAGAGCACCATAATGCCCAGGAGGCCCAGCACCGCCTCCACCCCCGCTTGGGCCGACGTGGTGGCCGCCGCCGTCACCTTTTCTATTTGGCCCTTGCCGGCGGCCACCACCGTGCCGCCCAGCAGGAGCAGCAGCCAGATGGCATGGATCATGCCGCCGACTCCTCTCCGATGCCCCGGCCGGGTGAAGTTGGACATTAGAATACATGCGCTGCGGGAGAAGTTTATGAGGACAATGGATAGAGGCCGGCTGGTGCCGGCCTCTTCTGCGCTGTCGCCGCTTGGAGTTGGGGCCTCAGCCCCGGGTCACGCTTTTAAAGGGTGTTGACTTGCTTAGCTCTCGCGGGTTGGGTCAAAAAAGTCGTCGGCTTGCTCTTATTCCTCAATCCGGCGTACGTTGGCTGCTTGAGGTCCCCTGGTGCCGGGCACTACTTCGAACTCCACCATGTCGCCTTCGTCGAGGGTCCGGAACCCTTCCATGTCGATGGCGGTATAGTGGCAGAACACGTCCTCGCCGTTGGGCCGCTGGATGAACCCGTAGCCCTTCTCACTGCTGAACCACTTCACGATACCACGTTCCACTACGTTAAAACCTCCCTTGAACTCTGCGCGGAGACCGGACGCATTGGAGCCACCTTATCACGGGCACAGGCCCGTGTCAACAGCCTGACCCATTTATCTGGACCGGAATTAATTGAAATTTTGCCTATTGTCGAAATATATCGACGGTTGCCACGGGGAAAACTATGAAATTCGTAGCGTATGGGGGATGTGGGGTAAAAACAAACCCCCGGCCGCCGCTGCCGGCAGCCGGGGGTGTTGACGTTCGCGATCTCTTGCCTGCCGGGCCTTAGCTGCCCGCCTTGTCCACGTAGAACTGCTCTTCTTCCGTGGAGCCCCGCAGGGCCAGGGTGGAGCTTTCGCCGCCGGTGATGACCTGGGCCACCTCGTCGAAGTAGCCGGCCCCCACCTCCCGCTGGTGGCGGGTGGCGGTAAAGCCCAGTTCCTCCATGGCGAACTCCTTCTCCTGGAGCCGCACGTAGGCGGTCATGGCTTCCCGGGCGTAGCCGTGGGCCAGTTCGAACATGGAGGCGTTCAGAGCGTGGAAGCCTGCCAGGGTGACGAACTGGAACTTGTAGCCCATGGCCGCCAGCTCCTTCTGGAACTTAGCGATGGTGTCGTCGTCCAGGTGGAGCTTCCAGTTGAAGGAGGGCGAGCAGTTGTAAGCCAGCAACTTGCCGGGGTATTCCTTGTGGATGGCCTCGGCGAAGGCCCGGGCCTCATCCAGGTCGGGCGTGGCCGTCTCGCACCACAGCATGTCGGCGTAGGGCGCGTAGGCCAGGCCCCGCTTGATGGCCGTTTCGATGCCCGGCTTGACCCGGAAGAAGCCTTCCACGGTGCGCTCGCCCGTCAGGAACTCGTGGTCCCTGGGGTCGATGTCGCTGTTCAGCAGGTTGGCGCCCAGGGCGTCGGTCCTGGCCACGATGATGGTGGGCACGTCCAGGACGTCGGCCGCCAGGCGGGCCGCCTTCAGGGTGCGGATGTGCTGGGCGGTGGGCACCAGCACCTTGCCGCCCATATGGCCGCACTTCTTCTCGGAGCCCAGCTGGTCCTCGTAGTGCACGGCGGCGGCGCCGGCCTGGATCATGGCCTTCATCAACTCGTAGGCGTTGAGCACACCGCCGAAGCCGGCCTCGGCGTCGGCTACGATGGGGGCCATCCAGTGGATATCCGTGTTGCCCTCGGACCAATGGATCTGGTCGGCCCGGAGCAAGGCGTTGTTGATGCGGCGCACCAGGGCAGGGGCGCTGTTGGCCGGATACAAGGACTGGTCGGGATAGGTCTCCCCCGCCAGGTTGTTGTCACCGGCCACCTGCCAGCCGCTGAGGTAGATGGCGGGCACGCCGGCCTTCACCATCTGCACCGCCTGGCCGCCCGTGAGGGCGCCCAGGGCCCGGACGTACTCCTCGGTGTGCAGTAGGTTCCAAAGCCGCTCGGCACCCATGCGCGCCAAGGTGTATTCGATCTTCACCGAACCCCGCAGGCGGATGACGTCCTCAGCGGAATAGTCCCGCTTGATCCCCTTCCACCGGGGATCGGTCTTCCATCGCTGTTCCAGCTCTGCTGCTTCCTGGCGCAGCCGTTGTTCGAAGTCTCCTGCCATACTGAACTGGCCCCCTTGCTTTCCACTAATCTATGTTTACTAATTAATCATCTCATAGGCGGGTAGTGTCAAGAACTCGATGAATTCCTCGCTCAAGGCCACCCGGTCGAACAGCTCGGCGGCGTCGTCAAAGCGGCCCTCGTTGAAGAATTCGTCGCCGTAGGCCTCCCGGATCTTCTCCATCTCCTCGGCCTTCAACTGCTGCACCAAATCACGGGTGACGGTGCGGCCGTCGTCCATCTTAGCACTATGCCGGATCCACTGCCAAATCTGGGCCCGGCTGATCTCCGCCGTGGCCACGTCTTCCATCAGGTTGTAGATGGCGGCGGCGCCGGTGCCCCGCAGCCAGGAGGCGATGTACTGCAGGCCGACGGAAATGTTGTGGCGCAGGCCCTGCTCGGTGATCTTGCCGCCTTCGATGTGGGTGTTCAGCAGGTCGTCGGCGGTGACGTTCACTTCGTCCCGCTGGCGGTCCACCTGGTTGACCTTGTCGCCCAGGTGCTCCTCGAAGACGCTGCGGGCCACCTCCACCAGGCCGGGGTGGGCCACCCAGGTGCCGTCGGAGCCGTCGTTCACCTCGCGGATCTTGTCCTTGCGCACCTCTTCCAGGGCCCGGGCGTTGACCTCGGGGTCGCGCCGGCTGGGAATGAAGGCCGACATGCCGCCGATGGCGTGGGCGCCCCGCCGGTGGCACGTCTTGACCAGCAGTTCGGTGTAGGCCCGCATGAAGGGCGACGTCATGGTGACCTGGCCCCGGTCGGGCAGGACAAATTCAGGATGGTTGCGGAACTTCTTGATGACGCTGAAGATGTAGTCCCAGCGCCCGGCGTTCAGGCCGGCGATGTGGCCCCGCAGCTCGTAAAGAATCTCGTCCATCTCGAAAGCGGCCAGAATGGTCTCGATGAGCACCGTGGCCTTGATGGTCCCCACGGGGATGTTCAAGGCGTTCTGGGCGGCGACGAATACGTCGTTCCACAGGCGCGCTTCCCGATGGTTCTCCAGCTTGGGCAGGTAGAAATACGGGCCGGTGCCCCGCTCCAGCAAGGCGTGGACGTTGTGGAAGAAATACAGGCCGAAGTCGAAGATGCCGGCGGAAATGGGCTTGCCGTCGACCCAGACGTTCTTTTCCACCAGGTGCCAGCCCCGGGGACGGACCAGCAGGGTGGCGATTTCTTCATTCAGCTTGTAAACCCGGCCGTCATCCTGCTCGAAGATGATGGTCCGCCGTACGGCGTCCTTCAGGTTCACCTGGCCTTCGGTGACGTTCTCCCACGTCGGGGAAAGGGCGTCCTCGAAGTCGGCCATGAACACGTTGGCCCCGGAGTTCAGGGCGTTGATCATCATTTTACGGTCCACGGGCCCGGTGATCTCCACAAAGCGATGCTGGAGATCGTCAGGTACAGGGGCCACCCGCCAGTCGCCCTCGCGAATGTGGCGGGTGCTTTCCAGGAAGTCCGGACGTTCGCCTGCGTCCAGGCGAGCCTGATATTCGGCCCGCCAGGCCAGCAGTTCTTCCCGGGTGGGGTTGAACTGCCGGTGCAGCTCTGCCACGAAAGCCAAAGCTTCCGGGGTCAGGATCTCTTCCGCAACCCGTCCCTGTACCGGCCCGCGGACCTCAATACCTTCACCCATTGAGGAAATCCCCCTCCTTAATAAAAATGAAACCATTTCGGCCCGGCGGCGGACACAGCACCGGGTGAGCCTATATGGTTCCTATGCTAGTAGGTGTGGTGCAAGAAAACCATGCTTCTTCTCTAACCAGTAGTAGAAATGGGACCAATGGAGGTTTTCCACCTGCCAGTCCCTAATAGTTCTACCTGGACGACGGTTTACCTTGGCGAGCAGCGCCTCACCCGCTCCTGCCGTCCAGTGGCCATGAATACCGGACTTTCTCGGCGCAGGGAGGAACCCCTCCCCGGCCCCGCCCGGAGAGCACGATATTCGATTTTCAATTATATATTTGTTTAGGTGAAACGTACCCCCGCCAAGGTACCCGCCTGACGGGAGGGGGCGATGCCTTGTCGTCCTACGAACTCAGTTTCCTGGACAGCACCTTCCGCATCGGGGAAGAGACCGGGCCGTACATCCGCCAAGGGTTGAACAGCGAAACAGCGCAAAAAATCGCGGAACTCATCCGGGAGATTGCCGCCGTTGATGCTGTGGCCGTGACCAACGACCGGACCATCCTCGGCTACGCCGGCACGGGTTGCCCCTACATGGTGCGGGGCCGGTCCATCCTGACGGCCGCCACCCGCCAGGCCATCCAGACGGGCCAGGCGCGGGTGGTCAATTCCAAGGAGGAACTGGCCTGCCCCATTCCGGGCTGCCCCTGCCCGCTGCAGGGTGCCGTCATCGCCCCTTTGAAGGTTCGCCAACAAGTGGTGGGAACCGTAAAGCTATATAGGACGGGTGAACAGGATTTTCCTGCCTTGGCAAGACGATTGGCCCTGGGAATAAGCCAGCTGCTGAGCCTGCAGCTGGAGGTGGGCGAATCGGAGCGGCTGCGGGAACTGGCCGCCAGGGCCCGGCTGGAGGCCCTCCAGGCCCAGATCCGCCCCCACTTCCTGTTCAACACCTTGAACACCGTGCTCATGTTCACCCGCACCGACATCGAGCGGGCCCGGGAACTGCTGGTGCAGCTGGCTTCCTTCCTGCGCCGGGCCTTAACCGTTCGGGCCGAGTTCATCCCCGTGGAAGACGAGCTGGAGTACGTGCAGACCTACCTGGAGATCGAAAAGGCCCGCTTCGGCCAGGCCTTGCGCTTCAAGGTGAGCATCGACCCCGCCTCCCTGGGCTGCCTGGTGCCGGTGCTCACCATCCAGCCCCTGGTGGAGAACGCCGTGGTCCACGGCCTGGTGCCCCAGGAGGGCGGCGGGCGCCTGCTGGTGCGCACCCGGGTGCGCCATGACCGGCTGGAAGTGGTGGTGTACGACACGGGGGTGGGCATCCCCCGCCATCGCCGGGATGGAGTGTTTACGCCGGGAGTGGGCAAAGGCATGGGACTAGGCTTGGCCAACATCAACCAGCGGCTCATGGGCCTGTACGGTGAGCCGTACGGGCTGCGCCTCCTGAGCCGGCCCGGGCGGGGCACCTTGGCCCGCATGACGGTGCCGGTGCGCCGGGCCGCCGACCGGAGGGAGGCGGCAGGCCGGTGAAGGACGGGCGGCGGGTTATCAGGGCCCTCATCGTCGATGACGAATACCCCGCCCGGGCGGAGCTGCGCTATCACCTGAGCCGCCACGACGACGTGGAGATCACCGGTGAGGCGGTCACCGCCCGGGAAGCCCTGCGCCTCATCCGGGGGCTGGAATACGACGTGGTCTTTCTGGACATCGCCATGCCCGGCCTGTCGGGCATCGACCTGGCCAAGGAGATCCGGGAAGGGGCCCGGCCCCCCTGGATCGTCTTCGTCACCGCCTACGATGATTTTGCCGTCAAGGCCTTCGAAGCCCGGGCCTTGGACTACATTCTCAAGCCCATCACCGCCGAGCGGGTGGCCGAGGCCCTGGCCCGGGTCCGGGAGCGGCTGACGGTCCGGCTCCCCGGCGGCCCGGCGGAGGACGGCGCCGTCACTCCCCTGCCCCCAGGCCGCCGGGACGGATCACCGCCGGAGTCTGGGGCTTCCGGCCCGGCCCCCAGAACCCAGTGGATCATGGGCATGCGGGATGAAACGGCCATCCCCATCCCCATTGCCGATGTGGTCTACATTACCAGCGAGGACGACCAGGTCTTCGTTTACACCGTCGACCGGCGGTACCCCACCCGCTACACCCTGCGGGAGCTGGAACTCATGCTGCCCGGCAACGTCTTCTTCCGTTGCCACCGGGGCTACATCGTCAACTTGAATTTCGTCCGGGAAATAAGCCCCTTCTTCAACGGCACCTACAACCTGTCGGTGCCCTGGCGCGGGGGCACGGCCACCATCCCCGTGGCCAGGAGCCGGGTGGCGGAAATGAAGCGGGTTTTCTGGCCCGTCATGCCCCCGGATGCCTCCCGCCGGGCCTAGCCCGCCCCGGGGCCGGCAGACTTGCTCCGGTACCCGGATAGGGATACGATGGGCCCAGTACATTTTCACCGGGCGGAAGGAGACGTGGGCATGCCTTCGCAGTCCAGCTTCGACCTTATTTGGCGCTCCCTAGAAGATGAAATGGAAGACCGGGCCGACCAAGGCCTTGAAATCAGTGATCATGCCCTTTGGATGGAATTTTTCCGGGGTGACCGGCGCTACGAGATCCGTGTGAGCACGGGCCCCGGCATCAGCTGCCTGGTGCAGGTGGACCAGACGGCGGT
>Ga0079224_100001004_pt1 | contig 30857 bp, 30 predicted proteins | sample Stecom2015_FD_80414 | JGI IMG/M metagenome (GOLD analysis project Ga0079224, IMG submission 80414) | Agricultural soil microbial communities from Utah to study Nitrogen management - Steer compost 2015 | ecosystem: Environmental > Terrestrial > Soil > Agricultural land | place: USA: Utah... | reverse complement strand
CGACGACGGCTTGACGGGCTGGGGCGAGGGCGCCCCTTTCCCGTCATGGCCCCGGGGACTGGACCGGCGGGCCATGCAGGCCATTATCGAAGACGAATACCGCCCCCTCCTCCTGGGACGGGACCCCCGCCGGCTGGGAGAATTGATCCCCGCCCTGGAAAAGGCCGCCGACAGCCCCTTCGCCCTGGCGGCGGTGGACATGGCCCTGTGGGACCTGCTGGGCCAGATCCTGCAGATGCCTTTGTACTTGCAGCTGGGGGGCCTGGCCAGGCCGGCCCTCCCCCTCCATTACTCCATCGGGCTCAAGGAGCCGGCGGCCGTGGCCGCGGAGGCCCGGGCCGCCTGGGCCCAAGGCTACACCGATTTTAAATTGAAGGTGGGCGGCCCCGACTTCGCGGCCGAAGAGGCGGCGGTGGCGGCGGTGCGGGAAGCGGTAGGCGACGGCGCCCGCATCCGCGTCGACGTCAACGGGGCCTGGACGGTGTCCCAGGCCATCGACCGTATCAACCGCCTGAACCGCTACCGTCTGGACCTGGTGGAGCAGCCCGTGGCGGCTGAGGACCTGGCCGGCATGGCCGCCGTCCGCCGGTCCGTGGAGGTGCCCATCCTGGCCGACGAAAGCTGCTTCAACGCTGCCGATGTGGTTCGCATCGCCCGCCTGGAAGCCGCCGACGCCGTCAACATCAAACTGGCCAACTGCGGCGGCCTGTGGAACGCCCGCAAGATGGCCTACGTGGCCGAGGCCTTGGGACTGGCCTGCTTCATGGGCGGCATGCTGGAACTGGAGGTGGGCGCCTCCGCCGGCTTCCAGTTCGCCTTGAGCCAGCCGGTGATCACCTACTCCACGGGCATCCTCAACATGTTCACCCGAGAACCCCTGGCGGAGCCGGCCTGGGAAGCCAGGGGCCGCCACGCCTATCCCCGCCCCGGCATCGTGGGCATCGGCGCCCGACTTTATGAGGACAAGGTAAAGGCCTTCACCGTGGCCTAAGCTGCCTGGTTCCCTGGGCCAAAAGGGCCGTAACGGCGCCGTAGACGGCCAGGGCCGCCGTCAAGGCCGCCGCCTGGGGCAGCAGCAGATCCCACAAGGACATGGACGGATCGGCTCCCTGGGCCCAAAGCCCGCCCAGCAGCCAGCGGCCGGCGGCCGCCGCGGGAATTACAGCGGCGCCGGCATGGAGCAGCGGCGTCAGGTCCCGCCAAGGCAGGTCCAAGGCCCGGCGGGCGAAAACCAGGTCCATCGCGCAGGCCACGGCCGCCCCGGCGGTGACGGCTGCCGGCACCCCCAGCACGGAGCCGCCCGTCCCCCCCATCAAGAGGAACAGCGAGCCCAGGCGCACCCCGCCGGATGCCAGATCCGCCGCCAATGGGGCGGCGGCCCGCCCCAGACCCCGCAGGATGGTGGTGGCCACCGCATCGATGTAGAAGAAAAAAGGAACTCCCGCCAGGAGGATGGCCAGGCGCCCGGCGTAGGGGTAGCCCGTCTCCCCGGCGGCCAGATTGCCGAAGAGCAGGCGCACGGCGAAATCACCGCCCAGGTACAAGGCCACCGAGGTGACGGCGCCGCCGTGGCCCGCCCAGATCAAAGCCAGCCGGCCCCGGTGCTGGGTCACCGCCGGCGGCACCCGGGTGTCGGCCATGGCCGGGAGCAGCACCGCCGTCATGGCGAAAATGAAGACGGTGGGCAGGTAGATGAGGGGGGTGGTCATGCCCCCCAACTCACCGTAAAAGGCCAGGGCCTGGGCTGAGGTCAAGCCCGACGAGGCCAGCAGGGCGGGAATGGCCGTGGCCTCCACCAACCGGGCCAGGGACCCCACGGACCGCTGCAGGGCCACCGGCACCGCCACCTGGACCACCGTTCCCATGCCCGTGTCCCCCGCCGTCACGCCCGGCGCCTCATCGGCCTGCCGGGGAAGGACCCACATGCCGGCCAGCAGGCCCCGGTACCGCCGGAGCAGCACCAGCAGGCTGACCATCTCCCCCAGCAGCAAATTCGCTGTGACCAATTGAAGGCGCAGGGCCAGGGGCCAGTGCCTGTGGAGCAGCAGGGCCAGGGCGGCAGCCAGCACGGCGCAGCGCGCCCCCTGCTCGGCGGCATGGCTGGCCACCATGGGCCCCACCCGGCGCAGGCCTACGAACAGGCCGCGAAAGATGGACGAGACCACCGCCAGGACCATAATGGGAATGAACAGGACGAAGGGGATGTGCTCCCGGACGGTGCGCCAGGCGTCGCTCCCCAGGCGGGGCACCACGGCCACCGTGGCCGCCGCCGTCCCGGCAGCCAGCAGGGCAGCCCCTAGGGACAGGATGATGAGGAGGCGCCTGGCCTTGGGGGAGCCGGGATCGTCCAGGCGGGCCGCCACCCGCCCGATGCCGGGGGGCAGGCCGGCGATGAAGGGAGCCACCACGGCCCCGTAGCCGGCCATGGCCAGCTGCAGGATGCCCAGGCCCTGGGCGCCCAGAAAGCGGGACAGCAGCACCCGGTAGGCCATCCCCAGGCCCCGGTTGGCCAAATTGCCGGCGGCCAGGGAAAAGGCGGCCCGGGCCAAGCCTCGTTGCCGGCGGGTCACCTGTCCATCCCCCCGGTTCAGCCCTATGCCGTCGGGGGGCGTGCTAAGCCGTCGGAATCAGCCTTGGGCGCCCACGGCTTTGGGGGAAGGCTCTCCCCGGCCCACCCGCTGGAACCACATGGCGATCATCATGGAGCCCAGGAAGTAGGAAATGTTGAGACCCCACCAGACGCCGGTCAAGCCCCAGTCCAAATAGTTGGAGAGGAACCAGGCGCTGGGGAAGCGGAACACGAAGCCCGTCAAGATGGCGAACACCAGGGGAGCAAAGGTGCGGCCCGCTCCCCGCAGGCCGCCGGCCAATACGATGGCGATGCCGACGAAGCCGAAGAGGGGACTGACGGTCCGCAGGAAGTGCCGCCCCACCTCCAGCACCCCGGGGTCCCGGTTGAACATGCCCACCAACTGGTCGGGAATGAGCATGCAAAGGACGGCAAAGGCGCTGGTGACGGCAAAGGTAAGACCTGCCGACGTCCAGCCGCTGGCCAGAGCCCGCCGGTGCTGCTTGGCGCCGATGTTCTGGCCCACCATGGTGGTGGAGGCGATGCTGATGGCCATGGCGATAAGCAGCACCAGGGAAAACAGCCGGCCCGTGATGCCGTAGGCGGCCAGGGCCGTGCTGCCGAAGGCGGCCACCAGGCCGGTCATGAGGGACATGTCGAAGCCCCGGATGGACATCTCCACCGACGAGGGCAGGCCTAAGACGACGATTTGCCTGATGGCCTTAAAATCGGGCTTCAAGTGGGCCAGCCTGACGTTGATGCCGTAGTTGCCCCTCAGCATGAGAAGCCAGGCGATGGCGGCCCCCACGGAACGGGAAAGGACGGTGGCGACGGATGCGCCCGCCACGCCCATCTCCGGGAAGGGGCCCCAGCCGAAGATCAGGATGGGATCCAGCACCACGTTGATGGCCACGGCTACGGCCATGATTTTCATGGGGGTGACGGTGTCGCCCCAGCCCCGCAATAGGGCTTCAAACAAGAAGAAGAAGAACATGGAGGGCAGGCCGTAATAAAAGATGCGGAGATAGATAAAGGCCTCGTCCCACACGTCTGGGGGCGTCTGCATCAGCCGCAGCACCAAGGGCACCGATTGGGCCCCCACGATGGCCAAAATCACCGACAGGGCGCCCACCAGCAGGATGGTCTGACCCGCCACCCGGTTGACGCCGTCCTGGTCGCCGGCGCCGGTGCGCTGGGCCACCAGGGCCGTACCGGCAATGGTGAAGCCCAAGGCGAAGCTGACCACCAGCATGAAGGCGGGAAAGCTTAGGGCCACGGCCCCCACGGCCTCGGGACCCACCCGCCCCAGCCAGAAGGTGTCGGTCCATTCGTAGACCGTCTGCAGCAGGTTGCCGCCCACCACGGGCAAGGACAGGCGGATGACGGTGGGCAGGATGGGACCCGACAGGATGCGCTGACGCATGTCTGCCTTAGCCCCGGCAGATGCTTTTTGATCTGCTTGGGCAGGTGCGGTGGCACCAGCGCCGGCGGGAGCCCCGGGCTCAGGCGCCGACGCCTCGGGGCCGGCGGGCTCAGGCCCGGCTGCCTGAGGCAGCCTCTCCACCCCTTCGTACCGCTCCGTCACGGGGACACCTGCAGCTGCCGGGCATCGACTCGGGCCAATGCGCCCAGATATTCGTAGTGGGCCACTATGCCGCGCCGGATGGCGGCCAGAGGCAAGGATTCATCGGGAGCGTGGATCTGATCGTCGGGCCCGCCGAATGAGTAGAACACCATGTTCACTCCCAACAGCCGCCGGAACATCTCCGCCACCGGCAATGTGCCGCCCATGCGGGTCACCAGCGGCCGGCGGCCATATATTGAAGATAATATATCAGCGGCCACCGTCAGTGCTATATGCTTCACCGGCATCACATAGGGCCGGGCCGAACCGGGGAAGCGCCGGACGGAAACCTGGACCCCCGGGGGCACGTTGGCCATGATGTGGGCCTCCACCAGGTCCAAAACCTTATCGGGATCCTGGTCCGGGACCAGGCGGCACGTGATCTTGGCATGGGCCGTGCTGGGCAGGACCGTCTTGATGCCCTCCCCTTGAAAGCCGCCCCACATGCCGTTCACTTCCAGGGTGGGCCGCACCCACTGGCGCTCCAGGGTGGAATAGCCCGGCTCGCCGAACAGCTCCGCCACCCCCAACTGGGCCTTGTAGGCCTCTTCGTCAAAGGGCACGGCGTCGATGGCCGCCTTCTCCTCAGGGGTCAGGTCCCGCACATCATCGTAGAAGCCCGGCACCAAAATCTTCCCCTCGGGGCTCCGCAGCCCGGCCAGGATGGCGGCCAGAGCGTGGAGGGGGTTTTGCACCCCGCCGCCGTGGTTGCCCGAGTGGAGGTCGCCGGCGGGTCCCGTCACATCGATCTGCAGCCCGGCCAAGCCCCGGCTGCCGGTGACCAATGAGGGAGTCTGGTGGTCCCACATGGACCCGTCGGCGCAGATGGCCAGATGGGCCGCCAGCAGGTCCCGGTGCTTCTCCATGAAGGCGGCCAGGTGGGGGCTGCCGACTTCTTCTTCACCTTCGATGAGGAACTTGATGTTCAAGGGCGGCTGCCCGTGGAGTTCTTTATAGGCTTCCACAGCCTTGATGGGCATGAAGATATTGCCCTTGTCGTCGCTGGCCCCCCGGGCATAAAGACGGCCACCCCGCACCGACGGCTCGAAGGGCGGGGTGGACCACAAATCCAAGGGGTCTACAGGCTGCACATCGTAATGGCCGTAAATGATGACGGTGGGCAGTTGGTCCGAAACATGCCAATGGGCGAAAACCAGGGGCGCGCCCCCGGTGTCCATGATGTCCACCCGGGGCATGCCGGCGGCCCGCAGGGCCCCCGCCACCCACTGGGCGGCCCGTTGGATGTCTCCCCTATGCTCCGGCAGGGCGCTTATGCTGGGAATACGCAAAAAATCCTTCAACTGGGCCACGATGTCGTCGTCTGCCGCGGCCACATAGGCAGTGATGTCTTCAGCCAAGGGGCATGCCTCCTCTTCGGGCTACCCCCTTCGCGCCTCCGGGTTCATACCCTGCCGGCGGCGTCTCAAGACTCTTCCTGGTGCCCGTAGTGCTGCTTTACCACTTCGATGGAATCGCCGTCGATGACGTATTTGGAGTCGGGTCCCTGCAGGTGGATCAGCCGGTTTTCGGTGTCGAACTGGGTGTCGCCGATGTGGATTTCAAACACTTGACCGCCGCTGGTGTAGATGATCAACTCGCCCCACTTGTTGAGGAGTTCCTGCACCTTTTCCATCTTCACGGTATCACCTTCTTTCCTTGGGTCTAATCGGGAGTTTGTCCAAGGACAGCCTGCCCATTACCGGGCGGGATTGATTCCCAATTCTCCCCTGCGCCCTTTGCGGACGATGACCACATAGTGGCGGCCCGAATCGATGACCGAGTGGATGCGCTGGGAAAAGTCCTTGAAGCCCGCCAACTCCTTTTCCAGCTGCGCCACCCGGGCCTGCTCCTCGGCCAGGCGCCGCTCCAGGATTTCTGTGCGGCGCACCTGGCCGTCGGCCGCCTCGCTTTCGGGCACGGCCTCCGCGTTCAAATCGCCCAAGAAGGTGTAGACGTTGGGGGTGCGCCGGCCTCCCACTTCCCGGATCTCCAGCAGGCCCTGCTCCTGGAGATCGGCCAGCCCCCGCTTCACGATGGCATACGAAACGCCAGACCCCTCGGCGATTTCCTTATAGGTGGCCCTCAGTTCGGGATCTCCCGTGGCTTTGACCCGGTCTTGGAAGAACCTGATCAGCTTGCGAATGGTTCTGGCGGAAACATGCTTCGGGACGATGGGTCTGGCCATGATTACCCTCCTTAAGGGACGGCCCTTGCAAAATGGTGATTGGTGTAACGTAGCTAGTACGAAAAAAATTGTGAAATCCCTGCCATAAGATGATTATATTCCGGGAGAATTATGAAGGTTTATCCCGAGACCGGGATTTTCATATGGGCTGCCGGGTCCGGGCCGTGATACGTTGTAGGGAAGAACATGATACCGTTTAGGGAAGCAACGGATATCAGGGAAAGAGGGGTGGCGCCAGGTGCGATTCCTGGACGACGCCAGCCGGGAGGCCATCCGGCAGCGTTTGGGCGAAGGCGGCAATCAGGTTACCCTCCACGTTTTCATTCAGGATGATGAGCAGGCGGAGAATGGGCAGGCCCAGACCATTTCCAAGGACACGGTGGATTTGATGGAAGAGTTGGCGGAGGCGGCCGGCAACATCCGGGTCCGGGTGTACGAGCCGGACCAGGATATGCATGTTTTTACCCATTACGGCATCACGGAGGTCCCCACCGTCATGCCCATGGCGGAGCGGGATGAGGGCATCCGCTTCGTGGGCCTCCCCCACGGGTACGAATTCGCCAGCTTGCTGGACACCGTGGCGGCCATGCGCAACGACGAGGAGCCTGAGGTGAGCCCCGAACTGCTGGAGCGGCTGGCCGAACTGCGGGGCCCCACCAACTTGAAGGTGTTCTACACCCCCACGTGCCCCCACTGCCCCCGGGCGGTGCGCAACGCCATTCAATTGGCCCGGGCCAGCGACCAGATCACCGTTGAATTGATCGAGGCCCTGCAGTTCCCCCACCTGCGGCAGACGTACCAGGTGTTCGCCGTGCCCCGCACCGTCATCAACGACATCGCCGTCTTCGACGGGGCGGGCACCGTGGACGATGTGGTCTCCCACATCATAGCCGCCCATCGGGGTGAAGGGTTCGAGGAGCAGCAGGAAGAGATCCGCCGCCGGATGGAGGAAGCCGCCCGGCAGCAAGAGGCAGACGGCCGGGTAGACTAGCTGGTCGACGCCTTGACCGCGGCGCCGCCGTAGCGACGGGCTACATATTCCTCCAGGATGGCCAGGAATTGCTCCGCCATGTCGTCGCCCCGCAGGGTGCGGTACAGTTCCCCGTCCATGTAGACCGGCGCCACGGGCTCTTCAAAGGTCCCGGGCAGGGAGATGCCGATGTCGGCATGGCGGCTCTCCCCCGGGCCGTTGACCACGCAGCCCATGACGGCCACGGTCATCTCCTCCACCCCCGGGTACTGCCGGCGCCATTGGGGCATGCGCTCCTGGATGTACCGCTCCACCCGTCCGGCCAGTTCCTGGAAGAAGGTGCTGGTGGTGCGGCCGCAGCCGGGGCAGGCGGTCACCTGGGGCGTGAAGCTCCGCAGGCCCATGGACTGGAGCAATTGCTGGGCTACCCGGACCTCCTGGGTCCGGTCTCCCCCCGGCTCCGGGGTCAAGGAGATGCGGATGGTGTCGCCGATGCCTTCCTGGAGCAGCACCGCCAGGGCGGCGGTGCTGGATACCATCCCCTTGATGCCCATGCCCGCCTCCGTCAGCCCCAGGTGGAGGGGGTAGTCGCAGCGGGCGGCCAGTTCCCGGTACACCGCAATCAATTCCTGGACCGAAGACACCTTGGCGCTGAGGACGATCTTGTCGTGGGCCAGGCCGATTTCCTCCGCCAGGGCCGCCGACCGCAATGCGCTCTCGACGATGGCTTCCAGCAGCACTACGTTGGCGGGGACCGGATCGGGCCGCCGGGCGTTTTCATCCATCAGTTCCGTGAGCAGCTCCTGGTCCAGGGAGCCCCAGTTGACCCCGATGCGGATGGGCCGGTCGTGTTTGATGGCCTGCCTGATGATGGCGGCGAAGTTCTCGTCCCGCTGGGTGCGGCCCACGTTGCCGGGGTTGATGCGGTACTTGGCCAGGGCCCGGGCGCATTGGGGAAACCGCTCCAGCAGCACGTGTCCGTTGTAGTGGAAGTCGCCGATCAGGGGCACGTCCATGCCCCGCTCCCGGAGTCCGGCAGCGATGTGGGGCACGGCCTCGGCGGCGGCTTCGTTGTTTACGGTGATGCGCACCAGCTGGCTCCCGGCCTGGGCCAGGGCCGCCGCCTGCTCCACCGTGGCCTCCACGTCGGCCGTATCAGTATTCGTCATGGACTGGACTACTATGGGGTGCCCGCTGCCCATGGGAACACCGCCAACCCATACGGTTGTCGTGGCCCTGCGGGGTTCGGGGCCGATATTCAGTGATTGCATATTTTTTCACCCCATAGTATGATTATGCACATCATGATTAGGGGCCTGATTTCTCCGGGCCGGGAGTTGATGGGTATGCAGGTCGGTGTCGTAGGCGCCACAGGCTACACAGGAATCGAACTCTTGCGCCTTCTCAACGAACACCCCCATGTCCGAGTGGCATGGGCCGTGGCGCGGCGCGACGCTGGACGGGCCATCGGGCATACCCTGCCGCATCTGCTGGGTACAGCCTTGGCCGACTTGGTCCTGAGTCCGCCGGAGGACATGGACAACGGTATTCTACCACCAGTTGACTATGCTTTCCTAGCATTGCCCCACGGAGCCGCCGGCCCTGCCGCCCAAGCCCTGCGGGCTCAAGGGGCCAAGGTCATCGACCTGAGCGCCGATTTCCGCCTGAAGGACCAGTCGGTGCACCAGGCGTGGTACGGCACCCCCGACGAGGAGATGCCGCCGGCCTCCCTGCGGGAAGAAGCGGTGTACGGCCTGCCGGAACTGTTCCGCGACCAGATCCGGGACGCCGCCCTGGTGGCCAACCCGGGCTGCTACCCCACGGTGTCGGCCCTGGCCGCCGCGCCCTTGGTGGCCCACGGCCTGGTGGACGTGGACGACTTGATCTTCGACTGCAAGTCCGGGGTATCGGGCGCCGGGCGCAACGCGTCCATGACGGTCCATTACGGTGAAGTGAACGAAAGCCTGCGGGCCTACACCGTGGCGGGCAAGCACCGCCACATCCCGGAAATCGAGCAGACTTTGACCATCCTGGCCGGAAAGCAGGTGCGGATCACCTTCACCCCCCACCTGGTGCCCATGACCCGGGGCATCCTGGCCACCTTGTACGTGCGCCTGGCGGGCAAGGAGATGGACGAAGAGGACCTCCTCCGGCTTTACCGGGAGTTTTACGCCGGCGCTCCCTTCGTGCGGGTGTATCCCCAGGGGATGCTCCCCGCCACCAAGGCGGTCCAGGGCAGCAACTACTGCGACATCGGCCTGGCTTTGGACCGGCGCACCGGCCGCCTCCTGGTGGTGGCCGCCATCGACAACCTGGTGAAGGGCGCCTCGGGACAGGCCGTCCAGAACATGAACATCATGGCCGGGCTGCCCGAAGACGCGGGTCTCAAGATCTCACCCCTCTACCCTTGACCTTGAGCCTTATAATCGTGTTGTTGCAGGTGTGCAGGGGTGTTTATTTGTTGTGACGACCATGGATGCAAATAACCGACGGGAGGTAGGTGCCATGGGCAACCGGGACATAAACGACTTTGAGAGGAAAGACAAAGCCCCTGCGGGTCCCGGCGGCGTCACGGCGGCTGCGGGCTTCACCGCCCACGGCATGCATGCCGGCATCCGCAAGAGCGGCAAAAAAGACTTGGCAGTGCTGGTGGCCCATGAGCCCGTGCCGGCCGCGGCCATCTTCACCGTCAACGTGGTGCGGGCGGCTCCCGTCGTGGTGAGCGCCGAACATCTCCAGAAGAGCGGCGGCATGCTGCGGGCCATCGTCATGAACAGCGGCGTGGCCAATGCCGCCACCGGGCAGCAGGGTCTGGAAGACGCCCGGGCTACGGCCCGGTGCGCCGCCGAAGCCTTGGGGATCCCCGAGGAGCAGGTGGCCGTGGCCTCCACGGGCCTCATCGGCGTATTCCTGCCCATGGACGTCATCCGGGAAGGGGTGCCGGAATGCCTGGCGGCCGCCTCCCGGGAAGGGCACCTGCTGGCGGCCGAGGCCATCATGACCACCGACACCTTCAGCAAGGAGGCGGAAACCCGGCGGGTCCTGAGCGACGGCACCACCATCACCGTCGGGGCCATGGCCAAGGGGGCGGGCATGATCCACCCCAATATGGCCACCATGCTGGCCTTCGCCACCACCGACGCCCGGGTGACCCCGGCGGCCCTCAAGACGGCCCTGGCCCAGGCCGGCGACGCCACCTTCAACATGATCAGCGTGGACGGGGACATGTCCACCAACGACGCCGTCTTCCTCATGGCCAGCGGCGCCGCCGGCGGACCCCTCATCGACGGGCCGGGGCCGGACTTCGACGTACTCGTGTCGGCCCTGCTGGAAGTGTTTACGAAATTGGCCAAGGACATCGTCTCCGACGGCGAAGGGGCCACCCGGATCATGGAGGTCCACCTCCAAGGGGCGGCCAGCCCCGAGGAAGCCCGCCTGGGCGCCAGGGCCGTGACCCGCAGCACCCTGGTCAAGGCGGCCCTCTTCGGCGGCGACGCCAACTGGGGCCGCATCCTGGCGGCCTTGGGCTCTTCGGGCGCCGCCTTCGATCCCGACCGGGTGGACTTGAAGATCGGCGGCATTCCGGTCCTGGAGTCCGGGCGCCCCATCCCCTTCGACGAGCAAGAAATGGCCGCCGTCCTGGCGGAAAACGAAGTGCGCTTCGACTTGAACTTGAATGCCGGTGACCACTCTGCCACCGCCTGGGGGTGTGACATTACCTATGAGTACATTCGCGTCAACGCCGAATACCGCACCTGAACTCTCCCACAAGGCCGGCAGCGGGCCCGTGGCGGTGGTCAAGGTGGGCGGCGCCCCCCTCCACGGCGGGGCCGACACCGCCGCCTTGGCCCACGACCTGGAGCGGGCCCTGGCCGGTGGCTGGCGGGTGGTGGTGGTCCATGGGGGCGGCAGCCAGCTCAACGATCTGATGGGCCGGCTGGGCTTGAAGCCCCGCTTCGTGGACGGTCTCCGGTTCACCGACGACGATGTGCTGGCGGCCGCCGTCATGGCCTTCATGGCCGTCAACACCCAGTTGGCCGCCGCCCTGGTGGCCCAGGGCATCAAGGCCGTGGGCATGGCGGGCAGCGCCGGCGGCCTGGTGACGGCCAAGCGCCGCTATCACCGCCCCCAGGGCCAGGACACCGTCATCGACCTGGGCTGGGTGGGCGACGTGGCCGGCGTCCGCCGGGAGGTCATCGACAGCATCTGGACGGCGGGCTGCGTCCCCGTCATCGCCCCCTTGGGCCTGGGCGAAGACGGCCATCTGTACAACGTGAACGCCGACACCATCGCCGCCGCCCTGGCCGCGGGCCTGACAGCCGACCAGTGCCTCCTCCTCACCGACGTGCCGGGCCTGCTGACGGTGGCGCCCAATGAGCGCATCGAGGACGGGTCCGAACCCGAGGTGATCCGCCGCCTGTCGGCGGACCAGGCGGCCCAGTGGCTGGATGAAGGCCGCCTGACGGGCGGCATGCGGCCCAAGATCGCCGCCGCCTTGACGGCCGCCCAGGGCGGCGTGGCCCAAGTGCGCATCGTGGACGGCCGGGAGCCCGGGGTCATTTCCCGGCACCTGCTGGACGGGGCCGACGACGGGACGGTTATTTTAGGGGGTGCCGGCCGATGACCGACTGGCTGAATCGTGACAAGGAAGTGTTCCTGCAGGTTTACAACCGCTATCCCCTCATGCTGGTCCGGGGCAGCGGCTCCCGGGTCTGGGACGATCAGGGCCGGGAGTACCTGGACTTTTTGTGCGGCATCGGGGTGACCAGCCTGGGCCACTGCCATCCCGACGTGGTGGAGGCCATCACCCGCCAGGCGGCCACCTTGATCCACACGTCCAACCTGTTCCACAACGGCCCCGCCCTGGAACTGGGCGAACTGCTCATCAACCTGGGCGCCCTGGACCGGGTGTTCTTCTCCAACAGCGGCGCCGAGGCCACGGAAGGGGCCATCAAGCTGGCCCGCAAGTACCACTGGCGCCAGGGCCGGCCTGAGCGGAACGTCATCGTGTCCATGACCGGCAGCTTCCACGGCCGCACCCTGGGCGCCCTGGCGGCCACCGCCAAGCCCGAGATACAGGAGGGCTTCGGCCCCCTGCCCGGGGGCTTCAAGCACGTGCAGTGGAACGACGTGGAAGCCCTGGACGCCGCCCTGGACGATCAGGTGGCGGCCCTCATCCTGGAGCCGGTCCAGGGTGAAGGGGGCATCCACGTGGCCGATCCCCAGTTCATGCACGCCGCCCGGGCCTTGACGGCCGAGCGGGGCATCCTCCTCATCGTGGACGAGATTCAATGCGGCATCGGCCGCACGGGCTCCATGTTCGCCCACACCGAGTACGGCATCCGGCCCGACATCATGCTCCTGGCCAAAGCCCTGGGTAGCGGCCTGCCCATCGGCGCCATCTGCGCCACCGAGGAGGCGGCTCAGGGGTTCGCCTTCGGCGACCACGGCACCACCTTCGGCTCCAACCCGGTGGCCTGCGCCGCCGCCACCGCCACCCTGCGGGCCATCGTCCGGGACGATCTGGCCCGGCACGCCGGCGAAATGGGCCGGCTGCTCATGGACCTGCTCCAGGCCCGGCTGGGCGGCAATCCGGCGGTGACGGAAATCCGGGGCAAGGGCCTGATGGTGGGCATCCAGTTGACCTGCGACGCCCAGAAGGTGCTGGCGGGCTGCCGGGACCGGGGCCTGCTGGCCAACGTCACCTCGGGCTCGGTGCTGCGCCTCCTCCCTCCCCTCATCGTCACCGAGGAGGAAATCCGGCAGTCCGTGGAGATCATCGGCCAGGCCATAGAGGACGCCGTCGCCGCCCAATAGCCGGGCGCCGGCGGGAGACCATCGTCGTCAAAACCTGCTCCCACTGGAAAATTTCCGGCCGTTGACCGTTGGTTGACAGTTGCCGGAACTAGGTGCTACTATCTTCAACAGTGACGGGGCTGTTGTTGCCCTGCCCCGGAACAACGCCATAGGCAAACGCCATGAAGGGGAACAGTAAGCGCTCCCCCCGGACGTGCCAGAGAGCGGGTCCCCAGGCTGCAAGACCCGCCGCCGGAAGCGCTGAACCCACCCCGGAGCGGACGGCCAGCGCACTCCCCCTAGGGGTGCGGTAAGCCGCGACGGAGCCCAACCGTTACCTTGGGCGGGATGCCATCGCGCATCCTGGCAGAGAGGACGAACAACCCTGCCGGGCCGGCAGGCCGGCCGCCGGGGGTTGGCCGTCAACTAGGGTGGTACCGCGGATCCTTTCCGTCCCTAAGGCGGAAAGGTTTTTTAATTTTTAGGAGGGGTGTTGCACAGTGGGAGCTAATCACAAGGTGGCCTTGGAAGGGCATATGAACCACATCCGGGAATTGCAAGGGGTACCCGGCAGCACCCCTTCTCTGGCCAACCTCCAGATAACCTTTATCGGCGCAGGCCGCATCGCCCAGGCCATGGTGGAGGGCCTGGTGGCCGCCGGCCTGTCGGCGGACCAGATTCACCTGACCAACCGGGGCAATCGGGAGCGCCTGAACCATTTGCAGAGCCGCTGGGGCGTCAACGTCCACCTGGACAAGGCGTCGGCCGTAGACGGCGCCCACGTGGTGGTGCTGGCGGTGAAGCCCGCCGACATGGCCGAGGCGGTAGCCCAGGTGAAGCCCCATTTGACGGGCGAGCCCCTGCTCATCTCCGTGGCGGCGGGCATCACCTTGGCGGCCCTGGCCGAGTGGACCGAAGATCGCTACGCCCTGGTGCGGGCCATGCCCAACTCCAGCAGCCGGGTGCTGGCTTCGGCCACCGCCCTGGCCTTCGACGAAAAGTGCAATGACGAGCACAAGGCTCTGGCCGAGGCCCTCTTCCGCACCATCGGCTCCGTGGTGGTGGTGCCCGAGGACCAGATGGACGCCGTCACCGGTCTTAGCGGCAGCGGCCCCGCCTATATATATAGACTGGTGGAAGGCTTGATGGAGGCCGGCCGCATGGCGGGCCTGCCCGACCACCTGACCCGCCGGCTCAGCATCGAGACCCTGTACGGGGCCGCCCACATGCTGGCCAGGACGGGTCAAGAGCCCACGGAACTCCGGCAAGAGGTGACCTCGCCGGGGGGCACCACCGCCGCGGGCCTGGCCGTGCTGGAAGCCCACGGCTTCACCGAAGCCCTGCAGCAGGCGGTGATGGCGGCCACCCGCCGGGCCGGCGAGCTGTCCAACTGGTACACCAACGACTCCGGGGAGATGGTGGGCTGACCTCTCGGGGGTGGGGCCGTGTCCCTGGCCCGTCAACTGCGGCTGTTGAACCTGGCCGCCGCCGCCCTGCTGGGCCTTTTGGCCTTCTATCTCCTGCTGGCGGCAGGGCGCTGGGCGGCCATGGTGCTGTTCATCGGCTTGATGATCGTAGGTCCCCTGGAAGACTGGCTCAAGTCCCGCTGGGGCGGGCCGCGGCCCCTGGCCCCCTCGCCGCCGGCGGAAATCATCGACCAGGGCACCAGCCTGTTGCTCATTTTGTGTATGATTTTAGCCAGCATACTGGGTTGATAATTACGGTATGAGGATGCATATGGCCGGAGGCGCTGACGGTTGCGGATAGGGTATCAAGGGGAGCCGGGAGCCTACAGCGAGGCGGCCCTGGTGGCCTGGTTCGGCGAAGAGGTGACGGCCCAGCCCTGCACCACCTTCGTGGATGTGGCCGAGGGGCTGGCCACAGGCGCTTTGGACGCCGCCGTCCTGCCGGTGGAAAACTCCTACGCCGGCGACGTGGGCGAAGTGTACGACCTGTTCTGGCGCTATCCCCTACTTATCCACGGCGAGATCACCCTGCCCGTCCAGCACTGCCTCCTGGGCCTGCCGGGCACCCGCTTGGCGGACATCCGCCGGGTGTGGTCCCATCCCCAAGGGCTGGCCCAATGCCGGGAATTCCTGCGGCAGCACGGCATCACGGCGGAGCCCGTCCACGACACGGCGGCGGCGGCCCGCCTGGTAGCCGAGGAAGGCAACCGGGAAGTGGCGGCCATCGCCTCGGCCCGGGCGGCGGTCCATTACGGCCTGGAAATCCTGGCGGCCAACATCCAGGACCATAAAGACAACACCACCCGCTTCTACATCTTCACCACCCCCGACGTGCAGTCGGTGCCGGGGCCGGCGGCGGCCCGCCCCAGGACCGATGAGGAAGGACGGCACCAAGGCAAGACGTGCCTCCTCTTCGCGGTCAAGAACAGGCCCGGCGCCCTCTACCGGTGCCTGGGCATCTTCGCCGCCCACCACATCAACATGACCAAGCTCACCTCCCGCCCCTACCCCGACCAGCCGTGGAACTACATGTTCATCGCCGACATCGCCGGAACCGTGTCGGATCCGGCGGTGGCCCAAGCCCTGGCGGAACTGGAGGAGCAGACGGTCCTCCTGAAGATTCTGGGCTCCTTCCCCACCTACGCCGCCCTGTAACCGGTACGCTCTCCCCCGGGATTCCTTCCCCTTTCCCATGCTTGCCGTGCTTGGGCAGGAGCGCCCTTCACCTATGGCCAACAACCTTGCTGTGCCTTTTTTCACAACATTTGTCCCGTTGCACCGGCAGTAAGGAGTGATCTTCATGGCTGATGCGGCAAATGCGCCTGCCGCCGGCAACGGCGGGGAAGCGGCGGAAAAGCTGCGGGTCGGTTTCATCGGCTTGGGCCTCATGGGCCAGGGCATGGCCAAGAACATTTTGAAGGCCGGCTACCCCCTGACCGTTTGGAACCGCACCCGGGAAAAGGAAGAGCCCCTGGCCGCCCTGGGCGCCCAAAGGGCCGACGATCCCCAGTCCCTGGCCGCCCAGGTGGACGTGGTCATCACCATCGTCAGCGACACCCCCGACGTGCGGGAGGTGCTCCTGGGCTCCAAGGGGGTCATCCACGGGGCCCGGCCGGGCCTGGTGGCCATCGACATGAGCACCATCGACCCGGGGGCCACCCGGGAGATGGCCGCCCAACTGGCGGAAGCCGGGATCCACATGCTGGACGCCCCCGTCAGCGGCGGCACCGAAGGGGCCGAGCAGGGCACCTTGACCATCATGGTGGGCGGCTCCCCCGAGGTGTACGCCCGCATGGAGCCCCTCCTCCTGACCATGGGCCACCGGGTCACCTACATGGGCGACCACGGCAGCGGCCAGGCCACCAAGCTGGTCAACCAAATCGTAGCCATCCTCAACACCCTGGCCCTGTCGGAAGGCCTGGTCTTCGCCGCCAAGGCGGGCCTGGACCTGGACAAGGTAGTGGCGGCCATCGGCGCCGGCGCCGCCGGCTCCTGGATGTGGAACAACCGGGGGCCCCAGGTGCTGGCCGGCGACTTCGCCCCCGGCTTCACCATCGCCCTGCAGCAGAAGGACCTGGGCATCGCCCTCAACGCCGCCCGGCAGTTGAAGGTGTCCCTGCCGGGGACCGCCCTGGTGCACCAGCTTTACAGCTCCCTGGAAGCCAGGGGGCTCAGCGAGGAGGGCAACCACGCCCTCATCAAGGCCATCGAGGCTTTGAGCGGCGTGGAGGCGCGGCGCAATTAGAACCAAAACCGGCGGGACGCCGCCGGCAATGCCGGCATCGATGCTGACAAAAGGCAGTTTGGGATAAGCGCCGGGCCAGGCCCCTTTCCCCTAGGCGGGAATTGGGGCCTGGCTCTTTTCCCGGCGATTGAAGACGGTGTGGGTGGTGTAGCCAGCCGCCCGGGCCCAGGCGAACAGTTCCGGGTAGGCCCAGCCTACGTGCTCGGGCTGATGGGCGTCGGAGGCCAGGCTGATGGGCACCCCCAGGGCCCGGGCCTTCACCAGCAGCCGCTGGTCGGGGTAGATCTCCCCCACGGGCTTGCGCAGGCCGGCGCTGGACACCTCCAGGCAGATGCCGGCGTCCCGGGCCGCCTCGGCCATCCGGTCGAAGTACCCGTCCAGCAGGTGGGCCTCCTCCGGCGGCAGGCGGTAGCCGTAGATCTTGATCAGGTCTGGATGGGCGAAAATGTCGAAAATGCCGCTGCGGATGGCCATTTCCGCCAGGCGGAAGTAGTCGGCGTAGGCCTGGCTCACGTCCCGGCCCACCCACGACTCGGCGTCCAGGTCGAAGCCCCACTCCCCCAGCCAGTGGACGGAGCCGATGACGTAGTCCCAGGGGTAATTGGCCATAAGACTGCGGATGTCGTCTTCCCGTTCGGGAATGTAGTCCATCTCGATACCCAGCTTCACCGGCAGGCCGGCGGCCTTGGCATCCTCGATGAGACGCACGTAGTCATCCAGGAGGAGCCCCTGGCTGCGGCGGGCGATGTAGTCGGGCCGCTCCAGGAGAGGCGCCGCCTCCACGAAGTGGTAGGCGTGCTCGCTGATGCCGATCTCGTCCACGCCCACCTTCTCCGCCTGCTCCACGAAGCGGCGCAGGTAGGACATCTTCAGGCCTTCAACTTCCAAATGCATGTGATAGTCGGTGACCATATATTTCATTCCTAGCCGGCGGCCCCGGCGCCGCTGCCGGAGTTGAAATGGGGCAGGATGACGACCCGGGTCTCCACCATGTTTTCCGTGCCCCGCAGTTCCGCCAGCACCTCGGGCGGCACTGGATCGTCCAAGGCCAGCACCATGATGGCCTCGCCCCGGACCTCCCGCCGGGCCACCTGCATGGCGGCGATGTTGACGCCGTGGCGGCCCAGGATGCTGCCCACCCGGCCGATCATGCCCGGCCGGTCCTGGTGCCGGGTCAACAGGAGGCAGTGCCCCGGGACCATGTCGATGGGCAGGCCGTCCAGGTTGGTGAGGCGGACGGTGCCGTCCACGCTGAGGGTGGCCGATACGGTGCGGCGCGGCTCCGTCAGGCCGGCCACGCTGATGACGGGGCCCACGGCTTCCCGGGCCGTCTCGGTGCGCTGGGACACCTCGAGCCCCCGGCGGCTGGCCAGCAAGGGGGCGTTCACCAGGTTCACCGGGTCTTGGACGATGCCTTCCAGCATGCCCTTCAAGACGGCGCCCGTCAAAATCTCCACGGCCCGGGCCGACGGCAGGTCCGCCGCCCGGACCACCACTTCCACCTTTTCCATGGGCCCGCCCAGGCCTTCCCGGTAGATGAGGCCCAAGGTCTCCGCCATGGGCACCAAGGGCCCGATGGCCCGCCAGTCCTCGTCGGACAGGTAGGGCAGGTTGACCACGCCCCGGGCCGGCTCGCCCCGGAGGAGGCGCATCACCTGGTCGGCCACGCTGGCGGCGATGTAGTTGAGGGCCTGCTGGGTGGAGCCGCCGAGATGGGGCGTCAGCACCACGTTGGGCAGTTCCGCCAGGGGATGCTGGCCCGGCGGCTCCGTCTCGAACACGTCCAGGGCGGCGCCGGCCAGCCGGCCTTCCCGCAGGGCCGCCTCCAGGGCCGCCTCGTCGATGAGGCCGCCCCGGGCGCAGTTGATGATGTAGGCCCCGGGCTTCATGGTGGCCAGGGCCTCGGCGTCGATGATGTTACGGGTTTCCGGGGTGCGGGGTATGTGCAGGCTGACGATGTCGGCGTTGGCCAGGAGTTCGGGCAGTTCCATCTGCTGGACGCCCATGGCCTGGAACCGGCTCGCCGTCACGTAGGGGTCGAAGCCCAGCACCTTCATGCCGAAGACCAGAGCCCGGCGGGCCACCTCGGAGCCCACCCGGCCGAAGCCCACCAGGCCCAAGGTCTTGCCCCGAAGTTCCTCGCCTACGAAGCGGCTCCGCTCCCACTTGCCCGCGGCCAGGGACTGGTGGGCCGCCACCACCCGGCGCAGCAGGCTGAGCATCAGGGCGAAGGTGTGCTCGGCCACGGCCACGCTGTTGCCGTCGGCCACGTTGACCACGAAGATGCCCCGCTCGGTGCAGGCTTCCAGATCGATGTTGTCCACGCCCACCCCGGCCCGGCCGATGACCCGCAGCCGGGGCGCCCCGGCCAGCACCTCCCGGGTGACCCGGGTGCCGCTGCGGACGATAAGGCCGTCGGCATCCTGCAGGGCTTCCATCAGCTGGTCCATGTCGGGCGAGCGGGGAAAGGCCGTCACCTCGGCCCCTTCGTACAGGGACGTAAGGCTTTCCGGTGGCAGGGGCTCCGTTACGACTACTTTATAGGGGGCGCCGGCGCGGGCGCTCATCGGTTCACCCCCGCCGCAGGCAGGTCGGCCCAAATCTCTTCCAGGATCTTAAAGGCCTGGGTGATGTGCTCCGGCTGGACGCCGCCCATGTGGCCCATGCGGATGACCGTGTCCTTCAGATGGCCTTGGGCGCCGGCCAGCACCAGGCCCTTTTCCCGGGCCAGCTTCAGCACGGTGCCGGGGGCGATGCCTTCGGGCAGGACGGCCGCCGTCACCGTGGGCGAGGCCACCTCTGCGGGGGCCAGGGGCCGCAGGCCCAAAGCCTGGAAGCCCTCCCGGGTCATGTCCCGCATCCGGCGGTGCCGGGCGAAGAGGGCCTCCTCCCCTTCGGCTTCGATGCTGTCGAGAGCCGCCTGCAGCCCGAACCACAGGCCCACGGCCGGGGTGTAGGGCGGCTTGCCGGGCGCCTTCAGGTAGGGCTCGAAATCCCAGGTGAACCGGGGCAGTTTGGCCTTGGCCATGGCTTCCCTGGCCCGGGGCCCTACGGCGACGATGCCCAGCCCGGGGGGCGTCATCAATGCTTTCTGGGATGCGGTGATGGTCACGTCGATGTTCCACTCGTCCATGTAGAGGGGAGCGCCGGCGAAGGAGCTGACGGCGTCCACCAGGATGAGGACGTCGGGCGCCACGGCCCGGATGGCCTTGATGTTCTCGTCCAGGGGCTGCAATACGCCCGTGGAAGTCTCGCAATGGGTAAGGAGTACGGCATGGAAAGGCTTGCCGCCCGACTGTAGTCTGGCGACGATTTCATCGGGGTCAGGCGCCTGCCCCCATTCCACGTCCAGGCGCTCCACGTCCAGTCCGTAGGCTTCGGCGATGGCGGCGAAGCGGGCGCCGAAGGCCCCCATGACGCAGGACAGAATGCGATCCCCCGGGGAAGCCACGTTGACCAAGGCTGCTTCCAGGGCGCCGGTGCCCGAGGACGGGAGGATGACTACGTCGCCCTGGGTATGGAACAGCTTGGTCAGGCGGCTGGTAACGTCGGCGTGAAGTTCCTCGAAGTCCGGACCTCGGTGGGAAATCATCTGCCGGGTCATCACCGCCCGGACCTCCGGGGGCACCCGGGTCGGACCGGGGATCATCAGCAGCCCTTCATCGTTCAAATCAACGGCCAAATTCAATTGGCGCTGTTCCATATCTTGTGTCGACATGAAACTCCCCCTTCCGCAAACAAAAATCCCGTCCCCTCCGGGACGGGAAAACCTTCCCGCGTTGCCACCCCGCTTGGTTACCTGCCGCTGTCCTGACCTCTGGAGCCCCAGGAGAACCACGGACTCAGGAAACCGGGGTGAACCTCCCCCGGCGCCGCCCTCGGCAACCCTCTCGTGCGGTCGATAAGGGTGACCAACCCGGTTGCGGACATGTTTACAATTAATGCGGATTGTAACATGATGACCAATCGGCGGCAAGTCTATTGGCCGCAAAATATTATAGTATGTCTGCCTTACCGGGTGCGGAACTTCACCCGCAAGGCCTCGGCAAACCCCCCGATGAACAGCAGTACGAAAATTCCCCCTAGAGTATAAGGAAGGGCCTGCAGCGGCACAGGCGCCGGCGCCCAGCGCCAGGCGTACAGGGCCAGGGCCGAAAGCACCAGGTTGCGCAGCAGCAGGTTGCGGCCTGAAGCGGCCCACAGCCCGCCGCAGGGGCACTCCCCCATGTGGGCGCCCCGCCGCCACTGGACCAGGGCGTAGAAGGTTACGGCCGCCGTCAGGGCCAGGGCCAGGGCGAGGCCCGCCTTGGCGGCCCAGATCATCAAGGGCAGGACGGCCGCCTCCAGGAAGAGGAAGATCACCGCCGCCCCGGTGGCCAAGACGGCCGGCAGCCGGGGCATGAACTCGCCCCAGGCGGCCAGGAAGCGGCCCCGCAGGTGGGGGCTGATGATTTTCTCCAAGGCCGAGGTGGCGTAGATGATTGCCATGCCCCAGGCCACGGCGGCGGGCAGCACCGGCTTACTCTCCCCTGTCCAGGCGCAGGCTGGCGGAATTGATGCAGTACCTCAGACCCGTGGGCTCGGGCCCGTCGGGGAACACGTGCCCCAGGTGGGCGTCGCATCGGGCGCACACCACCTCGGTGCGCATCATGCCGTAGGAGCGGTCCTCCCGGTATTCCACGGCCCCGGGATCCACCGGCTGCCAAAAGCTGGGCCACCCCGTGCCCGAGTCGTACTTGGTCTCCGAAGAGAACAAGGGGGCGTCGCAGCAGATGCAGCGATACAGCCCCGGCTCCTTGGCATCCCAGTAGATGCCGGTGAAGGCGGGCTCGGTGCCGCCGCAGCGGGCCACCTGGTACTGCTGGGGCGTGAGACGCTGCCGCCATTCCTCGTCGCTCAGGACCACCTTGCGGTTTTCCCGGTCATCCCGGCTTTCCGACATGCTCATCATCCCCTTTCCTCCCGCCTACAGCCTGTGTCTTTCCCTTCCATCCTAACCTAAGGGCGGCCTCTGGCCGAACCGCTGCTAGCCAAACCGCTGGGGCGAGAACAAGGCCACAGGATGGGCCGTGGCGCCCGTCAGGGCCAAATCGGCCGTGATTTCCCCCACCACGGTGGCGAACTTGAAGCCGTGGCCGGAAAAGCCCGTGGCCAAGATCACCTGCGGGTACTGGGGATGGGGCGCCAGCACGAAGTGGCCGTCGGGGGTGTTGGTGTACATGCAGGCGGCCGTCTGCAGCAGGCGGCCCTCCGCCAGGGCCGGAATGCGGCCGGCCAGGGCGTCCCGCAGGGCGTCCACTTCATCTTCCTCTACAGTGCGCCGGATGGTGGCCGGTGTGCACTCCTCCCCCGCGGTGTGGAAGGCGATCTTCACGCCGCCTTGGGGGCCTTCCAGGGCGGGAAAGCCGTAAAAGACGTCGTTGTCGGTGAACTGCCAGGCGAAGATGGGAAAGGCCTCGGGCCGGAAGGGCTCCGCGCCCCCCTGGGGATCCAGCCAATAAAGCACCTGGCGGGTCACCTGCAGGGGCAGCCGGGTGCCCAGCACTTGGGGCGCCCACGGGCCGGCGGACACCACCAGGGCCCCCGCCTCGTACACGCCCCGGGGCGTGGTGACCACCACAGTGCCGCTGCCCGTCACTTCCCAATGGCGCACCGGCTCTTCAAACTGCAGGACCGCGCCCCGGGCCTGGGCTCCTGCCAGATGGGCCCGGATGGTTTCCTCGGCCAGGACGTAGCCCGCCGCCGCCTCGTACAGGGCCACCGTTCCCGGCGCCGGCGTCAGCACCGGGTAGCGACGGCGCACTTCGGCGGCCGTCAGCAGTTCGTAGGGCAGATTGTGGTGGCTGGCGCTGGCGGTGCTGCCCCGCACCAACTCCCCTTCGGGGGGCCCGATCATTAGGCCGCCCGTCTTGAAGAGCAGCTGCCGCCCGTATTCCTGCTCCAGTTCCTCCCACAGCTCGTAGGCCCGGAGGATGAGGGGCACGTAGGCCGGGTCTTCATAGTAGGCCTGGCGGATGACCCGGGAGACGCCGTGGGAGGAGCCCTGGTCGTGGGGCGGCGTCAGGCCGTCCAAGCCCAGCACCCGGCTGCCCCGGCCCGCCAGGTGGTAGGCGGCGGCGCTGCCCATGGCCCCCAAGCCCAGGACGATGACGTCATAGGTGCGGGAAGAGGTGCCCGAGGGCACCCCTCCCGCCTCCCCTGCCGGGTTATTCGTCATCGGCGATCACCCATTGGCCGTCCCGCACCTGGTACAGGTGGTAGCTGCCCGGGGCGGTGCGGAAGCCGTCCTCGCCCATGGTGATGGGACCCGTGGCCCCTTCAATGCCGTCGGCCGAGCGCAGCCAGTCGGCGATGGCCTGGGGATCGGTGCCGGCGTTGGCGATGGCTTCGGCCACCAGCCGGGTGGTGTCATAGGCGAAGTCGGCCCAGATGGTGACGTCCCGGCCGTGCTGCTGGGTGAAGGCTTCAGCGAAGGCCTCATAGGCGGGATGGTCGGTGCGGCCCCACTGGATGGCGTACAGGCCTTCGGCGGCCTCACCGGCCAGGTCGATGACTTCCTGGGTCTGCATGGCCACGTCGGTCACCCAGGTGGCCTCCAAGCCCAGTTCCCGGGCCTGGGTCAGGACCAGGACGCCTTCCTTCACATGGGAAACCAGGAAGACCACATCGGCCCCCGACTGCTGCACCTTCAGCAGTTCGCTGCGCACATCGGTGGCGCCCACGGCAAAGCCCTGTTCTGCCACGATGACGCCGCCGGCGGCCAGGAAGTTTTCCTTGAAGTTCTCCTTTACGCCGATGCCGTAGTCATTGTTGATGTACATGAGGGCTGCCTGCTCCACGCCCCACCGCTGGGCCAGGTCGGCCCAGGCGGCGCCTTGGGCGGCGTCGGAGGGCATGACCATGAACACGTTGTCGAAGGCCGCCAGGTCGGGGCTGGTGGACACGGGCGAAATCTGCACCACCCCGGCCTCATCTACGATGGGGGCGATGGCCAGGGACAAGGAGCTGGAGGCCGAACCCAGGATGACGGGCACGCCCTGCTGGTCGATGAGCCGCCGGGCCGCCGCCACCGCCTCGTTGGCGTCCAGCTTGTCGTCTTCATACACTACTTCCAGGGGACGGCCGTTGATGCCGCCGGCATCGTTGATCTCCTTCACGGCTACCTCGGTGCCCATGCGCATGGACTCGCCGTAGACGGCGGCGTCCCCCGTCAGGTGGCTGATGAAGCCGATGGTGATGGGGCCGTCATCGTCGGCCTGACCGGCACCGCCGCCGGTGCCGCCGCCGCAGGCGGCCAGCACCAAGGATGCAACCAGCATCAGGGCCGCAAGCCCCAGCAAACGCCTCTTGCTCACTGCCGCGATCTCTCCTTTCCGTGCAAAAGCGGCATTTTAACTACCCTGCCGTTATTCGGCCTCCCAGGTACAATTCCTGGACCTTGGGGTCATTCAACAGGGACTGCCCGGTGCCCGTGTAGCGGTTCCGGCCCAGCTCCAGGACGTAGCCCCGGTCGGAGACGGCCAGGGCCTGGCGGGCGTTCTGCTCCACCAGGAGGATGGCCTTGCCCTCGTCCCGGAGGGTGTTTACTATAGCGAACATCTGCTGGACCAGGGCCGGCGCCAGCCCTAGGGAAGGCTCGTCCAGGAGCAGCAGGGACGGGCGGCTCATGAGGCCCCGGGCGATGGCCACCATCTGCTGCTGGCCTCCCGACAAGAGTCCCGCCCTGTACTCCAGGCGGGGCGTCAAGTCGGGGAAGTAGGCCAGCACTTCCTCCAGGGCGCCGGGGGGCGTGGGCAGCCCCAGGGACCGGACGCCGATGAACAAGTTCTCCCGCACCGTCAGGGAGGGAAAAACCACGGAGCCTTGGGGCACGTAGGCCAGGCCCCGGCGGATCAAGTCCCGGGGCTGGGCGCCGGTGATGTCGTCCCCCTGCCAGACGATGCGGCCGCCATAGATGTCCACCTGGCTGAAAATGGCCTTCAGCACCGTGGACTTGCCCGCCCCGTTGGGACCGATGATGCACACCGTCTCGCCGGCGTTCACCGTCATGTCCACTTCATGGAGCACCTGCATAGCGCCGTAGCCCGCCTGCAGGGCTTCAATGGTTAGAATGGGTTCAGCCAATTTCAGCCCGCCCCAGGTAGGCATCGATGACCTGCTGGTTTTGCTGGACCTCCACCGGGGTGCCCTCGGCGATCTTCACTCCGTGATCCAGCACGCAGATGTAGTCGGAGATGCCCATGATGAATTCCATGTCGTGCTCCACAATCAAGAAGGTCAAGCCCTGCTCCCGGAGGGTCAGGATGGTCTCCCGGAGCCGCCGGGCCAGGGTGGGGTTCACGCCGGCCATGGGTTCGTCCAGGAGGAGGATGACCGGCTCCACCATGACCGCCGCCGCCAGGGCCAGCAGCTTCTGCTGGCCGAAGGACAACTGGGCCGTAGATTGATGGCGCACCCGGTCCAGGCCCGTCAAGGCCAGGAGTTCTTCGGCCCGGGCCGCCGCCGCCGGGGGCGTCCACCGGCTCTGGGGCAGGAACAGGGCGCCCCACGGGGTCTCCCCCGGCTGCCGCCGGGCCGCCAGGAGCAGATTCTCGTACACCGTCAGGGACTTCATGGGCCGGGCCAGTTGGAAGGTCCGCACCAAGCCCAGCCGGGCCACCACGTCGGGAGCCAGGCCGTGGATGGGCCGGCCCTCCAGGAGCACCCGGCCGCCGTCGGCCTTGTAGAAGCCGCTGATGATGTTGAACAAGGTGCTCTTGCCCGAGCCGTTGGGGCCGATGAGGCCGAAGATGGCGCCCCGGGGCACGGTGAAGGAGACTCCCTGGAGGGCCTGCAGGCCGCCGAAGGCCTTCTTGACCTGGTCAACTTCCAGGAGAGGCCGGCCGCCTTCGGTCATCCTGCCTCACCTGCCTTGGCCGGCCGGGTCAGGGGCGGCTCCGGCAGGAGCCCCTTGGGCCGGAAGATCATGAGCAGCAGCAGGATGACGCTCAAGATGGCCTGCTGGCCCGACCCCACCAGGTGGGGCGGCAGGCCGATGTAGGACAAGGCGTGCTGCAGTCCCACGTACATGAGGGCGCCCAGCAGGGAGCCCCAGTAGTTGCCCAGGCCGCCGAACAGGACGGCCACCAGGATGGAGATCATCAAATTCAGCCCGAACTGCTGGGGGTCGATGAACCGTATGTAGAAGCCCTGGGCCGCTCCCGCCAGCCCGGCGAAAAAGCCGGCGATGGTGATGGCTTCCACCTTGAAGCGCAGGGCCGGCTTGCCCAGGGCCAGGGCGGCGAACTGGTCGTCCCGGATGGCCCGCAGGGCCCGGCCCCAAGGAGAACGGGCCAGGCGCCGGGCCGTCAGGAAGGCCAGGGCCAAAACCACGGCGATGTACGCCGCCTGGGCCGCCGGGCTGCGCAAGGTGAGGCCCAGCAGGGACGGCGCCGGCACCCCGGGGATGCCCATGGGTCCCCGGGTCAGGCTGATCCAGTTGTTGAACAAGGCGTGGGCCACCACGCCGAAGCCCAAGGTGGCCAGGGCGAAGTAGTCGCCCCGCAGGCGCAGGGTGACGGCGCCGATGACTAGGCCGGTGATGGCCGCCAGCAGCCCCCCGGCCAGGAAGGCCGCCAGCCACGGCCACTGGGCCTTCATCACCAGGAGCACGGCGGTGTATGCCCCCACCCCGGCCAAGGCGGCGTGGGACAAGTTGAGCATGCCGCCGGTGCCGGCCACCAGGTTGAGGCCGGTGGCCAGCAGGGCAAAGATCAGCACCGTATTCAGAAAATGAAGGAACACGCTCACAGCTTGACTTCCTCACCCGTGGACCGGCCCAGCAGGCCGCTGGGCTTGATGAGCAGCATCAGGAGGAGCACCAGATAGGCGATGGGCTCCTTCCAAATCCCCGAGGTGTACCAGGCGCCCACGTTCTCAAACAGCCCCAAGGCGAAGGCGCCGATGATGGCGCCGGGGATGCTGCCCAGGCCCCCCAGCACCACGGCGGCGAAAGCCTTCAAGACCAGTACGAAGCCCATGGCGGGGTGGATGTTGATGACCAGCCCCTGGAGGACGCCGGCCACGGCGGCCAGGGCGGAACTGCAGGCGAACACCACCATGGTCACCCGCTCCACGGGAATCCCCTGCACCCGGGCCAGGGCGGGGTTGTCGGCCACGGCCCTGATCTGGGCCCCCAGGTGGGTGCGGTTGATCAAAAAATAAAGGCCGGTGAACAGCAGGGCGCTGACCCCCAGCACCGTCAACTGCACCGGGGTGATGCGGGCGCCGCCGATGACCAGGGGCGCCTGCTGGGCGATGGGGAACATCTGGATGGAACTGCCCGCCGTCATCTGCAGGATGCTTTGCAGCAGGCGGGCCACGGCGATGGCGGCGATCAAGATCTGCATAGCCGGGGCGCCCCGCAGGGGCCGGTAGGTCCAGCGCTCGACGAGAACACCCACCGCCATGGAGGCCACGATGCCCGCCCCCAGGCCCACGGCCATGGTGCCCACGGAGGCCTGGCCGCCCCAAAGGGCCACCACCGCCAGGGCCACGTAGGCGCCCACCATGGCCACATCGCCGTGGGCGAAGTGGGCCACCCGCAGCACGCCGAAAATGAGGGTGAACCCGGCCGCCGCCAGGCTATACAGGCTCCCGGCCACCAGGCTGTTGATGACGATCTGTAGGGCTACATCCATGGAACGCTCTACCTCTTGACGGGGTGGTGGCGCTGCCTTCTGTCTTTTCTTGGCAGCCCATGGCGAAGCATTGGCTTCGGAACAGGTTCCAGTAGTAAACTTATACTTATAGTTTGCAATAGTCTATGGTTACCCTTGGGAACCAGCAACAGCATTGTCAGCACAGGAGGCGCCATGCAGCCCATCGAACCTGCCGCCGTCGCCCGGCACCTGCAAGATTTTATCGGTAAAGAAGTCTATTTTCACGTGGAAACGACCCAAGGAGCCTATACAAAGGGCACCACGGGCGCCTTCGCCCGCAATGTGACGGCCCGTGTGCGGCGGGCGGGGGTGGCCGGCGAGGGCCCCTACCGGGTCGGCGTGAAAATCGACCACGGCTGGGTGTACGCCGAGGGCCTCACCCACTGGCAGCGAGATGACCAGGGGCGCCTGCTCCTGGCGGGCCATGATGATGAGGGGCATCTGACGGTGGCCCTGCAGTTGAGCCTACAACCGTTTCCCATGGAGGGGTTAGATGACGACTGACCTGTTTGCCGGGGAACGGCACCTATTGGTCATTCTCCCCCACCCCGACGACGAATCCTTCGGCGTGGCCGGCGTCATGGCCATGCTGCGGCAGCGGGGCGTGCCGGTGACCTACGTGTGCGCCACCGGCGGCCAGATGGGCCGCCATATGGGCCGGCCCCCCTTCGCCAACCGGGAGACCCTGGCCGCCCTGCGGCGCCGGGAACTGGCCGAGGCCATGGGGATCCTCAATGTGGCGGACTGGCGCATGCTGGGCCTATGGGACAAGACCGTGGAGTTCGAGGACCGGGACCGGCTGGCGGAGCGCCTGCTGGCCATCATTAAGGAAGTGAACCCGTCCACCTTGATCACCTTCCATCCTGAGTACGGGGGCCATCCCGACCATAAGGCCCTGGGCGCCGCCGTCATCCAGGCGGTGGAACAGCTGCCGCCCCAGGAGCGGCCCCGGGTGTGGTGCCCCGTGGTGCAGAAGGAGCACCTCAACCTGGGCATTCCCGTGGTGGAGGTGGACATCACCGCCTTCCAGGAGCAGAAGAAGGCGGCCTTCAGCGCCCACCGCTCCCAGACCTCCGGCTGGGAGGAGCGGCTGGCCAAGAACGAGCGCATGCGGGAAGAGTTCAGCGAGTTGTTCGTCAAGGAACGGTTCCTGGTCCATCCTGTATCCGGCAGCTAGGGGCAGCATCATGTTTTCCGCCCGCTCCCCTGTCCGCCTGACCGTTCCCGTAAAGGATCCCTTCGACTGGCATCTGACCATGACCTATCCCAGCCGGGCCTACGCCCACCCCATCTACCGGGCCGAGGGGGACCGGCTGCACCGGGTGGTCTGGCTGGGCCGCCGGCCGTGGCGTTTAACCCTGGGCCCTGCCCGGCGCCACGGCAAGGACTGGCGCCTGGCGGTGGAGGGGTATCCCCTCAGGGGTGAGGCCCCAGGGGCGGGTGCTGGGGCCGGTAACGATGGTGCTGCCGGTGGCGGTGCCGACGCCGATTCCGGTGCCGTGGCCCAGGCCCTGCAGGATGCGGTGGCGCAAATCGTGTCAGCCGACCACGACTTGGCCGCCATGGCCGACGCCGTGGCCGGGGACCCGGTGATGGCCCGCTTGGTGCAGCGGTTTCAAGGCCTGCGCATCCTGCGCATGCCCTCGGTGTTTGAAGGGCTGGCCGACGCCATCGTGGGCCAGCAGATCAGCGTCCCCGCCGCCCACAAGATCCGCCTGAGGCTAATGACGGAGTTTTTTCCCCGGGCTGCCGCAGAGCCCGATTTCCTTCCCGATCCCCTGCCCTTTCCCCACCCGGCCGCCGTGGCCGGTGCTGACCTGGACGACTTGATCCGGTGCGGGTTGATCGGCCGGCGGGCCGAGTACCTGGCGGGGGTGGCCCGCCTGGCCGTCGACGGTGAACTGCCCGGTGACGATCTAAAGAACGCTTCCTTGCACGCCGCCGTCAAGCGACTTACCGCCATCCGGGGCGTCGGCCCGTGGACGGCGGAGTTGACCCTGCTCTTCAGCGTGGGGCGCACAGACATCTGCCCCGCGGGCGACTTGGGCCTCCAGGACGCCGTGGCCCGGGCCTACGGCTTGGACCGGCGGCCGGCGGAGCAGGAAGTGCGGGAGATGGCCGCCGCCTGGGCGGGCTGGGAAAGCTACGCCGCCTACTACCTGTGGGGCACCCGCCGCTGGAACGGCTGACAAAGCCTGCCCGCAGGAATGGATTGCCCGCAGGAATGGCTTCCCGGCGCGCCGAAGGCGTAGTTTCGTGACGAAGGCGTAGTTTGAAATAGGCGTGTTTTTGATCCGAGCAAGTTTAGCCAGGGAGGTCGGTATCGGTGGGCCAGACAGCCGTGGTGGAGCCCCAGCAGGTGGCGGCCGCCATCGACCAGCATATTCGTCCCGACACGTTCCCCGTGGGAATCAAGATTTTCAAAGACGAGCCCTTGCCGCCCCGGGTCAAGCGGCCTTACGCCGACCTGGGGGTGAAGATCAGCATCTGCCAGGGCATTTCCTTCGCCCGCCGCTATGGCTGGGTGATGGCCATGGACAACGAAGACATGCAGTGCCCCATCGCCCAGGTGGCCTTCGGCTTTGAAGATGCCATCCCCTACTATACGGAGGGCAACCTGGCCGCCGGCATGTACGTGGAGACATGCGGCCAGGGGGCCATCACCGAGGAAGCCTTGCCCAAGTTCACCCGGGCAGAGGCGGGAACGGTGGTGGTGGCGCCCCTCCACCGGTGCGCTTTCACTCCCGACCTGCTGCTGGTGTACGGCAACTCGGCCCAGGTGATGCGGCTCACCGCCGCCGCCTTGTACAAGCGGGGCGGCGCCATCACCTCCACCACCAGCGCCCGGGGCGACTGCGCCGACATCGTGGTCCGCACCATGCAGACCGGCGAGCCCCAGTACATCCTGCCCTGCTACGGCGACCGCATCTTCGGCCAGACCCAGGACTACGAGATGGCCTTCACCTGCCCGTGGGACCGGCTGCCCGAACTGCTGGAAGGCCTGGAGGGCACCCACAAGGGCGGCGTGCGCTACCCCATCCCCCACTACCTGCGGTACCAGGCTGAGTTCCCCAAGACGTACCAGAAGCTGCAGGAATTGTGGCCGCACGTGAAGGAAGGGGCCGGCGCCGAGGGCTCATAAGTCACTTTATTGCGCACCCGGGTGGGGATCCCCAAAGTCTGACGCACCCAACCCGGGCGTCGGTCTCCCCTAATCGAGTTTTTGGACCTTGGGGCCGTGCGGAGGGCCTCGGTTATCCGCCAAATTCCGCCTGGCGTTCGGGCCTCACGGGCGAAATTAT
>Ga0079224_100001002_pt1 | contig 30874 bp, 21 predicted proteins | sample Stecom2015_FD_80414 | JGI IMG/M metagenome (GOLD analysis project Ga0079224, IMG submission 80414) | Agricultural soil microbial communities from Utah to study Nitrogen management - Steer compost 2015 | ecosystem: Environmental > Terrestrial > Soil > Agricultural land | place: USA: Utah... | reverse complement strand
CGGCCTCTTTTTTCGACTGCCGTGTACTCGAACAATCTTCCTCGCATCCGCCGGCTCCCAACCGGGAAACGCTTAAGAGAATAAGTCCTACACTTAGCGGATCACGTAGCGGATCGTAAGGCCAATCCCGTCAAAACGAACGCCGCTTTCGGGCGTCAATTCCATAGTCGGCTTCCAATCGAGCGAGAAATTCAGTGGTGCGCTCGGCAGTTTATAATCCAATCCGACCACGCCGTCAAAACTCCAGGCCACGCCTCGTTCGTCGTAGCGCGAATCCCCGATATTCTTGTACCGATAGCTACCGATGCCGCCACCGAACCCATAGTACCATTGCAAACCTTCGACGTCGACCACGTAAATGGGCAAGTGAATTTCGTAGAGGGCCAGCAACTTGAATAATGCAAAACTACGGTTACCTTGAAAGTTGACGATTCCGTCAATGGCGCGGCTCTCATTCAGAAAATGTTTGTAGGTAATACCGTTGGCCACACCAAAGCGACCGCCTACCGCCTGGGAATAAGTCGGCGACTCCTGCGCCTGCCCAGGTACTGCCGCGAACATCAAAAAAGCTACCACTGTACCCAAAATCGCAAGCCTTAGTCGTTTCATTCGATTGTATTGTTTAAAGTTAAGTTATCAGTTAACGGAATCTATTCATAAACTGCCTCTCGGGGCTCAAAACCGATGCCACAAATATGATAACAGCAAAATTCGGGAAATATTGTCCAGGCGCATCCCGCGCTGCCCTGCTCCGCTAATACGATGCTGCCTCCCAAGGCATTTTGGGAGTCCATCAGGGGCAAAATAAAACCTTCAAAATTTGGGAAAGCAAAAAAAATTAACAAGATTAGCGGTAGTTCGAGCAGTTAAAACCAAGGAATTAAACCGAAACTCAATGAGTGCATCACCGTCAAGGATTTTCGACCTCCTTGCCCAAGCCAAGGAGAAATATAACAAGCCCATATTGGTCGCTGGCAAAGCCAACGGGAAGTGGACGAACTATTCCACGGACCGTTTCGCCGAAATTGTCGACCGGCTTAGCAGGGGTCTAATCCGACAAGGTATGGGCAAAGGCGACAAAGTGGCATTAATGTCAGCGAACCGGCCGGAATGGAACTTTTGCGACTTTGCCACCGCACAGCTAGGCGTGGCCTTGGTGCCGCTCTACCCAACGCTTTCGGAAAAAGACCTTTCGTTCATCATCAGTGACTCAGAGGCCAAGCTCATCTTTGTGGGCACGGCAGAGCTATACGCCAAGGTGAGGACAGCGCTAGACGATCAAGGCTTGGATATTCCGATATACACCCTCGACCACGTCGACGGAGCCAAACACTGGAGCACGTTGACCAAAGATGGTGCCCAGAGCGAGGAGGACTTAAAGCCGTATCGGGATGCTGTCGATCCTGATGATATGCTCACGCTGATTTACACATCGGGAACGACCGGCACCCCGAAAGGCGTCCACCTCTCCCACAAGAATGTTATGAGCAACGTAATGGATTGCCAGCGGCTGCTTCCGGCTGATTTCAAACGGGCGCTGAGCTTTCTGCCCCTCTGCCATATTTTTGAACGGATGGCCGTGTACATGTATTTCTCCCGGGGATTGGAGATTCACTACGCCGAGAGCCTCGACACGATCGTGGCGGACATCAACGACGTCAAGCCTGACGGTTTTACGACCGTACCCCGGGTGCTCGAGAAGGTCTATGATGGCATCGTCGCCAAGGGCAAGGAACTGACTGGCATCAAGAAATCCCTCTTTTTCTGGGCGGTGGGTTTAGGACTTCGCTTTCAGGAGCCCGGTAAGAACGGCTGGTGGTACAATGTACAGCTGGGCATCGCCCGCCGATTGATTTTCAGTAGGTGGCAGGCCGCCTTAGGTGGCAATATTAAGGTCATTATTTCGGGCGGCGCTGCGCTCCAACCTCGGTTGGCCCGGATTTTTTGGGCGGCGGGCATCCCCGTCCTCGAAGGTTACGGCCTTACCGAAACCTCGCCGGTGGTCGCCGTAAACAACCTGGAGAAGGATGGGCTCAAATTCGGATCCGTGGGCAAGGTCTTGGACAGCGTGGAAGTGAAAATCGCCGAAGATGGCGAAATCCTGACCAAGGGTCCCAACGTTACGTCCGGATATTATAAAAATGAGGAAGCGACCAAGGAAATATTCGACGAGGACGGATACTTGAAAACCGGTGACATCGGCGAATTGACACCGGATGGATTCCTACGCATCACGGACCGCAAAAAGGAAATCTTCAAAACCGCAGGAGGCAAATACATAGCGCCACAGGCGCTCGAAAACAAATATATGGAGTCGTTGCTAATCGCGCAAATTATGGTCGTCGGAGAGAACCAGCGGTTTCCGGCAGCGCTCATCGTGCCCGCTTTTGACGAGCTCGCCAAGTGGTGTAAACACAAGGGCATCGCATTCGATTCACGAGAAAGCGCGATCAAAAACGAAGAGATAATTGCTAAATACCAACGTGAGATAGACCGTCTGGGTGCCAAGTTTGGCCAATGGGAACGAGTCAAGAAGTTCGTATTGCTCCCCAAGGAATGGACCATTGACGCAGGCGAGCTGACGCCCAAGCTCAGCCTGAAGCGCAAAGCTATCATGCAACGTCACGAAGCGGAGATCCGGTCGATCTACGAAACAGGAGCCGAATAGTCCACAGCATGTGGACGAGGAGCCCCCATGGTACAATGCGGGTCGGTCGCTGTCCGGTGTTTTTGATAGTGGGTTCGGCTTAGTAGGCGGTTTGCTGGCTTGCTGGTAATCTTTAGCACAGTTTTTGGGCTCATTATTGTCGCATTTGTCTATCGAGATACCAACGCATGGAGACCCCACCACAAAGACCTACATCGGGTGTACGCCGCAAAGTCGTGCTGGTGTTCGTTGCCTGCATTACGGCGATGGCACTGGCGTGGGCCATCAGCCGTTGGGCGTTTGAGGAGATGATCCATACGATCGACATGGTGACCGCGCCCAAGCAGGAGCTGGAGTTGGTGGGCCAGTTGGCAAAAGGCATCATGCGCTTGGACCAGCTCCAGCGCGCGCAGGCGTTCCTCGATAAGCGGGTCGAACCTTATGAAAGCTTCGCGGAGGAATCGAAAAGCATTTCGCTCGCCATCGATACCCTAACGGGCATTTTCGCCCACAACGTCGTGCAAACGCAGCGGCTGGATTCGATCCGGATACTGCTAGCGCAACGCGACCGACTGTTCAACGCATACATCAATGTGCGCAACAAGGTAGTGGACGTCGGCGAATTCACCGCACAACTACAGGCGCTAAGCGACGTCATCCTCCAGCCTACCGTTGACACCACGATCATTACCACCTCCCAGACGCGCCGTACTACGACCTATGACGACACCCCCGTCCGCACGGATACCGTCGAGGAACAGAGGAGTTCGGGAGGACTGTTTGGCAGGCTGTTCGGTACGCGAAAGCAGGAGGAAGAAACACGCCAGGTACTCGAACGGAAGATCATCGAGGACGAACTCAAGATTTTTATCGACACCATCCGCTCAGTGCCCTATGACAGCGTGATAGCGCGTATCGATAGCGCAGTGCAAAGCTTCCAACGTGCCCAGCAACAACAGCGGGAATCGTTTATCAATCGCGAAATCGAGCTCACCCTGGCAGGCAACATGCTTATCGGCAACATGCTGGATATCCTCAACCAAGTGGAGCGCGATGCCCTGCAGGAAATTCGAGTGGAAAATGCCCAAGCCCAAGTAACTATTGACAAAAGCGTGGTATGGATCGGCGTAGTCATGCTAGGGTGCTTTATCGCGATCGGAATCATGGTGTATTTCATCCTGTCCGACATCCGCAAGAGCAACGCCCACCGCATCGCCCTGGAACAGGCCAAGCAAGAAGCCGAGTACCACGCTGCAGCCAAGCAACGATTCCTGGCCAACATGAGCCACGAACTACGTACGCCCCTGCAGTCCATCATTGGTTATTCGGAGCAAGTACGCCTGGACCGCCAGCCCGATGCGGCCAAGCTCGATGCAATCTACCATTCCGCGGAGCACCTCCTACAGATCGTCAACGAGGTGCTGGACTACAGCCGGATCAGCTCTGGCAAAATCCAGCTGGACGAGCAGGAGTTTGGCTTAGACGGCTTAGTGAAGGAAGTGATTTCGGTGATGGCGGCCCTTGCCGAGAAAAAGGGACTTAAACTGGAATATACCCGCCGATTCCCGCAATCTACGAGGGTAATTGCCGACTCGTTTCGGATCAAGCAAATCTTGTTTAATCTGCTCAGCAATGCCGTGAAATTCACCCGCGAAGGTAAAATCTCCTTGGATATTGCCACCGCGGTATATCCGCAAAAGACGGAACTGAATATCGTGGTGCGGGACACGGGAACAGGAATAGCCGCAAAGGATCAGGAACGTATATTCAATGATTTCGAGCAGTCTGACCAAGCAAACTCGGGACAGAATTTTGGCAGTGGATTAGGGTTGAGCATCGTCAAGGCCATTTGCGAAAGCATGGGGGGGGCCGTCCGGGTCGAAAGCCAACTGGGGGAAGGATCCGTTTTCAGCGTCCTGATACCGACGCAGACCGTGTCCGCTGCCCCCGCCCCGGCCATGCCGCCAGCGGACGTGGAATCTGCCCAAATGCTGCCCCAGAAGGTGTGGGTAATCGACGACGACCCTTTTATCCTGGAGCTTTGTAGGAGCATTTTGCTCAAGTACGGGGTACCCCACGCCTGCTTCGACTCGCCCATGTCCGTGATGGCGGCACCGTGGGACGCCGAGGTTAATACCGTACTGATGGACATCCGCATGCCAGAAATGGACGGATTCGCCCTTAACCAGGCGCTACAAACCAAAATCCCCAACCGTGCAGACGTGCGCTTATGCGCCTTTACGGCACAGGCGCTTCCCGAAGAACGCGATCAGATCCTGAACCGCGGCTTTGACGGCATCCTTCTAAAGCCTTTCCGCGAGGCCGAACTGCTCGCTTTTTTAGGTATCCGTGCCAAATTACCAGGCGAGGCACCTCCTTCGTCCAGCGTGCCGAGCGAGGACAACCTGCAGCAAGCCATCCACAAGCAATACGCCCAGGATACGGAACGCGACATCCGTGCGATACGGGAGGCGCACGCCAGTGGCGACACCGAAACCGTCGAATTGCTCCTTCACCGCTTAGCCGGGCGAACGGGACAGATCGGGAACAGCCAGCTTGCATTTCGATTGCGCAAAATGGAAATCGACACCCGCGCCGGAAACGTGCCGGGATACGCGCCCTTTCACCAAGCCATGGCCGAAATCGAAAAATTCGTAGCTGAAATCGCCCCGGCCGTGGAAACACCCCAATAAATGGCTAGCTAGTGCAAAACTAATCGCCGTCTCGTTCGTTAAACTCGTTAAACGCGCGTCTGGTTTGACGTGGCCCGCTACACGCGAGCCGGGATATTTTTTATTTTCGCACTCGACGTTTACGCGACAACGCACGGTGCCGCGGGCGGCAACACCAACGGAAAGACATATGAGATTGCTCAAAAAGGACTTTTATAAAGACGTGTATGTTTTGCTCAGGGACTCGGCGATTTCATTTATGGAGCATAAAGCGCTGCGTTTGAGCGCGGCATTGGCCTACTATACCATCTTTGCGATGGCCCCCCTGCTGCTCATCGTCATGTGGGTAGTCGGCTTTCTATACGGCCAGCACGTGGAAGGACAGGAATCCGTCCAAAACGAACTATTCGAGGAGGCGGCGAATATCCTCGGCAGGGAGACTACGGCACAAGTCCAGGAGGTAGTGAGGCGCATCAGTGTATCCAACAAGTCCGGCATTGGTATTTTGGTGGGTATTGGCACGCTCGTGTTTGCCTCCACCACAATATTTGTGCAAATCCAAGAAGGGATCAATTTCATTTGGGACGTAAAACCGAAGCCCCAAAAAGGCTGGGCCCGAATCCTCCTCAACCGGGCCATCTCGTTTTCGATGGTCATCGGGCTGGGTTTCCTGCTGATCACCTCACTTTTGCTTAATGGCATCATCGCCGCCCTCAGCGGCATCATCGGGCAATATTTCCCCGACCTATCCCTTTACCTGCTCAATTCGATTAACGTCGGAATCACATTCCTGATCGTCACCGTCTTGTTTGGCTTTATCTTTCATTTTCTGCCCGATGCCAAGGTACGTTTTCGGGACGTACTGGGCGGCGCGCTCTTTACCGCGTTCCTTTTCATGTTGGGTCGGTATTTGATTGGGCTGTACATGCAATACACCACGCCAGGATCAGCCTATGGAACGGCGGGATCACTGATTGTCCTGCTCCTTTGGGTAAACTACTCGGCGGCCATCATGTATTTTGGTGCCGAATTCACCAAGCAATATGCCCAGAAATATGGCAATGGCATTATACCCGCTTCGTACGCGGTGCGGGTCATCCATATCGAGGAAGAAACCACGCGGCCTAAACCCCCTGAGCCTGCCCCGCACCCCCAAGCCGAAACGCTGGGTAAGGACGGCACATAACCCACTCCGAAGGACAAATGCCAAAGTCCGCATCTTTCGGATTTTTTCTTTCGGCAAGGCTGCCGATCTTAGCGGGACTAAGGCAATGCACATGGAAAATCAAGACGTCATCAACTACCACCGGATCGAGCGGGCGATCGCTTACATCACTGAAAATTTTAGGACACAGCCCACGCTCGCCGACGTAGCCGCGCACGTGCATCTCAGCCCGGCCCATTTCCAACGGATATTTGCCGAATGGGCGGGCACTTCGCCCAAGAAATTCCTCAAGTACATCAGTCTGGCCCATGCCAAGGAATTGCTGGCGCCTTCGCGTGGACTCACCCTGTTCGACACCGCCCATGAGATCGGCCTGTCGAGCACAAGTCGACTCCACGACCTCTTTGTCAGCATAGAAGGAATGACGCCGGCCATGTACAAACAGGGCGGCAAGGGGTTGCGGATCGCCTACGCGTTTTACGCCAGTCCTTTTGGCGAACTCCTTGTCGCCTCGACGGAAACGGGAATTTGCCACGCCGCGTTTTGTTCTGACCGGCAACGCGCCGAAGCAGAACTTCGTCAACAATTTCGCAATGCCGAATACGTCCAGCGGGAGTCGGCATTTCACCACGCACTCAGGGGTATCTTCGCGCCTGCACCGGAGCCCTTGTCTCGAATCAAGCTACACCTCAAGGGTACGCAATTTCAGCTAAAAGTATGGGAAGCATTATTGAAAATACCCATGGGAGCATTGGGCACCTACGCAAGCGTCGCCCAGCACATCGGAAAGCCCACCGCGCACCGCGCCGTCGGCACAGCCATTGGCCGTAATCCGATTGCCTTTCTTATCCCCTGCCACCGGGTGATCCAAGGCAGCGGATTGTTCGGCGGCTACCGATGGGGAACGGCTCGCAAGGCTGCCTTAATCGGTTGGGAACAATCGCGCGTGCATGACAAATCCTAGCGCCCTCCGCCACACAAAAAAACAAGAATGAAGCTATTCACCTCGATCGCCGACCCCACCAGAAACCTGCTACCCTACGACGGGGAGGCTTATTACTTCGGTTCCTTGTTCGCAGCGAAGGAAGCGGACGACTTAATGGCCCGATTACTCGATACCGTCGCTTGGAGGAACGACGAATTGGTACTATTCGGAAAAAAGATCACGACCAAACGGAAAGTGGCGTGGTATGGCGACCAACCGTTCGCCTACCGCTACTCGGGCGCGACCAAAACGGCGCTCCCCTGGACCGAAGACCTCCTGTCAATCAAGCGTATTGTGGAACGAAATATAGACGACACGTTTAATTCGTGCTTGCTCAACCTTTATCACGACGGATCGGAAGGAATGTCCTGGCATAGCGACGACGAACCGGATCTGAAGCCGCAGGGTGCTATCGCCTCGGTTAGCCTAGGGGCTGCCCGCAAGTTTGCGTTCAGGCACAAGTCCAGCCACGAAACCATCAGCCTCTTGCTGGGCCACGGCAGTCTGCTCTTGATGAAAGGAGCTACTCAAGAACATTGGAAACACAGTCTTCCGCACACGCGGCGGATTCAAGCACCGCGCATTAACCTCACGTTTCGAACGATCGTCGGAATGCGCTGAGGCGAAGAACTCGCCCCGCAATTAGTTGTCTCGACGTCCGAATACGGAGAAATGCACGTAACGTCCGGGATGTTGCTTCATGTCGATGATTAACTCATCGAGATTTTTCGATGCGTTATTCAAGTTGTCATACAGCTGTTCGTCGTTGAGCAGCATACCCAGGGAGCCCTGGCCGGCATTGATCCGGTCCGCTATGGATTGGAAATCCGCCATAGCCTGATTGGCGCTGACGATTGTCTGCGAAAAATCGGCTCGCGCCACCTGATCCGTGACGGTGTTCAGATTGGCCAATATGTGGGTAATCTGGTCGTTGTTCTGCCTAAAGTTTTGGGTAATGGATTCGATATTGGCCATGATATCGCTAATGCGTGAACGTTCGCGTCCTACCAAGCCGTCCATTTGGCTGGTGATGCCTTCGATGCTCTGAAGCGAGTTGGCGATGCTGTTGATGCTTCGCTGGAAATCCGCCTGGAACTGCTCGTCAATCGTATTGTTAATCGAGCTCAATACAGAGTCGAGGACCGCGGCAATGTCCTCTGCCCGCTTTTGAATCGGCTGCACCTGTTCCATGATATTGGGCGTCACGCCGGCTTCGAGGTCATCGCCATTCTTGGCATACACCGGGCTGTCACCCAGTTCAAATACGATAGCCTTACCTCCCAACAGGTCGGTATTCGAAATGCGCGCCACTGTATTGGACGGAATCGCGTAGCTTTGGGTCACCTTAAACTCCGTGCGGATTCGCCCGTCGGGCTGCAGCACCATGCTGGAGACCCGGCCGATCTGGAAACCGTTTACCAGAATAGGCTTGGAGGCCGTCAGCCCGTCGACCCTCGGGTAAGTGGCGTAATAGGTGTTTTCGCTCGAAAACACATCGTTACCTTTCAAAAAGCTGTAACCGATGACTAGCAGGGCTATGGCCACTACCGCTAATATTCCAACTTTAGTTTCGTTCTTAATTTTCATTCAAATCTACGATTGATACAGTTCCATAATTGATTCCCTGATTTAACACAGGGTGGTTTGGCTATTTCCGCTACGCAAGACGTCGTACCGATGCCCGTGCGTCCGACTGCTGAGATACTTCCTCAGCACAATGTAAGAACAAGCGTACAGGCGATTTGTTTATCGCTCCACTTGGCGTTTGTACGTTTTAATGGCGTTCAGTAGGTTTTCGACAATCTCGGCTTGTCCTTCTGCGGACTTCATGTAGCGTTCTTCGTCCGGGTGGCTGATGAAGCCGATTTCGGTGAGTACGGCAGGCATCGCCGCCCGGGCCAATACGGCCAGCCCCTGCTCCTTGACGCCCCGGTCTACCCGGCCTACCCGGGCAAACTCATCCTGCATCAACGAAGCCAGCTTGATGCTTTGCTCCCTGTACTGGTTTTTCATCAACGAGAAAATCACGTAGCTTTCGGGATCCGAAGGGTCAAACCCCTGGTAGTTTTCCTCGTAGTTGTCCTCGAGCAAAATGTCCGCGTTTTCGCGAATGGCCGCATCCTGTTCACCCAGCCTGTTGTAACCCGACACGAGCGTTTCCGTGCCGCGTGCTGTACGATTGGGCACATTGACGTAGTAGTACTTGCCTTTACTGTTGCGCCGTCTTTCCCGTTTGTGGGGAGCGGCATTGCAATGGATGGAGATAAAGATATCCGCTTTGTTCCGGTTGGCAAATTCGATGCGCTTGTATAGGTCGACGTTCACGTCCGTATCGCGCGTGTACAGCACCTTCACGCCAGGCAGGGCTTCCTCAATGGCTTTTCCTAGCTTGAGGGTTACTTGCAAGGCGATGTCCTTTTCCAATGCCGTCGGCCCTTTGGCTCCGGGAATGGGGCCGCCGTGTCCGGCGTCCAAGACAACCGTTCGTAATTTATACGTAAGCTCGTCATACTTATTAGCCAAAGGAATCGTTGGTATCAGTAGAAGAAGTAATAGCGATGATAAGGCGTAATGAAAGAAATGTCCGATTTTTCCCATGTATACTGTTGCGTTCAATGTTTTACCGTACGGCCGCTTATCGGTTTTAGGGAAGTGCAAACAACTATTGCGCCACAATCGCCGCAGTTTTGCATCCCCATATGTTAAAACGTAAGTCCGAACACCATTCCTAAATGATTTTAACTAATTTTGCGTGCAACGAAACACTACATTGCAAAATTAATATTCGCTTTCAAATTTGACGTCATTAAATCGTTTTTTTAGTATTTGCTTCGTAATTGTCGCGTTGCTGAGCACGGCGTCTGCTTATGGGCAAAGTAATGTGGGACGCGATACTACGACCATCATACCAAATGCGATCGATACGGCCTCGACGGATAGCTTGGCAGCAGGGCTGGCGGACTCATTGGAAACCGACACCACCCGGCGCGACACCCTTAGTCCGGCCGAAGACGCGCTGAAGGCCGAGGTGAACATCGTGGCACGCGACTCGCAGATGACCGATCTCCGAAACCAAATCCTCCACCTGTACGGAGAAGCTAAAATCAAATACGAGGGGTTTGAGCTTTCGGCCGATTACATTCGCATCGACCAAAATACTAACGAAGTATTCGCACGGGGCTCGGTCAACCACAATGACCGTTATGTGGGCCGACCGGTCGTCATTTTTCCGGGCGAAACGCCTAAGGTGGTCGATTCCCTCACCTACAACTTTAGAACTGAGGTGGGTATCACGCACGGCATTTTCACCGAAGTAGAAGGCGGTTTCATCCAAGCCAGCCGTGTCAAGATGAACCAGTACCAAGAAATGTCCATCTTCCGAGGCCTGTACAGTACCTGCAACCTGCCCGAGCCGCACACCCACTTCGGGATACACATCAGCCGGGGGATCGTAACGAAGAACCAGATCATCAGCGGGCCGGCTTACTTTGTGGCCGAAAACGTGCCCTTAAAGTTCGTCGCCGTTCCCTTCGCGTTCTTTCCCAAGCCCGACAAGCGGGCGTCCGGCTTCCTTTTCCCGTCCTTTGGCGAGGACTTCGTACGGGGTTTCCACATGCGGGACATCGGATGGTATCTCGCATTCAATGACTATTGGGACAGTGAAATCCGGGGCACCCTGTATTCGAAGGGCTCCTGGGAACTCGGCGTACAAACCCAGTACCGAAAGAACTACCGGTACAACGGGGGGTTTAACCTCCGATACGCACACATGGTAAACGGCGTGGAAGGAACGGCGGAATACAAGCCCAATCGCGATTTCAACATAACGTGGAACCACAGCATGGCGCCACAGGCCAATCCGGGTACGACCTTTAGTGCCTCGGTCAACTTCGGTACGGGCTCCTACTACCAAAACACGCGGGCTAACGGCTCTTTCAACTACGAACAAATGACGCGCAACAACATGTCATCGAGTATTGCCTACGGCCGTACCTTTGCCGACGGCAAAGTCAATTTCACGTCCAGCTTCAGCCATCGGCAAGACATTAATACGGGTAGCGTATTCCTGGAGTTGCCCACCTTCAGCCTAAACGTAACCTCCTTCAACCCTTTCGACTCGAAAGACCGTATCGGCGAGCAGAAATGGTACCAACGCATCAACGTGGGCTATTCCATGCAAGGACGCAACTCACTGACTTCCAACGAAAGTAGTCTGTTTAGCCGCGAGACGCTAAGCCAATTCAGAAATGGCATCCAACACACTATCCCTATAAGCCTTAGCCTTCAGGCACTTAAATATTTCCAGTTCAATACCAGCGTCAACTATACGGAGCGTTGGTACCTGCAGAGCATCCGTCGGCGGATGGAGAACACCCCGAACGGATTCGAAATGGTGCAGGATACTGTCCAAGGATTCAACCGTGCCTACGATTATTCCGTCTCTTCTGGCCTATCCACCAAGATCTACGGGATGTTTACCAAAAAAATCGGACGCATTCAGCAAATGCGCCACGTGATAACCCCGTCGGTCAACCTGAACTACCGCCCTGACTTTTCAGATGCCATGTACGGCTTTTACCGGACCTATACCGACCAAAACGGCCAACAAAACCTCTACTCGATTTTCGCCGATGGAATCTTCGGCACACCAGGCTCGGGACGGTCCATGGGCATCGGCTTCTCTATAGATAACAACCTTGAGGCCAAGGTACTGAGCAAACGGGACACGACCGACGGGGGAATCAAAAAAGTACCCATACTCCAGGGCTTGACCTTCAGCGGCAATTACAACTTCGTAGCCGACTCGTTCAAGCTGTCCAATATCGGGTTCTCAGGAAGGACGAGCCTATTTAATCAGAAAATCAACATCAATTTCAACGGTACGTTTGATCCCTATAGCCAAGACCCTACCACGGGGAGGCGAATCAATCGGTACGCCCTGCGAGATGGTAAACTGGCGCGATTGGTTAACTTCGGCCTGTCGTTTGACTACAGCTTCAATCCGGACGCAGCCCGTAGCCGAAATAACAACCTCGACTCGCTCGACAACAGTCGCCAAAACATGAGCCCGGAACAACAGCAGGCCCTCGCGCGGATCAGTTCGGATCCCAACGCGTTTGTAGATTTCAACATTCCGTGGAACCTGGCAGGCTCATTCAGTTTCCATTACTCCCGACAAGGCCTGCGATCGGTGGTCACCAGTACGCTCAACGTCCATGGCGACTTCAGCATCACCCCTAAATGGAAGGTCCAGTTCAACTCAGGTTACGACTTCAGGCGCAATGAAGTATCCCTGACACGATTCAGCATCTATCGAGACCTGCATTGCTGGGACATGTCGTTCGGTTGGGTTCCGTTCGGGCAGTTCCAGAGTTACAACGTTACCATACGGGCCAAGGCTTCGGTGCTACAAGACCTGAAGCTAACCAAGCGTAACGATTACGCGCGGTTCTAGCCTTACATTTTTATCCGACATGCAAGCAGAAATTATTACCATCGGCGATGAAATTCTCATTGGTCAGATCCTGGACACCAATTCGGCATGGATTGCCTCCCAACTCAATGACATCGGAATCCATGTAAGGCAATTGACCTCGGTTGCCGACCACAAAGCCGACATCCAGGAAGCCCTAAGCCTAGCCATGGGCCGTGCGGACGTAATCTTGGTAACGGGCGGACTAGGCCCTACACAGGATGACGTGACCAAGCAGGCCTTTTGTGACTTTTTCGGCTGTAGCTTAGTGCGCGACGAAAGCGTGTTGGCGCACGTCATCGGCGTCTTCGAAAACCTTAACCGTCCCATGCTCGAGGTAAACCGAAAGCAAGCAGACGTGTTGGATATCGCCGACGTGCTCTTTAACGACTTGGGTACCGCCCCAGGGATGTGGATAGAATGGCAGGGCAAGTATTTCGCCATTATGCCGGGGGTACCCTTTGAGATGAAACACATCATGGTCCAGCGCGTCATCCCGCGCCTGCAGCAGATGGACGGCCGCGGCTCCATCTGGCACCATACGATGCTGACGGGTGGAATGGGCGAATCCTTCCTGGCCGAGAAAATTGCCGACATCGAGGCGTCTCTCCCTGAACACATACACTTAGCCTATCTGCCCAAGCCTGGCACGGTACGCCTCAGGCTGACGGCGACGGGCAAGGACCTGCCTATCCTTCAAACCGAAACCCAAGCCATCCAAGCGCAAATACAAGCTCGTATCGGGAAGCATTTCCTTGCAGGCGAAGACACCTCGCTCCCGGCCCTGGTATTCGAACGACTAGACCGCCAAGGTTTGCGCCTAACTACCGCCGAGAGCTGTACGGGCGGCGATATCGCCCGGCTTGTCACCTCATTGCCCGGCAGCAGCCGGGTGTTTGTCGGTGGAGCGGTCGCATACTCCAACGAACTGAAAACAGCGATGCTGGGTGTTGCTCCGGAGACGCTTGCCGAATACGGAGCGGTAAGCGAACAAACCGTGCGGGAAATGGCTACGGGCGCTCAGACTAACTTCGGTGCGGATTATGCAGTAGCCGTTAGCGGCATCGCCGGTCCGGGTGGCGGCACGCCCAAGAAACCCGTTGGACTAGTATGGGTGGCGGTGGCCGGCCGAACCGAAACCGTGGCGAAGAAATTCCAGTTCGGCGGAAATCGACTGGTCAATATCGAACGCGCCTCGGCAGCGGCACTGTTGACCCTACTCTTCCTCATCCAGAAAGAAGAAGGAATGTCGAAATCGACTCGATCAAAAAACGACAAAAGACACTCATAATAAGCCAATTAAACTCAAAAACACAATAAAAAACGCAACAAAAGCATATATAGTCTACCGATTTTATATATATTTGCCAAATTCAAGAAAACGAAGAGACATTGCGCGTGGCAAAAGCAAACAAAGCATTATCGACAAGCTTACTAGCTGTTCTATACTCACTATTCTTTGGAGGGTGCGCACCTCAAATCCCGAATGGATGGGATTCCGAAAAGGGCTTGCAGGGAATGATCAGCGTTTCGGGGGCGTTCGCGTTATACCCCTTGGTTGTATTATGGAGCGAGGAGTTTAAAAAAACGCACCCCCACGTACGCTTCAATATCTCAGCCGGTGGCGCCGGCAAGGGCGTGGCGGACGCCCTTAGTGGGATGGTTGACATTGGCCTGGTCTCGCGGGAGATCCATCCCCAAGAATACGATCGTGGGGCGTACGTCATCAACGTTGCCAAGGATGCCGTCGTGGCCACCATCAACGCCGACAATCCCAACGCGGAGGCCTTAGCCCGTCGAGGCCTGACGCATGCCGAATTCCAGGATATCTTCGTGACGGGCGCAATCGACGATTGGCGGCAAATCGACCCTGCGTTTACCGAGGCGCCTTTAAATCGTTACACCCGCTCGGATGCAGCCGGAGCGGCGGAAACTTGGGCGGCTTTTTTCGGCCGTTCGCAGGAGGACCTCAAGGGCGTAGGCATCTTTGGCGACCCCGGCATGACGCAGACAATTATCAACGATCCCAATGCGATTGGATACAGCAACATTAACTTCGTGTACGACCTACAGACACGGTCGCTCGTCCCCGGACTGCGGGTCGTGCCGTTGGACATCAATGGCAACGGACAAGTCGACGCGGACGAAGATTTCTACACCCACATCGACAGCCTGACGCAGGCTGTTGGAGCAGGCAGGTACCCGGCTCCGCCTGCCCGCAACCTGTCATTTCTGTTTCACGGCAAACCCGACAACGTCGCGCTTGTGGAGTTCGTCAAATTTGTCCTGCGAAAAGAATCGCAGGCGATTCTGCCACAAAATGGATATATCCCACTCAATGAAACTTGGATAACCGAAGAACTAGCTAAACTGGATTAACCTTGGACATCAGGCTTATTAAGGACAAGCTGGTCGCCAACGCGATGCTGATCCTCACCATTATTTCTGTTTCCGTCGTCGTAGCGCTCGGGCTGGGGCTTTACCTGCGGGCCGAGCCCTTGCTCGCCACGCATGATATCTGGCGCCTATTTACGGATAGCCATTGGGCACCCAGCAAAGGGCAGTTCGGCTTCTACCCATTCATCATGGGCACGCTATGGGTGACGGTTATCGCCATCTCGCTAGCCCTGCCCCTGTGCCTGCTTACGTCTATTTACCTCGCGGAATATGCCCATGCGGCGATCCGGCGGTTACTTATTCCCTTGGTAAACGTCTTGGCTGGGATCCCCCCGGTAATCTACGGCGTATGGGGAATCTTTTTCGTCGTCCCCTTCGTCCAGAACTATTTGGCGCCGCGGTTTTCGGATTCCTCGAGCGGATACACGGTGCTGACGGGCGGCGTGGTTTTGGCGGTCATGATCTTCCCCATTCTCGTCAGCATTGTCTCGGAAGTATTGCGTACGATTCCCAAAGAGCTGAAAGACGCTTCGCTGTCGCTGGGCGCCACAAAATGGGAGACTATCAAAAAAGTGACCTTAAAGCGGGCTTTCCCGGGCATTTTCGCCGCGGTAGTGCTGGCCATTTCCCGGGCATTTGGGGAGACGGTGGCCGTACTGATGGTCTGTGGCAATATACCCGTGGCTCCGGATTCCGTCTTTGATGGCGGCTACCCGCTGCCCGCGTTGATCGCCAACAATTTCGGGGAGATGATGTCCATCCCGCTGTACGATGCGGCACTGATGTTCGCAGCCTTATTGCTGTTTATCATCATCTTCGTCTTCAATTTGGTATCGCGGCTAATTCTCAACCGCATTGAACATCGATATGCTTAACTATGCGTAGACGGAAAGCAGAAGAACGTTTTTTCAAAGTCCTCATGGTGCTTGCCTGCATCATTGTCAGCTCGAGCCTGTTCCTGATTGTGGGTACCATCGTCGTCAAGGGCCTGCCGTACCTGACGTGGGACATGGTGTCAAAGGTACCGCAGGGCGGCTTCTATATCGGCAAGGAAGGGGGCGTGCTCAATGCCATTATCGGCTCGCTCTATTTGGCGGGCGGTGCCACCATCCTCAGCCTTCTCGTTAGTATCCCGATATCGATCTACCTCAACCTTTACCTCAAGCGAGGAAGCGTGGTTAGCAAGACGGCAAAGCTGGCTTATGATGTGCTTTTCGGCATCCCTTCCATCGTGTACGGTGCCTTTGCTTTTAGCATCATGATTTGGCTCGGCGTACGGGCTTCGCTACTGGGAGGAATCACCGCAGTCACCTTGCTCATTATCCCAATTATGGTACGCACGCTCGATGAAGTGATTGCCGCCGTGCCAAAAGAACTCAAGCACGCTGCGCTCTCGCTCGGCGCCACCCGGTGGGAAGCTGCCAAGGTCATTCTCAGACAAATCAGGCCTGGCATCTATACCGCCGTCCTGTTGGCATTCGGCCGGGGGATTGGCGACGTGGCTTCCGTGCTATTCACGGCCGGATTTAGCGACAACATCCCCCTGTACATCGACGAGCCGGCAGCCACGCTGCCGTTGGCCATCTTCTTCCAGCTCAGCAGTCCCATCCCCGAAGTGCAGGGACGAGCCTATGCTTCGGCGTTGATCCTGACAGCCATTATCCTCGTGGTAGTGATCGTCTCGCACATCGTCGCAGCTCGACAATCCAAGAACAACGTTTGACTTCCGCATGAACCAACACCCGCTCATACACGTCAAGGACCTCAATGTGCACATTGATGGCACGCACATATTAAAGAATATCAACATCGCCATCCCCGACAAAAGCGTAACGTCCATTATCGGCCCCTCGGGCTGCGGAAAAACGACGCTCCTGAAAACCTTTAACCGATTGCTGGATGACACCGCGCGGGTGAGCGTGACGGGAAGCGTGCTCGTAGATGGCGAAGACATCTACGCTCCTGAAGCCGAAGTGACCCACATCCGCAAGAAGATGGGCTTGCTCTCACAACGTCCCTTCCCACTGCCAATGTCCATCTACGACAACGTGGCGTATGGCCCTCGCATCCACGGCATTCGGAAAAAGAGCGAACTGGACCGCATCGTGGAAACCCAGCTGAAAAACACCAGCCTTTGGGAAGAGGTCAAGGACCGCCTACATGCCCCGGCTGCCAAGCTGTCCATCGGACAGCAACAACGGCTATGCCTGGCACGAGGACTCGCCGTGGAACCGGAAATCATCCTCGGCGATGAATCCACATCAGCGCTGGATCCGCTGTCGACACAAAAAATCGAAGACCTTTTTGTTCGGCTCAAGGAAAATTATACGATTGTGCTCGTCACGCATATTCTCCGCCAAGCCCGCCGCATCTCGGACTACATCATATTCGTGTATATGGGCGAAATCATTGAGTTCGGACCAACGGATGAGGTGCTTTTGCACCCAAAGGAAGAGCTGACCAAGCAGTACGTCAAAGGTTTTATCAGTTAGTATCCTCCATACCAACCGGTTATAGGTGTGATGGCAGAGGCTTTTCCGGCTCTTAAATTCGTCCTTCATTAATTTCAAAAAAATTTCTTGGTGATTTATACCTTGCAAGCAAAGTAACACCGAATTTGGCCGAGGATAAAAAAGTTGGTCTTTTACCAAAAACCAGCCTACCGGCTCATAAAGGCAAGCCGCGCTTGGAATAGTGTACTAAATACACTATCTTTGTGCATTCATATTTAGGTTTATAATTGGTTAGTTAGAAAGGTTTCCATCCTCCCCGTTTGGAAACCTTTCGTTTTTCTACCCGTTGGCGAATGCAGCCCGGCGGCGCTTCCCTCAGCTCGAGTAGCTATACCGATGGCGCCTAGCGGTGCGGATCGGCGTTAGGGGCATTGCGTTGCAACCATGCCCGCACCCGCGTCAGTGACCCCTTGACTAGAGCCACCCTCCGCTCCTCGATATGGTCGTTGCCAAAAATCAGCTCATTCCGATAGTCCACCCGGGTGGCGTTACTTTGCTGCCCATGCTGGTCGGCCCGTGGTATCTTGATCGTCTGAACGCCTTTGATTATCCGAATGTTGATTAGGAACTTGCGCTGAACCATGAGAAAGGTCCTCTCATCGAATTTCTTGGCCAGATGAGCGATGCGTTCGCGCGATGCGTACTGGCGCCCATCCAACAAATGTACGATTGCCCCACGACGGCTGCTGGTAGCATATCCTACCGATCGCTCGCTGATTAGGACTTGCCTACCCTGCCTTTCCTGTACCTGTACATAGGCGCTGGGCGCAAGTTCCGCCTGCGGACGGCGATGCAAAAACCATAAACCATACCCCGCGTTAAACGCCAGGAGTACCGATAAGAAGAACCAGGCCTCAAAATCCCAATACCCTTGATGGCAACTGCCACCACCGGTTAGGGCATCCACGCCGCACGCCATCAGAAGCCCTAACATCAAGCTTCCCGTCAGGGGCAACGCGACTTGCCAGACGAGTCGACTGTCGAATCGCTCATTCCAGGGCGTTCGGGAATCGAGCCATCGGTTGCTCCAATGCGCAAAAGCGATTACCCCGAAGCCCATGAGGTAATTAATCAAGAAAGTCAGTAACAGTACGTAAAAATCGTGGTTAACGGCACCCAACCCGTCGTGACGGCCGCCACCGGCCGCCATAATCAACGCGATGGGGACGCTGATCAGCATCCGGTCGCGTAAGGCCAAGTATTCCTCAGGTCCGAGTCGCACGCGCCCTCCCCCATCGGATGGCCGTCCATAGGCCGAAAAGGTAGATTTCGTTCTCATCGGGAAACATCGGTTAGTCAGCCGCGGTAGGGCAGCGGCCGCAAGTGGTCAGTAGTAGCGACTAATATAGCAAAGTCGGCTGACCCTCCCAAGCCCCCGAGGGGATTCTCGGCGTAATTTTCGGTTTCAGCCCCCAAATTCTCGTATCCAGCCCCATTCGAGAGCAAGGCTTCCCCCTTTTTACTAGTTTTAGCGATGCATTGCGCTCAACATGTAGATGTTTACTAACCCATTATACGATCCCTATGATAAGACCAACACTAAGCGCGCACGGATTCCAGGAAGTCCTGGCCGCCCTGTACCGGCTCTCTAACGAAGCCTTGCACGACGAATGCGCGGACCTCGAGGCCGACTTCGGCACATGGCTGACACGGTGGTTCAAATTGAGCCACGCACAGCAATCCTATCTGCACGGAATGGACCCCGATACCATCGAAGTGATAGCCGAAAAACTCGTCTACTCGCTAATCGCTCGATTTCCGATACAACTCGTAGTGCCTGTCGGGTACGTGCACAGGCTCCAGCATAGGCTAACACCGGCCTTACACCATGAACAGCTCCTGACGTTAACCGAGACAAGCACCATAAGCTACTTGCCGGGCAACGGGTTTATTGAAACTTCCTGCTTGATGATTACCCTCCCGCTCTCCATAATAGCAGTCTAGGCGTATCTTCGACAAAAGACGCCAAGCAGCAGCCCCCGGCGTGGATCGACTTTCCTGCGCCTTGCTGTTTTGCTAACCCGCCAGTTCCCTCGATTAAGGGCTGGGGGTGCATACCGAGGCGGGAAGCGTGCATATGGATGATCAAGTCCTTCTCCGTCGGGGAAGTAAAATTAACACGGGTCCATGGGACGGAACCGATTTTTGGTAGCGGGTAGCAGGATATTGGCGAAAACAACCCGCGTCCCCGTACCCATGCGCCCAGCCGCGGTCTAGCTTACCCTCGCCCCGGGGATAGGGTAATACCTGACACCGGACAGGCTCTGTCACGAATCCACGTCGCATTTATAATCCACAAAAACCACGGGCGTCCCCGTGGTTAGAAAGGTTACTTTTTCCGATGGCGGCACAGGCGCTGGAGCAGCGTGGTTCCCAAGGCGACATACCTGGCCACCGCCAACACCTTCGCCGGCAGGCGCACCGGCGCCGCCACGAGGGCATGGCTGATGGTGGTCAAGGTTCGGACTGGCGTTGTATCCGTGATGTTTTCATTTTCTTTGAGTTTCAATGGAGTTCGTACTATTTTAATACATGCCATGCGGGTGCCGCAGCTCGCCGTGGTTTTTCGGAAATCTCCAGCCAGACGGTCTCCCCGGCTTCCAGCACCGGCATAACCACGGTTTCCAGGCGTTCCAGCGCAATCCGGCTGTGCATGCCCCTGCCCGGCCCGGTGTGCAGGGTGACCGGCGCGATGCAGCCCTGCAGTTCCCTGGCGGCATCGTTGGCCGCGTGGAACAGGATACCGCCACGCCGGGTACGTCGGCCACCAGCAAGCATCGGCCAAACCGGCGGGATCGGTAGTCTTGCGGTCGGTAGCGCCCTTCGGGGATGCAACTCACGTTCCAGCGATTATTGCACCAGGGCAGTTCGATGCTGTGGCAAACGGTCTTGCCGTACAGCGTGATGATACCGTCGGTTCCGTCCGCATGGTATATACGGCCCAGCCGCAGTACCAGCAGGCCGCAGCCGCCATCGTGGCGACCGCCGGCCTTATCGATGGATATCTCCATACATCTGCTGGTTTATTGCCTATCGAGGCTTCCGCACAAGGGGGACACGTAGGGCGGGCCACCTGCCGTTTCGCCACTCGCCTACTAACCGGTTACGCGATTCAACAGTTATCCATTTCCGCATCCTCCACTGTGCGTGGCAAGCACTTGGTGCGATCGGTTTTTCTAGACTTTGCCGATAGATTTCAAAAAAGGGATTTAGCGCATGGCCCCACCAGAGCTTAATAAGCTGCCTAAACGCAAAAATTTGTAGATTTGGATGAATTCACGATCCAATGTTGCCTAAATTGTTGTGTTTATTGGTTTTGATAGGAGGATATCCCTTTGCCTTCCTGCTATTTGCACAACCCATACAGTTCCAACAGTTAAATGTGGAGGACGGCCTATCCCACAACCACGTCACATCCATTGTTAGAGATGAGCGCGGCTTCCTATGGTTTGGCACGCCGAGCGGCCTCAACCGGTATGATGGGCACGAGGTCAAGGTATTCCGCCACATTCCCAATCATCCCTATAGCCTCGCCGACAGCGATATCCTCGATCTGTTTATCGGCCCCCATAATCGGTTATGGGTGAAGACGAAACAGGGTATGAATATATACGACGATAGACGCGAGCTATTCACACGAAATGTAGACAGCGTCCTGCTGTCGATGGGATTACCGGTTGCCGAGATACTGGCCGTCCGCCGGACGGCCGAGGGTAAATGCTGGTTTCTTCAAGGTGGCGGGAATGTATCGTCTTACGACGAGAAAAGAGACAGCGTCTCCTTTTATCCGCGGTTGGACCCCGCGGCGGCTGTCACTGACATCGCCCTGGATCCCATGGAGCAAGCATGGGCCGTCGATGAACGAGGAAAGGTCTACCAACTCGACACGGCACCTTATCCCGGTTACCAACTACAGGAAAGCGACATGGACGGTCACGAGTCGGCTGATTTCCAGCTTTTCATCGATCGCAAGGGGCACCCTTGGATACATGCCGCCAGCCTTTCCATGGGGGTATTCTGGTGGCCTCAAAAAGAGGCTCCTCCCCGACGCTTGACTACCAAGACGGCGGGCCTGCCGCTAAGCAACCCGATTATATTCGGGATTGCCGAAGACCCCGACGGAAACATCTGGATCGCTACGGATCACGGAGGCGTAAACATTATCGGCCCTAACCGCCTCGAGATCTCCTATTTGCTCCACGACGAATACAATGACCGCTCCATTAGCCAAAATAGCATCATGGCGATCTACTGCGACCCAGACGGCATCATGTGGGCGGGTACTTTCAAACGGGGTATCAGCTACTACCATCCGAGCCAGGTCCAGTTTGCACTCTTCCAGCGAAAACGGGGCACGGGCGACACCGGGCTGCCATTTGACGACATCAACCATTTTGCCGAGGACTCGCATGGAAACATATGGATCGGCACCAACGGTGGCGGATTGATTTATTTCGACCGGTCAGCCAATCGGTTTACCCAGTACAGACATGACCCGCAAGACCCCAATAGTCTAGGCAGCGACGTTATTGTCGAACTCTATAACGACGACGATGACGTATTATGGATCGGCACCTATTACGGAGGGCTCAACCGGTTCGATGGCCGGCATTTCGTCCGCTATATGCACACCCCATCTGACACTACGTCCATTCCGGACAACAGCGTTTGGGAAATTTTCGAAGACAGCCAAGGCCGGTTTTGGGTGGGTACCCTAAAAGGTGGATTGGCACAGTTTGACCGCAAGACCGGTCGTTTCAAAAGGCCGGGGCCAGGCGAACGAGGGTTTACGCAATCTGCATACATTTCCGCCATTGCCGAAGATCACCGCGGTGGATTGTGGTTCGGCACCGCTTCGGGTATTGAATACCTCACACCGGAAGGCATTATGCAGCAGTTCACCCACCACGATGACACACCGGGCTCGCTGAGCAGTGACCATGTCACGGAGATCATCGAAGACAGCAACCATCGTGTCTGGGTGGCCACCCGAAATGGCCTCAACCTTTACGACGCCACGACCGGCAAGTTTCGCACTTTCGATGCAGAAGACGGTCTTCCTGACAATAATGTGCTTGCAATCGCCGAAGACAGGGAGGGAACGATTTGGGTAAGCACCACCCGTGGTATCTCTGCCATCAGCGAGGAAGCGGGTAATCCCGTGCGGTGGCGTTTTTCCAACTACGATCGGCGCGACGGCCTGCAGGCCAACGCCTTTAACGAAGACGCCCTGATTCGAATAGCTACCGGCGAACTGCTTCTCGGCGGTCCATCCGGACTTAATATCATCAATCCTCCGCATATCCAACCGTCTCCCGTCATGCAGACCGCGCCCATCCTCACCGATTTCCAATTAGGGAACCGCAGTATAGAGGCGACGCATTGGCGGGACCGCGAGCTAGTGAAGCTCTCCCACCATCAAAACACCCTGGCTTTCGTGGTCTCCTCGCTTTATTTCCTCAACAAGGACCGCGCTTATTTCCGATACCAACTCGCGGGCTTCGATCAAGAGTGGAGCACCCTGGATCGCCAAACGCGCAAAGCCACGTTTACCAACCTCGATCCGGGCCATTACCGGTTTCGGGTCATGGTGTCCGAAGACGGCGAAAGCTGGAGCGCGCCGTATACCCTGGCCGCCGTCACCATTATGCCCCCATTCTGGAAGACGGGCTGGGCTTATTTCCTGTATTTCGTTTTTGGCCTGGGTACCATCCTCCTGATTCGCCATATTGAACGGACGCGCGAAAAGACGCGCTTCGCGTTACAGCGGGAACGGCAAGAGGCCCGATCCAAGCTGGAAAAAGTCCTGAAACAACAGGCGTCATTGCAAGAAGCCTACAAGAAAAAGCTCGACGTCTTTCCATCCGACAAGCCGGTGGTGACTGCAGACGAATTGTTTCTGAGCAAAGCGCTGGATACCGTCGAGCAGCATATCAGCGACCCCACTTTTTCGGTAGAATCTTTTGCCCATGCGATGCATATCAGCCGGGTGAGCCTTTATAAGCGCATCGCTACGCTCACCGGCCGTACGCCCTCCGAGTTTATCCGCGACATCCGCGTCCGTCGCGGCGCCCAATTACTGGAACAGTCGGGATATACCGTAGCCGAAGTTGCGTACGAAGTCGGGTTTAGCAACCCTAAGCAGTTCAGCAAATATTTCAAGTTGCTTTATGGCGTTGTGCCCTCTTCCTATCGAAAATAAGGGCTAATATCACGTTAAGTTAACAAAAGCACCCCCATTTATTAACATATGCGCCCCCTGCTATCCACCTTTCCCCCTTAATTTTGGAACCGATAACCAATCGCTATACCCGCTATCCTAAATGGCTTTTGATGATGAAGATTAGACTCGCATTTTTCCCGTTGTTGCCACCATGTCCCTTACTCGATCTCACGGTGCAAACGATGGCAAAGAAAGAACGGGAGGTCAACATTGCCCCGGCTCACCCTACGATCAACCTCGATGCGTATACCAGTTAATTGATTTTTTCTACACCATACTAAACCAGCGACCTATACCAGAAAGGAGGACGGATTAATTTAAAGAAACGAACACATAACAGATCTAGCGTGGCCAGGACTAGCCAGCGCTAAAGCCAAGTTAAACTCTTCAGTTATAAACAAAAAACCATGCATTCAAATTTTTACACACAGTATGTGCGTCGGCTGCTGCACCTGACCGTAGGCTGCCTCGCATTGCATCTTTTTATACCACCGGGCTCCACATTTGCACATGGACATACCGCTGGGTTGGCGCGCCACACGCCGGTCGTACAGCGTACCGTCAGCGGCACCGTTGTTGACGCCACCGGCGTGCCGCTAGCCGGTGTCACGGTTGTCGAAAAAAACACCAATTCGGCTACCACCACTGACGCGGACGGCAAATTCCAGCTCTCCGTATCATCCAGCAGCGCCGTTCTCGTGTTTTCGTCGATAGGCTACGACTCCCAAGAGATTTCAGTGGGCGACCAACAAGTCATCGACATCACATTAGCCCCCTTGGTCAACACGCTCGAGGAGCTGGTTATTGTCGGATACGGAACGCAGAAAAGAAAATTAACCACCGGCGCCATGGTGCAAGTCAAAGGCGACGACATCCAAAAACTGAGCACCACTTCCGTGGCCAACGCCCTGCAAAGCCAGTCGCCGGGCGTACAGATCACCCAGACATCCGGCATGCCAGGCGAAGGGTTCAAAATCAACATTCGCGGTATCGGTACCATTGGCGATTCGCAGCCGCTGTATGTCATTGACAACGTCATCGGCGGCGATATCAACAGCCTCAACCCTTCCGATATCGAATCCATCGACATCCTCAAGGACGCTGCTTCGGCCGCCATCTACGGTGCACGGGCGGCAAACGGGGTTGTCTTTATTACCACCAAGCAGGGTAAAGCCGGAAAGACTACCCTTCACTATGACGCGTTTGTGGGATGGCAAAATGCCTATAAGATGCCCTCCGTGCTCACGGCCAAAGAGTACATGGCTATCCAAGACGAACGCCGTTTCAACGAAGGGCTGGCTCCTTACGATTGGGCTTCCCTTATCCCCAATCAATATGAACAGATACAAAGCGGTACGTGGACGGGTACCAACTGGCTCAAGGAAATCCACCAAGACAATGCGCTGACACAAAACCATGCCATTAACGTCACCGGCGGAAGCGAGCGGTCTACGTTCTCGCTGGGCTACTCCGTAGCCTCGCAAGACGGGATCTTCGGCAAACCCGTAGCACCTCACCTCAACCGTCATACGGTCCGCATCAATTCAGACCACGTCATCCTTAAGAACGACGACCTCGATATTCTGAAGTTCGGTGAAAACGTCACCTATACGTATCGGGCCAATTCCGGTATCGGCATAGGAAACATTTATTGGAATGACGTACACAATATGCTGATAGGCAACCCCCTGATGCCGGTCTACAATGCCGAAGGCGGGTACTATGACCACGCCAGCAAAATCGCCGACGGCTGGGCATTTGACGGGGCCACTGCCAACCCCATTGCCGATATGGTCTACCGCAGGGGACAAAATGAAAGTAAAAACCATTCGGTCATGGCTAATGCCTACCTCGAAATACAGCCGATTAAGGATCTGCGCCTACGCAGCAACTTCGGCTACCGGTTGAACGCTTCGTCGTACCGTTCGTACACGCCGACGTTTCATCTATCCACCACGTCTATCAACGACATTGACGACATTTCACAAAACCAGAGCGTAGGTTATGGCTGGCTTTTGGAAAACACGCTGGCCTACCGCCGGATGTTTGGAAGCGGGCACGAACTGGATGCCGTGGTCGGGCAATCCATCGAACACTGGGGACTGGGCGAGAACCTGAGCGTCAACACCACCAACTCCTCGTTCCCGGGCAGCTGGAAGCACGCCTATGTCGGCAACTGGACCCCCTACCCCGGATATACGCCAGCCATCGGTGGCGGGCACTGGGGCGACAGCAAGTTCGCAGCCTTCTTCGGAAGGGTCAATTACAACTATAACGAAACCTACATGGCGTCTTTCGTCATGCGGGCGGATGCCTCCTCTAATTTCAACCGTTCGTATCGCTGGGGATACTTTCCCTCCGTTTCGGCGGGCTGGAACGTGACCAACGAATCCTTTATGCACGGCGCATCGTCCTGGTTGGATTACCTCAAGGTCCGCGCCAGCTGGGGGCAAAACGGCAACGCCAATATCGATCCGTTCCAGTATCTGGCCACCGTCTCGATCGACAATAAGAACGGCTATTATTTTGGCAACGACAAAAATACGCTACTCAATGGAGCCTACCCGGACATCCTGCCCAATGAGACGGTCTCGTGGGAAACTTCCGAACAGTTCAACATCGGTTTCGATTCCCGGTTTGTCCAGGGCCGGCTCGGTGTCATCTTCGATTGGTACCGCAAGTCTACGATCGACTGGCTATTGGTTGCTCCCGTGTTGGCCATTTATGGTACCAATGCCCCGTTTATCAATGGCGGTGACATCGAAAACCAAGGGATTGAATTGGGGCTCAACTGGAACGAATCCGTCAACGATTTTACGTATAGCATCAGCCTCAATGGTGCCTATAACCGGAACCGAGTCGTTCGGATCGCCAACGCAGAAAAACTCATCGAAGGCGACGCCAACGTGTTGAGCCAGGCTACCCTGCCCATGTACCGTGCGCAGGTAGGCTATCCGGTCGGCTATTTCTACGGGTTCAAAACCGATGGCATCTTCCAGACGGATGAGCAGATTGCCGAATACCGTTCCCGTGGACATGGCGTGCTCGAAACCGCGCAACCCGGCGACGTGATTTTCGTGGATTCCAACGGCGACGGAGCCATCACCAACGCGGACAAGGTGCAGATCGGCAATCCCCATCCGGACTTCACCGCCGGCCTCAACCTGTCTTTCGGATACAAGGGCGTCGACCTGAGTGTTACCGCCTTCGGAGCTTTCGGCCACCAGATTGCCAAATCCTACCGCTCATTTGCGGATAGCCCGCTGCAAAACTACACCACCGAAGTTTTCCAGCGCTGGCATGGCGAGGGCACCTCAAACCGGTATCCGCGCCTCACCAACGGCAGCCATACCAACAGCCAGTATATTTCGGACATCTACATCGAGAATGCTGATTTCCTGAAAATACAAAACGTCACGCTCGGGTATAACCTCAAGTCGGCCTTCTCCAATTTACCGATAGGCCAGGCCCGGCTGTACGTATCGGCACAAAACCTGTACACCTTCACCGGCTACTCGGGCATGGATCCCGAAATCGGATACGGCGATGCTCGTGGCTGGGTATCCGGTATTGACTTAGGGTTTTACCCCAGCCCTCGTACCTTCATTATCGGGCTCAATGTTAACTTCTAGTACGTAAAGACATGAAACGATTTATTGCAATCATCATAGGCATCGTCGCCTTGTCCAGTTGTGAAAATTTTCTGGATACGGAACACTACAGTAAAAAGAACACCGGCAATTTCCCGATCAATGCTACCGATGCCGAGCAAATGATCACCGGCATCTATTCCACCTTCAGCACGGCCATCGCCGATGCGGCACATACCCACTTTTACACGGCAGAGCTGGCTTCGGACGATCGTTTCGGCGGAGGTGGCGAGAACGACCGCGATATGCAGGGCCTCGATCACCTGATGAACACCCAGCCCAATCGGTTCCTTCCCTTCTGGCGGGCTCGATATCAAGGTATCTTTCGGGCCAATACGGCAATCGCAACCATCGATAATGTAACCGAATGGAATAATGAGACCCAACGGGACCAACTGCTGGGCGAGGCCCATTTCTTACGCGCGATATTCTATTTTGAGCTGTCGCAACTTTTCGGCGAAGTACCGCTCGTGATCATACCCGAAGCCGAAAACCTCCCCAAGGCACCGGCTTCCGAAACCTATGCACAGATTGGGTATGATCTTCAGCAGGCCATATCCCTACTGCCGTCCACCCCATATACCAACACCGTAGCAGGCCATGCCACCAAGTGGGCGGCCCAAGCGTTGGCGGCCCGCGTATTTTTGTTCTATACAGGTTACTATGGGCAAAACACCCTACCCGTGGCCGGTGGCGGCGAGCTCGACAGAGGACAGATCGTCGCGTGGCTGGACGATTGCATCGCCAACAGCGGGCATGGCTTGGTTGAAGATTTCAGGAACCTCTGGCCTTACACCAACGAATATACGGCAGCCAATTACGACTACGTCAAAGACAACGGACTGAAATGGGCAGGAGACGGCAACCAGGAGACGGTTTTTGCCATCAAGTTTGGCACCCTCGTGGATTGGGGAGACCAATATAAGCTGGGTTATTCCAACCAATATGTGCTGCACTTCGGCATGCGGTCGAACAATGGCCAGGCAGGCACGTTCCCTTTCGGCCAAGGTTGGGGAGCCGGACCGGTCAACACTAACCTGTGGACGCAGTGGCGTCAAGCCGAGCCCACCGATATCCGGCGCACGGCATCCATCATCGATGTCGACAACGACCTTGCGGATTATATTTACGGCGCGGACGCCCAAATGGAAGAGACGGGGTTCTGGCAAAAGAAATACATTCCCGTTACCGCCTATGACGAAGGCAACCTGCTCCCCTCCTACGCTATCCTGAAAGACGCCGCACCCACCGACATGCAGCTCGCCCATACGCAAGATCACGTGTTGATCCGCTTTGCCGATGTACTACTTATGCACTCCGAGCTGACCGAAGATGCCACGGGCCTGAACCGCGTGCGTACGCGCGTCAATCTCGCGCCTGTCGGCTACTCGCTCGAAGCGCTGAAGCGGGAACGCCGGTGGGAACTAGCTTTTGAAGGCCTTCGCTATTTTGACCTCATGCGTTGGCACGATGCGGCCGACGTCCTGGCCACCCAAGAGGGTGTATCCATCAAAAACAAAGGCATAGATACCCAGATGCGTGGCTTTGGCGGCGGCTACAGGGCACGCTACGAGGCCACGGGCGGGTTTTGGCCGATTCCGCAAAACGAGATCGCCTTATCGGATGGCGTATTGATACAGAATGCGGGATGGGGCACCCCGGCGGATGAATTCCCGGGATGGTAAAACTTAAAAGGAAGAACACGATGAAAACCTTCATAACGAACTGGGGCCACTGGGCCATCGCATTATTGATTACGCTTTCGGCCTGCGAGCCGATCGAGGACCGTATGGAAATGAGCGGTGCCATCACGGCCGATCAACTCGATATCACGGCGACCCTCATACAGGTCGATGGAAAAAATTCAAATAAAGTAGCGCTTGACAACCGTAGCCCCGTGCTTTCGTGGTGGAACTACGGTACTGGCGTTACGCAGCGGAAAACCGACACCGTACTGCTGGTCACCACCGGTGAAAACGAGATTGAATTTACAGGGTTAAACGCCGATGGCAGCAAAATCACAAAAACGTTAACGGTACATGTCGACGAGCTTACGTTTGACGTGCCATTGGAGTGGGGCTACCTCACTGGCGGGTCCGAGAAAACGTGGGTATGGGACGACAGCCAGCCTGCCGTATGGGGCAATGGTGGGTATTTGGGCAGCAGTAAGCCCGAATGGTGGATGCTATCCGTTTCCGATATAGACAACCAAGCACCGGGAGAGGGCGAAGGTGCCAAGATGGTGTTGTCTCTCAACGGATCGACCCTAACAAAAGTCAAGAGCAACGGCAATACGGAAACCGGCACGTTCTCGTTCGACATGTCGAAAGTTACGCTCCTCGATAATGGCGACGTATGGGCCAAAGGCAAACTCACCACCCGAGGGGTCACCGTGCTGTGCGGCAAGTCGCCCGACGAGGGAAGCATCCCGGTCTATGAGTACGACATCTTGGTGATTAATGACAATCAGCTTATCCTAAGCTACGCCCCGCCGGGCACCGGTGCATGGGGGGCTGCCTATTTCTGGGTATTCCGCGCGGAATAACGAATTCATACCTATTTTGATGTGCCGGCAACTTTGGTATTGCCGGCACTTTTTTGTGAATAACCGACATTTTGAATGGCTACCCGCTCAATCGGCGCGGAACCTGTTACCTGCCTTCGGCAGGCCGTCCCTTCGGGAGGCAGGCACCCACTTGGAGGCGCCCAAGTGGGCAAGGCGCTTCTCCACAGCAAAGGCGGCTTTGTCGCACTAGGCTCCCGCGCAGCAAAAGTCGGGTCGTCGGGCTGGTCCCGCACAGCGAGACTGAATTGAACAATGCCCGGCCTTTGCGCACAGGCTGTCGCGGTGCTGCCCCTGCCGACGCTGGTGTCAGTCGAGGGCGCCACTTAGGTTCTGTTGTGCGGGAATATTGTTAGGTGCCATTCATGAAGGTTTTTGCTAGCATAAAACCGGTTTACGAGATTAAAAAAAAGGCGTTTTGATTGCCGCCGGTACGGATTTGGGTTGATCGCCGTAAAGAAGCACCAACTGTTTGATTTCTATGATAAATCCAAACTTTCTTTGTACAAATCTCCTCTATTTACTACGGCAAATATTCTGTGTAAAATTTTGTTCCTTACGGCATTTAACACACTCATTTTATTTT
>Ga0079224_100001001_pt1 | contig 30879 bp, 25 predicted proteins | sample Stecom2015_FD_80414 | JGI IMG/M metagenome (GOLD analysis project Ga0079224, IMG submission 80414) | Agricultural soil microbial communities from Utah to study Nitrogen management - Steer compost 2015 | ecosystem: Environmental > Terrestrial > Soil > Agricultural land | place: USA: Utah... | reverse complement strand
AGCGTCCTGTCATCAATGGGAAAATAGGTGACGGTACAGCCAAATTCAGGGGACATATTGGCAATGGTCGCTCTGTCAGGCACAGTAAGATTATCCAAGCCATTTCCGAACACTTCCACGAACTTGCCTACCACGCCATGACGTCTAAGCAATTCCGTAATGGTCAACACCATATCCGTCGCGGTAGTACCCAAGGGAAGCTTCCCTGTGAGTTTTAACCCAACCACTTCTGGCATGATAAAATAAATCGGCTGTCCAAGAATGGCTGCTTCTGCCTCAATTCCGCCTACACCCCAACCGATCACTCCAATTCCATTGACCATGGGCGTATGCGAATCTGTTCCCACCAGGGTGTCCGGGAAGACCTGCCCATCTCGGGCTATGACGCCTTGAGCTAAATATTCCAGGTTAACTTGATGGCAAATACCCATCCCAGGAGGAACCACTGAAAAATTATCAAAGGAATTCTGGGCCCACTTCAAAAATTGATATCGCTCCCCATTCCGTTCATATTCCATGTCCACGTTTTTGGTGTAGGAATAGTTGGTCCCAAAATAATCGACCTGGACGGAGTGATCTACCACAAGATCTACTGGGATCAAAGGGTTTATTTTTTGTGCATCTTTGCCTTTTCTTACCGCCTCGGCTCTGAGAGAAGCGATGTCTACAACTGCCGGGACCCCGGTAAAATCCTGCATGAGTACACGGGCCGGTTTGTATGGAATATCTTTATCGGAAGCTTCAGGCTTCCAGTTAAGCAGCGTCTCCACATTTTCCTGGGTAACCGCAAAGTCATCAAAGTTACGCAAGGCGTTTTCCAACAAAATCCGAATGGAAAATGGAAGCTTGTCGATATCATAACCCTGCTTTTGAAGCTCAGTCAAACTCCAGTAATCCAGGCTGCCCTTGGAAGTTTGAAGCTGCCTCTTTATGTTGAATAAGTCTCGTGACATATTGAATGGTTTAAAAGGTTAGAAAAAGATTATAGTTAAACAACCCCTTTTAGGCCGCTTTAATTCCTCAATATAAGCTTTTAACCAGATACGATCAACCTAAACAACACCTCTCTTTATCCCAGCAAGCATGGGTGCTTGACCAAGGTTCAAGAAAGACGGAGTGCCCGCCTCTAATTTGACTCTTGGCCAATCTCATTTTCGGCTGCAGCTTCACGCGCTTTCCGCTCAGCCCTGTCTTTTTTTCTAAAAGCACCCCTGAACAACCAATGGTATCGCAGAGCTTCGAGGCTCTCGTTCAGCCGGGTTGTGCCGGTATCCAAGCCGCTCATGGTGCCTTTCAAATAAGCGGCAAACTCTTCATCATTCAGGATCATCCCCGCAGCATTGTCTGAAGCGTTCAACTGTTCACTTGCTAACCTGAAGTTCTGTGCTGCCTCGCTGGCCTCCTTGGAGGTGTTCTCTAGGTTTTCTGCCGTTGTTCTAAGGTTAGAGAAGGTGGTGGTGTCGTTAAGTAGCTCGTCAACCAGGGTGCCTTCCTTATTCAAATTAGAAGAGAATTTAGTGAGGTCAGCCGTCAACCGGTTGCTATTAGCGGCGGTCCTGTCCAGATTGGCCATTATTGACCGGAAGTTATCTACCAAAGTGCTGTCTGTCAGGACGGCACCGACTATACCTTCGCCGTTGGCAATCTTACCGGTGAGCACTTTCAGATCGTTCGTAATAGACACCAGGTTGTTGTTGTTTTCCTGTAGGGTCTCCATCATTTTATCGGTGTCCAAGGGCATGACAGCCTCCAAGCGGTCTTCATTTTCTATCCTAGGCGCCTCGCTGGTGCCTCCATAGATGACGATAATCTTATTTCCTATCAGACCGTCTGAACTTATAGTGGCTTTGGAGTCCTTTCTGATAAAGTCCTGTACTGCGGCATCGATGTTCATTTCAATTTCAACTTGGGCATCCCCATAAAAGTTGATCTTTTTGACCGTACCGATCTTGACTCCTGAGTACCAGACGTTATTACCAGTCTGAAGTCCCCCGATATCGTCAAACACAGCTTTGACACTAAAGCTCTTGACAAAGGCTTTTTGTGCGCTACCCAGCGTCAATATGCCTGCGACCAGGATGATAATGCCAATGAGTACAAAAATGCCTACAATTACAGATTTTTTATTATCGTTTCTCATTGCGTAATGAAGTTATAGTCATAAAACAATTTCACTCTTTCATCAGATGCGTCCTCAAATACATCCTCAAACTTTCCTTCTGCACCGAATACTCCGTCCAACAATACTGCCACCCGATCTCCAGTTTCCTTCGCACAGGTAAGGTCGTGGGTGATAATAATGGAGGAGGTATTATAAGCTTCTCTCACTTGGTTGATCAAGTTGTTAATTTCTATGCAGGTGATGGGGTCCAAGCCTGCGGTAGGCTCATCATACAGCATGATCTCCGGCCGGAGGATCAAGGTACGGGCAATCCCGATTCTCTTCTTTTGACCACCGGACAATTCAGCAGGCATCTGGTTGATAGTCTGGAGCAACCCCACTGAATCCAATACCTGTTCTATCTCTTTGTTCCTTTCGGCCCTAGTGAGGTTCTTGATGTTTCTTTCGAGCGGAAACTCAAGGTTTTCCCTCACGGTCATACTGTCGTACAAGGCGCTGGCCTGAAAAGAAAATCCAATTTTCAGCCTTAAGGCGTTTAATTCTTTAGGCTTCAAGTTCTTGACATCCCGGCCTAAAACCATCATGGAGCCTTCATCTTGGGTAAGCAGCCCCACGACTATTTTAATCAACACCGACTTGCCGGTACCGGATTTGCCCAAGACCACGACATTTTCGCCCTTGTACAGATCCAAGTCTACACCCCTCAATACATGGTTATCGCCAAAAGACTTTGTCAGTCCACGTACTTCTATTACTTTTTCTTCCATATTAAGGCATTCTAAAAAAGTTGACAATCTGCAATACGAGCAACTCTTCTATGAAGATCAAAAACATGGCCATCACCACCGAAGCATTAGCCGCACGACCTACGCCTTCGGTGCCCTTGGGCGAATTCCAGCCTTTGTAACAGCCCACAATTCCGATGGTAAAACCGAAAAGTATGGACTTGAGCAGGGAAGATGTTATATCCAAAAAGGATAATGCATCAAACACCTGGACAAAGAAAGTCGTCAAACTTACTTTTTCATTCGCATTAACATTTAGGAAGGAACCCAAGAGACCTACAAAATCTGTGTACATGACCAGGATCGGAATCATAAAGGTCGTTGCCAGCACCCTTGTTACCACCAAGTATTTAAACGGATTGGTTGCAGACACTTCCATGGCGTCGATCTGCTCCGTCACTTTCATTGACCCGAGTTCAGCACCAATGCTTGATCCTACCTTACCTGCTGCAATCAATGCAGTTACTAAAGGTCCCATGGCTCTTACGATAGCGATGGCAATCAATGCAGGTAGCCAAGAGGTCGCGCCAAACTCTGCCAAAGAGGGCCTGGATTGGTTGGTAAACACGATCCCTACAATAAACCCTGTCAAGGAGATCAGGGGTAAGGAGTTGTACCCGATTTGATAACATTGCCTGACCACCTCTTTGAATTCGTATGGCGGCAACCACACTTCCGCAAAAAAACGCTTGACAAACCTGAATGCATCGGCCAGACCCATAAAAAAATTGTCCGTCTTGGGGGCTATGTAATGAGTACTCTTTGTTGTTTTTTCTGACATAAACCGAAATAATCAAACCGTGAAGCTAGCACTTTTTCAAATCAATGTTGCCCGTTGAAAACTGTTAGCTAATATTAATGAAGCTTTCCACTTCTTCTTCCTTTAAAGGCTTGTTTAAAAAGCCGTTGACCATCCTGTAATTTTTGCTTTCTTCAATATCATCCGGATCCATTGACGAGGTAAGCATGGTTACCTGAACATTTATTCTCCTTCGTTCTAATTCATCCAGCACCTCCCAACCTCTCATCTGGGGCATGTTGATGTCCAACAATAAAATATCCGCGTTATTGGTTGTTAGCCATTCCAGTGCCATTATTGGACTTTCGAAAAACATTAGCTTGAGCGTCGGATCTACTTTTAAAAGAATCTTCTTGTTAATCATGTGCTGGACTTTGTCGTCATCCACAAAAACCACCACTTTTTGAACACCTTTTTGCTCAACATCATCTGGGGATTCCTTGTTCATGAAATTGTCGTTTTCTTTCAACAGCTTGTTCACGTTCCTGATTTCGATGTCCAGTTTATCAGCAGATTCCTTAAGCATCTTCATTACCTCTAAAGGGAGGTTTTCGCGCTCATTGGTCAGGCCCATAATACCCAAAATATTGGCGAGATGACTTCTGATGTGATGGGAATTAATAAAGGAGAAGTCCCGCAACTGCTTATTCTGAAGGGTCAATGACTCATTCAAGCGCATGTTTTCGAAAAGCGAACGGTGTATTTCCGTGTTATCCACAGCAAGTGCCATCATGCAATCCACCCCTTTGTATACAAACGGCATACTGTAAATATCAACATGTCGCGGATCATAGTTCTTGTCAATCATAATAAGGTTCCTGATGATGCGGTTTTGGTTCGCCTTGCCTCTTGACAGGTTTTTATAATCTTCAAAAAAAGAGTTGAAATACTTTTTTCCGAAATCGGTTTCCGCAATGTCGAAATGGTCTAAAGCTGACTTATTGGCCGTTAAGATCCTTTGATCCCCCAGCGACAAGACAAATATCCAGTTGGGGATTCTTTCGAAAAACACGCTGTAAACTTTCTCCAACTGCTTTTCAAATCGGAAAGACCGAGTCACCAAGATGTAGATTAAAATCCCCGAAATGAGAACAAAAAATAACGCCTTTACCAACTCCAACATCAATGGGTTATTTAAGCCCAGCCAATGCATGATCTCATCAAGATAGATCGATGAAAAAACAAACCAACTGCCTCCAATCAAAATGTAGATCAAAGCTATTCTTAGTGCAGGATTCATAAACGGGCTACATGTTTTTATCTTGTGAAGACGGTAAATATAAGGGATGAAGCGCTAAAAATAAGCCACCTATTTAATTTAGGCTTGGCTAATTTATTTAGACTGGGCTAATTTAGTTGAGCCTAAATCATCTCTTATGTTCTTTATATCAGGTGCTTACACTCATTGGGTGAAAGCCAATTTGAACACCCTCTACCGTCGTCCACATATCATTCTATAGGGACAGGTGTGGCACTTGATCTCATCCATTGTCTGGTCAAATGGTACCTCCGGATGGAAAATTTCTGTCAAACAGGCTCTGAGTGCTTCTACAAATTCTTCAGCATACTTCTGATAACTGTCCACTTCTTCCTTTCCGGCCCTTTGGCCAATCACCAAATATGGGTTAAACGCTTCGTTGAAAATTTCTTTTAAATTGAACACCGCAGGCTTCAAGGGATAGTCAACTTTGCCTCCCGAACTAGCTTCATAAAGCAACCCGTACATCATCGTTTGCATCGCAGCCTTGTTGCGCTGCTTGTTGTTTCGGTCAAACAAGGAAGGAATATCAGCAAACTCTTTTCTATCCGAACCTGACTTGTAGTCAATCAATCGGATGGTCTCCCCCACCCTATCCACCCGGTCAATAATTCCTTTCAAGCCTATCCTCTTCCTCCCCTCGGGAATTACCAGATCCAGATCAGCCTGATAGTCTTTGCTACCCTCCAAAGAAATGATTTCAAAAGGTGCATAAGATTTATCCACCTCAAGCAGCCGTTTGATGTATCGCTGCAGCACGTCTCGGGCGATTATCAGCTGCCCTGACAGGCTGATCTCTTCCTGATCTGTTAAAGAAAAATGTCTTCTGATAGCCAACTCTACGGCTGGAGCTACCCAATTGTCTTTCAGGTCATCAAAATCTTCCGGTTGGAGGTGAAGTCTTCCTTTGCGCCTGCTGAAACCTTTGTAGAGGTACTCGAGGCTATAGTGCGCCAAGTTCCCGAAGACGGCGGGATCAATTTTTTCCTGCACGTCTTCCCGTTCGCGGATGTTCACCACGTACTGGAAATAAAATTTTAACCGGCAGTCAAGCCATACATTGATGGCCGAGGGGGAAAGCCTAGGTTGCTTCTCCTGATGGGTATTGATCTCGTATTTTGATAGGATCTTGAGTATTTTTTCGTCTTTGGGAATAACGATGGGTGCCGAAGGCTGGAGATCCACCGGCACGTACACCGTTTGCTCCATTACTTCCAAACCGCTTTCCAATGCCAGTTGCTGGATGTACCGGCTTTTCTCTCCCGCCTTCCCCTCATCAGCTTCGGTCGAATAAATCAAATGAACCTCCTCGGCGCAATGAAGCAGCCGATAGAAGGTGTAGGCATAAATCGCGTCGTTCTGCTCTTGGACAGGAAGACCGAAAGCCCGTCTCAGATTGAAAGGCACCATGGAATTCATAGAAGAGGCAGGCGGAAAATTACCCTCATTCATATTGCAGATGATGACACGTTTGAAATCTAGATTTCTGGTCTCCAACACCCCCATCACTTGCAAGCCCTCTAGAGGTTCTCCCTCAAAGGGAAGCTTCACCTCCCTAAACACTTGCTTAAAAAGACGTATGTAAAAGTCTAACCCAATGGTCAACCCCGCCTCTTTCCGAAAAAGCTCATCCAGACGTGTCAGTTGTTTATAACACTGATACAGGTAGCTTTGCTGCAACTCCGGCAGATCCAACAGATTAGCGAGGGCCTTGATGACTTTCTTCAAGTAGGTGAAGAGACCATCCGCTTCCACCTGGTCAAAGACCAGCCTAGCTAGCTCCCCTCCGGTGGCTAGTCTTTCCGCGCTAACGTACACTTGGTTGGTTTCTTCCATGTACCGCAACTGCGCACTTACGAAGTCATTATTCCAGGTCCTGAAATAATTGGACGACAAGATCCCCCTCACGCCCTTGTGATAGAATAACAATTGGCCTTCCTTGACACTGACATATTGTTGCAGTTCTAGCAATGACTCAAGGAAGCCGTATGCGGGTGCGTTCCTAACGGGATAGCCCATGGTTACATTGATCTTGTCAATCTTCGGAGGCAAGGCATGCAAGACCGGAAACAACAATTGTTCTTCGGGTAGAATGACAACCGTTTCTTCTAAGGATTCCCCTTCTCCGGAAGGTTCCACCAGCTTTCCCACCAGATTAGCCTGCGTGTTCTTTAAAGGTACCGCATGTACCTTTATCACCGCTTGTTGTTTGCTCACCCTTTTCTCCAAAGATTTTGAAAAGGTAGGTCCAAAGACCTTGTCTTTTCTGTATTGTCTAAAAAACAAGCCTGCCTCCTGCCGGACGTCCTCTAGGTAGTAGTCATCCACATCCCATTTGATATCCGCTCCGAATTCCGCCACAAAATGCTTGATTAACATTTCCTCCGTCTTTGAAAAAGCATTAAATCCGATGAAAATGTATTTTGACTCTGGTTTAACGATATCATGAAGCCGCTCTGCGACCCGGCGGTATAACATACCGGAATAAGCATGACCGGAAACCAGCAGGGTTGCTTGAAATTTTTCGTACAGGGAACGCAGTTGTTTCCAAAACCTGAGAAAGTTGTCTTGCTGCGCCTTGTCCTTCACCTCAAAGGATCGCCAAAACTGCTGAATCAGCACAATTTGACTTTCAGTCAAATACGTAAGGTCGTTTTCAAATTCTTTAACTTCCTCCAACTGGTGGTAGAGCCTTCCCGCATCGACCATAAAACTGTCCAAGTCATTGAAGTCTTTCAGGATCATTTCCCCCCAGTAGTAGAATCGATCAAATGGTTCAGGTGAGGCATTCCATAAGCCATAGACTTTGTACAATTCAAAAATCAAGGTCAACGTGTCGGTGGGCTTTTGCCCTGCCAGGCTGTAGAAAACATCTTCAATGGTTTTAATTTGGGGCATCCATTGTGGTTCTCGGATGAGAGTGCCTAAATGCTTGGCCAAGAAAAGGCCCGCCCGCCTGTTCGGTAATACCAACACCAGTTGATCAAGCGCGTGATAATCCGTCAGTATTTCTTCGGCGGTAATTTTTAAAAAGCTTCGCATGTGATTAGAATTCTAATTGATATTGGGAAGAAGTGCCGCCGATCGTTTGGATCACGCCGGATTCTATGTAAACCAAATACCCTTCCGTAGGTTTTTTGGTAAGTGAGCGAACCAAATAAACGTATTCTTTGACTTGGTTTTGATGGCTTGCTTTCTCGGCTCCGGTTTTAAAGTCAATTACTACAGCTTTGTTATCTGTAATAAGAATCCTATCTGGTCGCCTACTCCTTCCGCCCGGCAACAAGATGGCTTGTTCGGTAAGGATACGGACGTTGGGACTAAACCAGTCGCGCATTAGCGGCTGTTCTAACAGCGCCGTCAGCATGCGTTTTACTTCCTGAACTTCGTTCAAATCCAAACGTCCGTCAAAATACGCCTCTTGCAGCAAACCTTCCAGTTCGCTGGCTTCTTTTAATTTTTCCAAAATTCGGTGAATGATGACACCGTAACCTCTTTTTGCCTGCAAAGCGGCCATTTCCTCAGACAGCCCTTCCGTATAGGCTTTAACGCGTAGTAGATCGGACCACCTCCGGTAAGTCCAAGATAGTGGGGGAAGCGCCGGTGAGAAAGAAGACGTTTCTTTGACTTTCGGCCAATCTCCGATATCCAGCGTCATAGATCCAGGATCATAATAATCACTCAAATCCAGCTGCCCATTTTGCCCAAGTGCAGAAACGATTGCCGTTTGAATAATATAGGAAAGTTTATTGAGTGCCCCATCTCCTTTGGAGGCATAAGCCTCGCCCAACGCCCATATCACCTCCTCAGCCCGGGTGAGTGCGACGTATATCATATTGAGCGAGTCGAGGTAAGCCATCATCACCTCCTGTTTGTAGCGTTCAGCAAAAGAGGTTTGCGCCAACGCCGCAGATAGGCTCAATGGAACGATCAACTGGGATCGATCACTTTCTTCATATGCTGACCAGATGACACCTCTCGAGCTGACAATTTCCCAATCCATAAATGGCATTAGCACTACCTTAAATTGAAGGCCTTTCGATTTATGAATGGTCATGATTCGGATCGCATTGTGGCTCTCTGGGACTTTAACCGTCCGGGTTTCCTTCTTCAAATCCCACCATTCCAAAAATCCACCTAAGTCAGATTTGTTTTTGGATACATAGTCGAATACTGCTTCTTTAAAGCCGGAGATATAGGCCCGCTCCCGTCCTATGCTATTGAAACCAAGCCACTCCACCAGCTCCTCCACCAGTTCATATAAGGGTAGCTGAACTAATGCAACTTTGTTCGTTTCGAAGGCTTGCACATCGGCAACTAAGTGTTCAGCAATATCATTTTTGTCAAACAGCCTGTGATGAGCCTCTCCGCCTCGGACCAACTCCCTGTTGTACCACATGGCTCTCGCAGACATGTCATCATCCGGATGCAAGAGATAGTTGAGGGTGGCGATAAGACATTTGACACTGGAGGCCTTGTGCAAAAACATCGCCTCCCCCGACAGCACGTCGTATCGGTAGCCATCGTTGGGGTGAGCTGTTCCATACTCCATTAGCGTTTCAGCCACCAGCTGTCCTTCCGCCTTGGTTCGGACCAACACCGCGATGTCCTTGAGCGCGTATCCTTGATCTTGTAGCACCTGCACCATTTTCGGAAGTTTCTCACCGGCCTGTTCGGCTACTTTTCGCTCTTCTTCGTTCTGGAGAAACTCAATCTTTACCTTGCCTTGAAATATGGATTTCTCTTTATGGGGTGCTATTTTTTGCATAAGCTGTAAGTAAGCACCTTCAATGGCAGAGAGCAGGCCATCATCCACCTCATATTTTTTGCGGGCGGCATCCTTGATGTGCAAAGCCAACCGTTCAAACAAGGCATTATTGAAGGTCACTATCAGGGGTAGGCTGCGAAAGTTGGTGTCCAAGTCTTTTACCGCTACCCTAGCAGGTCCGATTTGCTGCTCCACTTCCCGCAGGAGCAGGGTCAGGTCCCCTCCGCGCCACCGGTAGATCGACTGCTTCACATCACCAACAATTAAACTGCTATGACCCGAGGCCAAGGAGTTATCCACCAGCGGATAGAAGCTTGCCCATTGGAAGCCGCTTGTATCCTGAAATTCATCGATGAGGAAGTTTCTATATTGGTTACCTACTTTTTCATAAATGAAGGGAGCATCAGTCTCCGCCGTGATTTCTTTAAGGAATTCATTGGCGTCAGAAATCAACATGATGTTTTCTTCCTCCTTCAAGCCCTGTAACTCCTCCAGAAGACGGGAGAAGATCCCAAAGACATAAAAATTCTTCCGCACGGCTTCAAGGGTATTCCAGCGTGGGATCAACGACAAAGCCGCCTTCAACAATTCATTTAGACCACCGTGGTAAGCCTGCTCAATCTGCGCAACTGGTCCCTTTTGAGTGGACCAGGCCGGAAGGTTATCAGGACATCCTGCCAGCGTGGCACTGACATCCGGAAAAAGTACATTTCTTTGATCGAGTCGCTCAAAAAACAAAACAAATGATCTGCTTCCACCCTTAAAATCCGTCCAATTCAGGCCAAATTTACTCCGGATAGCTTCTGCCTTTTCTTTAATTTGTCGAACCTGATCACGAAGGGCTTTACGCTCCGAAAACAACCTTGAACGAAAGTCAATAATGTTTTGGGGATCTTTTAAAAATTGTCTGATTTCATGTTGGTGCTTCTTAAAATCTTCCTGAAAAATCTGGCTCCCCAGCTGGGTAATGTCTCTTCGGATGTCCCAGGATTTTCCTTCCCTTATTTTTTCATCGGCATAATCTACCAGCCAACGATGGAGACTTGGATCTTCTGCTACCTTATAAATTAACCGATCTACTAGCCGCTCCAGTACAGCGGTCTGGTCGAGTTCAATGTCAAACTTCGCCTGCAGATCTATTTCCCGGGCAAATGCCCGTACCACACGTTGAAAGAAGCTGTCGATCGTACTGATCGAGAAATCAGCATAGTGGTGGAGGATGGCGGTTAAGACCTCATAGGCCCTGACTTTCAATTGCTCCTCAGACAATTCTAAATGTTGCAACAATACCCTGTCGAGCGTTTCCTCAGGATTAACCTGCTGGGTGAGCCTCCTCAACACCTCGAGGATACGTTCTTTCATTTCTTGCGTGGCCTTGTTGGTAAATGTCACGGCAAGGATGTGCTTAAAGGCGAAAGGGTGCTCCAAGGCAATCTTAAGGTACTCCATGGCAAGGGTATAAGTCTTGCCAGAACCTGCCGATGATTTATATATGGTGAAAAGCTTCTCAGACATGTTGCGAGGATTATCAACCGAATTTATGGAAATTTTTACTTTATTTGCCGAAATAAAAAACCGGTCATGTTTTTCTATCTTTCTCAGTTTCTCAGCTTTCTCGTGATGCCACTGACGCTGGTCATCTTAGTATTGTTGAGCGGGATGATTTTTTTACACAAAAAAGCAGGAAAAAAGCTATTATGGCTGGGCTTGGCCTTGCTCCTCTTTTTTTCCAATTTATTTCTGGCCAACTACGCCATGTACCTGTGGGAGCCTGAATTTAAAGTGATGGACAGCCTTCCGGAATATGAAATTGGTATTGTTCTGACCGGGGTGACCAATCTAAACAAAACCGCACATGACCGGACTTTTTTTAACAAAGGCGCCGACCGGGCCACCCATGCTGTACAGCTATACAAGCTCGGCAAAATAAAAAAAATCCTCATCACTGGCGGTCAAGGCTTAAATCCCACCAATCCTTATGCGGAAGCTGAACTATTGGCGAATTTTATGACCATTGCAGGGGTGCCGGAAAAAGATATTATTGTCGAAGATAAAGCCGTAAACACCCGCGAAAATGCTTTGTTTACAAGAGGCATGTTGGAAGAAATTGGTTTTGACTTTAATTCAAAATCCTTGCTGCTAACTTCCGCTTTTCACATGAAGAGAAGTAAAGGTTGTTTTGATAAAGTGGAAATACCGACGGTAACTTTTCCTGTTGATTACTACGCTGCCGATCCACAGTTGACCTTCAAGAGTCTGGTTCAACCTAGCCCCGATGCCTTGCAAATGTGGCATATCTTACTCAAAGAATGGGTGGGTTTGGCAGCCTATCGGCTAGCGGGATATATATAGACCGGGAGAAAACCTGAAGCCTATTTTTCAGTACGTCTCTCCCTCTGTTCAACAATTGAATCAGGGAAAAACGGAAGATAATCCACACGTTTGATTAGTCCACAAGGAACCTTAGACATCACCAAGCCATTACTGAAATCCAGGGAGTCTTTGTGCCAAAAGACCATCCTCCCATCCACTTCATCGACGTCACCATAACCTTCTATGACCTGATCTTCCCCTAATAGAAAACCTACTTCCCGGACAGAAACCATCCCTTCGGACAAAAAGGTATAGTCCGCAATCAATGTATCTCCCTGTACCTCCCCTTCGATAAATCCAATATTTCCGTCCCTTTCATAAAAGTCGTAGCTTAGCTCTCCTGTGATCTTCCCAGCTCCAGGCGGATCCATCACTAAATATACCGTATCTGTTTCCGTTGTAAAGAGATAACACGAAGCGCCGGAATGAGTTTTCTGACTAGGTACATCGACAGTTTGGTCTTCGTGTGTGCTCTTCTCAGGTGGGCTACAGGCTGAAACCCAAAAGAAAACATAGGCCAGTAGAAGGATCTTACGGTTCATCATGCAGTAATTTTCAATTGCCCCCCATGAGAACAACTTCCAGTCCAAAGCTTAATCAGCAGCAAAATTTTCCGCCACTATTCTGAGAGATCTATCCCCAATTTTTAAACGCTTCAACAGTTTTTCTGTCCACCGTCAGTACTTTGTTTACCGTTTCATTTCCCTCGCTCAATTTCAGATGGGGATTAAAATATAAGCTTGTGGAAGGACGGTAGGCTTTGCAGCTTGAATGGGCTTCCTGCAAATACCCAGTGGACGCCAATTCCTGCAGATGCGACGGTAAGGTGCCTCCACCTGGCATGATAATGATCCTGTTCCCGGCTGCTTGCATCATTTTCTTTATATTTTCTAAACCATCAGACACTGTGGCCATACCGCCTGAGGTTAATATTCTCTTGAAACCAATGTCCACAATGTCTTGCAGGGATTTCTCCAAGTCCGAAGATGCATCAATGGCTCGATGAAAGGTACTGGGTGCATCCCCAGCTGCTTGCAACAGAGCCTTACAGGCTTCCTTATCCACATGTCCCTCTTTTGTTAATACGCCGAATACGAAACCATCCGCGCCTAAGGACTTAAACAGGGCAATGTCCTTCTTCATCACTTCTAATTCTCCCTCGCTATAGATGAAGTCACCTCCACGAGGACGTACCATGACGAAGACGGGAATGTTTACCTGGGATTTGATCTGGGAAAGCATACCTGCGGAAGGGGTCGTTCCCCCTTCTCCAAAATCTGCACAAAGTTCTAACCTGTCTACACCGTACTCAGCGGCTAATAACGCGGCTTCCAGCGTGTACACCGGCGCTTCTAATACTACCTTTTTCATTAAAATTTACTCTTTGAATCTACCAATGATTTTCCATCCCGGTGGTGAAGGGCGTAGTTAAAGCCAGGATGAACGGCATAAGCACCATACTCTCCTTCCTTGTTGATTGCGAGAAAGCCTGCCTGTATATCGTCGATATTGCTGTTTTTGGCAATCAGCCGTCTCACTGCCTCCTCACAAGCCTCTTGAGGGCTTCTGCCTTGCCGCATGAGTTCCACGATAAGAAAGCTACCGCAGATTCGAATAATAGATTCTCCCAAACCGGTAGCTGTTGCAGCACCCACCTCATCATCTACATACAGTCCAGCGCCTATAATAGGGCTGTCCCCTACCCGGCCGTGCATTTTATAGGCCAATCCGCTGGTGGTACAGGAGCCTGCCAACTTTCCATCTTCCCCTAAACCGATCATTCCGATGGTATCGTGATTTTCGATATTGATGATGGGCTTGTACTCCGAATTTATCTGCCATTCCTGATAAGCTTTTTCTGCTGCCGGGGACAAACGCTCTTCTTCCATAGGGAATCCCTCTGCAATGGCAAATTGCCTGGCGCCCTCCCCACTCAGCATGACGTGGGGCGTTTTTTCCATGACTCTTCTAGCCAGGCTGATGGGGTGCTTCACTTGCCTTACAAAAGACACTGAGCCACAAGATCCGTCCCCTTTCATAATAGAAGCATCTAGCGTTACAATACCCTCTCTGTCGGGAAGCCCCTGAAGTCCTACAGACAAATTAGAGAGATCGGCTTCTGTAATTTTGACACCTTCTTCTACAGCATCCAAGATACTTCCTGACTCCTCAGTCAGCACCTCCCACGCCCTGTCGTTGGCAGGCATGCCGTGATTCCAGGTCGCCAGTAATAGGGGCTTGTGGCGCAATTGATCCGATGGGCGCCGCAAATCGTTGGCTATGGAATAGCCCGGCGCCATCAGTGAGGCGTATAATAAGGTGTGTTTTAGAAATCTTCTTCTTCCGGACATAAATCATTACCTAGGGAATATAGGCGTCCCGAAATTAGAAGATGAGTTTCAAAAAAGCAATTCAATATAGTTTTGAAAATTTTTTCATGAAGTCTTTGATATAATGCTAATTTTTTTTCCTAAATTTATATCGTAATTGATAAGTCAAATGGATTTAATAAACCCAGAAAAAGTTCTTGGTCAGATGGAAAGTGTAGTTGAACGAAAAAACTACCTGAACAAGATCAAAATCATCAAGCTTTTGTATACACAAGGCAGCAACACTGCCAACAATATAGGGCAAATTATCGGGATCAGCCTCCCGACGGTGAGTCTTTTGCTAGGAGATCTGTTGGCGGAAAAGCTAATCGTTAAAAAAGGTCGTGGGGAGTCCCAGGGAGGAAGGAAACCCGACCTTTATGGTTTGGCGGAAGATTCTTTCTATATCTTGGCGATGGATATGGATAAGTACACCACCAGGGTGACCGTCTATAACACCCGAAATGAGAAAGTGATACCGGTTCAGCAGTTAAAGGTCACGCTAAACAACGAAGCCCAGACCTTGGACAAGATATACCAATTTGCCTCACAAGTCATTGTAGACTCCAAAGTTCCGGAAGAGAAAATAATCGCGATTGGCATTACCATGCCTGGCTTGGTCGAAAGCGTGGCTGGGATTAACCACACGTATTTGAAGTCCGGAAAAACTAGCTTGAAGGAGCAATTAGAAAAAAAGTTCGACAAAAAGGTGTACATCGAAAACGATGCACGCGCCATGACTTTGGCCGAATACAAATTTGGCACCAATGAGGAACACAAAAACGTGTTAGGGATCTTTGTCGACTGGGGCATTGGGCTGGGCATTATTATTGACAAGAAACTGTATCGGGGATTTTCCGGCCTTGCAGGTGAATTCAGCCACTCGCCACTTTTCGACTCCAAAGGAATCCATTGTTCCTGTGGCAAAAGAGGCTGTCTGGAAACGGTAGCTTCCGGAACCGCCTTATTGCGGCTGGCCAAAGAAGCCATTTCGATCAACGATGAAACCATCCTCGCCCGGCTCGCCAAGGACAAAGATGAACTTGAACCTTCTTGGGTAATTGAAGCGGCGTTAGCGGGTGACCAGCAGGCCATCAGCATCCTGTCTGAGGTTGGCCAGGACTTGGGAAGAGGAATTGCCATTTTGATCCAGCTTTTCAACCCGGAGCTCATCATCCTTGGTGGGTCAATTGCGGAAGCGAAAAATTATATACTAACGCCTATTCAACAAGCTCTGAACATTTACAGCATGGCAAAGCTTAGTGAAAAAACGGAGATCAGCCTCTCCCATCTCGGCAAAGAGGTGGGTTTGATCGGCGCCATTGCCGTTGTCAATGAGCACATCTTTGAGGAAACCATCAGTCAAGGCAACGGCTAAGGACAGGGTGATCAAATTTCGAACTTACTTCCAAACAATAGATTACAAACAGGTTACTTTAATATTATGTTAGCAAATTATCCTTTATCAAAAACAGAAGCGGCCTTTCTAAAAGAATCGGGAATTCAGAAGATCAGCACGAAGATTCCTTATCTGACGGTCGACAATTTCCCGAAGCTGGGCCTTATTACTGCATGCAGGTTTCTGGAGTGGGTAGCTGAAAACCCGGAAGGGGTAATTAGTTTGCCTACTGGAAAAACCCCTGAATATTTCATCAAGTGGACGCAGTACCTACTTGAGAACTGGGACAATGCCAAAGGCCTTGAGATCCGTGATAAATATGGATTGGAAGATATCAAGAAGCCTGTGCTCAGCGGCTTGCACTTTATACAGATCGACGAATTCTATCCGATTGCTTCGACGCAACATAATAGCTTCTACCATTACGTCAATAAATATTATATCGACGGCTTTGGCTTAGACCCCAAAAAAGCGCTGCTGATCAACTCCGACGAAATACCATTGGCAGAAGGCAAAAGCTATAAGGAGATTTTTCCCGACTCCAAGGTAGATCTTTCTTTAAGATACCGAGAATATACCAATGAGCTTGAAAAGTTGCAGCAACAGTCCATCTATATGATAGACCAGTGGTGTGCGGAATTTGAGGCCAAAATCCGGGAAAAAGGTGGCATCGGATTTTTCCTAGGCGGTATAGGTCCTGACGGTCACATCGCCTTCAACACCAGAGGATCTGATCTCTTCTCCACTACCCGATTGACAGAAACAAATTTTGAAACCCAGGCTGTTGCCGCTGGCGACCTTGGGGGCATTGAAATCTCTTCCAACCGTCTGGTGATCACCCTCGGATTGGACACCATCGTTCACAACCCTGAGGCGGTAGCCATCATTATTGCAGCTGGAGAGGCCAAAGCACAAATCGTAAAAGAGTCTTTGGAGACGAAGATGAACAATGTCTATCCGGCCACGGTCCTGCAAAAGCTAAAAAATGGCCGTTTCTATTTGACCAGAGGGGCAGCATCGAAACTGGAAGACAGTGTGGAACAGTTCTACCAGACCGGTGAATGGACAGACTTGAAAACTGAGCGAGCAGTTATCGATCTCTGCAAGAAGCTAAAGAAATATGGACATCGTTTGACGCTGGAAGATCTCAAAAACGATAAATACACCAGCCAAATACCGAATTTGAGTGAAAACACGGTCAGCGAGGTAATGGACAATATCAACGCCAAGATTGATAAAGGGCTTGAAATTGAAACCAATGAGGTGTTTCTACATACGGGGCCGCACCACGATGATATCTCGCTGGGAATCTTGCCACACATCACCAAGCAGCTTCATGAGCACTCCAACAAGGCCCATTTTGCTGTGTTAACTTCAGGATTTACTGCGGTAACCAATTCCTTTGTAATTGATACCTTGAGGCACACCAAGAAGCTTCTGGACGAAGGTAAAATCCAGATGGTCAAATACGATGACTTCTTCGAGTCAGGATATAACCTGAAGAAAGACAAAGATGTCTACCAGTATCTCACCAATGTGGCATCTGGAAACGCAGACGAGAGACTGAGGGGGCTGTGCCATAGGGTGGTCCGCGCAATCGTAACCATCCACGGCGTGCAATCCACTCTTCAGTTAAGAGAAAAAATAAATGAGATCATCAGTATCCTCAAAAACTCATACGACGGGGAAAAGAACCCTTCTAAAATCCAGACCCTAAAAGGGATGATCAGGGAGTTTGAGGAAGAACTGGTTTGGGCACACTTCGGCGTGCAGGTAAAAAACGTCCATCACTTGCGCTTGGGCTTCTACACCGGGGATATTTTTACCGAACAGCCAGATAAGAAGCGTGACGTGGAGCCCATTGTCGAGCTGTTGAGGACGGTCAAGCCAACTAAGCTCAGCCTGACCCTGGATCCTGAAGGAAGTGGTCCAGATACCCACTATAAAGTCCTTCAGGCTACTGCCGAAGCAGTAAGGCAGTGGGGCAAAGAAGCTGATCTAAGCAATCTAAAGATTATCGGCTATCGAAATGTTTGGTTTAAATTTGACGCTGCTGAAGCCAATGTAATTGTGCCTGTTTCTTTGGGTGATATGTCGGTTATGGAGGACTCTTTCGCCAACTGCTACCTAAGCCAGGTGAATGCTTCTTTTCCAAGCTATGCCCACAACGGAAAATTCAGTACTTTAGCCAAACGAATCTGGGTAGACCAATTGAACGATGTTCAGTTATTGTTGGGTAAAAACTATTTTTACCAGCATGACACGGCCAATGTACGATCCAGCCACGGCTTGATTTTCTTCAGAGAGATGGAAGTCAATGAATTTCTAGCCCAAGCCAGGGAGCTGGAAAAAACCATGGAAGGGTTACTATAATACCTATCCAGCGCAAGTATTAGAGAAGAGGAAAGGCTTCACGAACCCGTGGGCAACAGTGCTTCCTCTTCTCTATCCTTGCGCTGATTATTTAAACTAATAGGATGAGCAAATAGGGGCAGCTATGCCTTTGTAATTGAGACTTGATGGAAATTAACAATATTGTTTTGGGTTTGGACATAGGCGGCACCAAAATCAGCGCGGGATTAAACAATGAGGGTGTTGTATATGATCGAAAAAAAATAGATACCCCATTTAATAGCTCTAAGGAGGATATTCTTAAAGTTATAGCAGATCTAATCTCCAGCTACCTTCCCCATGGTTTTAAAGCTATTGGCATAGGAATCCCCGGGTTGGTTGATCCTCACCAAGGCATTGTTTATAACTTAGCCAATATCCCTTCTTTCCAAAAAGTCCATTTAAAAGAGTACTTGGAGGAAATTTTCAATGTGCCCGTTTTTATTAATAACGATGCCAACTGTTTCACCTTGGGCGAATATAAGTTTGGACCCGCCAAAAACCATCAACATGTAGTGGGCATTTCCCTCGGTACAGGAGTTGGCACCGGCATCATCGCTAATTCAGCCTTGTATGCGGGATACATCTGCGGAGCCGGAGAATGGGGCGGTGTTCCCTATTTGGACAAAACCTTCGAAGACTATTGCAGCAGCAAGTTTTTCAAAACTCCCGAGGGGAAAACCGCTAAATGCTTTGCCAAAGCTGCGAGGAAAAATGATCAAGAGGCCCTGTTGAAATTCGAAAAATATGGGGAACACATCGGTATGCTTATCCAAAGGGTCTTGTTTACATTTGCCCCAGAAAGCATTGTCTTGGGGGGATCCATCAGCAAAGCTTATCCACTCTTCAGAGAAAGCATGTTAGCCACAGTAAATAGCTTCCCGTACAAAGCCATTTCCGAGCCTTTAAAGATTTACGTGTCCGAATTGGAGGATGTGGCCATTTTGGGCGCCATTGCTTTGGCGGACAAGTATGAAACCGTCTCTTCGCAAAACCCTTGCAAGGGCACGTCTCGAGTACTTAGCTAGCAAATGCATTCAGCGAAGAGACGAAGCATAATCAATAATGGCGACTCATGCTTCAGCTATTTGCTCCTCGTTTGCAAAAAAAAGGTGTTGACCATCCTGTGGCAACACCCTGCTTAGTGAAATGCCAAAGCATTCTACTTTCTCTGAAAATCATCCTGAACTCTAACAATATCTTCTTCATCGGAAGGATTGTCAGGATCGGTATGCATCCATATCTCAGCGACCACTCCCCAATTATCTAAACCGATCAACCGGTGCCTCTCCCCTTGGGACAATTCCAACACCTTGTTCAATTCCAGGGTTAGTAAGGGTCCCTCTTCATCAGTTTGGCTGATCTTGATTCCGCCTCTACCGGCAATCAATTTCCATATTTCCGCCCGACGGTGGTGGTATTGCCAAGACAGTCTCATCCCTGGTGCGACCAAAAGTATTTTGGGGCTGAGTTTGTTCTCCAGCTGAAAGTCTGAAAAAGACACATTTTCAAAAAACTGCCCGCGAAACTTCTCAATCTGGTTTTCATCCAGAACAAAAAAGCCTCCCCATGGCCTTGTCTGATCCTCATTTTGTATCTGATAGTCTTGGGAGTTCAGCCAATTCCTGATTTCGTCGAACACTTCAGGTTTCGACATTTCACGATCAATGTTCATTATATAAGGGTTAGGTTGAAAAAACTTTCTACAGGCCTATGAGAGCATACACAGCACTGGCCCCATTATGCGCACAGGAATAAGATTAACGCAAATATATAAAGATGTACGAATGGACCCAACCGGAAGCCTCAACAGCATAAAAAAAGTCCTGCCCCAACAGTAGCTGGGTACAGGACTCCGGCGTTCGACCTTAGTTTTCTTAGCGGATTGCGTTTCTAAATTCCGCTTTATCTCTATAAGCTTGGAACTCATGATCTGATGCAGCTCTTTTCTTCAAAAATTCGCTTCGCTGGACAGCTTTCTGAAGATTTTCATAAAGTAGTGGCTCATCACCGGTTCTGGCGGCTACCAAAGCCAAACCATAGAAGCCATACCCATAGCTATTATCCACTATGGCGCTTTCCTCAAAAGCATTTCTCGCGTTCCGATAATCTTCGGCGAGCAAGAATGCTAGGCCTTTGTTAAATAAATTGGTCTCGTTTTCTGGTGCATTGTTCAGGTGAAGCGTAGCTAACTTATAGTCACCGCTCATAATTCCTACAGCACCGAGAGAAGCATCATTGGCACTTTTTAGTTCATCTTTTTCCTCCGATAAAGAAGAAGCTTTGTAAAAAGCCTCATAAGCGCTTGGATAATCTCCGGACAACAGATGGACATGACCAAGATTGTGGTAGGCATAAGCATTTTCTTCGTTGGCATTTGCTTTTTCGAATGCCCGTCTCGCATTCGCCAATAGTGAGTTTCTTTCACTGGTGCTGACAGCACGATTGGCTTGGTTGAGGTAGGCGACGCCAAGGTTGTTGTGCGATCTAGGGCTATCAAAGCTCGCAGCCAAAGCTTCGTATATGGCCACTTTTTCACCCAAACTTGGAGTGATTGCCGCCGCATAAGCCAGTTCCTCCTCGCTAAGGGTGTCGTCTTGGCTCTGTCCCTTGGCAATTCTGCCTGCTAGCAGGGAAATCTCCGCTTCTGATCTTTTATCCTTGTTGGTTAGGATTTCAGTTTTGGCTATTCTCAGTTGAGGGTATAGGTCGTTGAACACGGTTTTGTAAGTAGGTAGTTGCTGCATGCGCTTTTCCTTGGCATCAAAATCTCCCTCTTCATAGATGATATTGTAGTACTCTTCCTTCTGTTCCGGACTAATTTTGTCATAGTCCGCCAAAAGCAACCTGAAATCTGACCAATCATCCACCACCGGAAGAATGATAAATTCAATTGAATCTGATTCGTCCCGATAATCGTACTGCTGCATCTCTTGTCTATAGAACTTCTCGATGACTTCCGCCCGATTTTTAGACAGGTCCCGGTTGATCCTTTCGGATCCTTCCGGAGAGTGAGTACCGGTGATGGTGACCGTTCTGGTAACATTCTCGCTGGCTATAAAAGCTTTCAAAAATTTTCCGCGTTCAGAATTTACCTCGCTGGGCCTCAACCTGGCGCTGCCTTGTTCGAAGAAAAACTCCACCTCTACCGGCTCTAGTTCATCCTGATCCGCATAACCATGATCCATATATACTCCCAGAGGTTTGATCTCCTCGTCCGCAGCAAACTGCCCTATTCTTACAAGCTTGGGTGTAGTTACCACTCCCTGGGCCACCACCTCCCGGGGGGCATCCAGTGTTTTCGCTGATTTTTTATGAGTAGCGGTGCCGGTCACATTCAACTGTCCGTCAGCCATTCCTTCTCTATAGGGGAAGGAGAAGGTCTCTTCTTCCCGGGCAGCCTCCTTGCGATTGATCTCATCCCCATCGAAGGTGATGGCCTCGGTAAAAGGCACTACCGTGCCTCCATATTCAAATTGTGGGACCAGTGAATAGGTCACCTTCTTTTTCATCATTCTCGGCGGAAGTTCGGCGTTAACTGTAAACCGAACCGAATCCCCATGCACTTCTAAGGGATTAGGGCTCACTACCACCTGTTGATCTGCTGATTTCTTAATGACCGATTGCAAAGAACAGGAAGAAAAAAACATCATGCCTCCCACTACAACCAGAATCTGCGAACTTCTCATAAAACTTTATGTTAATTGATAGGATTATATTTTACCGTTAATTTTCCTTAATTTTGAAAGCTTTTAAAACCAGAATCCTATGGAAAAGCTAAAACTATATTTCCAGGATAGCGCCTTCGGCGTATGTTCAAAATTGGGTGAGAAACTTAATTTCCCGATAGATAGTATAAGGCTGTTTTTTATCTATTCTTCCTTTATCACCCTAGGCTCCCCTGTCATCATTTATGTCACATTAGCCATGATGATGAAAATCAGAAAATACCTGCGGAGAATGAACAATCCTGCGCTCTTCGATTAAAGCTCTCTATACGTCTTCTTACCTTCAAGGTAATGACTGACGGCGATAGAGAAGACTTTTTTGCCTTTTGCGTCCTTGGTCAATTTTGATGCCAAAGGATGGGTGCTATTAATGGAAGATTTTAATCTGAAAAAATCCCGGTAAGCTTTCGCTACAGCTTTTCCGTGAGCGCCTCCTTCTGTCAATGAAAAATGGAGCATGGCACTAAAATCAAAAATTACCCTTAACACGAAAACCCATAGGAAACGTGTCTGCGGAAGGTTTTTATACAACATCAACAGATTATTCCGGAAGTTGAGATAAGTTTTGAAGGGGCTTTGGCGCGCAAGGGTTCCACCGTTAACGTGATACACTTGGATTGAGCCATTGTAAGAGATCTGCTTGCCGTCCAACCTTAACCGCCAGCAGAGATCAATTTCTTCCATATGGGCGAAGAATATCGGATCGAAGCCGCCATGGGCATGAAAATCATCTGCCCTGATAAACAAACAGGCTCCAGAAGCCCAATCCACTTCTTGACAATCATCGTATTGGTGCAGGTCTTCTTCGATATGGTTGAAAATCCTTCCCCGACAGTAAGGATATCCTAATTGATCTAGAAATCCTCCTCCCGCTCCGGCATGATCGAACAGCTTTCGGTTCTGGTAAGACAGGATTTTGGGTTGTGCAGCCACAATGTGAGGATTGTTGTCCAACCACTGGATCATTTTCCTATCCCAGTCCTCGGTGACAAGAATGTCGGAATTAAGTAGTATATAGTATTGGTATCTGCCCTGGAGCTGTTCAAGTGCCAAGTTGTAGCCCTGGGCGAAGCCGTGATTGGCTTCTAGTCTGACGGTTTCTAGCTTTGGAAAATCCGTATTCAAAAAATCAAGCGAGCCATCGCTGCTTGCATTGTCCGCAACAATTACATCGTAAACACTGTGTTGGATTACATCAGGGAGAAATTGTCTCAGCATCTTCTCCCCGTTGTAATTTAATATAACAATGGCTGCCTTTTGCATTAAAACATATTCCCCAGATCCATCCCAGGTATATTGGGCATCATGCCTTCGGTAGCTTTCTTCATCTCTACCTTAACCATCTGATCAATGTCTTCCAGCGCCTTGTTGGTAGCGGCCACGATCAGATCCTTTAGCATCTCCTTGTCATCAGGCGTCACCAGGCTGTCGTCGATGGTGATATCCACCACCCTTCTGTGACCATTTACTTTAACCTTGACCATTCCTGCCCCTGATTCCGCTTCGGTGGTGAGATAGACCAGTTGCTCCTGCTTTTCTTTGATCTTTGCCTGGGCTTCTTTCACCTTGGACATGATATTCATGATATCGAACATAGTGCTTCTTTTTTTAGATGCTACAAATATAGTTGAATAATCCTTCTGTAATTATTTCGACTGGAGCCTAGCCAAAGCCTCTTCCACATACAGCATTTCCTGCTCCCCATTTCTCATATTTTTAAGCGTTATTTTTTGCTCTTCCATCTCCTGAGAGCCTACCATCATGACATAGGGAATCATTTTTTTGTCGGCATAGTTAAACTGCTTTTTCAGTTTAGCGGCTTCAGGATAGATTTCTGCTGAGATTCCTTTCGCACGGACTTGGGATAGTACCTTTAAACCATAAGCCATTCCTGCGTTATCCATGTAGCCGATCATTACTTGCGTACCATCTAACTGGCTCTCTGGAAATAACTTCAATTCGTCCAATACGTCGTAGATCCTGTCCACGCCAAAGGAAAATCCTACCCCTGGCACATCTGGTAAGCCGAAGACGCCGGTCAGGTTATCATAGCGTCCTCCGCCAGCTACTGATCCGATGGAAACGTTGTTGATCTTCACCTCAAAAATAGCACCCGTATAATAAGAGAGTCCCCGAGCCAATACCACATCGAAAGCTACCTTTTCCTCCCCTTCGCCAAAGCCAGCCAAGGCTTCAAAAACTTCTCTGAGTTCCTTCAGTCCTTGCATTCCAGTGACACTATCTTGAAGAAAAGCCTCTAAAAAGCCGATTTTTTCGGCATTGCTGTTCTCCAAGGCAACAATCGGAGACAGTTTCGCTATTGACTCCGCCGCAAAGTTCCTTTGCTGTAGCTCCTCCTGGACTTTCTCCCAGCCGATCTTGTCCAACTTGTCGATGGCCACGCAAAGATCCCCTTCTCTGCCCGGTTCGCCGATTACTTCAGAGATACCCGTCAGGATTTTGCGGTTATTGATTTTTATGGTATAGTCACTTAACTTTAAGTGGGAAAAAACCCTTCTTATCATCAGCAAAATCTCCGCTTCGCAGATCAGGCTGTCTGTTCCGACTACGTCCGCATCGCACTGGTAAAACTCCCTGTATCTCCCCCGCTGTGGACGGTCAGCCCGCCATACCGGTTGGATTTGGAAGCGTTTGAATGGGAAGACGATCTCGTTCCTGTTCATCACTACATACCGTGCAAAAGGAACGGTCAGGTCATAGCGAAGGCCTTTTTCTGCTACCTTCGGTAAAACTTTTGGGGCCCCGGCCGCTATATCATCAAAATTGACATTTTTCAAAAAATCACCGCTGTTCAGTATTTTAAACAACAACTGATCCCCTTCGTCCCCATATTTGCCGGTGAGGGTAGAAAGGTTTTCCATAGCGGGGGTTTCCAATTGCTGGTAACCGAAAAGCCGGAAGGTATCTTTAATGGTGTCGAGTATATAATTTCTTCTGGCCATTTGCAGTGGGCCAAAATCCCTTGTTCCTTTGGGCAGTGATGGTTTAGGAATGCTCATTTGCTTCAATTTTGCCCAAAGTTATAAAAAAAGGAAGGATTAGGAAATTAGGGCAGCACGCTGAACATGATCATTGTTCTCGCTTTGACTATGGCAAGTAAAAAAAAGTCGGACGCGCCAAAAAACGTTAGTCGCATCAATCTAATCATCTATCCTTAGAGCATCCGTCAACCTAGGCTATTAGAGGAAATCAACGCAAGCATTACGACACGGGGTTTTATGGACGTTCTATTGGTTAACCATGTTCTCTAACATTTCGGAGATTCTGAGGAGGATTGAACCGGACACTGGAGCTTTTTATGAGGTGAATCCAACGTTTTAACTCTTGTTGCCGCCTTCATTTTTTTATCTTTTCCTACATAAACCATCTCTATATTGATAATTTTTTTCTACCTTTGCCCCTCATTTGAATCATAAACAGGAATCGAGATGGCTGTTACTACTTTAAAAAGGAAATTAAAAAGAAAAAGACAATCCCAAAAGGCTAGGGTGATCAAGATCAAACAACTGAGTGCCAAGCCTGTCATCAAAAATGTGGATGTAGAAGAACTAAAGAAAGGTTTTGCGAATGCTTAATCAAGCTTCTTCTGTCTTGGGCAACATATAAAAATGGCAATGAAATTCTCGTTGCCATTTTTATTTTCCTTTTTTACCTAATTCCACCACCCGAAGATTTTTTGGTTTTCCCGCTTCAATTTCGAATTTCAGCAAAGTCCTGACCTGATGAAACCCTTGCACTCCTATGGCGCCCGGGTTCATATAAAGACAGTTCAACTTGGCATCAAACTCCACCTTGCAGATATGGGAGTGCCCGCATACAAACATATCGGGGGCCAGTTCAACAATTTTTGACTTGACTCCTTTGGCGTAGTAGGGAGGTTTGCCTCCGATGTGGAGCATCAACACACGCAGCCCTTCGAGTTCAAAGAGCAATTCCTCCGGATACTTCATTCGCGCGTCGGCATCATCTATATTGCCATAAACAATCCTAAGCTTCTTGCCTTCAGGTAAAGCCTGGATAACATCCCCATGTCCTATATCTCCTGCATGCCATATTTCATCCACATCCTGCAGATGGGCAAGCACCTTAGGGTCTATAAATCCATGGGAATCGGAAATAAGCGCTATTTTAACCATGATAGTGAACGGTTAGTCCGGTACAAATAAAGGTAAAAGCAATGCCTTAAATAAACATAAGCCTAAAGCTTTTAAGATAAACATGGAATTTATTAAGTTTGGCGGGTTAATACCGAAGAGGACTTGGTAATTGTGGGATAACTTTATATTTTTACAATCAAAATTTTGTACTTAAATGAAAGAAATACAGTTTAGAGACGCTGTAAGGGATGCAATGTCCGAAGAAATGAGACGGGACAAGAATGTATTTCTTATGGGAGAAGAAGTTGCCGAATATAACGGCGCTTACAAAGCCAGCCAAGGCATGCTGGACGAATTCGGCCCAGATAGAGTCATTGATACCCCCATTTCAGAACTTGGATTTGCAGGTCTTGGAGTAGGTGCGGCCATGAACGGCCTAAGACCTATCATCGAATTCATGACCTTCAACTTTTCTTTGGTTGCCATAGACCAGATTATCAACTCGGCTGCCAAAATGTTGGCCATGTCTGGCGGACAATACAGCGTTCCTATCGTTTTCAGAGGCCCTACGGGAAATGCCGGCCAACTGGGTGCTACCCACTCTTCCAACTTTGAAAACTGGTTTGCCAATACCCCGGGGCTTAAAGTCGTGGTCCCCTCCAATCCTTACGATGCGAAGGGTCTATTGAAGGCAGCCATCCGCGACAATGATCCGGTGATTTTCATGGAATCCGAATTGATGTACGGAGACAAAGGTGAAGTGCCTGAAAGCGAATACCTACTGCCTTTGGGTGTGGCTGAGGTAAAAAGGAAAGGCAAAGACGTAACTATCATATCCTTTGGAAAGATGATGAAAGTGGCTTTTCAGGCTGCCGATCAACTCGCCAAGGAAGACAATATTGAAGCGGAAGTGATTGACCTTAGAACCGTAAGACCGATCGACTACGCTACCCTTATTGAATCTGTAAAGAAAACAAACCGCTGCGTAATCGTAGAAGAGGCCAATCCCGTGGCTTCTTTGGCCACAGATATGGCGTTTATGATCCAAAAGAACGCATTCGATTACCTGGATGCTCCGGTATTAAGGGTAAACTCTATGGATATTCCTTTGAGCTATGCCCCCACTTACATCGAGGCAACCCTGCCTAACGTAAAAAGAACCATTGAAGCAGTGAAAAAAGTCTGCTATAAATAAGCTGACTTTTTTAGCATAAAATAAGAAGGGACAGTTGCGTTAAGCAATTGTCCCTTTTCTTGTTAACGGTCGACGGACAACAGTGGGACCATTAAGATCGATTTTCCCTTTCCGAGGAATTGGTTATTTGGTTATTCGTTACTGGTTATTGATGCGTAAACGCGGCGCATTCGGCCTAAGGTTGTCCCTGCGGTTGCCACAGGCCTGTGGCCTAAGACCCAGATTCACCTTCCGTACCATTCATTCTGTGTGATGTATTTGTTTTTGATGTAGAATACGAAGTCCAGGACTTCGCATAACGGCTATGGCTAGTGCGTCATTGGTTGCCTCTTCCATCTTTAGTTATCGCCCACTTCCGTCTCCGGTACTCCGTTTAATTACCACCCCAAAAACGCCTTCCCTTCCTATCGCATTATTAATAATTGAGGTTTGACCTAGGGCGCCCTTCCGTCTCCGGTCTCCGGTCTTCCGTCTTATTACTACCCCAAAAACTTCTTCCCTTCCTCAGAGATCATATCGGCATTCCATCGTGGTTCATAGACAAGCTCCACCTCCACCTCATGACCCGGGAAGTAATCTTTTAAAGTCTCCTCCACACTCCCCACAATGGATGCGCCCATCGGGCAAAACTGGGTTGTCAAGGTCATTCTGACAGCGATTGCTTTCTTTTCTTCATCCACTGCAATGCCGTATATCAAGCCTAAGTCCACGATATTCAAACCTATTTCCGGATCCATAACTTCGCATAAGTAATGAAGGGCCTGTTGTTCCGGCTCACGCAACTCGGATGTCTTTATCATAGCTTCTTGGCTTTATGCAATAAAACTTTTCCCACATTCCAAACATAAAGTACCGCAGAAAGGATCAGCAAGGCCGCTGTAGGAAGCAAAAGAAATTCAACCTTGAGCAGGACTCCAAGCAAAAACCCAAAAAATCCCGAGATATACAGCCACATGCTGTATTGATAGATTTTATGGTCAAACAGATCCTTGGGATCGGGATGCCTATTCCTTCCCGATGGATGCTGATACACCTTACTCCAAATGATGAAAGGAAGTGTTTTGAACGTCATCCCTAAAATAATGGCCGTGAGCCAGCCAAAAAAGATGCAAAAGCCATAAGCCAATACCCATTCTGGCCGGTCGGCAGTACCCGCGCCCGAGAGCAGCACCAACAAAACCATCAAAGGAATCATAAACATGCCGACGGAGGCCAGGGAAAGCTTGATCTGCTCATCCACCTTCCTTCTGATCCTTTGCTGATAGGCTTTTACTATAAAATAAAAAAACAAACCGATCCCCCCGCTGATCAGGATGACAGCCCAAATGTGTAAGTCCGGAAACCGGGGATTCAACTCCGTCACCATAAACAACAGAAGACCCAAGTTTACCAAAATATAGACCAACCAAAGTAGCCGATCATTCGTGTATTTGGAGATAAGAAACATGGGAATCAGCCTCGATCCTACCCCCAAGACCAATAATAAAAACCACCCTACAATACCCGAATGAGCGTGCGTCGATAGATAAAAAAGTGAATCCTGCGGCAACAAATCGATCGTAAAATTCAGCAACAAGATCAGCCCCAGCAGGGTGGTCACCAACAGCCAACATGAAGCCGTCAACATAAAGATGGCGTGGATATTTTCCGTTTTGCTTTTGGCCACACTCCAGGCCAAATTAATGACATAGAAAATGATCGCCAGGTTGACCGCTATGGCCCCTGCTTGCGATACCCAGCCGAGGTGAAAGGTGTAAAACCCATACACCAAAAAGGGAATGCCCAAGGCCGCCAAAACAAACGAAACCCTGGCTAGCCAAGGACTCTGGAGTTGGCTCTCCACCAGGACGGGGATCAACTGGTAACTTGCCCCCAAGATCATCATGGTGCCCCAGCCCAAAGCCATCGCATGGGTAATGGCCAGCAAATTCGGCTGAAAATGATGCCCCTGAAAACTGCCCGTGGAAAAAATCAGCATCACGCAGGAAATAAGATAACAAAGTGCCGCGTAGAGGTAAAACGGTACCACCACATCGACAGGCACATCCTGCATGCCCTTTCCGGATGTTGTTTCAGTTGCTTTCATTCCATTTAAAAATCAATAGCTGAACATGTTGATCCTCAATTTCTTTTATACGGTAGTCAAAGCCGCGCTCCCTCAGCTCCGGCAATAAGTACACCGGGGTTTTCTTATGTTCCACAAACAGTGCCTCATCGGCGGCCAGATGCTCCAAAGCTTCAAGAATGGTCATCATAGGTTGCGGCATAGGCAAGGCCCTGACATCAATTTGAACTAAGTGATCTTTGTATCTGGCTAAAATCTCCTCCCAATCCTCCCCTTCCCGGTGAGAATTTTTGGATGATGCTTCCTGAATATCTGATTTTTTATAAAAATAAGTGGCAATAAGATCTTCTGCCTCGGCCTCCACATAGGAAGCAAAGCCTTTCTTCTCCACCATTGAAATCAAGGGGGTGGGCTCAAAAGTATTGATAACTTTTAGCACATGGTATTGGGGTAATTTGTTCAATGCATTCAGGATCTGCTTCAACGGGTCTTGTCCCGCATCCAGTACCGGACGCACATCCAACTCTTCTATTTCTTGCTTGGATTTGTTCAGTAACCAATGCGGCAGGACTGCATGCGTATGGCCTTCCTCCTGAAGCCTTTCTTCTGTCTCAAAACCAAGGGGTTTTAATTGCTCCATAAAATCATCCACTGTGCAGCCGCCGATCTTGCTCGCCATGGCGATGGTCGTTCTCCCCGCCAACAACTTCCTCAGCAGGGGATTTCTCAGCTTTTCAAACCTGGGAGAAATGCTGATGATGGCGTCCAAAGCACGGATATCATGCTTTAGCAGATTGGCGATCTTGGTGGCTGGATTTATTTTCATTCCAACGGAAATTTTCTACAAGTTTAATCAGATTCGGAAACCTAACTCATGACCAATATCATGTAAACAAAAGCAGACGACATCTTCTTCCAAATCAGGGCAAGCTATTGAATGAAAGTTGCATTTAAGCAAAAATATCTTGATTTTTAACCTCCAACGTCTTCCAAACCACCATTTCATCATGAACGTCGTTTTCTTCAGCTCCAAAAATTACGATCAGCAGTTCTTTTCCCAAGCCAACACCCGCTACAATTTCAACTTAAGCTATTTAGAAGTACCCCTCAACAAAAACACTGCTGTGCTGGCAAGCGGCTATGACGTAGTATGTGTGTTTGTCAATGATATCGTTGACCAGGAAGTACTTCAGGAACTGGCCAATCAGGGCGTGCGTCTTGTCGCCCTCCGATCTGCCGGTTACAACCATGTGGATCTGAAAGCCGCCCAAGCTCTTGGCATTAAAGTCGTCCGGGTGCCGGCCTATTCGCCCTATTCGGTGGCAGAACATACGCTCGCCCTTATCCTCACGCTGAACAGAAAAACCCACCGTGCCTTTAACAGGGTGAGGGAAGGAAACTTTGCCTTACATGGCTTAATGGGTTTTGACTTGAATGGAAAAACCGTAGGCCTTATCGGACTGGGCAAAATAGGCTTGGTCACGGCAAAAATCCTCAAGGGTTTCGGCT